>Ga0316217_10005800_pt1 | contig 12582 bp, 8 predicted proteins | sample 1anoAmetaG_FD_203633 | JGI IMG/M metagenome (GOLD analysis project Ga0316217, IMG submission 203633) | Freshwater microbial communities from Trout Bog Lake, Wisconsin, USA - 1anoA | ecosystem: Environmental > Aquatic > Freshwater > Lake > Hypolimnion/Profundal zone | place: USA: Wisconsin...
CACGCCCGACCAAGCGATGATGCCGGTGCCCACCAGCAGCGCCGCCCAGACGCGGGCTTCGCCGCCGGTCTGCGGCGCGGGCGCGGCAAGGGTCATGGGCGCCCCGGGCGACGCCTTTTCTGCCTCAAGCCGCGACACGTCGTACCCCCGCTCCGAATCGCGCGGGACGTTAGCACGCGCGCAGGCCTTGCGCCGGAACGCGCCTGCCGAGGCGCGCCGGGCGCCGCGCGGGCCTGACCAGCGCCAGGGTGAGGGCGGCCAGGCCGATGGGCGCAAGACAGGCCAAACTGCCCAGCGCCGCCATGCCCGCCGCCGCCGCCCAGAGCAGCGACAGCCAATGCTCGCCCAGCGCGACCAGCTTGGACTGCGAGTGGCGTCGCAGCACCATGCCGCGCCGCGCGGGGGCCTGCCGCCAGAGCATCAGCAGCGCGCCGCTGGCCGAGGCCCCGAGGGCGCAGAGCAAGGCCGCCGCGCCGGCGCGCGGGGCAGCCCAGAGCAGCGCCGCCCAGGCCGGCGACATGGCCAGCGCCACCGGCAGCGCGATCGCCGCGAGCTTGGCGCGCTCGATCTGCCCACGCGTGGCGGGGGCGGTGGCGAGAAACTCGGGCGCATCCTCCGCCGAGAGGGCGACCCAGGCGAGCGCGCCGGAAAGCTGGCCGGCGACCACCGCCAGCGTCGGCCCGAAGGCGACCGCCGCCGTCCCCGTGACGCCGCCGTGGCGCCAGAGGATGATTCCGACGGGCAGGGTGTAGAGGGTCTGCAGCAGCATCTGCGACAGCAGCCAGGGGTCGCGCCAGAGCAGCCGATGCTCCTTGCGCCGCATGGCGGCGCCGAGGCCGCGGGCGAAGGCGCCATGGGCGCCGCCCCGGTTCGCTGCGGCGGGAGCCCCGGCCGAGGCCATCGCGGCGGCGACGAAGGGGCCGCCGAGGCCGAGGCAGGCGAGGGCGAAGGCCAGCGCGCCCGCGCCCAGCCAGAGCGCGAGCGCCACGCCGTCGCCCAGGGCAGCGCGTTCGGGAATTTCCAGGATTTTCGTCCAGCCGGCGCCAGCGTCCGCGCCGAGGCGGGCATAAAGCGCCTCGCGCCAGGCGTCGGGCAGCATGGCGACCAGCTGGGCGGCGATGACGGCGGAGGCGCCGACGACTGTGGCGCCGATCTGCGATACGACGCGCGCGCGCTGCGGCCCCACCGCGTGGAAGAGCCCGAGCGCCAGCGCGAAGCCGAGGCCGGCGCCGAACAGCCCCGCCGCCGCCAGCGCCGGATACAGTGCGAGCCAGTGCGGGCGCCCGAGCAGGGCGCTCATATGGGCGAAGGGCAGCAGCAGTAGCCCGACCGAAGCGACCGCCTCGAAGGCCTGCATAAGGAGGCGGGCCGCGACGACGTCGCGGGCGCGCACGGGCGAACTCAGCAGCAGATCGAGATCGCCGCGCTGGAACAGCATGCGCGTGACCGCCGTCATCGTGCTGGCGACGGTCCAGGGCAGGATGAAGACGGCGCCCGAGCGGGCGGCGGCGGTGACCAAGGCGGCGCCCTCGGGGCCGTCCTCGGCGCGGCCGACCCAGAGCGCCGGCGCGAGCGCGAGGCCATGCAGGCCGAGGATGACGGAGGCGGCGAGCGCGAACCGGAACCGGTGCGATCGGGCGCCCAGGAGCGCCCAGAAGGCGCGCGCGCCGAGCGTCAGATCCAGCGCCAGCAGGCGGCGAAAGCCTTGGGCGGGCCGCCTCACGCCGCCCGCTCCTTCGGCGTCCGGGTGATGTCGAGAAAGAGATCCTCGAGGCTCGCGCCGTCCGCGCCGCCGCCCGCCGCGCGCAGTTCCGCCATCGTGCCTTCCGCGATCAGCCGGCCGCGCGCGAGAATGCCGATGCGGTCGCAGATGCGTTCGGCGACCTCCAGAATGTGCGTGGTCAGGATGATCGTGGCGCCCTCGCGCACGCGCGCCGTCAGCAGGTCCTTGACCAGTCGCGCCGCGCCGGCGTCCAGGCCGGTCAGCGGTTCGTCGAGCATCAGGAGGCGCGGTTCGTGGATCAGCGCGCCGGCGAGCGCGACTTTTTGCTTCATGCCGCGCGAAAAGCCTTCGCAGCGTTCGCGCCGCACGTCCCAGAGATCGAGCTGGCGCAGCAGCGCCTCGGCCCGGGCCCGCGCCGCGCCGGCCGGAACTTCCCAGAGGCCGGCGACGAACTCGAGATATTCCATCGGGTCGAGCTTGTCGTAGAGCTGCGGTTCGTCCGGAACCCAGGCCACGATCCGCTTGGCGTCGAGAGGGCGGCGGCGCGCGTCGACGCCGAAAATGCGGATCTCGCCGGAATCGGCGGGCAGCAGGCCCGCCACCATCCGCAGGGTCGTCGACTTGCCGGCGCCGTTGGGGCCGAGCAGGGCGTAGAATTCGCCGGCGCGCACGGTGAGATCGAGACGATCGACGGCGGGGCGGCCGAAGGTCTTGACGAGCTGGCGGCATTCGAGCGCGGGCGAGGTTTCGGGCATGGGGATCTCCGCGGCGAGGCGGCGCGCCCGCCGGTCCCGGCAGAGTGCCCTGAAACCTTTGATGGCCCCTTAAGGGCGCGCCGGGCCCTTCAGTCCCAGCGCCGGTGCGCCCACATCCATTGGCTCGGGTCCTCGCGGACAAAGGTTTCGAACCAGCTTTGCACGTTCTGCGTCGCGGCCTGCACGTCAGCGTCGCGGTCGCCGCTGTGCGGCACGACGACCTCCTCGATGCGCATTTCGAAATGCGCGCCCCGCGTGCGGCGCACCCGCACCGCATAGAGCGGCACGTTCTGGCTGCGCGCGACCAGCGCCGGGAACGGATTGGACATGGCGGTGCGGCCGAAGAACGTCGCCGGCACGCCGCGCAGCTCGCGCAGATCCGCGAGAAAGGCGGGGCAGCCCCCCTCCTTGACCAGTCGCAGCATCCGCCGCGCGGTCGCGGGCGACTTGTCGTAGAGGCCGGCGGGATACATCGGCAGCCGCTTCGCGCGCAGCCAGGCGTCGACCCGGGGATTGGTCAGCGCCTGGTACACGCCCGCCAAAGGCGCGCCGTAGCGCAGGCCGGCGCTGGTGAGGATTTCCCAATTGCCCATGTGGAGCGAGCACATGACGAAGGGCGGCCGCGTGACGATCGCGTCGAAACGCTCGGGCTGCCGCAGCGCGATGCGACCCTCGCGGACGATCTGGGGCATGTGGAAGAATTCGGCGAAGGTGCGGCCCAGATTGTCCCACATGCCGAGCAGGATGTTTCGCAATTCCGCGTCGGAGAGTTCGGGATAGGCGCGCCGCAGATTATCGAGCGCGCGCTGCTGGCGCGGCAGGCGCGGCGCGACAAGGCGCCAGCACCAGCCGGAGGCGGCCGAGGCGAAGTCCAACGGGAGCGCGGACAAGACCCACGCGACGAGCCGGAAACCCGCATATTCCAAACTCTGGCGCCAGGGCGCCCAGTCGTCCCGCAAACTCGATCCCCGGCTCTGCACGAGGCGCCCTGATGGCGCGGCGCGGGCCATGCCGTCAAGTGCGCTCAGGCCGCCGCCGCCGTGCCGGTGCTGGCGAAGAACCAGGCGCTGTCCGCCGCGAGGGCGGAGACGGCGATGCTGAAGGACTCAGCCTTGCCGTCGGCCGGCGCATTGGAGCCCCAGGGATTTTCCAGCGTCACCATGCCCGTCGAAGCGTTGACGCCGGTGACGACGAACATATGGGCCTCCACGAGATTGCCGCTGCTGATCGTGTCGTTGCTGGTGCCGAGCAGCACTTCCTGACCGCCGGCCAGGCTCGATTGCAGCGTCGTCAGGATCGAGGTGAGGGCGCTGTTGGATTGTCCGGCCGTGGCGTAGCTGTTGAACGCCTTGCCGGTGATTTCGGTGATCGGCAGGGCGTCGCCGCCCGAGGTGTTGGCGTAGCCGTCGCCGTGCGCGTTCAGATCGGCGCCCGGCGTGACGGACGTCTGCTCCATCAATTGCGCATAGGCTTTCTCGATCAGCGGCGCCCAGGCGGTCGTGCCATTGTCGAAGGCGAGAGTGGAGCCGTCGGGATAGCTGTTGCCGCCGGTGAAGACCGGCAATTGCGAGTTGACGGTGACGTAATCGTCCTGCCCATTGATGTGGAACAGGACCGAATAGGTGCCGTTGCCGTTCGACTGGATCATGTTCTGGATCAGCGAGGGGTCCTGCAACGCCGTCGCGCCCAGCGAGGCGTCGAAATAGCAGTCGCCGACGTCGCCCTGATTGATGTCGCCGATCTGCGGACCGCCGCCGTTGTAGAGCGGCAGGCTGGTCGTCTGATAGGCGATGGCCGGCGAGCCGCCGCCGACGGCGCTCACGTTGGTGCTCGGCAGATCCGTACCGAGGAACCATTTGCCGATGAGGTCGTCGACCTGCGCGGCGGTGGAGCTGGCGCTGAGATTTCCCAGCGGCGTGGCGTTCGAAGAGCCGCCGTTCCAGTCGGCGTTGGCCGAATTCCCATCGACGACATTGTCGGTCATCTGCTGGACATAGGCGGAGGTCGTGATGCCGTTGGCCGTATTGAGTTCGCCCGCCAGCTGCTGCAGGGCGCCGAACTTGGTGGAGGTCATGCCGCCGGAGGCCGCGTCCTGAAGGATGGTCAGCATCGAGGCGTAGCTGAGCGAGCCGTTGCTCTCGAGCCGGAGCACGTCGTCGGAGACCGAGTTCGATCCGCCGCCGCCGCCCCCTCCGCCGCCCCCGCCGCCCCCTCCGGCCGTCTGGACGCCGTCGCTGGCCAGCACGGCCGCGTTGAGATGGGCGCTGTCGAGACCGGCGATCTGCGTGCTCGTCAGTTCGCCGATCTGGGTTGCCGAAAATTCGCCTATTTGCTGCAAGGTGAGCTTGTTGAGCGTGGCTGCGGCGAGGCCCTGGAGCTGACCTGTCGAGAGTTCGCCGATTTCCGTCGCTTTCAGCCCGCCCAGGCTCGAGACGCCCAGGGCGTTGAATTGGCTGTCCGACAGCGCGCCCATTTGCCCCGTGTTGATCTGTCCAATCTGCGTCGCGGTCAGGGCCGCGAATTGGCTGGCGCCGAGCCCGGCCAGCGCGCCGGTCGTGAGTTCGCCCACGGAGAGGGCGTCGAGCGACGCCGTCGCCAGGGCGCCGACCTGCGTCGCGGTGAGCGTGTTGGTCTGGGTCGACGACAGGGCCGCGATGTCGGCGGCGTTGAGACCCGAGGCGGCTGAGGCCGAAAGTTGCGCCAACGCCGTCGTGGCGAGGGCGCCCAGGCCGGTCGCGGACATGGCGGCGACCTGCGCCTTGACGAGCGCGCCCCCTTCCGTCGCATTGAGGGTCGCCGCGACGCCCGACGAAATATCGGCCCCGGAAATCGCTGCGAAGGCGGTCGTGGAGAGGCTGGCGAGCTGGGTCGTGCTGAGCGCCTGAACCTGCCCGGCCGACAGCGACGCGGCGGCGGCGGCCGAAAGGCCGGCGAGCGAGGTTTGCGAAAGATTGACGATCTGCGTCGCATTCAGCGCGCCGATATGGGCGGCCGAGAAGCCCGACACTTCCGTCGCCGTCATGTCGGACAGCTCGGTCGCCGACATGCGGCCGATCACGGTGGCGGAAACGCCGGCGATCTGCTGCTGCGAGAATTCCGACAACAGCAGATCGATGCCGACCAGCGCATGCGCCGCCGCCGTGCTGAAGACATAGCCGGTGAGCGCGCTGGCGCCGAGGCCGGACACGGGCGTCGAGGTGGCGGACGACGACGTCGATCCCGCCGCGCCCTGGGCGAGGGCGGCGGGATACACAAAACCCGTTTGCGGCGAAGCCAGGCCGCCTGGCAGGACGCTGTTCACCGAAGACTCCGCGCAGCGGCCGTGCGACGGCCAATGACCTGAACGAGTCCGGAGTTTGCTATAAAAATCTTAAATAATCGTGGCTGCCGCCGCCGAATCAGTCGACGCCGAGCGATTTCAGCTTGCGATGCAGCGCCGAGCGCTCCATCCCGATGAACTCCGCCGTGCGCGAAATATTGCCGCCGAAGCGGTTGATCTGGGCCACGAGATATTCGCGCTCGAACACCTCGCGCGCCTCCCGCAGCGGCAAGCTCATCAGCTTCTCGCCGCCGACGCCCGAGGGAATGGCCGGCACCAGCGCGCCGATCTCGCTCGGCAGCATGGCCGCCGTGATCTCGGCGTCGGGATGGCCGGTGGCCAGGATCATCAGGCGCTCGATATTGTTGCGCAACTGCCGGATGTTGCCGGGCCAGTCATGCGATTGCAGCACCGCCATCGCGTCGGCGGCGATCGGGCGGCGGGCGACGCCCATGCCGGCGGCGACCTGGTCCATGAAATAATCGATGAGTTCGGGAATGTCTTCGCGCCGCTCGGCGAGCGAGGGCGAGCGGATCGGCACCACCGAGAGCCGGTGGAACAGGTCCTCGCGGAAATGTCCGTCGGTGATCGCCTGCGCGAGATCGCGGCTGGTGGAGGAGATCACACGCACATCGACATGCACCGGGGCCGCGCCGCCGACGCGACGGAAATTCTGGTCCACCAGCACGCGCAGGATCTTGGACTGGGTCTCCGGCGGCATGTCGGCGACCTCGTCGAGATAGAGCGTGCCGCCATGCGCCTCCTCGAGGGCGCCGATGCGGCGCGGCCGGTCCGGGCCGGCCTCGACGCCGAACAACTCGCTTTCCATGCTTTCGGGCGTGATGGTCGGCGCGTTGACGATCACGAACGGGCCCTGCGCGCGCACGGAATGGGCGTGGATGAGCCGCGCCGTCAGTTCCTTGCCCGAGCCGGCCGGGCCGGAGATCAGCACGCGCGAATTGGCCGGGCCGATGCGTTCGATGAGGCGGCGAAGGTTGGCGATGGCGGGGGAGCCGCCCACCAGCGTGTCGACCGCGCCGGCGCGCGCGCGCAGTTCGTTCACCTCGCGCTTGAGGCGCGACGTCTCGAGCGCCCGCTCGGCCACCAGGATCAGCCGGTCCGCCTTGAACGGCTTTTCGATGAAGTCATAGGCGCCCAGCTTGATCGCGGTGACGGCCGTCTCGATATTGCCGTGGCCGGAGATCATCACCACCGGCACGTTCTCGTGCTGGCGCTTGACGACTTCGAGCAATTGCAGGCCGTCGAGGCGCGAGCCCTGCAGCCAGATGTCCAGCAGCACGAGATGCGGCCGGCGCGACTCGATGGCCGCGATCGCCTCGTCGGAATTGCGCGCCAGTCGCGTCGCATGGCCTTCGTCGGACAGGATGCCGGAAACCAGTTCGCGAATGTCGTCTTCGTCGTCGACGATCAGAATATCTGCGGCCATGGGATCAACTCGCAGCTTGCACGGCGGGCGTCGGGCTCGGCGGGCTGGCGCCGGCCTCCACGCGCAGCGGGAACTTCATCACCACCTTCGCCCCGACGCCGCCGTCGGCGCGCGCCAGGCCGTCCAGCAATTCGACGGAGCCGTGGTGATCCTCGAAAATCTTGATGACGATGGGAAGGCCCAGACCCGTGCCTTCGGCGCGCGTCGTCACATAGGGTTCGGTCAATTTGGTGCGGTCCTCTCTGGGGAAGCCTTTACCGTTGTCGCTGACCGAAATCGAGGCGAGGCCGTCCGGCGTGGTCTCGAGTTCGACCCGAATGACGCCGCCGGGCTCCGCCAGTCCCAGCGCATCGATGCCTTCGCCGGCGTTCTTGAGCACATTGGTCAGCGCCTGCGACACGAGCCGCCGGTCGAATTCCGCCAGCACCTGATGCTCGGGAAAGACATCCTGGAACGCGATGTCGGCGCGGCCGACGCGCGCCAGGAACATCGCCTGCCGCACGCAGTCGGTAAGGTCGTCGCGAGTCAGGCGCGCCTTCGGCATTCGGGCGAAATTGGAAAATTCGTCGACCATGCGCTTGATGTCGTCGACCTGACGGATGATCGTGTCGGTGCACTGGTCGAACACGTCCTTGCCTTCGACGATATGCCGCCCGTAACGGCGCTTGAGGCGCTCGGCCGAGAGCTGGATCGGCGTCAGCGGATTCTTGATTTCATGCGCGATGCGTCGCGCCACATCGGCCCAGGCGGCGCTGCGCTGGGCCGCCACGAGGTCGCTGATGTCGTCGAGCGTCACCACCGCGCCCTGATCCGGCCGCTGCGGATCGCCGGTGACGCGCACGTTGATGAGCCGTTCGCGCCCGTCGACGGTCACGGTCGCCTGACCCTGGTAGAGGCGGGCGCGCGAGGCGCGGGCTTCGCTGACGATCTGGCCGAGTTTGGGCGGCAGATCCTCGAGCCGTCGGCCGATCAGCGGGGCGTCGCTGTCGGGCTGGCGCAGCAGCCGCTCGGCGGCGGCGTTGGCGACCGCCACCGCGCCGTCGCTGTCGAGGCCGACGACGCCCGCCGGCACGCCCGACAGCGCCGCCTCGATGAAAGCGCGGCGCTGATCGTTGAGCGCATTGGCGGCGATGAGGTTTCTGTGGTTCTGCCGCAGTTCGCTCGTCATCTTGTTGAAGGTTTCGCCGAGATGGCCGAGGTCGCCCTCCGATTTGTGCGTGGGCACCTGCACATAGAGATTGCCGCTCGCGACCTCGTCGGTGGCGCGGATCAGGCGCCGGATCGGGGCGATCAGGCGGTTGGCGAAGGTGAGGCCGATCCACACCGCGGAGATCAGCAGCGTCAGCGCCAGCATGATGAAGACGACGGCGAAGCCGAGCTCGATGTTGCGCCGGTGCGACTGAAAGAGCTCGAAAGTCTGGCTGAACACGGCGGCGTCGTTGGACACCTTGGCGGCGATGGGATCGATCGCCCGGCCGGCGTAGAAGTAGCTCTCCGGCAAGCCCTCGACCGGCCGCAGCGCGACGAACACCGAGCCCTCGCTGAGCAGGCCGCAGAAGGGCTGGCGCGCATTGGAATCGTCGAAGTCCGAGGCCTGCGGCCGCGCGATCAGCTTGGGGTCGGAATTCGCCGCCGTGATGACGAGCGTGCCGTCGGTCTTCACGATGGCGGCGACGGCCATGCCGAGGGCCTGGGCGCGCTGGTCGAGATAGGTCTGGAACAGGTGGGGGTCGCTTTTGAGCAGGCGGCCGATGCGCGAGAGGTCGCCGGCCGTCAGCTCGGCGTCGCGCAGCAGCGACTGGCACTGCGACTCCCGATAGAGCTGCGAGGACACGCTCGCCTCATTCACAAACGCGCCGACATTGCGCATGAAGGCGGGGTTGATCGCCCATTCCACCGAGACCGTCGCGACGATGGCGGTCACGAGCGCGGGCACGGCCGCCACCAACGAGAACAGCGCCACAACGCGGGAATGCAGCCGGGCGCCGGCGCGGGACAATTTGCGCGCCGAGCGCAGGCGCCTCATCTCGGCCAGGATCAGCGCCAGCACGACGATGACCACGATCGCGTCGCCGCCCAGCAGCGCCAGCACGACCGATTGCGTCGGCACAATCGGCGTGAAGCCGGCGAAAATCACGAAGGTGGCGAGCGACAGCGCGAAGCCCGCGCCCACCGCGACCGGGCCGAAGCGCCGATACATCACGCCTTCCGGGGCCGGATCGGCAAAGGTCGGCGCCGTTTCGCTATCGGGCGGAGGGGGAATGCTGATCATGCCTGCCGACGCCATCTCTTTCGCGCTCCACCTTGGAGCCGTTGTGGCGATTCGGCAACTCTGTTGCAGGATTGCGACAAAAGCGCGGCGTCCCGCTTTTGTCTTTCCGCACTATTTCAGGCCGCGCAGGCTCTTCAGGTCGAGGTCGCGGATCTTCTTGCGCAGGGTGTTGCGGTTCAGGCCGAGGATTTCCGCCGCCTTGATCTGATTGCCGCGCGTCGCCGACAGCGTGGCGGCGATCAGCGGCGCCTCGAGTTCGCGCAGCACCCGATGATAGAGCCCGACCGGCGGCAGGGCGTCGCCGAACGAGCGGAACAGCGCCGCGACATGGCTGTCGAGGCCGTTGGAAAAGGCCTCCTGCGCCGAGGGCGCGGCGACGCCGGGGCGCGAGGACGGCGCGGCTTCGTGCATCGTCGTCGGCGCCAGGCTCTGCAGCGGGCCCGAGAGGCTGAGCTCGGCCTCGATCAGGGACTCGGTGATGTTTTCCTGCGGATAGAGCGCGGCGAGGCGGCGCGCAAGATTTTCCAGCTCGCGGATGTTGCCCGGCCAGGGATAGCGTTTGAGACGCTCCATCGCCGCGCCGTCGAGCGATTTGGCGGACAGGCCTTCGGCGACCGCGCGCTGGAAGAAATGCCGGATCAGGTCGGGAATGTCCTCGGTGCGCTCGCGTAGCGGCGGCAGCCGCAGCGGCACGACATTCAGGCGGAAGAACAGATCCTCGCGGAACAGGCCCTGCTGGATCGAGTGGCGCAAATCCTTGTTCGTGGCCGCGACGATCCGCACATTGGTCTTGATCGGGGTGCGCCCGCCCACCGTCGTGTATTCGCCCTGCTGCAGCACGCGCAGCAGGCGGGTCTGCGCTTCCATCGGCATGTCGCCGATCTCGTCGAGGAACAGCGTGCCGCCCTCGGCCTGCTCGAAGCGTCCGACCGAGCGCGCATTGGCGCCGGTGAAGGCGCCTTTCTCGTGCCCGAACAATTCGCTTTCGATCAGGTCGCGCGGAATGGCGGCCATGTTGATGGCGACGAAGGGCCCGGTCTTGCGCTTGCCGTAATCGTGCAGCGCGCGCGCCACCAGCTCCTTGCCGGTGCCGGATTCGCCCGAGATCATCACGGTCAGGTCGGTCTGCATCAGGCGGGCGAGCGAGCGGAAGATGTCCTGCATCGCCGGGGAACGCCCGACCAGCGGCATGTTTTCGGCCGGGCCGGCGTCGGCCTCGGTTTCGCGCTTGCGCTTGGGCTCGGCGAGGGCGCGGCCGACGATGGAGACGAGCTCCTTCAGATCGAACGGCTTGGGCAGATATTCATAGGCGCCGCGCTCGGAGGCCTTGATGGCGGTCATGAACGTGTTCTGGGCGCTCATGACGATGATCGGCAGATCCGGCCGCATGCGGCGGATGCGCGGCAGCAGCTCGAAGGCGTTGTCGTCCGGCATCACCACGTCGGTGATGACGAGATCGCCTTCGCCGGCGGCGACCCAGCGCCACAGGCCGGCCACCGTGCCGGTCGCCCGCACTTCGTAGCCCGCGCGCGACAGCGCCTGGTTCAGAACGGTCCTGATCGCTGCGTCGTCGTCGGCAACGAGAATTTGCCCAGACGGCATGCCTTCACTCCTTCTGGCCGCGCCGGGGCGCGGTCGAGTTCACGCTCCGCCCGGGCGAGCCGGCAAGGCCCGCTTCGCGGATGATGTCGGGAGTTCCCTCAGCCCTTCGCGCCGCCGCCGCCTTGGGCGCGGGGCGTATCGAGCGGCATGAGCACACGGAACGTCGTTCTACGCGGTAGCGATTCACACTCGACGATCCCGCCATGGTCTCCAATCAACTTGGCTACGAGTGCAAGACCCAGGCCAGAGCCCGAAGCTTTTGTCGTGACAAAGGGATCAAAGAGATTGGCGGCGATCGCGGTGGGAATGCCGGGGCCGTTGTCGCGCACGCAGATTTCCAGCGGCAGGCTGACCGGATCCGGGCTCGCCGAGGTCTTCAGCCGCACCCCGGCGCGATAGGCCGTAGTGATCTGGATTTCGCCGTCCATGCTCTCTTCGCCGATCGCCTCGGCCGCGTTCTTCATCAGATTCAGAAAGACCTGGATGAGCTGGTCGCGCGATCCCAGCACATGCGGCAGCGACGGGTCGTAGAATTCCTGGATGCGGATGTGCCGGGCGAAGCCCGCCTGCGCCAGCCGCTTCACATGGTCGAGCACGGCGTGGATGTTCAGGCTCTCGCGCGCGACCGGCCGCTCGTCGGAAAAGGCCTGCATGCGGTCGACCAGCTTCACGATCCGGTCGGTCTCGTCGCAGATCAGCTTGGTGAGCGCCCGGTCCTCGTCGTTGCAGTAGGTTTCCAGCAATTGCGCCGCGCCGCGAATGCCGGACAACGGGTTCTTGATCTCGTGCGCAAGCATCGAGCCGAGCGCGGTTACCGAGCGGGCCGCACTTCTATGCGTCAGCTGCCTGTCCATTTTTTCGGCAATTGACCGTTCTTGCAGCAAAAGCGTCACGCCGCCGCCGCTGTGCGGCAGCGGCGCGACAAAGGCGTCCACCAGCCGGCCGTTGCCGGTTCTTGGCGTGGAAATGTCGAGTTTGTAGCCGTTGACGGTCGCCTGCGAGTTCAGCGCGTCCTCGACGAGTTCGAACACCGGCGAGCCGAAGGGCAGGAGATCGACGAGCCGGGAGCGCAGCAGCGCCACCCGCCCCATGTCGAAGAAATTCTCCGCCGCTATGTTCACCTCGAGGATCGCGCCCGAGGGGTCGATGGCGAGCAGCGGCTGGGGCAGGGCGTTGAGCAGGCGATAGGGGTCGGGCCGGCGTCCGCCGCCCGAATGCGGCTCGCCGCCGTGATCGCGCTGGGTCATGCTGCGGCCCTTTCCGGTTCGGCGTCGAAGGCGAGGGCGATCAGCCGCGCCGCCTCGGCGGGGGCGTCGGTCGTCACCAGCGCGCGCCGCAGCTCGGCGCCGGCTCCCGCCGTTTCGGCATAGGCGGCCATGTGCTTGCGGGCATGACGAAGGCCCGTTTCGACTCCCATGCGTTGCAGGATCGACTCGACATGTTCCAGCGCGTCGTCGCGCTGGA
>Ga0316217_10005801_pt1 | contig 12581 bp, 12 predicted proteins | sample 1anoAmetaG_FD_203633 | JGI IMG/M metagenome (GOLD analysis project Ga0316217, IMG submission 203633) | Freshwater microbial communities from Trout Bog Lake, Wisconsin, USA - 1anoA | ecosystem: Environmental > Aquatic > Freshwater > Lake > Hypolimnion/Profundal zone | place: USA: Wisconsin...
GCCTCGGTGACGCCCCCCCGAACGTGTCGGAGAGGGCCGCCGCGCTCCTACGTGCCCCCTCCGGCGGCGAGGATCCCCGCCCGGATCTCTCGCTCTTCCACCGAGAGTGTCCGGATGGCGTCGATGGAGTGGTCGGCGATGCGCTTGTAGAGGCGGGGGCTCGGGTTCTCTTGCAGCATGCCGCCGAAGTCGATCGGCTTGCCGAAGACCACGACGATGGGGACCCCCTTCCCCTTCGCGTTGCTCGTCACCTGCTCGACGATGTCGTTGACGAGGCCGTTGACGAAGACCGGGATGACCTCCACGTCGGCCTGCCGGATGATCCGGCCGACGCCGCTCTGGGCCGGGAGGAACTCGTACGGGTCGCCGTCCTTGTTGCGCGTCCCCTCGGGGTGCATCCCGATGAACGCGCCGCCGCGGCGGGCGAGCCAGGCGACCTCGTCGATCCCGGCGAGGTTGAGCGGCGCGCGCGCCCGCTCGCGGAAGATGGGGGGGTACATCGCGAAGAAGCTCATCGCCCCGTTGACCGCGAAGCCGAGCGGGCGGTCGTAGAAGAAGTTCGACCGGACCGGGAAGAGCATCCGCTGCGGCAGCCCGTGCAGGACGAGCAGCGTCGTCACCATGTAGAGGTCGAAGAAGCTCCGGTGGTTGCAGACGCAGACGTAGCTCTTCTTCGGGTCGAGCACGGGGAGGCGGTCGAGCCCGTGGACGTGGCGCAGGTTGCGGGTGCACGCGTCCATCCACCGGGCGCCGATGTTCCGCTGGCACCAGCGGAGGGAGGTGTCGATGGCGCCGGGCTCGAAGCTCCGCCGGATGACGCGGATCTGGAGCTTCTCGATGGGGCGGAGGGACGAGTCGCCGACGGCGACCAGGTCCGGGCGGGGCTCGGGCTCGGCGGACCCTGACACCGAGCCCGGGTCGATGGCGGAGGGGGGGACGGAGCGCACGGCCTATTTATGCCATTTTGCGAGCGACGTCGCGCGGGGACCTCGCCGGAAATGTGACCCGGCGGGCGAACGGTTGCATGCTGGGGTCATCATGCGGACGGTACGTTGGATGATCGGGCTCACGGTCGGGTGCGGGCTCCTGGTGCTGGCAGGGTTGACGGGGGCGTGCAGCTCGCCGAGCCCCTGGCCCCCCACGGTGCAGAGCGGCGGGGGGGGGACCCAGAGCGGGAGCTCCAGCTCCAGCTCCAGCTCCACGGCGTCGGGCGACGCCGGGTCGGGCTCGGCTAGCCCTGCGGCGGACGCCGGCCCGGGCTGACGTCCCCGAACGTCCGGGCGATCGCCGGGTGCCCGGCGAGGAGGGCCAGCGCCGACGCGAGCAGCGTCTTGCCCGGCTCCATCCGGTGCCATGTGGACGCTCCGCTCGGGTGGGGGAGCGCCAGGACGTCCACCTCGCGACCGTGGTACGCCCCGCGCTGGACGGTCCCGACGAGCTCCTTGAGCGGCCCCTTGTGCCCGAGCACCTGCTCGATGGCGAGCGTCCCGACGGGGAGGATCAGCTCGGGCCGCAGGATCTCGACCTCCTGCTCGAGGAAGGGGCGGCAGCGGGCGATCTCCTCCTCGTCCGGTCGCCGGTCGCCGCCGCCGCTCGCCTTGCCCGGGAAGCAGCGGGCGACCGCGGCGATGTAGACCCTCGCCCGGAAGGTCTCCTCGTCGACGCCGAGCGCCTCGCCAAACCAGCGGAACAGCGTCTTGCCGGCCGTCCAGGCGAACGGGCGCCCGAACGACCCCTCGCGCGGGCCGGGGGCCTGGCCGATGAGGAGGACGCGGCTGTCCACCGCCGCGCCGTGGACCACGGGGCGGATCATCCGCGGGCAGGCCGTGCACGCGTCGAGCTCGGCGTGCAAGATGGCGAGGCGCCGTACGACCTCCCCTCGTCTTTTCGGCATCTTGGGCTAAATAGCCGTCCCCGACCGATGGGTGCAACCGCCGTGACCTCCGACCCCTTCCAGCGCCTCGACCAGCTCTTCGCCGAGCGGCCGGCGATCCTCGCGCCCATGGAGGACGTCACCGACAGGGTCTTCCGACGCCTCTGCCGCGCCCACGGGGCGACCATCTGCGTCACCGAGTTCGTGAACGTCGAGGGGCTCCTTCGCGGCTGCCGCACCGCGCGCCGGAAGATCACGCTGACGGCCGACGACGCGCTGACCGCCATCCAGATCTACGGCTCCGACCCCGCCCGACTGGCCGAGGCCGCGCGCGTCGCCGAGGCCTCCCGCCCCATCTACCTCGACATCAACTGCGGCTGCTGGGTCCCCAAGATCGCGGGGCGCGGCGCCGGCGCCGGCTGGCTGCGCGACCCCGAGGCGATGGTCGCGATGGCGAAGCTCGTGGTGCAGAGCGTCTCGCTCCCGGTCACCGTCAAGACGCGCATCGGGTACGGCCCCGAGTCCGACATGCCGATCGTCGACCTCGCGCGGCGCCTCGAGGACGTCGGCGTGCGGGGGCTGACCGTCCACTGTCGCACCGCGCAGATGGGGCACAGCGGCGCGGCCGACTGGAGCTGGGCGGGGAAGGCCCGGGAGGCCGTGTCCATCCCGGTCTTCGTCAACGGCGACGTGAAGACCGCCGACGACGCCGAGCGAGCCATGAACGAGACCGGCTGCGCGGGGGTGATGATCGGGCGGCGCGCCATCGAGCACCCGTGGGTCTTCCGGGAGGTGCGCGCCCGGCTCGACCGGGGGGAGACCGTCCCCGCGCCGACGCCGGACGAACGCATCGCGATGTGCCTCGCCCACCTGGCCGCCAACGTCGAGGAGCGAGGCGAGCGGCGCGGGGTCGCGGTCACGCGGCGGCACCTGAGCGGCTACCTCCGGGGGCTGCGCGGCGCGGCGGCGCTCCGGCAGGCGCTGGTCCTCTGCGACTCGCACCAGGGGTGCATCGACATCCTCGAGGGCGCGCGGCTCCGCGCGGCGTAGCGCGCGAGTCGCTGCGGCCTGGACCCCTCACCCCCCCGCCACTACCGTCCCTCCATGGCCCACTGGCTCATCAAGAGCGAACCCGAGGCGTACTCCTTCGACCAGCTCGTCCGCGACCGGAAGACAGCCTGGACCGGGGTCCGCAACTACGCGGCGCGCAACAACCTCCGCGCCATGAAGAAGGGGGATCAGGCCCTCTTCTACCACTCGAACGTCGGCAAGGCGGTCGTCGGCGTGGCCAAGGTGGTGCGCGAGGCGTACGCCGAGGAGACGGACGAGGGGGACTGGAGCGCGGTCGATTTCGCCCCGGTGAAGGCGCTCCGGGAGCCGGTGACACTCGCGGCCATGCGCGAGCATCCAACGCTCACGGACATGGTGCTCTGGAAGCAGGGGCGGCTCTCGGTCATCCCGGTGACCGCCGCCGAGTTCTCGGCGATCGTCGCGGCGGGCAACAAGAAGGCATGAGCGTCGCCCGCATCCTGGTCGCGCTCGGGGTCCTGACCTCGGTCCTCTTCGGCATCCACTACTACCTCTGGGCGCGGCTCGTCCGCGACCCGGCCCTCCCGCCGCCATGGAGCACGGCCGCCGCCTGGGGCCTCGGCGTGCTCGCCGTCAGCGGGCTCGGTGGGTTCGTGGTGACACGGTTCGCGCCGCGGGCGCTCGTCAGCCCCCTCATGTGGGTCTTCTTCACGTGGCTCGGCGTCATGTTCTACCTGTTCCTCCTGCTCGTGCTCGCGGACGGCGCGGTCGCGCTCGGGCGGGTCGCCGGGCTGGCGGCGGGAGACGGCGACGTGGACCTCCACCGGCGCCTGACGCTCTCGCGGCTGGTGGCCGGCGTGGTCTCCGTCGTGGCGGTCGGCCTCGGCGGGGTCGGAATGGCGAGCGCGCTCGGCAGGGTCGGGATCGCTCGGGTCAAGATCCCCCTCGCGAAGCTGCCCGGCGGCACGGCGCCCTACCGCATCGTGCAGGTCTCCGACATCCACCTCGGGCCGACCATCGGCGAGGCGTTCCTCCGGGACATCGTCGACCGGATCAACGCGCTCGCGCCGGACGTGGTCGTCATCACGGGCGACCTCGTCGACGGCACCGTCGCCCAGCTCGGGGCCCTGGCGCGGCCGCTCGCCTCGCTCCGGGCGAAGGACGGCGTCTTCTTCGTCACGGGGAACCACGAGTACTACTCGGGCGTCGACGAGTGGCTCGCGTTCCTCGCGACTCTGGGCGTCCGCGTGCTGCGCAACGAGCGGGTCGCCGTCGGCCCCATCGACCTCGCGGGCGTCGACGACTGGTCGGCCCGGAGCTTCGGCGGCGGACACGGCGCGGACGTCCCGCGCGCGCTGGCGGGGCGCGACCCGGCGCGACCGATCGTGCTGCTCGCGCACCAGCCTCAGGCGATCGACGAGGCCGAGGCGCACGGGGTCGACCTCCAGATCTCCGGCCACACCCACGGCGGACAGCTCTACCCGTGGAAGTTCGCCGTCAAGCTCGTCACCCCCTACGTCGCCGGGCTCTACCAGCACAAGACCGCCGCGATCTACGTCAGCCGCGGCACCGGCTACTGGGGGCCCCCCATGCGGGTCGGCGCCCCCGCGGAGATCACCCACTTGGAGCTGGTCCCCGCCTGACGGTGGACTACACTCGCCCCGTGGACCTTACCCAGCTGACCGCCCTCTACCGCGCCCACCTCGACGACCTCGCGAAGCGTTACGCCCCGGTGCTCGCCGGGGCCGAGGTCGACTCGCTCGTCATCCACTCCGGGACGCCGCAGAAGCGGACCGAGCAGGACGACCAGTACTGGACGCTCCGCACGACGCCCCATTTTCAGCACTGGCTCCCGCTGGCCCAGCCCGAGTGCGTCCTCATCATCACCCCGGGGAAGCAGCCGCGGCTGCTCTGGATGAAGTCGACGAGCTTCTGGGAGAAGCTCGCGCTCCCCGAGACCAGCCACTGGGAGGGGGCGTTCGACGTCAAGGTCATCGAGTCGAGCGACGAGGTGAAGGCGCTGCTCCCCGGCGGACGGACGGCGTTCGTCGGCGACAACCGCGCGCGGGCGGCCGACTTCGGCTTCGAGGCCGAGCGGGTCAACGCCGCGAACGTCCTCGGCCCGCTCGACCGCCTCCGCGTCCAGAAGACCGCCTACGAGGTCGAGTGCCTCGCCGAGGCCAACCGGCGCGCCGCGGCCGGCCATGCCGCCGCGCGCGACGCGTTCCGCTCGGGCGGCGCCTCCGAGCTCGAGATGCACCTCCGCTTCCTCGCGGCCACGAGCCAGGACGACCCGGAGACCCCGTACAAGAACATCATCGCGGTGGGCCCCCACGCGGCGACGCTCCACCACGTCACCTACGACAAGCGCGCCTCGTCCGCTTCCCCCGAGACCCTCCTCGTCGACGCCGGCTCCACCTACCAGGGCTACTGCTCCGACATCACGCGCACGTGGGTGCGGGGGACCGGCGCGACGGCGAGCACGTTCGTCGGGCTCGTCGAGGCGGTCGAGAAGATGCAGCAGCGCCTCTGCGCCGCGGTCAAGCTCGGCGAGCCGTACGAGCAGCTCCACGAGGAGTCGCACCGGCAGGTCGGCGCGATCCTGGTCGAGGTCGGCGTGGCGAAGGGGAGCGTGGACGAGGTCGTGGCGGCGGGCGTGAGCCGGTCGTTCTACCCGCACGGCCTCGGGCACTCGCTCGGGCTCCAGTGCCACGACGTGGGGTGCGCGCTCGTGAAGCCGAAGCAGGAGAACCCGTACCTGCGCAACACGTCGACCATCGTCGAGGGGCAGGCCTTCACGATCGAGCCGGGGATCTACTTCATCGACAGCCTCCTCGCGACCCTCAAGGGCTCCGAGCACTCGGGTCTGGTCGACTGGAACGTGGTCGAGCAGCTCGCGCCGCTGGGGGGCGTCCGCATCGAGGACGATCTGATCGTGACCGGAGGCCCCGGGGTCATCCGGAACCTGACCCGCGAGGTGCTCCCTCGCGGGGGGGGCCCGACCGGATGAACGCACGCGTGGCACGGACGGATGGCCTGGCAGTGACGAGGGTCTAGGCGATGGCCGGGTCGGATCGTCCTCCGCCGCGCTCCGGGCAGCCGCGCCCGGGGGCGTCGCGCCCCGCGCCCGCGCGCGGAGCGTCCACGAACCCTCCGACCTCGTCGCCAGCGTCGCCCCCGCGATCTTCGCCGGCCCCCTCCGCCGCGCGGACCTCCACCACCCCGCCCGGTCGCGCGACGACGACGCCGCCCACCCGCACGGCCACCACCCCGCCCGGCCGGACGACGACGACGCCGCCCACGCGCGGGGCCGCCAGCTCTCCGTCGATCCGGCCGCCCGTCTCCAGCCGGCCTCAGCTCCTCGAGGAGGCAGCCGCCGACGCAGGGCGGCCGAAGACCTCGCTCGATGAGGTCGAGCGGGCCATGTCGCTCCTCGACGGCAGGCACGTGGACACGGTGCGGGCCCAGCGCGAGACGCAGGCGGCGATCGCGGCGAGGCGGGCCGCGGTGGAGGCGGCCGAGCGGCAGGCCATCGCGGCGCAGAAGCGCGCGGCCGTCGCCCGGGTCGCGGGGGCCGTCCTGGGGGCCATCGCCCTCGTCGCGGGTGGCTGGCTGGCGAACCAGCGATATCGCAGGAATGTCGCGGCAGACGCCGCCCTCGACCCGCTGGCCGCGCCGTACCTCGGCACCGCGTGGAGCGCCTTTCCCCGGCCGATCTGGCGCTCGCGCGACCGCATCGAGGTGACCGTAGGGCCCGACACGTGCGTCGTCGCGCTGGCGTCGACCGCGCCGGGGAGCGGGAGGCTCGCCATCGAGCGCCCTTCGGGGCGGATCTCCGCCGCGACGTCCACGGCGTTCTGCACCCGCGCCGAGGAGCGCCTCGTCGTGAGCACGGACGGCGACGACCAGGGGGCGGTCCAGCTGCTCTACAAGGAGTCACGCGCGGTCGGCGGCAACCTCGCCCTGCCGTTCTTGACGCCTCGACCGGCGTCGCTCCCGGTGACGGAGACGTGCAAGGTCGACGCGTTCGACGCGTGGCTTTCGGCAGGGCATGGCGCCTCGCCGCTCAGCGCCGCGGGGGTCGCGGCCGCCACGAGCGCGGCGCTCGACGCCGACGGCTTCAGGCTCGTCGCCTCGGCCCCCTCGTCACGCCCCTTCGCGGTGGTCCCGGGCACGGCGGACGGCTGCTTCCTGGCGTTCAGCACAGTCGGCGGGGAGGAGCTGTCGCTCCGGATGGTCGCCGGGCAGAGGCCGCTCCGCGTCGCCCCGGGCTCGGCGCAGGGCCTCGGCTGGTGCACGCACGTCGCCCAGCCCGTGACGGTCTCGAGGGTCGGGACGGGCTCGATCGTGGTCTACGGGCTCGGCGCCACCGCGGCCGGGGGGACGCTCGGGCTGCGCGAGCTCGCCGGCCACGCCGGGCTCGGCGACGTCCCGCTCTGGGTGTCGCCTGGCGAGCGAGGCTGGGACGCGAGCGCGCCGCTGCTCGCGAGCGGCGTCGCGCCGGTCGACATCACGCTCCCGACCGACGACCGCCCCGTGCTGCACACGCGCGTCGTGTCGCTCACGCTCGTCGGGGGGCACGTGAAGCCCAAGCCCGACGAGATCGATCGGTACGCCTGCGCCCCCTCGCTCGAGCCGAGCCTCCCCGGGGCGCTCTGCGTCCAGTCGACCCCGCTCGGGTGGGAGACCGCCCCCGGCGAGCGGGCCGGAATCGCCGAGTCGCCGCTGCCGTTCTGGATGGACCTCATGACGCGCGTGGAGGACCGCGCCGGGCTCGCCGCGGAGCTGCAGCTCCTCGCGCTGTCGCGGAAGCTCTCCCGCCAGCACTACGAGGCCACCGCGCGCGAAGGGGTGCTCGAGGAGCGCGACGGCATCGAGGTCGTGGGCCGCGAGGGGGATGACCGCATCATCGCGCTCGGCATCCTCGCCACGGCGCCATGGGTGCTCCCTTACACCGACGGTCCCCCCTGGACCCTGACCGGCGATCCGTATCCCGTCGACATTGCTTCGGGTAACCACCTGCACCTCGTGACGGTCCCGAAGGTCGCGGTCCCGCCGGACGTCCGGCGCACCGTCGTCTTCCGTCACCGGGCGCGGTAGGGCCGGGCGGCTCTGGGCTTCTCCCGGCGGGCGGTCCCGCCGCCATGATCGACGCGTCACGGTACCCCTCCGGGAACCGGGGGGCCTGGCGGCCGCCGCTCGTCGCAGAGCGCTGACCCGGCTGGAACGTTGCAGCGAGGGTGGAGCGCGGCGTTCCGGCGATCGGGGACCGGGGCGCCCGTCGATCGCGCCTCCGGGGGCACGAACCGCCCTATTTCGCAGCCCGGACGCCGTGATCCGGAGTACGGAGGGGCCATCGACGTCGGACCTCGGCGTCAGAGCTGGCACCGAGAGTGCAAACCCCGCCTCACCCCGCAGGAGGTTCCAGAGATGAGAGTGACCCGACGGCTCCGAGACTCGCGCGCGCTACCTATCCCGGCCTCCGGCGTCGCCCGGCGCGCGGGCGCTCGGTCGTCGGCGTGGGGGCGCTCATGATCGGGCGGTTCGCCGCCGCCGGAGCGCTCGTGCTGGGCAGCTCACTGCTCTTCGCTTGTTACGGAATGGGAGACGGCACCTGGGCGCCGGACGGGGGCACGACCAGCACGACGGGCGTCGGGAAGGTCGCCACGGGCGACGCGGGCCCCTCGGGGCTGCCGTGCGACATCCAGACCATCCTGAAGGCCCACTGCACGAGCTGCCACTCGGACCCCCCCGTCGCCGGCCCCATGGGGCTCGAGACCTACGCGGACCTGACGGCGCCAGCCGTCACCAACCCGAACGAGACCGTGGCGCAGCTGTCGCTCCAGCGGATCCAGAGCACGTTGAGCCCCATGCCCAGGGCCCCCGCGGCGCCGCTCTCGGCGACGGAGATCAGCACGTTCGCGGCCTGGGTCGACGCCGGGACCCCGAAGGGGAGCTGCGCTGCCAGCGACGCCGGCGACCCCTACAACACGCCCGTCGTCTGCACGAGCGGCACCCAGAGCGGGGGCGGGGAGGGGAGCTCCACGATGCGCCCCGGCGAGGCCTGCATCGCCTGCCACTCCCAGGGCGAAGGGCCCCGCTTCACCATCGCGGGGACGGTCTACCCGACGGCGCAGGAGCCGAACGGCTGCAACGGCGCGAGCGGCGCCTCCGTCATCATCAACGACGCGAAGGGCGTCACGACCACGCTCACCACCAACTCCGCGGGGAACTTCTCCTCCCGGGCCACGTTTGCCACCCCTTACACGGTGAAAGTCGTCGCGAACGGCAAGGAGCGCGTGATGAGCCTCCCCCCCCCGAGCGGCGACTGCAACTCGTGTCACGCCCGCCCGCCGACCAACGGCGCCCCTGGGCGGATCATGCTCCCGTAGCCCCCTCTCACCCGCACCGACCGACCAAGCCCCTACGAGGCGAATGACTTCCATCCATCGATGGGCGAGGCCGCTCCTCGCCCTTGCGCTCTCCCTTGTGCTCTTCGCGTGGTCCGGCCACGCCCACGCCTACGCCTGGATGATCCGACACGACTACTCGGGCTGCGTCCCGTGCCACGCGGACCCGTCGGGGGGGGGGCTGCTCACCGCGTACGGCCGCGCGCAGAGCGAGGTGCTCCTCCGGAGCCACTACACCGCCCACGCCGACGAGGACGAGCCCGGGAAGGTCGGCGACTTCCTCTTCGGCGCGCTGCCGCTCCCCGAGACCGTCCTCCTGGGCGGCGACTACCGCGGGATGTTCATGCGCACCGCCGTCGGCGGAGCCCCGGCGACGAGCCAGTTCCTGCAGATGCAGGCCGACCTCGAGGGGCAGGTAACCGTGGGCCCCGTCCGGGCCAACGGGAGCCTCGGCTACGACCACCTCGGGGCCCAGGCCGCGTGGGTCACGTCCCGGCCCATGGACAACCTCGTCTCGCGCGTCTTCTGGCTCGGGGTCGATCTCGGCGAGGACAAGCAGTTCCTGCTCCGCGCCGGGAGGCTGAACCTCCCGTTCGGTATCCGGCAGATCGAGCACACCCTCTTCATCCACACGCCCCCCACGGTGCCCGGCGGGGGCGTCGGTGACGACACGAACTCCGGTCAACAGGAGGGGGTGTCGCTCGCGTACAGCGGGAGCAGCGTCCGGGGCGAGCTGATGGCCATCCAGGGCAACTACCAGATCACCCCCGACGAGTACCGGCAGCGTGGCTACGCCGGGTACCTCGAGTGGGCCCCGACCATGAAGGCGGCCCTCGGGGCGAGCAGCATGATCACCGAGGTGCAGAAGGACCCGACGCTCGGCACGCCGCTCATCCGCCACGCTCACGGGCTCTTCGCGCGGCTCGCGCCCTGGAAGCCGCTGACCATCCTCGCCGAGGAGGACCTCCTCATCGACTCGCAGCCGACGAACGTGACGCCGGTCGGGCAGTCCGCGCTGAACGTCGGGCACGCCGGGATGCTCCAGGCCGACTGGGAGCCCTGGCAGGGGCTGCACCTCATCGCCACCGGAGAGATGACGCGCCCGCCGATCGCGAAGGCCTCGCAGTCCTACGGCGTGTGGGGCTCGGTCGCCTGGTTCTTCGCCCCGCACGCGGACGTCCGCTTCGACGCGATCCAGCAGAGCCTTGCGCTTGGTCCGTCGCCGATGTCCGCGACCACCATCCTCGTGCAGTTCCACGCCTTCCTCTGAGCCGCCATGCGAACCGCCCCCCTCGCCACGCTCCTCGCCCTCCTCCTGTTCGCCGGTCGCGCGCAGGCCACGAGCAACTTCCCGCCGGCCATGCAGACGGACCTCTCCCTCAAGGCCGCCCCTCAGTGCGCCCTCTGTCACACGGACGGTAGCGCCGGAGGGCGCGGCACGGTCAACACGCCGTTCGGCATCAGCGTCCGCTCGCACGGCCTCGTCGCGTACGACACGACCAGCCTGCAGACCGCGCTGACGGCGATGGCCGCCGACGGGACCGACAGCGACGGTGACTGTATCCCGGACATCACCGAGCTGAAGGACGGAACGAACCCCAACGTCGCGGACTCCGGGAAGACCTGCGGGCCGCCGGTCACGGCGACCACCGACCTGCCGGGGTACGGGTGCGGCGCGCACATCGCGCCGACCTCGAGCCCAGGCGCGTCGTGGATCGGCGCGTCGTCCCTCCTCGGGCTCCTGGTCATCGCTACCCGGCGGCGGCGAGCCCGGCGGAGCGTCTGCCGGGGCGGGCGCGCGTAGCCCGTCGAGCCACGCGAGCCACGACGCCTGACGCCCCCGCGACCGTCGCCCGCGTGGGGCCTACTCGAGATCGCCGCGCAGCCGTCGGGCGCGCGTCGGCAGGCGCAGCTTCCGCAGCGCCTTGGCCTCGATCTGGCGGATCCGTTCGCGGGTGAGCGACATCGTCGCCCCCACCTCGGCGAGCGTGTACTCCGCCCCGTCGCCGTCGAGGCCGAAGCGCATGCGGAGGATCTTCTGCTCCCGATCGGACAGGAGCTTGAGCAGCTCGCGGGTCTCGCTCACGAAGCGCTTCTGGGTGAGCTGCTCGACGATCGACGGCTCGGTGGTGTCCTCGACGAAGTCGCCGAGGCGCGCGTCCCCCTCCCCGACCGGCAGGTCGAGGCTCGCAGGCTCGCTCCGGCTCCGGAGCGCCAGCGTGACCTTCTCCACGGGGAGATCCGTCTCCGCGGCGATCTCCTCCGGGCTCGGCTCGCGCTCGTGGCGCGCCTCGAGCCGCGTCTGCGCGTGGCGGATCTTGTTCGCGGTCTCGTGGACGTGGACCGGAGAGCGGATCGTCTGGCCCGTGTCGAACACCGCGCGGGTCATCGCCTGGCGGATCCACCAGGTGGCGTAGGTGCTGAACTTGTATCCGCGCCGGTAGTCGAACTTCTCGACCGCCTTCATCAGGCCGATGTTCCCCTCCTGCACGAGGTCGACGAGCGCCAGCTTCGTCGTCCGCTGCCGCTTCGCCAGCGACACGACGAGCCGAAGGTTGGCCTCGACGAGCCTGGCGCGCGCCGCGTCGGCCTGCTGCTCGGCCGCCCGGACCGCCCGCAGGGTACGGACGAGCGGGCCGGACGTCGCCCCGCGCTCCTCGGACACGACGTGGAGCCGGCGGACGACGCGGTCGATCGCCGCGCGCGAGAAGCGCGCCTTCGCCATGGCCGCCCGGGCCCGGGTCTTCTGCGCCTCGAGGACCCGGCCTGCCCGACGGCGGGCGATGGCGGTCGCCAGCGCCTGCACCGGCTGCAGGAGCTTGACCAGCGCCGCGCGCGCCGCGGCCTCGGCGTCGGGGTCCTCGTCCGGGGCGTTGCGACTCACGTCGCGGGGGTGGATCCGCGAGGTTTCCAGATCCTCCACCAGCTTGCATAGCTCACGGAGCGCCGTCGACGAGTCGACGAACGCGCGCACGACCTCGAGCTCCGCCTCCTCGATCCGTACCGCCAGCTCGACCTCTCCCTGGCGGGTGAGGAGCGGCGTCGTCGCGAGGTGACGGAAGTAGGGGACCAGTGCGTCCCCCGCAGCGGGCAGGACAGAGAGCTTCTTCAAGGGGTTCCGGTCTTCGAGGGGGAGGGCCCGGGGCTCCGATGCTCCGGGGGCCCCGAGGGTAGTGAGTCGCTCCCTGCGGCAAAGAACCGCCACGGAGCCCTCATGATTCCCGTCGGGCCATGGAAACTTGTGTCGGGACGGCGGATGCGCAAGGGCG
>Ga0316217_10005803_pt1 | contig 12579 bp, 11 predicted proteins | sample 1anoAmetaG_FD_203633 | JGI IMG/M metagenome (GOLD analysis project Ga0316217, IMG submission 203633) | Freshwater microbial communities from Trout Bog Lake, Wisconsin, USA - 1anoA | ecosystem: Environmental > Aquatic > Freshwater > Lake > Hypolimnion/Profundal zone | place: USA: Wisconsin...
GCGCGCTTCGCGGTTGATCGGCACGCGCGTCGTGCGCCGCTCCGAGACGACGCCCAGCGCCGCGCCGGACATGACGAGGTTGAAGAAGTTCCACATCGCCACCACCGCCAGCAATTCGTTGGCGTCGGGCTCGGTCAGCCAGCGGAAGCCGCAGACGGCCATCGAGACGGCGTAAACGCCGAACAGCACGAAAAAGGGCCGTGACAGCTCTGACAGATGGTCGTTGTCGAGGCTCTGACCCTTGTCGGTGACGTTGAAGGTGGGTTTGCGCGGATTGAAGATGACGCTGATGAGGCCGCGGCTCAGGTACAGGGTCTGGACATATTCATAGACCTCGGACACCAGCGTCCAGCGCACAGAACCATAGAGATAGTTCTGCATCATCATGTTGCCGATCATATAAGTGACCGTATAGGCAATGAATTCCTGTGCGTTGGCTACGTATATCTGCATCGAGAGATAGATGAACAGCAAGGGCGCGACGAGGAACGGCAGCCGGAATATCGGAAAAAACCAGTAGGTCATGCTGGAGAGGTAGCAAATCTTCTGCGCCGTGCTGAGGCCGCGCTTGAACACGGGATTCTTGAGCAGGAAGATCTGGAACATGCCGCGCGCCCAGCGCGAGCGCTGGCCGATGAAGGAGGCGAAGGTCTCCGGCTGCAGCCCGGAAATCATCGGCTTGTCGACGTAGCAGGAGTTCCAGCCGCGCGAATGCAGATCGAGCGCTGTCTCGCAATCCTCGGTGATGGTGATGCCGGAGAAGCCGCCAACTTCCTGGAGGGCGGCGCGACGCACCAGCGCCGCCGAACCGCAGAAGAAGGCGCCGTTCCACTTGTCCAGGCCCTTCTGGATGATGCCGTAGAACATCTCGTTTTCCGACGGCATGGTCTTGAATGTGTCGAGGTTGCGCTCGAGCGGATCGGGATTGGTGAAGAAATGCGGCGTCTGGCACAGGAACAGGCGCGGATCGGCGCGGAAATAACCTACGGTCTCGCGCAGGAATTCGCGCATCGGCACGTGGTCGGCGTCAAAGACGACGATCAGCTCGCCCGTCGTCTGCACGAAGGCGTTGTTCATGTTGCCGGCCTTGGCGTGCTCGTTACGGGCTCGGGTGTAATATTGGGCGCCCAGTTCTTCGGCGAGTTGCTGCAACTCGGCCCGGCGCGCCTTCGCGGCGGCGGCCTTGGCGGGGTCGCTTTGCTCGCACTTCTGGTCGGTGCCGCCATCGTCGAGGATGAAGACCTTGAACTTGTCGACGGGGTAATCCATCCCGACGGCGGCGATCACCGTCATGGCGAGCAGCTCGGGATCCTCGTTGTAGGTGGGGATATAGACATCGACAGTGGGCAGGTCCGCGTCGTTCCTGACCGGCTGCGGCTGGCGCTCCAGCGGATCGGCGATCACGAACAGGCTGATCGCGAGCATGATGGCGCTGTAGACTTCCGCAATATACAGCAATACTCCGGGGATGAAATTGGCGAGGTCGCTCACCGGCGGCAAGGTGTTGACGGTGCGCCAGAAAAAGTAACGAACGACGAGGCCGACGCCGATGGCGATAAAGACCTGACGCCAGGGACCGCGCAGGCGCAGCGCCCGGATGGCGCCCATCATGACAAGGCACGCGACGCCAATAACCAATTGACAACGCACGCTTATCGGTTCGCTGGCGAGCGCCGCGAAGGCGACGACGGCCACGATCCACAACGCGGTCTTTCCCAAGCGGAACATTCACCACCCAACCAACGCACCTGCGTCAGTGGTAAAGAATGAATGGTTAATATTGATGCTTCCCTTACGTGAGGCCGCAATTTTTGGAAATTTTTTTTCGGTTAACAGCGCCTTACCGCATCGCAGCAAGCGAGAGGGCTGCGCCTCGCGGCGCGACCCTTTGCGTCGTCTTGCGGCCCTTGCCGCCCCTCGCGATCAGGCCGCCGCGTCGTCCGGCGGCGGCATGGCGCCCGTCATCATCGCGACCGCGTCCGACATCGTCTGCTTCTTCGGGTCGATCACCGTGAGCCGGCGGCCGAGACGATGGATGTGGATGCGGTCGGCGACCTCGAACACATGCGGCATGTTGTGCGAGATCAGAATGATCGGCAGGCCGCGACGCTTCACGTCGAGGATGAGCTCCAGCACGCGGCGCGACTCCTTCACGCCCAGCGCCGCCGTCGGCTCGTCCATGATGACGACGCGCGAACCGAAGGCGGCGGCGCGCGCCACCGCGACGCCCTGACGCTGGCCGCCGGAGAGCGATTCCACCGGCTGGTCGATGTTCTGGATGGTCATAAGGCCGAGTTCGCTGAGCTTCTCGCGCGCGAACTTCTGCATGCCGGCCCGGTCCAGCAGGCGGAACCATTTGCCGATCGGCCCCGGCTTCACCCATTCGCGGCCGAGGAACATGTTGTCGGCGATCGACAGCGCCGGCGATAGCGCGAGGTTCTGGTAGACGGTCTCGATGCCGGCCGCGCGCGCATCCTGCGGCGAGCGGAAATGCACGAGTTCGCCGTCCAGCCGGATCTCGCCGTGGTCGGGCGTCACCGCGCCCGTCAGCGCCTTGATCAGGCTCGTCTTGCCGGCGCCGTTGTCGCCGATCACGGCGAGGATCTCGCCGGGATAGAGGTCGAAATCGGCATTGTTGAGCGCCACCACCGTGCCGTAGCGCTTGGACAGGCCGCGCGCCGTCAGAATGGGCTTGAGCTGACTCATTGCGAGGCCCTCCGCAGCCATTGATCGATCGCCACCGCGGCGATGACCAGCACGCCAACCGTGAAGATCTGCCAGTAATCGTCGACGCCCGCCAGCGACAAGCCGGTCGTGAACACGCCGACGATCAGCGCGCCCAGCACCGAGCCGAAGATCGAGCCGCGCCCGCCGAACAGCGAGGTGCCGCCGATCACGGTGGCCGTGATGGAGTCGAGGTTGGCGGTCTCGAAGCCGATGGGCGAGACCGAACCGACGCGGCCGATGGCGACCCAGGCGCAGAAACCGCAGATCACGCCGGCGAACACATAGACCGAAACGAGAATCCGGCTGACCTGGATGCCCGCCAGCAGCGCCGCGTCGGGGTCGTCGCCGACGGCGTGGACGTGCCGCCCCCAGGGCGTGCGATTGAGCAGATACCAGGCGACGAAGGCCAGCAGAATCAGCGCAATGCCTCCGTAGGTGATCTCCGCGCCGGCGAAGGACACGGTCTTGCCAAGCCAGATCAGGAAGGGCGCCTTGTCCTCGATGTCGCTGGCGCGCACCGACTCCGACTGCGAATACCAGAGCTTGAGAGCGTTGAAGATGCTGAGCGTGCCGAGCGTCACGATGAAGGGCGGCAGCCGGACATAGGTGACGAGCGCGCCGTTGAGCCAGCCCATCAGGCCGGCGAAGAAAATGCCGATCAGGATCGCGAGGCCGGACGGCACGCCCGATTCCACGGCGAGTTTGCCCATGATCATCGACGAGAGCACGAGGATCGCGCTGACAGAAAGATCGATGCCGGCGGTCAGAATGATGGCGGTCTGCGCGATGGCGATGACGCCCGTCACGGTGACCTGCTCGAGCACGAGCGAGAGCGTGCCCGCCTTCATGAAATTATGCGCCACCGTGCCGAACAGCAGGACGCTGAGGATCAGGATGGTCGCGGGAATGGCGGTGGGATTGGTGCGCAGAAACCCGCGCACGATATGCAGCAGGGTCTTGTCGTCGCGTTCGAAAGCCGCGACCGACGTATCGGCCTTCTCGAGCTTCGCCTCGAAATCGGAGATGGTTTTTGTCGGTCCGCCCGTCGGGTCGCCCACCTGTTTCCCCCCATATTTTCGTGCGCGCCGAGGCGCCGATGTACGAAGGGCGACCTTAACAGCCGCCCTTCGCGTTATTCAAGCCGCGATCAGATCGCAGCGATTAGCCCCAGCACTTCGCGGTGCCTTCCTTCGAGTCGAGCGAAGGCACGCCGGCGACCGGGTGGTCGGTGATCAGGTTGACGCCGGTGTTGTAGAAGTCGAGGCCGTCGGAGTTCTTCGGCTTCGTGCCGTCCTTGGCGAAAGCGGCGATCGCTTCGATGCCCTTCGAGGCCATCAGCAGCGGATACTGCTGCGAGGTCGCGCCGATGACGCCGGTCGAGACGCTCTTCACGCCGGGGCAGCCGCCGTCGACCGAGACGATCAGCACGCCCTTTTCCTTGCCGGCCTTCTTGAGCGCCTGGAACGCGCCTTCGGCGGCCGGCTCGTTGATCGTGTAGACGACGTTGATCGCCGGATCCTTGGCGAGCAGGGTTTCCATCGCCTTCACGCCGCCAGCCGGGCTGGCTTCCGAGGTTTCGTGACCGACGACGCGCGCGTCCTTCTCGGACGCGAGGATCTTCTTGTTCGGGACTTCGATGCCGAAGCCGACGAGGAAGCCGGTGTCGCGCTGAACGTCGACCGAGATGTTGTCCTTGTTGATGTCGAGCATGGCGATATGCGCGTCCTTGGCCTTGTCGCCGAGGGTGCCCTTCGCCCACTGACCGATCAGCGTGCCGGCCTGGAAGTTGTCGGTCGCGAAGGTCGCGTCCTGGCCTTCCTTGTCGGCGAGCGGGGTGTCGAGCGCGATCACGAGGATGCCGGCCGCGCGGGCCTTCTTCAGAGCCGGGCCGACCGAGTCGTTCGACGGGGTGATGAGAATGCCCTTCACGCCGGCGGCGATGCAGTTTTCAACGGCCTTGATCTGGGGAGCGGCGTCGCCGTCCTTCTCGCCCGCGAAAGCCTGCAGGCTGATGCCGACGGCCTTGGCGCCCTGCTGCGCGCCTTCCTTCATCTTCACGAAGAAAGGATTGGTGTTGTTCTTGGTGATCAAGCACGCGCCGACGTCGGCGGCGTAGCTGGCCGAGCTCATGAGGCCGACCGTGAGGGCCGCAACGGCGGCGGCCGACAGAATTCCGATCTTCTTGGACATGCATTCCTCCCGAAACAAGTTTACGACGAAGCGGTTTGCGCCTGCATCGACGAGGCGCCTCGCCGGCCCGGATTTGGCTGGCTCGTCGCTGTCGCGGGGGCATAGGACAAAACTCCGGGGCCAATGTCAACGGATAAATCAATCGGTCTGAATTATTATTGACAGCGGCGCCGCAGGCTCGCATGTTAGTCGCAACGCAGAACGATCCTCGCCCGAGGGCAAGGACGCGCGGCCGCCTATTTCCGGGCGCCGCAGGGGATGGACGAGCCAGGGATCGCCAATGCCGGAAGCGGCCAAGCCGAATCATGACCTGACCGAGGGGCCTGCGCTGCACGCGACGCCGCATGCGAGCGGCGCCGACCAGAGCGGCGTGCGCCTGTATAACGAGCGCCTGTTGCTTTCGCTGGTGCGGCGCTTCGGTCCGCTGTCCAAGACGGAAGTCGCGCGCATGACCGGTCTTTCGGTGCAATCGAGTTCGGCGATCATGAACCGTCTGCAGGCCGAGGGCCTGCTGCGTCGCGAAGCGCCCTTGCGCGGCCGCGTCGGGCAACCCACCGTGCCGGTCTCGCTGGAGCCGGAGGGCGCCTTTTCGCTGGGGCTGAAGATCGGACGCCGCAGCTGCGATCTGGTGCTCATCGATTTCTGCGGCGCGGTGCGCCGGCGCGCCAAGCGCACCTTTTCCTATCCGACGCCCGAGATCCTGATGGAGTTCGTCGCCGACGCCCTGCCGCGGCTGACCTCGCCGCTGCCGCCGTCGCAGGCGGCGCGCATCGCCGGCCTCGGCATAGCCGCGCCGTTCCAGCTGTGGAACTGGTCGACCGACATCGGCGCCCCGCCCGGGGCGATGGACGGCTGGCGGGACTTCGCCATCGTCGAGGAGATCGGCCGAATTTGTCCGTATCCCGTCATGCTGTGCAATGACGCGACCTCGGCCTGCGCCGCCGAATTCTTCTTCGGCGAGGCCTGGCGAGAGCGCGATTTTCTCTATTTCTTCATCGGCGCCTTTCTCGGCGGCGGCCTTGTGTTGGAGGGCGCGCTGTTTCCCGGCCGCACCGGCAATGCGGCGGCGCTCGGCTCCATGCCGATCGCCATGCCGGGCCGCGACGCGCCCTCGCAGCTCATCGCCTGCGCCTCGATCTATCAACTGGAAAGACGCATCGAGGCGGCGGGTCGCGACCCCTCCTCGATCTGGCGCTCGCCCGAGGCCTGGGACGATTACGGCGAGCTGCTCGAGGGCTGGATCGACGAAGCCGCCTATGCGCTGGCGCAGGCCTCCATCGCGGCGCTCTCCGTCATCGATGTCGCCGCCGTGGTGATCGACGGCGCCATGCCGACCGCGATTCGCCAGAAGATCCGCGACCGCGTCGCCGCCGAAATGGAGACCCAGGACCGGCGCGGCCTGTCCGACGCGCGCATTCTCGCCGGCGCGGTGGGCGCGGACGCCCGCGCCATCGGCGGCGCGGCGCTGCCCCTCATCAAGACTTTTGCGCGCGACCGCGAAGTGTTGTTAAAGGACGCGCCCGCGGGGGTGACGTGACTCGCGACTGGATGGATCCGGAAAGCGGTCAGCGGGCCGCCGGCGCTGCAGCGCCGGGCCTGCCAACACCAAATCAAAAGAGGCAATCATGGCGGCCAAGTTCATCAAGGTCGATCCGTTCGATCTCGTCGTTTTCGGCGGCACCGGCGACCTCGCCTATCGCAAGCTCTATCCCGCGCTGCTGCATCGGGACAAAAGCGACCAGTTCACCGATCCCACCCGGATCGTCGGCGTCTCGCGCCGTCCGCTGGCGCGCGAGGCCTTCCAGGCGAGCGTTCGTGACGCCCTGACCAGATTCAACGGATCGGAAGCGGTTTCGCCGGACGTCGTCGAGCGATTCCTCAACCGACTCGATTATGTCGCCGTCGACGCCTCCGGCGACGCCGGCTGGGCGGATCTGAAAGCGCTGCTCGGCCCCGAAGACCGCACGCGCGCCTATTACATGGCGACTGGCCCCGATCTCTTCGGCCCCATCGCCACGCGGCTGGGCGCAGCCGGCCTGGCGACGCCGCGCTCGCGCATCATCGTCGAGAAGCCCATAGGCAAGGACGGCAAGAGCGCCGACGCGATCAACGACGCGATCGGTTCGGTGTTTCTCGAGAAGAACATCTTCCGCATCGACCATTATCTGGGCAAGGAGACCGTGCAGAACCTGATGGCGCTGCGCTTCGCGAACGCTTTGTTCGAGCCGCTTTGGAACAGCGCCCATATCGACCACGTGCAGATCACTGTGGCCGAGACGCTCGGGGTCGGCGGCCGCGGCGCCTATTACGACAATTCGGGCGCGATCCGCGACATGGTGCAGAACCACATGCTGCAACTGCTCTGCCTCGTCGCGATGGAGCCGCCCTCGTCGCTGCAGGCCGACGCCTTGCGCGACGAAAAGCTCAAGGTTCTGAAATCGCTGAGCCCCATCGACGATTCCAACGTCTCGGCGCTGACCGTGCGCGGGCAATATCGCGCCGGCTTCGCGGAAGGCGCCGCCGTGCCCGGCTATCTCCAGGACATCGAGCAGGAGACGAGCGACACCGAGACCTTCGTCGCTCTCAAGCTCGCCGTAGCCAACTGGCGCTGGGCGGGGGTGCCGTTCTATCTGCGCACCGGCAAGCGCCTGCCGCAGCGCGTGTCGGAAATCGTGATCGGTTTCCGCCGGGTGCCGCATGCGATCTTCGAGACCGGCGCCGACGGCATCCCGGCCAACCGGCTGGTGATCCGCGTTCAGCCGGACGAGGGCATCAAGCTCTGGCTGATGATCAAGGAGCCCGGCCCCGGCGGCATGCGCCTGCAGCATGTGCCGCTCGACATGAGCTTCGCCAAGACCTTCGCGACGCCGACGCCGGAAGCCTACGAGCGGCTGCTGATGGATGCGCTGCGCGGCAATGCGGCGCTGTTCATGCGCCGCGACGAAGTCGAGGCGGCATGGAAATTCATCGATCCGATCCGCGAAGCCTGGGCGCATCTGGGCGAGTCGCCTCGCCCCTACGCCGCCGGCAATTGGGGCCCGGCCGCCGCCATCGCGCTGATCGAACGCGACGGCCGCACCTGGAATGAGGAATACGAATGACGAACCCGACCCTCGCCCGCCGCGACTTCGCGACCGGCGCCGAACTCGCCCCCGCCTTCGCCGACTGGACCGCCGAACTCCTGCGCGCCGCCATCGCGGCGCGCGGCATGGCGCTGCTGGCGATCTCCGGCGGATCGACGCCGCAGCGCTATTTCGAGGCGCTGTCGACGCGCGATCTCGACTGGTCGCGCGTGGCGGTGACGCTCGCCGACGAGCGCCGCGTCGCCGACGACCATCCGCGCTCGAATGCGCGTATGGTGCGGGCGGCGCTGCTGAAGAACGCGGCTGCGGCGGCGCCCTTCTCGCCGCTGGCGGATTCCCGCGTCACGCCGGAGCAGGAACTGGCGGCGGCGCAGGCGCGCATCGCCGCCCTGCCCTTGCCCGCCGATCTCGTCGTGCTCGGCATGGGCGACGACGGCCACACCGCGTCCTGGTTTCCCCGCGCCGAAGGCCTCGCCGAGGCTATCGATCCGGCCGCGCGAGCGCTCGTGGCCCCGATTTCGGCGCCCGGCGCGCCCGAGCCGCGCCTCACGCTGACAGGCCGGGTGATCCTGCGCGCCCGCGCGCTCGCGCTGCAGATCGAGGGACCCGCCAAAGCCGCCACGCTCGCCCGCGCGCTGGCGGACGGCCCGATCGAGGACATGCCGATCCGCGCCGTCCTGCGTCAGGCGGCCGAAAGGCTGACGATCTTCGAAGCGAGCGCGTGAGCGGGGGGATTTCGGCAGGGATTTGGAACGGCCGCGCTCCGCCAGGCTCGGCGGCGCCATCCCTCCGGCAAGACATGGTCGTTCGACGCGGCCGGAACGGAACTCTACACAGTTTCGCCACAATCCGGGGGTCTGATTTACAGCCGGACAGGGGGCTTAGAGGTGACAAAAGAGCAGCGGAACGAGAAGATTTTGCGGGCGATAGAGCAAGCTACCGCCCGAGGCGTCGTATCGAAAGCAAAGGCTCGCGAAACGCTCGTGGCCGAGGGCATCTACACGACCAATGGGAAGCTCAGGGCTGAGTTCGGCGGCAAGTCCCGGAAGCGAGGCGAGACCGCAGCTTGAGCCGTCTGGCTACCTCATTCGTGCTGGGCTATCACGGGTGCGATGCGGATATTGCCCGTCGCGCGGTCCTCGAAGGCGTCAACATCATCAAAAGCGACAAGGACTACGACTGGCTTGGGCCCGGCGCCTATTTCTGGGAATCAGACCCGCAGAGGGCGTTGGAATGGGCCGAATGGAAGGTCTCTCGCGGCTATTTCAAAACGGCGGCCGTGGTTGGCGCCGTCATAGACCTCAGGAATTGCCTGGATTTGGTTGCGCGGGAAGATATAGAGCTTCTACGGGCGGCACATAGATCCTTTGTTAAAATTCAGAAGCGCTCCGGCCTTCCCGTCCCGAAAAACAAGAACCCTCGCGGCGCCTCGGACAACGATAGGGTCCTCCGATTTCTCGATTGCGCCGTGCTGCGCCACCTGCACTCGATCCTCGATGATAAAAACGACCTCGAGAGCGGTCTCACGCCATTCGATACTGTCCGGGGCATGTTCGTCGAAGGCGGGCGCGCCTATTCCGGAAGCGGACTTTACCGCAAGAGCCATGTCCAAATCGCCGTCCGCAACGCGGCCTGCGTGCGCGGCATTTTCTTTCCCATCGGTTCAAACTAGAGCAACGCGATCGGCCGCCGCTCTTGCCGAAACCCGCGTCTTTCCCTATAAGCCCGGCCTTCGCGCCGTTTCCGACACCCCTGGAGGCGAGGCGCGAGGTCTAACCTTAAGGAAAATCGACATGGCAGCGATCAAGCAACTCGCGGTCGTGGCGCGTAGCGGGACAGGCAAGGGGGCCGCCCGCTCCGTTCGTCGCGATGGCCGCGTACCCGGTGTAATCTATGGCGGCGGCGACAAGCCCGAGCCGATCTCGCTCGAATTCAAGGAGCTGAACAAGCTCATTTACGCCGGCCACTTCCTCACCACGATTTTCGAGCTCGACATCGAAGGCCGCAAGGAGCGCGTGCTCCCGCGCGACTATCAGCTCGACGTCGTGACCGACAAGCCGCTGCATGTCGACTTCCTGCGACTGCGCTCGGGCTCGCGCGTGCGCATCGGCGTGCCGGTGCACGTCGTCAACCGCGAAGCCGCCCCCGGCGTGAAGCGCGGCGGCGCCGTCAACATCGTCCTGCACTCGGTCGAACTGATGGCCCCGGCGGACAACATCCCCGACGCGATCACCGTCGATCTCACGGGCATGGATTTCCACGACTCGGTGCATATCTCTGCGCTCAAGCTGCCGGACGGCTGCAGCCCGGCCGACCGCTCGAACGACTTCACCGTCGTCACGATCGTGCCGCCGACGGTTTACGCCGAGGAGGCGCCGGCCGCCGGCGCCGCTCCGGCCGCCGCCGCGCCCGCCAAGGGCGCCCCCGCCAAGGCCGCCGCTCCGGCCAAGGGCGCGGCGCCCGCCGCCGCCGCCAAGCCCGCCGGCAAGAAGTAAGCCTGGCGCCCCGCGCGAAGCCGTTTCGGCCCGTCCGCTCCCCTTGGCGGACGGGCCTTTTTTATGAGGCCATCTTCCGGGACGTCGCCATGATCCTGATCGCCGGGCTCGGCAATCCGGGCGCCCGTTACGCCCGCAACCGACACAACATCGGTTTCCTCGCCGTCGAGGCGATCGCCGCCGAACATCGCCTCGGCCCGTTTCGCCAGCGCTTTCAGGGCCTGATCGCCGAAGGCCCCATCGGCGGCGAGCGCGTCGCGCTGCTGATGCCGCAAACCTTCATGAACGACTCGGGCCGCAGCGTCGGCGAGGCCGCGCGCTTCTACAAGCTGGAGCCGGCGCAGGTGATCGTGCTGCATGACGAACTCGACCTCGCCCCCGCCAAGGCGCGGGTCAAGGTGGGCGGCGGCAACGCCGGCCATAACGGCCTGCGCTCGATCACGGCCCATATCGGCAACGATTACAAGCGCGTGCGTCTCGGCATCGGCCATCCCGGCGACAAGGCGCTGGTGCATCCCTATGTGCTGGGCGATTTCGCCAAGGCGGAAATGGGCTGGGTCGAGGCCCTCTGCGACGCCGTGGCCCGCGCCGCCGAGCCGCTCGTCAAGGGCGAGGACAATGCGTTCCAGAACAAGGTGCATCTGGCGATGGAAGCGGCGGGGTTCGCCGGCAAGGCCTGAGGGCTTTCAGCCCTTGTAGGCGCGCGCCCCGTAGATCGCCGATCCCACCCGGATGTAGGTCGCGCCCAGCTGCACCGCCAGCGGCCAATCCGCGCTCATGCCCATCGAGAGCTCGCGCAACCCGTTGCGCGCCGCGATTTCGCCGAGCAGCGCGAAATGCGGCGAGGCGAGCTCGTCGGCGGGCGGAATGCACATCAGCCCCTCGATGGCGAGGCCCCATGAACTGCGGCACCGCGAGAGAAACGCATCGGCCTCCTGGGGCAAGACCCCGGCCTTCTGCGCCTCGGCGCCGGTGTTGATCTCGACGAACAGCCTGGGCGTCCTGCCCACCTTCTGGATCGCGTCGGCGAGCGCGCCCGCGATCTTCTCGCGATCCACGGTCTGGATGACGTCGAAGGTCTCGACCGCCTCGCGCGCCTTGTTGCTCTGCAGCGGGCCGATGAGATGCAGCTCGACCGCGCGCCCCAGCGTCGCCGCGCGTTCGCGCAGCACGCTCCACTTGGCCTGAGCCTCCTGCACGCGGTTCTCGCCGAACACGCGCTGTCCCGCGACGGCGAGCGTCGGCCAGACCTCGTCGGCCGAGTAGGTTTTCGAGACGGCGACGAGTTCGATGGCCTCGGGGCGACGGCCGCAATCGAGGGCGCGCTGCTCGATGGCCTCGCGCAGCGACATCAGGCGCGGGACGGCGCCGAGCGGATCGGGGATTTCTGCGAAATTCATGCCGCTGCTATATACCAGACGCGATGCACGCGCGAGCTTGACGCCCCGCCGCCCTTCCCCTATAGACCCGCGACCCTAGACGCCGGGGCTTAGACGGGCGGACGCTGCCGCTATTTCCGAAGCATCGCTTCGCAATCGCCGGGAACGTTCGCCATCGACAAGTCCGGGCCTGTCTAATCCGAATTTCAGAGGGATATCGCGTTATGTCACGCCGTTGCGAGCTGACGGGCAAAGCCGTCCAATCCGGCAACAAGGTCAGCCATTCCAATCGGAAGACGCGCACGCGCTTCCTGCCGAACCTCTGCCAGGTCACCCTGATCTCCGACACGCTGGGCCGTTCGGTCCGCCTGCGCGTCGCGGCGGCGGCGCTGCGCTCCGTCGAGCATCGTGGCGGCCTCGACAATTTCCTGCTGAAAGCGAGCGAAGAGCAGCTTTCGGACGGCGCCGCGACCCTGCGCCGGGAAATCGTCAAGAAGCAGGCCGAAGCCAAGGCTGCGGCGTAACAGCGCCTCGCCTGCGGTTTTGGCCGTCGCGGGTGTTTTCGCGACCGGCGGCTTGATCTAGTCTCCTCGAACCGCTTCGAGGAGAAAACCATGCCCCCTTCCGACCCCATCGTCATTGTCGGCGCCATGCGCACGCCGATGGGCGGATTTCTGGGCGACCTCAAGGATATGCCCGCTCCCG
>Ga0316217_10005804_pt1 | contig 12577 bp, 10 predicted proteins | sample 1anoAmetaG_FD_203633 | JGI IMG/M metagenome (GOLD analysis project Ga0316217, IMG submission 203633) | Freshwater microbial communities from Trout Bog Lake, Wisconsin, USA - 1anoA | ecosystem: Environmental > Aquatic > Freshwater > Lake > Hypolimnion/Profundal zone | place: USA: Wisconsin...
TAAAATAGTCGACTCGAAAGCTGAATTCCGACGATTGATTGATGAAGGTGCTGTTAAAATAGTTACAGATTCATCCGAAGAAAAAATAACGGATCCAAAATATTTGATCACAGAAACAGTTATTGTAAAAATAGGGAAGAAGAAGTTTGTGAAGATTAACTTATAACCACTTCATAAATTTAAGAGAAAGAAAAAACCAAGGAAGCGCGGGGCGAGCAGGTAATGCCGCCTTATGCTTTCTTGGTTTTTTCTTTTTATCTATCGCACTCTTGGTCTAAACGCTCCTGCAGTTTCAAAACTTTAACAATTAGTAGTCGTCACTATAACCGTCTCCGTCGTTGAAGCTAAAGTCGTCGTCGTCGCCGAACGAGGTGAATCCTCCTTCGTCGTCGTCCGTGGTCAATTTGTCGTTTATATCAAAAAGGTCGTCTTCCTCGCCTATTTCACCTGTCGAAGTAACAGCCTTTCCCTTTTTAGCTGCACTTGCGGTCGTGAATCCTCCGCCGAATGCGCTGAGCTCGTCTTCAGTATTGAAGTCTTTGTCTTCTTCCATAATAATTCGCTTTAAAATAAACAATTGTTCTTATAAACGTGATCAACGTTTGTTCCAAGAGCGCTCGAGTGGTATAAAAATGATCCTGTCGATTTCCGCTTTTTGGAATAACGATATACTTGTAACAGAATATGGTTTTGGATACAAGTTTATTGCTTTATAACCTGTGGATAATTCAGTCGGGAATTTGCACTGTGAGTTAAGGCTACTGCTATTGCATCGAGCTCATCATCGATTTGCCGTTTAGGGTCAGGGTTTTTAAAAGTCACCAGTTTCGGTATCATAAAGGCGATGTCTTCTTTTTTTGCGGCCCCATAGCCAGTCACTGCTATTTTTATAGCATTAGGGTGATAAGGAAAACAGGTAAGGCCTGCGTCTCGAACTATATATTGTATGACGCCGCGAGCTTCCGCGACCAAAAGCGCAGTCGTTGAGTTTTTAGCGAAATATAGTTCTTCGATAGCCACAACGTCTGGTCGATGCTCTTCAATGACAGTTTTCAAGGCTTGGCCGAGTTGAAAAAGGCGTTCGCTCATGTCGAGCTTGGACGAGGTTCGAATACAGTCTGAAAAAAGAACCACTTCTTTTCCAGCTGAATCTTTTTCTGTTATGGCGATGCCGAGTCGTTCGTATCCAGGATCAATGCCGAGTATTTTCATATATAAGAGTATAGCAAAAGAGGGGAGTATAGAGAGGGAGGTTTACTTAGTGCAACTAATATAAGGAGCGGCAAAGTGCCTTCGGCACTTTGCCGCTCCTTATATTAGAACAAACTCTTGTGCTCCGGATAATCATACCCCATATGCACATAAGCCTTTTTTGTTGCGACTCGTCCGCGCGCAGTTTTTTCAAGCAAACCGCTTTGAATAAGATAAGGCTCAATAACTTCTTCGATCGTTGCTTCTTCTTCCGATGTTGCCGCGGAGATTGTTTTTACTCCAACGGGTCCGCCATCGAATTTCTCGATAATAATTTGAAGTACGGCTCGATCTGCAGGTGTGAGGCCGAGTTCATCGACACCAATCAGTGCCAATGCTTTTTTAACAGCATCAAGTGCAATCATTGATTCATGGACCTGTGCGTAATCGCGAACACGCCTCAAGAAATAGTTTGCTGTTCGTGGAGTACTTCGACTTCTTTTTGCAATCTCCATAACGGCATCGTCGGGGATTTCGATTGATAATTTTTTTGCCGAGCGTTTGATGATTTCTGCAATCTCAGAATCGGAATAAAACTCAAGTCGGAATGTTCCTCCGGAAAAACGACTGCGAAGCGGTGCAGAAATAAGCGCCATTCGTGTTGTAGCTGCCAGTAGTGTAAATGGTGGAAGTTCAAGCTGGATCGTTCGAGCGCTGGGACCTTTTCCAATAATGATGTCGAGTACGCCTGATTCCATGGCAGGGTAGAGAACTTCCTCGATCATTTTATTTAATCGGTGGATCTCGTCAATGAAAACAATATCGCCTGGTGATAAGTTTGTGAGAATGCTTGCAAGATCGCCAACTTTTTCAATGGCTGGACCTGAGGTGACTTTCATTTGTCGGCCGGATTCCTTGGCGATTAAATGTGCAAGCGTTGTCTTTCCAAGTCCAGGTGGTCCATAAAATAAAATATGCTCGGCGGTATGATTGCGAGATTTTGCAGCAGACAATAAAATGCGCAAGTTTTCCTTGATCATTTCTTGGCCAATATAGTCTGCCCAAGCCGTTGGACGAAGATCTGAATCTAAAACTTTGGTGGCCTGGGTGGGTGTGGATAAGGCTGGGGACGAAGTGTTTATATCTGACGACATATGATAAGTATATCATAAGAGAAAGATAGCAACCAAAAAGATACTGGAAACCTAATTTTAAGAGGTGAGTATTTACGTCTTGATATATAAGGCTATTTTGGCAGCCTCACACCACTTGTTTACAAGAGGGAGGAGAGATATTTGACTTTTTATTATGGTTATGCTATATTGCCTTGCAGAAAGAGATGGCACAAGATATAGTTATCAACGTTGTAATTTTGTAGAGAGTTATTCGTCATCAGACAGGCGAGAGGGTTTAAGATTTTTATCTTTTTCTCTCGTCTTTCGAAAGTACCAATCTCAAAGGGATCGGGATCTCGCGGTCTTGATCTGTCGTTTGAGAGGACACTCTGGTGTTCCAGCTTGCACTGGTTCGGTTTCTGGGGTTCTCCTTATCTGCTATGGATCGTTCATGTTTTCGGATGTGAAAGATGTCTTTGAGATTAGTGCTTTGGAATTATGATTAAGATTCAAACAAAAAACATCTTGCGCAAGCAAGATGTTTTTTGTTTTTAGTAAAAAATACTGTTCAATATTGAACAGTATGTAAGAAGGTCTGGAAATTCTTTTGTTTTTCAGGATAGGCTTTCATTTAGTTTGGTAAGAAAATTAAGAAGAATTTGAAAGCCTTCTTCCCAGGAAACGGTTTTTGGCTTGTGATATTTTTTTAAACCGAGGGCTAGGTAGAGGTCTATGAATCCACAATCAGTATCTTTTTCATTATTCCTGCTGGCCTCTTCAATTTCACACTTATCATCAATTAGGAATGTGAAATCAAGCTGGAAATAATAATTTCCTCCTCCTACACCTTTTACGTATTCATCCTCGAAGTGTACTTCCAATTTAAATACTTTTCCCAAAGAATACTCTTTCTTTTCATCATCTTCCCATTTTCTGATAACTTTTTTATCAAATTTCAACTTCTCTGCGAGAAAGTTTCCTGTTTTGACATAGGTATATAGCGAAATACTTATCATTTCGCCTTCCTTGTCTCGAAGGATTTCTGAGATGTTTGTTTTTAAAAACCACTCCAATAATTCATGCTTTCCCTCGATACTCATTGGAATGTATGGAGTTGCGCCTGGGTTTACTACGGGGAAGATTACTTTTTTGCTAAAAGGACATGTTGGTATGTTAGTCATCGTAAATAATTTTTATTTACGATAGCATATAAAACAAAGGTGGTCAAGACTTAGTACCGATTCTATAGAAAATAGAGAGTGTCCTTAAAAAGTTCCTGTTTCATTTTTAGTTTTATTAAAACTTTGCATAATAAAAACGCCTAGGAACCACGGAATCTATGCCTCAAACATACATTCAATAGTCCCTAAGCGTTTTTTCAAAACAACCATTCGTCGCTCCTTTTCGGGATGACTCGCGGTCCAAACTACTGTACCGAATTTACTTTTACTTGGCCACTTCACTATGCATTGTTTGTATGGTATTTCGAATATTTGCAATTTGATTAGCCACATTCAAATTCGGATTTTTGGCTTGTTCCATTTCAAGTGATGAGAGCTCTTTCATGAGTCCCTCGATTTCGTCTCGAACGAGTACTCCAGGATTCGCTGATGAAAATAAGTTTTCAAGGTTCGGTGTATTTTCCAAAATCGAAATGATCATATGCTGCGCTCGTCCGATTTTTTCCGCAATGCTCACATTAGGATTTTGACGCTGCATGTCTTCTAGGATTTTTAAGTAATCGATGAGGAGTGCGACTTCTTCGCCTGATGTTCCAAGTGATGGTGCGTTTGGAATAAGCAAGGAAGCGTTAATAGGACTTACAACCAGCTCCATTCCTGGAGTGAGTGGTGTTGCCGGGTTCATGTGAACACTACTGGTTCCGTGTGATGGCGCACCATCTGAATGAGGCGGTTCCAAGGGTGCTGGCGTTGCGCTGCCCCCTTCATTTTGTTCAACGTCTTCCGCAAGGTCTACGACTTCTTGAATTTCTTCATACGATGTCACTCCTGTAAGAATTTTTACCACGCCATCCTCGATCATGGTCAATATTTTCTGATGTTCGGCTGCTTTTTTGACTTCGCGTTCTGTCGGTGAAGGAATTTTAGTCATGACTTGGGCGATGGTGTCGTCCGTAAGAATTGCTTCATACAAACCGACTCGGCCCTTGTAGCCTGTCTGGTGGCAGACTTCGCATCCGACAGGTCCGTACGTTACGAACTCCATGTCTGATTTAATACCGTAGGTTGCCATGTCTTTTCCGATTCGTTCTGCGTTCAAAATTATTTTCTTGAGCAATGCTTTTTTGTCGTCATCCACGGGAACTTGCTTTTTGCAATTAGTGCACAATTTTCGCACCAATCGTTGCGCAATCGAAACGGTAAGTGCTGCGGCCAAAATTCCTGGCTGAACTCCGAGGTCGATCAAACGAGGAATGGTTCCTGCCGCGTTGTTGGTGTGAAGGGTTGAGAATACCATGTGTCCCGTAAGTGATGCGTTGATGGCAATCGTTGCGGTTTCCTTGTCTCGAATTTCTCCAACCATGATGACATCGGGGTCTTGTCGAAGCGCGGCTCGAAGTCCTGCGAGGAAGTCGAATCCTTTCTCGTGGTTCGTTTGTTCCTGAGTAATCCCAGGCAAGTGGTATTCAATCGGGTCTTCAATCGTGATGATTTTGATTCCTGGATCGTAAATCTTTTTCAAAAACGAATAGAGCGTTGTTGTTTTTCCAGAACCGGTCGGACCTGTGGTAAGAATCATTCCGTTTGGTTTTGCGATTTCACGCTCGAAAATTTTAAACAATTTCGGTTCGATACCAAGTTTTTCAAAATCTACTGCAAGTCCAGCCGGATTCAAGATACGAAGTACGATACTTTCGTTGTAGGCACTTGGCGCAACGGCAACACGAACTTCCATCTCAGTTCCTTTGTAGACAATAGTGAATCGTCCGTCTTGTGCAGTGACCGTATCGGTAAGCTTCATTCCCGAAATAAATTTTACTCGGTTTAACAACCGCTGATAAAGAGCAGGTTCGAATTGGACAATTTCTTGAAGCACGCCGTCTTCTCGGAATCGAAGCCGAGTGAATAATTCTTCTGGTTCAAAGTGTACGTCTGATGAACCAAGGGCGATTGCTGATCCGAAAACCGTTTCCATGATTTTTGAAATCTGATGATTGTCTTTGGTTGCGAAAATTTCCTCGAGTCGTTTTTTGATATCTTCGTTGGTGTGGACATTGGTTGCAATTTCCTGCAAGTTTTCATCCGAAATATCAAGAAGACCGCCGCGCGCACTTTCAGACGCAGAAATATCTTTGTAGCGTCCCCATGCTTTCGTAAGGCTTCGACTGGAAACCATGTTGAGCGTCGTTTGGAATCCTTCCTTTTCAAGTTTATTGATCTGTGCGAGCGCGTCAGGATTGGTAGGTGATTTCACTGCAACTTGGAGCTCTTTTCCAACCATGGCGTAAGCTGCCATCTCGGCTTTTCGTGCAGTTGGTTCGTCAATAAGCCGAAGTGCGTCGGTGTTGATGCTTAATCCGGTCAAATCTTGGTAGGGAACACCGATGTCCCCGGCGATTTGTTTCACCAAAGCTTCCTCTTCACCGGCCTTGAGCTCATCCAAGAGCTTATTCTGTTCGTCTTCGTGATAAGTGACCATATGTTGCTTTATAGTATATAAAATAAGGCTTTTTTAGCAAGTTTTTGTCAAGGATTTGGGCAAGGCGGAGGGGGCTCTTAGGTACTTGACAAAGGAGACTGAGTATGCTAAGATAGTACTAGGAAAACAACTAAAAGATATATATTTTTCAACTCCCTTAAACGACTGACAATGAAAAACAATTTATTTTTATCGCTCTTTGTAATATTACTTACAGCTTTCTATACGGAAAGCAGAGCACAAGCACCCAAATGGACAGGTTACTACTCACTGGATCTCCAAGATACCAGAAAAGAGAGCAATGCTAATCCAATCATTTTCACCCCCAAAGAGACGTTTGAGTTTGTTTTCAAACAAATCGTTCCGGAACGGGCAAAGAAAATGAAATTTACTGGGACCTTTACCTATGATGACTTAGTAAATAACGCTCCCAAATTAGCAACGCTTGATCATCTTGCGTTAGAAAATAATTTAAATGCTATCAACGTAGATGGGGTAATTAATACCTCTATCACTATGGACGATGACATGGAAACTTATTTAATCGCTAACACTCACACGATGTATCTAACCGATGCACAAGTGAAAAAAGGCGGCTATTTGTACGGAGTATTACCTTCGCTAAAATCATTAGGTAAGGTTTACCACAACGATCTGTCTGGGTACTATCAAGTACTTACGGTTGATGGCAAAAACTACATCTTATTCAAAGCTGATTGTCTGAATCCTCCAACCGAAGAAGAAATTTTTTGGATTAATGAGGAAAAGATGGTTATCGAGAGTAAGAAAAAAAGTACTCCAAAACAAAGTTCTGGTAAAACAGAAACGAGTGGCGGTAACAACTATTATTTGATTTATGCTCCTAACAACAAAGGTACGTTAGTTATTGGCGACAATAACAATGTAACTGCTACGAACGTAAACGACAACATCGTTGACGCTTCAACTTCAAGTACTGATCAAACTACGCTTACTCCACCTGACGTAACATTACCTCCGGCTCCAGCGCCAGACGTTGTTATTTATAATAATAACAACAACATGAGCTACGCTGACCAACCGGTATATCAACAATATGCGACGGAAGGCGATGGAACTCAGTTTAATAATTGCTGGGGATACGATGGCTTCCATTGGTATCCATTGGGACGCATGAATTCAGGCTTTTTTGCCCGAATGAATTGCAGAGGCGGTTATCAGCACGGACAGCCGTGTCACCGTGATAACTGTACAAGGGCGATTTGCAAAAATCAGCCTACACCTCACCAAAACCCGGGCCATGGTCAACAACCTAACCCTGTTCAAAAGGGTAGCGGTCAACAACCTGCTCCAGTTGCTAAAGGCCAAGGTTCACAGCCTGGAGCCGTTTCTTCCACACAGTCTCACGGTGGTGCTGGCAATCAACCTGGTGCCACTGCAAGTTCTGCTGCCAACCATGGTAGTCAGGCTGCACAGTCTCGTACTGGGCAACAGCAGCAGCGTCAAATGGCTCCCCGCCAGACGACAGCGTCGACCTCCCGGTCGTACGCATCTGCATCTACAATGAGAAGTCACAACTCAGGCAGTCACGCCGGAGGAGGACACAGCTATAGTGGGGGCAGCCGTGGTGGACGCAGGTAATAAGCTGTAAGTAATTTAATTGTGTGTTCGAGCATTTATCTCGAACAGTGAAAGTTTTTCTTCCTTTAGGAATAAAAACTTTCACTCATTATTTGAGCTTTTGAGAACGCCTCGAAAGTTCATAAATGATAACTAATACACATATTTATGAAGAAATTTATTAAAACATCGGCATCATTGATTGCGATTCTTGGGCTTGCTTTGCTTGCGCATGTATCTTTTGCGTCTGCAAACTATTCTATCAATACGGATCCTAATGACTGCCAAACAGTGTCGATTTCAAACTATACAACGAATGCAGGTGTTGCAAGTCCTTGTTGGAACAATTCATCTGTAAGCGCAAGTGTTGGTGATACGATCGACGTTGCACTTTATTACAATAACAGTGGTAACGCTGACGCGAACAATGTTTCGTTCAGTATTACTGATCCATCAAGTCAGCCGATCACAGGAAGTAATGGCACAGTGTCATTTACGGGAAGTATCAAGGTTGGTGGAACTGTCGTCAGTTCTGGACAAGTAACTCTTAACGTCTCGGGAGGCCCTGCAACATTGGCTTACGATGAAGTTGCGATTTACAACCAAGGAACAGGACAGAACAACATTGTCTCAAACGGTCAGGGTCTTTTGACTTCGTCTGGTTACCAGTTCGGAACACTTAGTCCTGGATGGTCTAATCAGGGAAGTATTGAAGTCAGTTTCAAGATCGAGGCTGCAACACAACCTTGTACGAACTGTAACAACACAGGTCAGGAACCTTCGGTTTCAACCTATAACATTTCAAACTTGGATAGCACCAACGGAAATGTGACATTGAACGGATACTTCAATGCAAACGGAGCAGATACGACAACTTCATTCCGATACCAAGTAAATGGTGGATCATGGGTTACTGTCGGGTCTCAAGATCGAGGCGTTACTTATGGAAATATATCAACCGCCCTTACGGGTCTTACAGCCGGCAGCTATCAGTATGAAGCTGTTGCCTCGAATCAGTATGGAACGGTCTACGGATCAAGTGTTCCCTTCACTATTGTAGGCAATCCACTTGTTTGTGGATCTGGCTACGTTCTCTCGGGTAATACTTGTGTGCCAATAACACCGGTGTGTGGTGCTGGCTACTATTTGTCAGGAAATACTTGCGTTCCGGTAACACCGGTTTGCGGATCAGGATATTACCTTTCAGGTAACACCTGTATTCCTGTAACTCCTGTCTGTGGAGCCGGTTACTATGTTTCTGGAAATACGTGTATCCCTATTCAGCAGACTTGCGGATATGGCTACTACGCTTCAGGTAACACCTGTCTTCCTATCCAGCAAACATGTAGTTATGGATATTATCTTTCAGGCAACACCTGTATCCCAAACACTCCGGTGTGCGGATCTGGCTACTACGCTTCAGGTAATACCTGTCTTCCTATCCAGCAAATCCAGACGAATAGTGTTCCAAGTATTACCACACTTGGAACGATTTCAGTCGGAGGAACGGTTGCGGTGGTTGACGGATACTACAATGCCAACGGATGTAGTGTGAACACTTACTTCAACTATGGAACAAGTCAGTCAATGGGATTAACGACAAATGCTGTTAATCGAGGAAATAATTCTGGATCAATGGCTCAGTCCCTTGCAAACCTTTCTCCTAATACGACGTATTATTACCAAGCTGTCGGACAGAACTGCGCTGGTACAAATACTGGTGCGATCCAATCATTCACAACTTCAGGTACGACAACTAACGATACGAATGTACGATATGTATACCAGACCATCACGACTAATGGCGGTGGCGGCGGAAGTTCATTTGTAACTCTTACGATTACAAACAATGAAGACGTGGTAACAGAAGGAAATGAAACTCCTTACGACGTTACTTGGAAAAACATTTCTGGAAAGACTTTGAACAATCTTGTTTTGGAAGTTAACTTCCCAAGCCAGATGACGATTACAAGTTCTGATCAGGGTTCAATTGAACCTAAGAAAAGTTCGGTAATCCTTCATATCGACCAATTGGATCCAGCTGAAACAGGTCAGATGACCGTCACTGGTGATATTTCAGGAGGCATGAAGCAAGGTGATCCCGTAGTTGCTCAGGCGGTCATGGCATTCCAAAACCCAACATCAGGAGCTACTGAAAATGCGATGGCATATGATGCCGACACATTCTCACCTGGAACAAACGTTCTTGGTGCTTCGATCTTCGGTCTTGGGTTCCTACCAAGTTCACTTGGCGGATGGTTGCTTATCATCTTGATCCTACTTATTATTATCATCATTGCTCACTACTACTTCGTAGGACGAAAGCAAAACATGATGGTAGTTCACCACCAGGCTGGTCTTCCTCCGCAAGGACTTCCACCTCAGGCGGCTCCGATCAATCCTCCACAGCCACCAGCGGGTGCACAGGCAGGCGATTACATCGTCTACCGACCGACTCCTAAACAATAATTGAGCAGTACTCAACTTGGTTTGATTGATTCTTAATCACTCAAATAAAAAAACATTAAACAAACGTTCTAAAGTGAGTGCTATCAATTTTACAAAAACGCCTTCGGGCGTTTTTGTTTTGGAGTAAGAAGATGCGAGTAAGCGACGCCAACCGTAAGGAGCAGCCCTGCTGTACAAAGAGACACGCATTCCGAATGCGAACTTCTGAAACGTATTATTCATTAAGGACTCTGGCGGTTCGCATCCGGCTGCTGTTCTCGCATTGCTCGCTACCATCGGATACTTTTTCGTTCGCGGTTGGGTCCGCTCGCAAGGCTGCGAAAGTCTCTTTGTACAGCAGGGCTGCTCCTTGCGGTTGGCAGTGAGTATGCTAAAGTCGCGATATGGAATTTACACTTGAACAGTTGCCAGAAGTTGCTCGATTGGTTCTGGAAAAAGCTTCTGAAAAAATTAGTGCTGAGCATGCAACCCTGATTACTTTTTCGGGTGATTTAGGTGCAGGGAAGACGACCCTGATCCAAAAAATCGCGAAGTCTCTTGGAGTGAAAGAAAACCTTCAGAGTCCGACGTTTGTGATTTATAAAAGGTACGAGATTCCGCATTCGGGAAAAACAAAGAACTCCGATTCTGTTGAAAGCAACGTGGTGATGTGGAGCTCGCTGATTCATGGCGATATGTATCGACTTGAAACAGGTGATGAAATTAAAAAACTTGGTTGGGATCAATTACTTGCTGACTCGAAAAATATTATTTGCGTTGAATGGCCGGAAAAAGTAAGCGATGTGATTCCCGAGTGGGCACTTAAAGTAACGTTACAACACAAGGGCGGTGAGGAAAAGCGGGAAATTGACATTTCATAAGGAAAGTGCTATACTATTCGGGATATTGTTCTTAGGTTCATCATTAAAACTAAGTTATGAAAATAATTATTTCAAACTTAAGCACTATGAACCAATCCCTGACAATCATCATTCGTTCCAAAAAGGCCTTTGATGACAGTGGCCTTCTCAAAGAAACGGTTCTTGCGGACATTGTTCCGTTTGATCTCAGCGCCGCCTTTAGTAAAATAGAGGCCGTTGTAAAATCTTTTTGGGGAGACACGATCACTTTGGAAGTAGAAAGGGCTAATACGGCTTGCACCATGCAGTTTGTAATCCCGAGTACTTTTTTGGAAAAACTTCCTATTTTCATCAGACAGCTGCAATTACAGCTCCAGCTTTGGAACTGTCCTGATTGGGTTGTTTAGATAGGATTAAAAGCGTCTTCATTGTGAACCTTGTAGGTTCACGAAGGGACGCTTTTTAATGTGGTCTGAATATATCTGATATAATGAACGCATGGCTTCCTCTAAAAAAACAAAAGAGACAACTAAAAAAAGACTTATTTTGCTTGATGCGCACGCACTATTGCATCGGGCGTACCACGCGCTTCCTGAGTTCGCGAACTCAAAAGGTGTGCCGACGGGTGGTTTGTACGGATTCATTTCGATGATTTTACGCATCGTGTCGGATTTTAAGCCGGACTATATTGTCGCGTGTTACGATCTTCCTCAAAAAACATTTCGACATGAAGCCTATGAGCACTACAAGGGGACTCGTTCAAAGACTGACGATGCTTTGGTTGAGCAAATAAAATCATCTCGCTATGTGTGCGAAAAACTTTCTATTCCGATTTATGATCTTCCTGGATTCGAAGCCGACGATATGCTCGGAACGATTGTCGAGCAGACCAAGAAAGACAAAGACTTGGAAATTTTAATTGCAACAGGAGACATGGACACGCTTCAGTTGGTGGAAGGAAAAAATGTTCGCGTCTTTACCTTAAAAAAAGGAATGAACGATACGGTCATCTATGACGAAGCTGCAGTCGTTGAACGATATGGTTTCGGCCCAGACAAAGTTGCCGATTTCAAAGGCCTTCGCGGAGATCCTTCTGATAATATTATCGGCATTGCAGGTATTGGTGAAAAAACAGCAACGGACTTAATTTTGAACTTTGGAAGCATTGAAGAAATTTATAAAACGCTTCGCAAAAATCGAGAAGAACTTTTGAAGCAGGGAATAAAAGAGCGCATCGTGAAATTACTTGAAGACCACGAAGACGATGCATTGTTTTCAAAAACACTCGCGACAATCAGACGCGATGCACCCATCACCTTTAATCTTCCTGAAAAACGCTGGATGGACACGTGTTCGTTTGAAGTCATCGAACCGGTGCTCAAAGAATTTGAGTTTAAATCGTTGATTGCACGATTGCGACAAGTGTTAAATGGTGTTTCTACAACGGCCAAATCAGGAAAAACTGCAGACTCCAACGATGTCTCTGATGAAGATGGTTTGGAGAGTTTAGAGTCTACCTCTAAAAAAGAGGCGACATCAGTTGAAATTTCTCGGGCGCTCCAGATTGCAATGTGGCTTTTGAATTCCGAGCTTACAAACCCTACGGCAGATGACATTTTTTCGTATACGCGAACCGAGACACTCCCAGAAGCTGAAAAGAAATTACTTGAAGACATTCACGCTCAGAAACTCGACTTCATTTTC
>Ga0316217_10005805_pt1 | contig 12576 bp, 7 predicted proteins | sample 1anoAmetaG_FD_203633 | JGI IMG/M metagenome (GOLD analysis project Ga0316217, IMG submission 203633) | Freshwater microbial communities from Trout Bog Lake, Wisconsin, USA - 1anoA | ecosystem: Environmental > Aquatic > Freshwater > Lake > Hypolimnion/Profundal zone | place: USA: Wisconsin...
TCAGGTCGGTGAACGAGGGTTGGGCATTGCTTCGCTGCATGAAAAGTCTCCTGGTTGCGCGTAACCAGTGTATCATATAATTATTGTGATTGCAATAGGAGGTTTTTCAAAGGTCTCATTTGGCATTGGCCTTCACTGGCGGAAGGCGGCGTGATCCTTAGAATCTGCCCACGCCATTGATGAACGTGATTTTTGACATCTCGGCGGTGAGCGTGCCCGGCCAGCGATCCGGGCTGTCGCGCTATGCCATCAGCCTAGCCGAACGGCTGGGCCAAAGCCCGCGTTGCCAGGTGCATTTTTCGGCGACGGGATCGCTGCTGGGCCAGCAGATGGCGTTGCAATATTTGGCGGAGAATCCCGGCATTGGCGGCAATGCCATGGCGCCATCGCCGTTGGGAATGGCCATGCTGCGGTGGGCCCAAGCACGACAGGCGGGCGGCAGTGGGCTCGATCATGCGACGGCCAAGGTGCTCTGGCAAACTTTGCGGGTTCATAATCTGCTGCGTCATCCGGTCGATCCGGCCGCGCTACAGTCAGCACAGGTTTTCCATTCCGCTTATGCGCTGCTGCCCCGCCAGGTTCGCCAAGCGCGCTGGCTGCAACCAGTGATCACCGTGATGGATTTGATTCCGGTGCTGTTTCCGGAACTGGTGAACCCCTTCCAAATCCCGGCGCTAATGCGGATCATCCGCTCGATCACGCCGCGTAGCTGGATCATCTGCATTTCGCAATGCACCAAGAACGACTTGTGCGCACGTTTTGGCTTCGATCCGGCGCGGATGTTTGTCACCCCGCTGGCGGCGGACACGGAAATCTTCCGCCCCTGCCAAGATGCCCAGGCCATTGTCGGCGTGCGGCAACGCTACGGTATCGGTGAAACGCCCTATGTGTTAAGCTTGGCCACGGTGACGCCGCACAAAAACATGGGCTTTCTGCTGGAGGCTTTTGCGCGACTGGTGCGTCAGCAACCCGACTGCGATTTGAAACTGGTGCTCGCCGGCGGCAAGGGCGCGACTGCGGAAAGAATCCAGGCGATGCTCAACACCGATGCGACGTTGGCACCGCGGGTAGTGCTCACCGGTTACGTGGCGGAAAGCGATCTGCGCGCACTCTATGGCGGGGCGATGATGTTCGCGTTCCCATCCCTTTATGAAGGTTTCGGCTTGCCACCGCTGGAAGCCATGCAATGCAGAGTGCCCGTGGTTTGCTCCAATCGTTCGTCGCTGCCGGAGGTGATCGGCGATGGCGGCATGCTGCTGGATCCCACCGACACCGATGCCTGGGGCGATGCGCTGTGGCAACTGTGGCGTGATCAACCGCGCCGCCAAGCCCTGGCCGAAAAAGCTCTGGCACGCGCCGGGCAGTTTTCTTGGCGGCGCACGGCGGACTTGACGCTGGATGTTTATCAGCGCATCACTAATTAGTCTCCGCGGCATGGCCAGTTAGCCCCCCGGCCAGCCGGGGGCTATAGAGCCGATTGATACCACTGCACGGTGACGTCCAACCCTCTGTCGAAATCGACTATCGGCTGATAGCCGAGCAATTGCCTGGCGACGGTTAAATCGGCCAGCGAATGTTTGACGTCGCCGGCGCGGTCGGGGCCATGCGCGGCTTGGAGATGCGATCTGCCCAGCAAAAGGGCCATTTTGGCCGCCAACTCATTGACGGTCACGCGCTTGCCGATGGCCACGTTGATGAGCGTGCCTTCAAGTTTGCGCGGGCAACGAGCGGCCAGCAGATTGGCATGAACAGCGTTGTCCACGTAAGTGAAATCGCGCGATTGATCGCCATCACCGTGGATGATCGGCGCCTTGCCGGCCAGCAGCGCCTTGGCGAACGCGGCGATGACCGCCGCATAGGCGTTGTCGGCGCTTTGCCGCGGACCAAAAATATTAAAGTATCGCAGGCACGCGGTATCCAGCCCATAACTGGCGGCATAGGCCTGCATCAACGCCTCGCACGCCACCTTGTTAGCCGCATACGGACTGCGCGGCGCGGTCGGCATCGCTTCCACTTTCGGCAACGTCGGATTGTCGCCATAAGCGCTGCTGCTGGCGGCAAACATCACCCGCATGACCCCCGCGGCCCTTGCCGCTTCTAAAACATTCAGCGTACCGGTGGCATTGGTTTCATGAAACCGTCGCGGCTGTTCGACACTGCGTGGCACCGATCCCAGCGCCGCTTGATGGAACACATAGGTTTTTCCCGCCGTTAATTTGGCAACCAGCGGCTGATCCAAAATCGATCCGCGGACAAATTCGACGCCGGGCGGTAACGCCGCCGGATCGCTGCCGCCGCTGAGATCATCCAGCACGGCCACCCGCGCTCCCAGATCGTTCAGGGCCAGGGCCAGGTGCGAGCCGATGAAACCCGCTCCGCCGGTCACCAGGGCGGTGGCGCCAGCAAAATAGGTTCCATGTAAATCACGCCAATGGGTTAGTTTGCTCATGACCGGGCCAATGTACGCGGAAAAGGGGCGAATGCGAAAGGGCGGATCTGCGTATTGTTGGAAATCCGGTGTCACCTGCCAAAGCCTTTGTCTGTTCTGCTTACCGAAGACTGGGAATTTACCGACATTCGCAACTGTCGCAGCGGGGCTTCGGCCCCGGAGACGCAACCCGTGGGATGATCGCCCGCGCGGTATTGCGTCGCGCTTCGTTCGTCCCTACCGAAGGCTGGTAAAACGCGACTTTTCCCGCGGCCAAAAAAAATGCACAAGCCACAAACCATTCGGAGTTGGCCGTCGTATTAACCACACGAATGGACTGTGACAGCGGCAAGCGCCGCCGCGGTGATGCCATCCGGGCATCGCCACGGCAGGATGTTGGGTGCGACGAAGCACACCGCAGTCACATCGGGTGCAAAATTTATATTTTTGCCGAGATTCGCCTGGTTGTCTGTCGTAAGTAAGGCAGACACCGAGTTGACGGGCAGTTCGTTTTGCAGGGCTGAACGCGACGCTCCCTTCCGCCTCAAGCGCGCCATATCACGGTGCCTTGAGCTGGCGTTGCCGAATGGGGCTTGGACTTTTCCGGGCCAAACAGTTTAGCAGCAGGCAGTTGCACAAGCGTCCCGCGCTGGTGTCGTAGCGCCATTGTTAGGCGTTCCGCGGTTGGCGTGTGCCAAAAACATCGGGTTGTTTTTTCAGGAGTTATCTCATGAAGCGTTTTTCCACCAAAGCAAATGTAAGGAATCAATGGGCAAGCAAGACGGCGGCGCAGCCGCGCCGGCGCGCGGGCACAAACAAGGGGTTGCCGCTGTTTGAAAGACTGGAAGCCCGGCAATTGCTGTCGGCGGCGGTCTTGGGTACGGGTACGGGTTTGGAGGGACAATATTACGCCGCGGAAAACTTAACCAACTTGCAGGTCACCCGTGTCGATCCCACCGTCAATTTTACGTGGACCGGCACGACACCGGCGGCGGGCGTCGGCCAATACGAATTTTCCACCCGTTGGACGGGACAAGTTGCCGCGGAATACAGCCAGACATATACGTTCTACACCGAATCCGATGACGGCGTGCGGCTGTGGGTCAACGGGCAGGAATTGGTCAACAACTGGACCGTTCACGGCGCCACGCAAAACGCGGGGACTATCGCCTTGGTGGCGGGACAGAAATACAGCATCGAGATGGATTATTACCAGAACATGGGCGCCTCGGTTGCCCAGTTGTCCTGGTCCAGCGCCAGCCAGAGCCAACAGATTATTCCCACCAGCCAGTTGTATCCAACCTTGACCGCGCCCAGCGGGCTGACGGCGGTCACCGGCGGGAGCACCCAGATTAACCTGAACTGGTCCGAAGCCACCAGCGGGGCGAGCGGTTTTGACGTGCTGCGCAGCACGGCCGGCGGCGCTTACACGCAAGTGACGCAGGTTGCCGGCACCACCACGTCTTACAGTGATACCGGCCTGGCCACCGGAACCGCGTACAGCTACGAAGTGCTGGCGTGCAATGTGGCGGGCAATTCCGCGGTTTCCAATGTGGCTTCCTTCACCACACCTGCGGTGACCACGGCGCCGCCGATCACCGGCAATTGGACGTCGATCTACAATGACACTTTCAGCGGCAGTGCGTTGGATTCGTCATGGAGCAATTCCATGTGGGGCACCACGTATGCCGGTTCAGCGACGGTGGCCAACAACCTGTTGAAACTAACCGCGCCCAATGCCAGCACCCAGGAACTGATCAACACGGAAAACGCCAGCAAGCCGTTCAGCTTTACCTACGGCTATGCGCAAGTGACCATGCAGGTTCCCAAGGGGCAGGGCATCTGGCCGGCGTTTTGGATGATGCCGCTGGAATCCTATTCGCCCAATGGCAGTGCCGGCGACTTAGTTGCCTACAGCGGTCAGGGGAATGTCCCGAACACGGATAATGCGTCCTATTCGTGGGGTTCACCCAGCACCAGCGTGGGCACATCTTACGTTGACGGCGTGAATCTCTCCCAGGGCTTCCATACCTATGGTGTGGATTGGGAAAAGAACCAGATCACCTGGTATCTGGATGGCAAGGCCATCGAATCGGTCAGCAGTTCGCAGGCGGCGATTTGCAGCGACCCAATGTACCTGATCCTGGACGTGTGGTTGGGCGGCGCCAACGGCGCGCCCAATTCGACCACGCCCTTCCCGGCAACCATGAACATCAGCAGCATGCAGGTGTGGCAAAACACCACCGGGACCGCGCCGGCCCCCACTGTGCCCGCCGCGCCCACCGGACTTACCGCCACGCTGAGCGGCACCAGCCAGATCAATCTGGCCTGGTCGGAAGCTACCAGCGGTTGCACCGCATTTGACATCCTACGCAGTGTTGCCGGTGGCGCTTACACGCAACTGGCACAAGTGTCCGGCACGACCTTGGCCTACAGCGATACCGGCCTGGCGGCCAGCACCGCCTACAGCTACGAAGTCACTGCGGTGAATGCCGTGGGCAATTCCACGGTTTCCAATGTCGCTTCGGCCACCACGCCCGCGCCGGCACCGACCATGCCCGCCACGCCTACTATGCTCACCGCCACGCTGAGCGGCACCAGCCAAGCGAATCTGGGTTGGTCCGAAGCCAGCAGCGGTTGCACCAACTTTGATGTGATGTGCAGTGTTGCCGGGGGTTCCTATACGCAATTGACGCAGGTTTCCGGCGGCAGCACCAGTTACAGTGCCACCGGTTTGGCGGCCGGAACCACCTACAGCTACGAAGTGATGGCGGTGAATGCCATGGGAACTTCCCCAGCCTCCAACGCCATGGCGGTGACCACTCCAGTCGCCCTGCCCGCCGCGCCCACCGGGCTGACGGCCACGCTGAGCGGCACCAGCCAGATTAACTTGGCCTGGTCGGAAGCCACCAGCGGGGTTAGCGGCTTCTATGTGATGCGCAGTGTGTCCGGTGGCTCCTACACCCAACTGGCGCAGGTGTCCGGTACGACCACCTCTTACAGTGATACCGGTTTGGCCGCTGGAACGTCGTTCAGCTACGAAGTGCTCGCTTATAATGCGACCGGTAATTCCGCGGTTTCCAATGTGGCTGCGGCCACTACGCCGTCGGCGCCCACCGTGCCCACCGGGTTAACCGCCACGCTGAGCGGCACCAGCCAGATTAATCTGGCCTGGTCGGAAGCCACCAGTGGTTGCACCGGCTTTGACGTGATGTGCAGTGTTTCCGGTGGTTCCTACACCCAAGTGGCGCAGGTTTCCGGCAGCACCACCACCTATAGTGCCACCGGATTGGCAGCCGGAACCACCTACAGCTACGAAGTAAAAGCCGTCAATGCGGTGGGAGCCTCCGCGGTTTCCAACGTTGCCTCGGCGACCACGCCCAGCAGCACCCCACCCGCCGGTGGCCCGCCGATTGCCGGCAATTGGACGTCGATCTACAACGACACGTTCGGTGGCACGTCGCTGGATTCGACTTGGGGCACGGATTTGTGGAACGTGAATTACGCCGGTCCGGCAACCGTGTCCAACAACACGCTGCATCTGACTGCGCCCAATGCCAGCACCGAGGCGACCATTGACACCGAGAACTGCGCCAAGCCGTTCAGCTTCACCTATGGCTATGCCCAGGTGACCATGCAGATTCCCAAGGGCCAAGGAATCTGGCCGGCGTTCTGGCTCATGCCGCTGGACTCGCTGCACGCCGATAACTCCACGGAAATCGACGCTTACGAGGGACAAGGGAATGTCCCGAACATCGATACGGCTACCTACCATTGGGGCAGCGGCCAACAGAATGGCACGGATTACAACGCCGGGGTTGATCTTTCCCAAGGCTACCACGCCTACGGCGTGGATTGGGAACCTAACCAGATCGTCTGGTATCTGGATGGCAAGGCGATCAAGACTATCACCAGCGCGCAGGCGACCATCAGTCCTTACGCGATGTACCTGATTCTGGACGTGTGGCTCGGCGGCTGGAATGGTGCCGTGAATTCCACCACGCCGTTCCCGGCAACCCTGAACATTACCGACGTGCAGGTGTGGCAGCAGAGCGCATCCTCTTCCGCGATTGCGGCGGCGGTGACGCCAGCTAACACCACCACCGCTGCCTCCACCACCTTGAACAGCCAAACCGTGGCGGCAGGGGTGCTCAGCGGTTCGTAACGCTGTTTGGATTGTGACCGTTTCACGCACTCATGGGCGGCGTTGCCATGGCAACGCCGCCCTTTTGTTTGCGCTTGGTCGGTGGTTTGATCTGCCGCAACGCCACATAGCAATTCCGGAAGATGGGGTAAAGATGCGGCGAATCTGCGCGGCAAGTGCGGCACTGGCTCAGGATCGGACTGCCATCGTGCAGGCAGAATCGTCCTAAAGTCAGCAAACTTGTCGCCTGCGATTCCAGCGGCAAAGGGTTTTTGTGTTGCCGCGTGGTGAAGCCAACTTTCAGGCCCAGTTCCTGGCTGGTTTGGGCAATCGCGTCATTGTATGCGCCGTTGGGGTACGCAATGGCCATCGGGGTGATGCCGGTGATTTCACGCAGGGTTTCCTGTGCCGATTGAATCTGCACGCGAATTTCCGCTGATAAATAGTTGGTGAGAATCGCATGTCCGGCGGTGTGGTTACCGATGTAGACGTGACGACTGCGGGCGAAATCGCGCAGTTCCGCCGGCGTGAATGGCCGGTCAATATCGCCGCGCGGGTTGAAGGCCCGCGGTCCGAAGCGCCAGCACAGCCGCGCTTCGATCTCCTCGGTGTGCAGGTGTTTTTGCGCCAAACCTTCGAGGCCGATGGTTGGCTGCGGCACCCCGCGTATGCTAAGCTCCCGATACAGCACATCCCACCAATAGCTGCGATTATCGCGGACGTAGTTGCTGGCGATGAAGAATGTCGCCGGAATGGCGTATTCCTCCAGAATCGGCAAGGCCAGCGTGTTGTTGTAATAGCCGTCGTCAAAGCCGATGACGGCATATTTGCCGTCGGCCTTTAAGCCGCCGGCGATGGTCTCGGGGCTGATAAACTGGTAGTCGTGGTGCAAATAATATTCGACGAACTGGCGAAATTGGTCTACGGTGGTGCGTTGCAGTGGATCGACCAGATTCTTGGCGATCTCGCTGGGATCGCGAAACAGCGAATGGAAGGTGAAACACACCAGCGCGTTGCGCTCGGGGAAACATGCCAGATAACCGTGGGCCAGCGCCGCATCGGCTCGGCGCACGAGGTTTTGAATCGCATTAATCATGGTTTGGCTCCACGGGCTGCAACTGCCGGCGTTGGTTAAGCGGGGTGGACATAGGCGGTTTCGGCGGCAGCGGTGGGATGATCGGCTCGGCCGTGGCGGGGTGGTGGGGATTATCGATCCAGTCGCGATGTCGTCCCATGACTACGCGGTGCTGGTGCGCACATAGGTACGCAAATCCGTTCCGCTTGATCAGGCGAAGCTGATCGGCATCGTCGCCGGGAATGCTGAGGAAAATGCCGGCTGCCGGTGATTGCCGCGCGGCATCGTGCAGGATTCGCCGCAGCAGCGTTTCGGCCAGATTCCAGTCCGGGGTCGGGCCAACTGCGGCCAAGTCATGCACGAGAATGCGTTGCGGCGGCAACGGGAAGGTGGTTAGCCAGGGGCGGATTTGCTGCTCCTCGGGCTGTTCGGCAACCCACGCCAGATGCAGCAGTTTCCCTTCCGCCATAGCGGTGTAAACATGTTGGTTTTCCTCCAGGCGTTGCAACGCCGTGGAAAGGAACTGTTGTCGTGTCAGCCCGTAGCGCGGCGTTTGATAAGTCAGCAGATCGTCGATGCGGTCGCGATGAATTTGCGGGCAGCCATCCACGGGCAACGCTGTCGGCGGCGGGCAGTAATAAACACGCGTTTGGCGATGGCTGATCAGCCACCCGCCGACGCCGCGCATCAGGCAGGGCAGCATTTGTCCGGGCTTAGGGAGATTTTGCCAGCGCACCCGTGCCTGCACCGGCGTGGTGCCCATGGCCCGGCAGGCGCGCGCGGCGGTCTGCCGAACCTGCTCGATGGCGGCCAAACGCAGCCTTTGGCCGACGCTGGATAAAATGGTTAGCCGGTACACCGGTTCCATGTGGCTGGCAAACAAATCTTTGTAGGCATCGCCCCCGGGGGTCAGGTCCAGCCGCGCAAAGCCATCCCGCTTGAGCATTTCTGCCAGCCGCAAAATCAGCAGCCGGCCAGGCGAGTGCCGCACCAGCGACGGTTCAAATACCAGCGTGCCCATGTGCAGTTCCCGTTTGCCGCAGGTTCCCCAGTGGGCGGCGGCCAAACGGTCGCCGGCGCGCAACGCGGTGGCGTGGAACAGATCCGGGATGCGCATCATGGCCAGATGAAAATCCCTTTGCCGCGGGATGCTGCAAAAGGGCGGCGTGGCTTGCACCGCGCCGTGCCGCAAGTCGTACAGCGTAACCATCTGGTCGAAGAGTGCCGCGAATTCGTCCGGGCTGGTGATACGCGTAAAGCTCAATTCACCCACCTGGGCCAGCCGGCGGAATTTTTGCTTGGTGTGGCCTTTGTTGAGCGATTGTTGCAGCGTGTCGTTTTCACCGAATTCCAGCACCGGCCGGAAGAACGGCGTGGAAAATGCCAGATGTTTGATTTCCGGTTGGTCAAGCCACTGAAGCGGTGCCTTGGGCGAGAGAAACTCGAAAGTGACCGGACCGACATGCAATTCCCGATGTAACGCGGCAAAGGCGGCGGCGGGAAAGGCGTCGCCCAGCGGGGGCGCGCTGAGCCAGGATTGATATTCGGCATGAATGCCGCCGGCAACGACACATCGGCCATCGGTGGCGCGGGCCAGCGCCAACAGGCCGTCCAAGTTGCCACCGGCATCGCGGGAAAGCAGCAGCAGCGGCGTCAATTGCTCATGGTAGATGTCATACCAGGCACGCGCAAAACCGTACTTTTGAAAGGCCGTGGCCCAGGGACATTGGTCCCACAACGCGGACCAATCCCGTTGGAATGGCTCGCTGGCCAGTAGCGATTCGGCCGACACACCTTGGACTAATTCGATCTTCATAAGGTTGCTCCTTCCGGCTGGCTTTCCCGATCCGAGCGCTGTTGATTAGACGCGGTGTTGGCGGCCGTTCGGTAGAGACGCAGCGTTTGGTCTACCATGGCATCAATGGAGAAATACGCGACGCGATGCAGGGACGCGGTGCCAAAGGCCGCCGTTTGCAATGGATCACTCAATAGCGTCAAGAGTCTCTCGGCCAAGGCGGCGGGATCATCCGGTGGAACCACGAAGCCATTGACGCCATTTGCCAGCAGACTTTCCACGCCGGAAGTCGATGTTGCGATCACCGGCAAACCGGCGGCCATGGCTTCCAAAACCACATAAGGCAAACCTTCTTTGCGGCTGGCCATCGCGAAAAGATCGAAACCGCTCAGAAAAGCGCGGGCCTCGCGCTGGCCCAGCCAGCGAATTCGGTGGGCGATTTCCAAGCGCCGGCTTAGATCGCGCAGTGCTTGCTCCATCGGCCCCGCGCCGATCATCACCAAATAGGCGTTGGGGATGGCAGTGCTCACGGCGGCAAAGGCGTGCAGCAGCACATCGGGTGCTTTCTGGGCGACCAACCGGCCGACAAAGCCCACGACCAGCGCAGCTTCGGGAATGTCCATCAGCAGGCGCGATTCACGGCGCGGCAGCAGATCGAGCTTGCCAATACCATTGGCAACGGTGGCGATGTGTGCCGCGTGCAGTTTCAGCGCCGCGGCGGTGCGTGCTTCTTCGGGTGCCACGGCAATCAGGCAGGCGGTGGCCGGTGCCAGCCCGCGCTCGATGGTGCGATAGAGCCACCGCTTCCATGCCGGCAGCGTGGGATCAAACATGATGGAACTGTGAGGCGTGTAAAACGCGGGCGCACCGGTAATCATTCCCGCCAGCCGCGCCAGCGCCCCGCCCTTGGAAGCATGACCATGGATGATGTCGAACGGCCCATTGGCCCGCACGTAGCGACAGACGACGAGCAACGCCAGCAAATCCTGCGGATGAATTGCCCGGCCCATTGTCACCACCTTTTTGTGCAGCGCCGACATGGCGTTGAGGCGCGCGCGGAAGATACCGTCGATACGGCCAGTGGCGTAAAGCAAGTGGACGTCGCAGCCGCGCGCCAGCAGACCCTCGGCCAGGTCCAACACATGCCGGCCGGTGCCGGCGGAACAGGATTCCACGATCAGCAAGATACGTAAAGTGCGATCCATTGGGTCTTGCATGGCCTTACTCTTTTCTTTCTCCCGGCGTCAGGGCTTGATCGCGGCCATCCAGACGTTGTTCGGCATCAGCCGCGCCCGCGCCATCATGCATCCGACCGACGCGGGCAAGGCGTCAATCAGCATGGCAAACAGCGTATAGGCCGGTGAAATGCGCACGCGCGATCCGATCCAGGGCAGCTTGCCGGGCACGGCGAAAATGGCCAGGGCGCGGTGGAAGCCGGCTTGCAGGGCGGCGGCGCGCAATTCTCGGTAGGTGTACTCCTTCAAGTGCATGCCCTGCACCGAACTGGCGCCAAACACCTTGCTCACATCGGCCGGCCCGGCGGCAAACCAGGGCGTGCGGAACAAGTACCGCCCGCCTGGCCGCAGCAAAGTCAAGGCGCTACGCAAGTGCGGAACCAGATCGTCGGGATGCAGGTGCTCCAAAACCTGATCGGAGATCACCGCGTCATAAGCTCCTGCTGGCTCGAAATTGTCCAGATGCACGCCGTCGGTCGCCGCCCAGGTCAGATTCTCATGCGCCGCAACGTAGCGTTCACCGCGTTCCTGGGTAATCTCGCTGCCGCGGCAGATATAGCCGTGTTCGGCCAGATAACGAATTAAGGCCCCGCGTCCGGAGCCGACTTCAAACACACGCTGCGGCGGCGCACCCAACAACACGACCCAAGGGCGCAGCGTTTCGGGCGCGGGTTCGTGGCAGCGCACCGTCAGCCAGGGCAATTCGCTATAGAGTTGCTCATAGCAGCGGGTGAAGACCGCGCGGCGGTTGGCCGGATGGGAGGCCAGCAACTCGGTACGAAACGATTTCTCCAGATCCCAATGTTGCCAACACTGCGACTCGGTCAAAGGAACATCGGCGGGAATCCAATAGTTACTCTTATACCGATCCAGCAGACTCTGTGCCGTTTTGATGGCCATAGTAGTATCCATGATTAATGCTCACAAAATAGTGCCGTCAGGAGGCGATCACCGCCGGGATTCCTTTGATCGCCAGCTTGCGATAGATGCTTTCCCATTGGTCTAGCACGCTTTCCAGATCGAAAGTCGCGGCCATGTATTCGCGGGCCGCCAGACCCATTTGCTGGCGTTGTTCCGGGGTCATGGCCATGACCCGGCGCATGGCCGCCGCCAGCGCCGCAGGGTCTTTGGGCGGCACGATGAAACCGGTGCGGCCGTCCACCACCACCTCGCGGTTACCGCCGACATCCGTGGCCACAATCGGCAACCGCGTGCAGGAGGCTTCTTGCAACACCAGCGGCATGCCCTCCCAATCAGAGGAAAGCACATAGCCGTCGGCGGCATTCATCAGCGCCGGCACATCCTCGCGCACCCCCAGAAAGCGCACGCGATCACCCATGTTGAGTTGCTGGGTGCAGTGCCGCACTTGCGCTTCCAATTCGCCGCGGCCCACGATGAGCAAAACCGCGTCCACGTCGGCAAGCCTGGCAAACGCCGCGATCATGTTGGGGTAGTTTTTGGCCGGGGTGAAGCGGCCGACCGCCAGCCAAGCGAACTGCGCCCCCACGCCCAATTCTTGCCGCAGTTGCTGCCGCGTCTCTTTATCGGGGCGGAAACGACGCAGGTCCACGCCGTTGGGAACGAATTGAATACGGTCGGCCGGCACCGCGCCAATGCGCACGTAACGGTCTACCGCCGCCTGGCTGACGTTGGTGGTTAGGTCGGTCAAACGGTCGGTCACCTTGTAGGCCAACTCCAGCATTCGGCCGCATTCAATCATGCTGTGTGCCGTGGTGACCAGCACGGGCATGGGGCAGACCAGCCGCGCCAGTCGTGCCAGCAAATTGGCGTGAACGATGTGGCTATGCACGATTTGCGGCGCGCGTTGCCGCAGCACGCGGCGGAAACGCAGCAGGGCGCGCAGGTCCGGGATGCCTCGCCGCATGTGCAAACATTCCA
>Ga0316217_10005806_pt1 | contig 12574 bp, 12 predicted proteins | sample 1anoAmetaG_FD_203633 | JGI IMG/M metagenome (GOLD analysis project Ga0316217, IMG submission 203633) | Freshwater microbial communities from Trout Bog Lake, Wisconsin, USA - 1anoA | ecosystem: Environmental > Aquatic > Freshwater > Lake > Hypolimnion/Profundal zone | place: USA: Wisconsin...
TGGAGATACCGATTGATCACTCGTTTATTCATTCAACCAATAAATATCAATTTTATTACCAGACATACATCTCAGCGAATTTTCATCCGGTTTGAGGAGTTTGTGGACTTTTTCTCAGTTTTTGCCAAGTTGGTAGAACGTAGCCAATACGTTGATTTCGTACTAAAGGCTTACTCCGATGGAGCAACTATCTTGGAGTTCAATTGACTTTTATCGCTTCTTTTGCTAGCTCTGCTTTTACTGAACCCCACATTGTTCTTTGCTATTTTCAATTCGTTATGCAGTCCCAATTTCTACTTTTGGATGCCACTCACATTTTTGGAAACAATAGATTTGGTACTATTGCTCTTCTTCTTGGTATTCATTTTGAGCACTGAACCTCTTTGCTTCATGAATCTTGGCTTATCTTTCAAATCCTTTCGATGCTATTTGACTTATTTTTCACCCTATTTTAACTCTTTACTTTCTTTCAGTTATCTAGGGTTGCTTCTTTTGATATCTTTTCTACTTTCCTTTAACTAAATGTTAGTGTCGTTGGTTTGTCGATTGTTGAGATATTTCAGCTCATAGTTCTTAGTTTATTTGAGCTAAGACTGTTTGTCTTTTTTACTAAGGCTGTGGTTCTTCCTGGACTTCTCCCCTATCTAAGACCCACAACGCTTTTTCTGCTTACTCTTGCTCTTCAAATTGATGTAATATACAATGTTTTATTTCTAATAAGAGATCTTTTGAGAAGCTGAGGCCTTCTTTCTTCTTATTTTATCGTTTTTTCCCTTTTTTCTTTACTTTTATCGAGATAACTATTTGAAAGTTTTATAGCTTTCTAGAGTTTGGGTGATAGCTTCTCCATCAGATTTAAGACTGGTCAGCTGTATATTGAACTATTTGCTATAAAAATCTTGCAACATGTGTTCAATGGAAAACCTTGGAGAAAGGATGTACTATCTGAGCTTGAGTTTTTCCTTCATAAGTTTTTCTAAGATAGGGAAAGGTTTACTTATCAAGACCATAAAAAGGGCGAGTGCCAGTTTCCTTGATTTGTCTGATACGCTTTATAGAGATGTGCCTTTTATTAAATGGTTCAGATTATACACGCAGATGCAGACGTTGCTAGCCAAGTAGTTATGATTGCTGCTGTAATCCTACTCAGAGACGCAACTCTATGCTTAGAATCTTAATGGGAAGTGCTACAAAAAGCTAGTATACTTGTCCCACAAAAATGCGATTTTTAGGACTTAATCGTAAAGCAAAGGTACTGACAACTTCCATTTCAGCCAAACCATGACTCTCAACTACCAGTCTTTTATCTATTGCTAAAGCTAATTCAAACTCTGCGCATTTGTCTGCTAATCAACTTACTATTGACCTTTCTAGAGCTCGTCTAAACCGAAACGCCTATAATTGGGGTGAACCAACTTGGCTAGATCTCTGATAGAGACTGCCTTGACTTAATACAGTTTACAGCAAAGAGAGAGTACGGCTAGGGGGATGGTTGCTGAATAGTTGTTAGCAGTGAAGACGTTCACTTGTCGAGAGGCATAGGTATCAATAAGATTGAGTACCTGTATGCTCTGCAGTGCGGACTGATAGGTGAGTTTGAGTGTTTAGGCCGAGTGGTGGATGAATGCTATCATTTTGTCTTTGAATAGCATTGCAAATTATTCGTTGATAACTGATTTAAAATTAAAATGTCCCAAATTAACCCAAAGGCGACAAAACCCTTAGAACTGTACTAAATGGCATCTAATGGAGGCTATCAAATATTAAATCAAAGTTGCAAGCTTTTTAACTGCTTCTACATTCTTTTTACACTTCCCATTCTTTATTTCAGTTCAAATTTACTTGTTTTGTTGATTGCGTCTGCTTTGTTCTCTTTATTCCCAATTTTTTCGTGATGGTCGTTTTGTGCAAGAGTGGAAGTTGTATCAAAATTGGACCATCTTTTCTAATGCTTAGGCTTTGCGTAGTTAAGGGTATTTCTAGTTGGCAAGGCCTACCTTTTGCTTCTGCTACTTTACCGTCCCTTACTGTAGCTAAATTTGGTTATTTGTGCCACTTTTGCTTCTACAATATTCTCAACTTTTTCAACGAATTAAACGGTTTTCTTGAGATTGGCTTGTTTGGAGGAAAGTAACATGTTGGTAAGCTGAGTATTGACTACTTTGAGCTTATTCTCTCTGGCTTTGGCTTGAGCTAACTTTTCCTACAAATGCTGCACTCTTTGAATGAGCATTTCTTAGTCTTCCTAGTTGTTTTGGTCTTAGTCTGTAATGCATTTTTTGTTGATTAGGTAGTATTCACACTCAGAAGAAAGGGTGTTTACTCTTTTTTAGGGCAACATTAGACTAACGAATAGTTATATGACTTATAATGAGTGCAATATATGTATGCAAATACAAATAAATTGAACCTTTGTTTGTTTTGTATCTCTTTGGCTTTGATCCGGGTTTCAAAAGTGTTCAAATCAAGATGTTTTTAATGAGGAATGAATCACAAATATTGAATTACAAACAAAAATAATCACTAAGTCTCCAAACCATCCTCAAGTCTAAAGTTCATCACTGAAAGATTCAAATTTTTCTTAAACCAATACTCTGGAGCTTTGAAAACTTGTAATTTTTTCAATTGATAGTCAGTCAAATTCTGGCTAAGATTTGGAGGTTTAGCTACCATTTCATACCCAATGTCTTTCTCCTTGATTACAAAAAGTGGAGAGAAGATACAAGGGTTTTGGGTAGCAATATAGCCTGAAAGGGTTGAGACCTAAATTCTATAGTGATTGGCAACGAGAGTTCCTATGGAAGTTTGACCTTTCTTGGCATTCACCTTAAATGAGTGAGTTAAGGAGTATGTGGCGCCTTTGGCCACTGTTACAGGGACTTTTTCCTCTGAAATCGAAGCTCTAAAAGTTCGATTAACCCCTGTGTTTGAGCAAACGAAGATATTTTGCACAAGGTCAACCAGAAGATGATCAATGTTGTCTGTGCCTTGAGAGTTGTCGATTTTGACCTATATGCTGATTGTTTCTCCATCGTAACAGACGTTGCCTAAGTGAGATGAAGTGTACGGTCGAACTTGGCCTCAAGAGAGACCACTCCTTTGCTGAAGCAGCCGCAAACGGAGGGACTTTGCTGCGAAGTTCCTGAGTAAGCCAAGTTTTACCTTGGTAGCTGGCGATTTATTGTCTAAAGGGCTACCGAATGTATATAGGAATGTACTCTATCTCTCTATTCTCCTTCTCCTTGTAGTTGACAAAGTACGCCGCCAACTTGTAGGAAATTTTGGCATCAAACTCACTGGACTCGAATGACCCTGGAATGTTTTCGGAAAGCTAGATTGAAAAAGGGTATGCATATCTCCCAACTTACAAAGTCCCAGGGTACTTATCCAGCAAATGCTATGCTGCGTAGAAGTTTTCAGAACCAGTGTGCTTTTGCCTGTTTTTGGAGCTGCCTTCGAACCACTGGCACCATTAGTCTCCTGAATGGATAGAAGCTTACCCTCAGCTCTCAGGTAAAGAGCGTCAAAATGGAAGTTTTTTTTGGCTTCGACGAAAACAACGCCTTCAATGAAGCAGCCTGAGTTGTAATACTGTTTTTATGTTTAGATGTAAATGATTAGGTCAGAACTTCTGGTACTGGAGTTCCCCATTATAACAATTAATGAAAAAAATAGCAGCGTTGGCTTTATGGAAGATTATAGCTGTATTTCAGCTCATCTAACCCCATACACTAAACCAATTATAATAGGTGCTTAGAAATATAGGTACGAAGACACTCGAAATTCCAAAAAGAAGTTGAAATTCTTGCCTCTGTTTGCTTATTTTTGTATCTTTTGTGACCTCTAAGAGCCTTTTTTTGTATTTTGTATGTCAATTGGATTGAAATAGGAAATTTTTATACAAAAAACTTTTGAAAGCCTCTTGAGAATACTTAAAGAAGGTTTTATGACTTTTTAGGTCAAAGCAACTAAAGCTAATCAGTAGCTAAAGTTGAGAAATGCAACAAGATTTAATCATAAGTGAATCATAAGTGAATGAAAGTGCATGAATAAGTGAAAATGAATATCAAATGCTGAGACAAATGAGGCTAGGCTAGAAGTCAATCTTCTTGTAGAAGAGGAGATAGGCATTTGGATCAATGTGCTGGTTTTGGGCAGCTAAGGTGACCTTCGAGTCATCGCATTTGTACCATCTATTTTTGACCTGGACGTAGGAAATATAGTGCCCTCCCACTCCACTTCCAATGTGCACTACAACAGCGTAGAGCTCATACTGCTCTAGGGTGCCTGGAAGCGTCAGTTTCGAAGGGTATATCACATGGTTCGTCAGCTTTATCAAACGATTGTCCTCATAACTGAATCTTTTCAGGTGGAGCTAAATCAAAATATAGTTACTAGCAAGATGTTTGGGGGAACCTAGATCCTCTCTATCCTTTAGACATAGTCATGGCCGCATTACTTTTTGTCGCACTTCAGCTCAAGCTTTTCTTTGATTTTGAAATTGTTTATGAGCAGGTCTTCAAGGAAATTTTTACGGTTTTCTGCTCTGGAAAGAGCTTGTTAGTAGGAAGGGTGGTTGATGAAGGGAGTGAGCTCTGGCAGGTCCTGCCAATCAATGGTGAAGATGATCAGGTCATTGTAGTTTCTGAACTCCTGGTCATCGAAAAGAGCAATGTCCGAATTAAACTTGCACTTTTAACCCTTGCAACTCTTGGTCCCTCTCGACCTTCTGCTCAGCACAAACTCCTACTTGCAGAACATGCAATAGTTCTCATAGTAGTGGTCTGTTTTGATGACTCTTATCTTGTACTTGGGAATGTTGGCAGTGGTGGCCACGTTGTTGCTGCTTTTTTTAAGGTCAGAGCTACTCTTCTTATTGGCTATTTGGAGCCCTGAGGAAGAGGCCTACAACGAAAGCTAGATGTCAGCTTCAGCTATGCGCAAGCCTGAGGTGGTGGTAGGCTAGGGTGTTGGGTGAGCAGGGTTGATCTTGGATACGAGGAGATCAATCTTTTTGATGAGGTCGTCCCATTTTATCTAGTAAGTTACTTCTACAAACATAGGGATATAGGTTATCTTGTAGTCACCAGTTTTTTATGAGTAAAGCCTTTGCCGCACCTAGATCTTCACTGACTTGTTTTCCAGCTTTCGCTCTTTGTAGTGAAGGTAGCTAGGACTGGCCATGTACTTGAACTCATAACAGACAAGCTTCACATCGAAGTTCAAATGATGGGCTATTTAGTTTTGCCAGCTCTTTGGTTCGAGCTTGTTTAGGATTTCGTTGTTGAAAACTGTGTAGAGGCCTAAGTTTTCTATATCTTTTTTGTGGACTTTGGCTATCTTCTACAAAAACTACTCAATTGTCACTTTCCTATCAAGCGTTATCCCATAACGGATTGGAATAGTGCTCTTGGCCTTTTCGGAATCTTAAACAAAGTAGTAGAAGTACTCTGTTTATTGGAGTGCAGGTAGGCTTAAGGAATACGTGAAAAATGGCTATACTCTCTTGTTCACATTCTTACAGAGCATACATTCAGTAACAGCCTCAGTTTTTCCTGAAAAAAACTGCACTACTTTCTTGTTTACTGATTTCTACAAATTAGCCCTTTCCTTCTCTACAGCATTATCTCCACCTCCATACTCTTCCTTTTTAGACTTAATTTACTCACTTAAGCGTTCTAGGAGGCAGATCAGAAACTACTGAGCGTCATGTTGAAGGTTTCCTTAAAAGAAAGGACAGTATCTGTCGAAAACTCGTTTAAAATTTCTTGTATTAATAACTTACTGACTGTTGGTCTTCGAATCACTGTAAATCTTCAGGAGCTATTCTAGAAGGATCTATTATTCTTTGTTCTTGTCTTTAAAGTTTTACTGTTAGAGGTAGCTGCCAAAATAAGGGGTTCGAATAAGGCACTGAAGTACAGCATTCATGTAGCAGGTATTGCCTATGTTAGCCAACCCTGAAAACTAATTGAGAAGACTCTCTTTTTACATCAGATTTGGGTTGAGCATTCTTAGGGCTTCATCTATCTTTACTAGCATGGATTTAGATACTGCATAGTCGTCATTATAGCTGACTTTTATCTCATCTTGACTCAGAATTTAGGTTACTTCAGCCTTTGTGAGCACTCCTTAGACAGATAAGTTGATTTCAGAACCGTAGTTAAGGAATCTTTGTTTGAGAAACTTTCCATCTTTAGTTTATTAAATGTTGTAGAGAGCAGTAAAACTTTTTTATAGCTTAGGAGCTACAAATACTAAGTATGTTCTAGGACAGTTGAATAACTCTTTTTATTAACTTTAATACTTGAGCCAGTTTGTTCTTCCTGGGTATTTATAGTATGGGCTGTATGAAATTTAATTAGAATTTGCATACTCTTTGACTGTTTTCTTATCCTTATTTGTATACCTTTTCAAAGCTCTGTGCTGAAATCCCCCTTCTGCGTCCAAATGCACTTTAAGAACCAAGTTATAGTAGATTTGAGGATAGATCCTCTATACAGGTGGTCCTCCATGATAAATTGCTACTATTTTGTTCCAAACATCTTCGGGAATGCAGATATAGTTGTCAAACTAGACTAAGTTTTAGGCAAGCTAAACACCCCTCGTTTTACTTCTTTTGAGCAGACAGTTGTTTTTTATTTAGCCGGGACGTTCTGGATTGTCCTTGTTGACATACCTCAGTGACTCTGCCATTTTACTGCTTGAGCTTCTTTTGCTTTGTATTTTGGTGCTTGCATAGTTGTGGTTTTATTCGTCTATCTTTATGAACTTATTGAATTTGATCTCCACGTAGGTTTTCCTGAATTATTGATGAAGTACCAAGCTAACCACCAGTGATACTCTAGTATGTAGACCTTTTCCCCCTTCTTCCGCACTATGCCCGTTTCGCAAATTCTCTCAACCAACTACTTTTCCTCCTACTCAGGGTCCCAACTGAACAGGATCTGGTAAGCTACTAGATTATACTTCTAAAAAATTTACGCAAAAAGCTTAAGATCTATGCTTTCTCTTAGCTTTTAAGTACTCAACCTTTTCTTTAATCCCGCTTTGCTTGATGATTAATCTTTGGACCCTTTCTTAAACATTGAGCTATGGGGCTTTTTAAACCCATTTTCGCCTATTTCGTCGATTTTTTCTTTTTTCAGCTCATTGGACTCCTGGGTTACTATAGGCTCAGGGTGTTTAGGTTATTAAGTTTCTAGATTGTTTTAAGGTTCTTTTTCCTCGAGCTCTGAGAAAAACTAGGAGAGTTCTTAAGCCTGCGTTACATAGGTTTGGTTTTCCTGCTCAAAAAACCTCAGCTCCTAAATGGACATTCTGGAGTGAGAGGAGTCTTTGGTGTAGATGTAGTAGAGGAAGGGGGCGAAATCCCTATTGTTTTAAACTTTGCGTATGAGTGTGAGTGCGTTGATAAGTTCGGTTTTGGAGAGTTCTCCTTTCTTGCCTTGGTAGGCAAATAATTCGTATATTTTGTGTTGTGTGGGCTATGTAAGGTGCAACTAACCTTCGAGAAATTCTTTATTTTGGGGAACAGCAGGCAAAACTCTTCCTCTGAAATGGTCATCTTTTCGAAGCCTTCCACTTTGCGAGATATGGTTCGCAGTTATTCCTGCTTCCATTTGCCCCGCAGGAATTCAAGACTGTATTGCTGAATTATCTTGTGGCTGGGTAGGCAGTAGAATACATGGGATTGTGGTTGGAGCGAGCTGAATTTGCTTTAGCTGAGCTAGTTTCGGGAAAGCATCCGCCCATTGTTGCTGCGATTAATATTGATTGTATGTTATATATCACAGCAATAGGAGTTAGTATAGTCTTTGCTCAAAATAAAGGCAATTCACTTTCCAATAAAAACCTGCTCTTTGTTTGACTGCTTTAATCCTAAGGTGAGCAAATTTAGTTGTAATATACTTGACTATCTGGTGAGATAATGGAAAACAAAAAGGTTTATACTTTATCTTACTGTTTGAGCCAATTATAGGTTTGTAGCTGAAAGTAAAAATCATGTAGTGAATACCTTCCTTTGGGCAATATTCGCTTTGTAGGGTTCTATTGAGTGGTATTTTTTAAAATCAATACCTTTTAAACAAAAAGAAAGGGCTTTAATACAGTGGTAATTACTCATGAAAAAGTGACCCAATCAATCAAAATTGCAGCAAGAGAAGCAGAAGTTTTGAAACGTACTGATTAAGGTGAAAGTTTGTTTGTGAGAATTCTAATTGAAGGTATCTAAGCTAAGATTGAACCTATTAACATTATCTCTCTTAATAGGCTGAAGTCAAGAGTAAAAGCTGAGAAGATGGCAAATAACCGCAATTTCATCACACAGAACTCAAATAAGAGGTACATCTTGAACCGATGTGTCTCTATTAGTTGTTATCAGGTGCAAGTGAATGAGCACAATATAAATGAATGCAAATCAGTTCGCATTATAGTCTTAAGATAGCATTGTGCGGCAGTTGGTGAAACATCCAGCCTCGTCTTCTTCTTCTTACAGCTCCTCAGATTCCTTGAGTTCTTAGTTGATTGAGGTCCGGTTGCCAGTCAGCAGTGACTATGACTCCTTTTTGTTCGGCCTGGTGTTCTTGGCTCTCTAGTAATTAGTGGTATTGGTGAAGATGTTTTTGAGTTGCTCTCCCAACAACGAAAAGACAGAAAGGCAGACTAGGATGGACAGTGGTCCACAAACCAGCAAATTGGCTAAGATTGCCTTACTCATGATATCTTCTGGGATACTAAGTAAGTCAGTTCTTGATATTTGGCCAAGGGCCTAGGTTTGAAGACATAGGGATAGGAATAACACCTCTATGCTGCCCAGAATCAGCAAAACCAAGAAAAGGGTGAATTTGCCGATGTTGTAAATGCTGACACAGTTGTTGATCCAAGGACAATGGTGGTCATACCTTGAGATGCAGACTCCACAGATGAAGCAATGAAACTCATTAGGCTTGATTGACTTCCTGCATTAAGGGCAGACTGGGAGTTCGGCCTACAGTAGGTCTACTTTTTATTTTTTGGGGTGCTTGCGAGTGAGCAAACCAAAGAAAACCAAAGTCAGGAGGTAGTACACTGCAGCTATGCCGTAAAAGAAGTAGGGTGTTCCGAAAAGCTATATTTTCGCCAAGGCGTTGGAGGGAAGGAAGAGAATGTGGAAGAGTATGAGGAAAGTGAGGCTATAGCACTTGCCGGGCCTTTCCACTTTGTACACTATTTTGGTGTTGCATGCGATTTTGAGTTTTTAGCAGTTGGTGAACTAGTCGTTGAGAATATTGGCGATTGCTGATTGGCTTTGGGCGCGCGCAATGTCTATTGCCCTCTCTTCTTCTCTGTTTCTGATCTGTCTGTTGGCCCCCTTCAGCAGCATTCGCTTGACGATTTACTTGTGTCCTCCTTTGGCCGCAAACATCAGTGCAGTCCAACCATCGTTGTTTTGAGCGTCTCTGTTGAGCTAGTCTTCAGGAAGACTGAGCAGATAGGCAGCAATTCCTATGAAGCCGGAGTTGGCAGCCTTGTGGAGTATGGTGTCGCCAACGTGGTTGGGCCGATTGGGGTTGAAAGGAATCCTACCATCTCTGCCTTCTAGAAGGAAGATGACACTTTTGAGATGGTTGCTTTAGACAGCCATGAAGAGAACATCTTCATCTTCATGGCTCCTGGCTTGCATGTTGGCACCATATCTTTAGAGAAACTGAATCATCTCAATGTTGCCGTGCAGACCTGCGAAGTGGAGGGCTGTGAAGCCGTCTTTGTTCTGCACATTGATCCAGGCCTTGAGCTGGTTTTAGAAAGAAGGGTCACTGCGGTTGTGCTTCATGTTTTATTTGGCGAAGGCTTCGAAATGCATGATGTAGATTTTGAGTTTGGAGAGTTCGTTCTTGAAGGAGGCGAAGTGGAGGAGGGTGGATTAGTTTTTCTACTTGAGCAGGGAGAGGTTGAGTTCGGGCCGGTCTTAGAGGTAAGACCGCAAGTCCTCATTGCTTTTGATGCCCATGATGGAGTTGATGGGCCTGGCCTAGGGCGGCGCCTGCTGTTTGCGAGACATCACTGCAGCGAATCTTATAATTAAGAGAATATTGTTCAAAGCACAGATAGAATTTTGCTCACCCTGTCCCAGCAATAATGCAGGCTGCAGCAGAGCAAGCAGAACAGCTTTAAGGGGGTAGGTCTGGCTAGGAAGAGTGAGTGGATAGTGATGAAAGATCATTTATTATGTATGTATCAGTTGGCATTGATTAGAAGCGTGTGGTGTTTGGGGAGCAAATGCTAAATGGCCAGGGCCTGCACAAGCAGCAGCTGGGCCTCTCTCTAGACTGAGACTTTGGTCATTTCTATGTCTTCGATGAACTTGATGTCCTGCTTGAGCTGCTTGTCGTTGACTACGCTTTCGCAGGACTCCATGTAGAAGAGCAGCTTCTAGAGGGCCAAGGTCAGCCTTTTCTCGTACTTGTCATAGTTCTTGGCAAAGGAGGTGAACTTTCTCTACATCGACTCCTTGAAGATCCGCATGTCCACTTGGTCATCGAAAGGCAGGATCTAGTCCCGCACCTAACGGTTCACCAGGATCTTCTGGAAGTAAATCACCCACTCTTTTATCTGGTCATTCACTGAACTGTCTTCGAACAGTTCGTCGTACTTGAGGAAGGTTGAGGTGCGCACCCTTTCCCGTTTATTGGACTTCTTCTCTTCGCTGAAGCGGCCATCGTAGGAGCGTCTCTCCTCGAAGCGGCTCAGACTTTTGCGTTCGGTGTACATGGGGAATCTGGAGAGTTTCTCCTCAATGGCGGCTACTGCTTCAAAGACTGGATTGATCTACTGCTTTACCTTCTCAGCATTGCCTCTGCTATACTTGTGCAGGTTGTTCCAGTACTCTTACAGAATCTACTGCACCTAGCTCAGCAAATCCAGCGCCTCTTAGATGATGTTGGTTTAGAGGTCGGAGTTGGACCTAGGCGAAAATGAGTTTTGGTAGGCAATGGAGTGCCTAAGGCATCGTTGCGGCTCTCCATCTGTACTAAGTTTTTGCTTGATGAGGCAGTAGTGACAGTCTTGGGGGGAGTTGTTGTGAGTTTGGTGTTGAGGTTTGGATATCGGGGATTGGTATTGCTTATCAGAGAACATATAATATGGTTAAGTTATAATAATGGGGAGGGGTTGGACTGATGCGCTATGGTGAGGTGGAGTTGATGTTGAGGTGGTGTGGGGCGGTGAGGGGTGGTGTGGAAGGAGAGGGATTGAGTGAGATGGGGGATGTGGGTTGGGGTGGGTAAGATTTATTTTATAAATAATAAATAATCTATTGATGAGCGAAATCACGGCTCGATTCAGAGCAATCATCATCTCGCTGATGATCGTATCGGGGGCCATCAACACCATCGGTAAGCAGTGCGTTAGGCAGCCTACAAGTTCCAAAACAAGCAGATGGTCTATGAAGGCCAGTACTTCAAGTACTTCTTCCACCCCTACATGCAAGTACCACTGCCCCCACCCAGGCCGCCACCATGTTCTTCGGAGAGGCTCTGGCCCTGGCCATCTACTTCGTCATGAAGAGCAGGGACGAATAAGGTTTCAAGATGCGCATGCTTGACGCCAAATCCAAGAACAAAGAGGTCTAGTTCAACGTGCTGCTGCTGGCCATCCCAGCCATCAGCGACCTGGTGACCTCCACTCTCCAGTACGTGGCTCTCAACTTCGTGGCCGGGTCAGTCTACCAGATGATGAGGGGCGGCTCCATTGTGACCACTTTCATTTTCTCCATCATCTTCCTCAAAATGAAGGCCAAGAGAAGCCAAGTGGCTGGCAGTGCTCTGGCCCTGGTGGGAGTTCTGATCGTGGGGGCTTCTTCCCTGGCTTTCGCTGACAGCAGCAGTTCCGGAGGGGACACGGTAAGTCTGTTGTGAATTAGAGTTTGCAAGTGGTAGGCTACATCTTGCTGATTGCCTCCCTCTTCACCAACGGCTTCCAGTTCGTGTTTGAGGAGAAGCTGCTGCTGAAGTACCACATTGAGCCCCTGCAGATGGTGGGCTACGAAGGTGTCTTTGGGCTGTTCGCTCAGTTCATTCTGCTGGTGATCATGTCCTTCGTGCCCTGCAGCTTCGGAGTGGACGCATGTGTCATCAGCCCAGCAGGGATGCCCTTTATCGAAAACCCCAGCAACTACTTCCAGCAGGCTGCCTAGAACGTGTTCCTGCTGCTGTTCTGCATCCTGGGGATCTTCTCGATCGCCACATTCAACGTCACGGGAGTGACAGTGACCAAGTACATCAACTCTCTGGCCCGCTCAATCTGCGACGTGACCAGGACGGCAATTGTGTGGATCGTGGGCATACTGGTGACAGTCACTGCAGGAGTCAACAAGCCCAACTACAAGTGGGAACTGATCAATGGAGGAGCAATTGCACTACAGTTGCTGGGATTCGCGGTTCTGATCGGCGGAAACCTGATCTACAACAGGATCATCAAGCTACCTTGTTTGGAGCCAAGGTAGCCCATAAGTAATAGTGCTGTTATCAAGACCCTCTGCTTTAGGATGAAACGGAGCCCACTACTACTGGGGCTAAGGAGCAGTCTCTCCTCA
>Ga0316217_10005807_pt1 | contig 12572 bp, 2 predicted proteins | sample 1anoAmetaG_FD_203633 | JGI IMG/M metagenome (GOLD analysis project Ga0316217, IMG submission 203633) | Freshwater microbial communities from Trout Bog Lake, Wisconsin, USA - 1anoA | ecosystem: Environmental > Aquatic > Freshwater > Lake > Hypolimnion/Profundal zone | place: USA: Wisconsin...
GGAAGGTGGTGAAGTTGCCCAGGCTGAAGCTGCCGTTGCCGCTGGTGATGGCGAAGTTACCGCCCAAGGCGTCCTGGTAGGCGGAGAGATAGGCATTGGCGAGATTCAGGTTATCGGTCAGGTTGCCAGTGGTGGCGGTGATATTGCCGAAGTTGAGCGTGTAGCTGGTGGCATAGCTGTTGATCGGGTTGCTGCCGCTAAAAGTGAGACTGCCGCTGCCGGACAGGGCGATGCTGGGATTGGCGTAGTTGTTGACCTGGCCGGTGAAGTTAACGGTGGTGCTCAAGTCCTTGGTGGACAGGCCGGAGACGGTGGGAACGCTGGTGAGGGTGACGGTGTTATTGCCGGCCAGGCTGCCGGCGGAAGTAGTGCTGGCGGTATAGGTCAGCGCGGTATTCACCGGACTGCCGGCGGCCAAGCCGGTGAAGTTGCCGCTGGCGGTCACCGCGGCGTTGGTCGTGTTGCCGCTGGTGAAGCTGCCGTTGAGATTGTCCTGGTAGCTGGCGTTGGTGACGATGGCGTTAGCCACGGAGAGCGGTTGGCTTACGACATCGCCAACGTGGACGATGCCGAAGGCGACGTTGCCGAGGCTCGGGCTGGCATAGTCGTAAGCGCCACCGCTGATGCTGATGGTGGTGGCGTTGCCGACGGTGTGGCCGGTATCCAAACCGCTGACTGTGGGAATGGAGACTAATTGAGCATTGAACGAGCCGCTGAGCGCCCCGGCGGCGCCGGCAGCGATGGTCACATTGCCAACAGCGGTGGAACCCAGCAGGGCGCCTACGCCGGTGGCATTGGCCGCTACGCCGGTGACAGCGCCGGTGTTGCCGGTTAGCAGCACGCCAAGGTTATCAGAGTAACCATCGTTAGCCGCAGTATTGCTCACCATGACGTTGCTGACGGCGCTGGTGTTGGTGCGGAGATTGGCGGTAATCGGGCTGGTGGTATTGAGCGTGCCGGCGGCATAACGGTAACCGGTTTGGGTGATGGTGACGTTGCCGGGGGCGTTAGTCCAAGGGTTGGTGAGGTTGCCGATGCTCACGGTTTCGGTGTTGTTGCCGGCGACAGGGGTGTAGGTGCCGGTAACGTCGGATGGCCCTGCCTGGGCGGTAACGTTGCCGGTATTAGCAAGGGTGCCGCCGAGAGTATAACTGGCAGTGTCGGAGCCGATGGGCGCGGTGTTAGTGAGATTGACGCCGATGGTTTGCACGGTGCCAGCGCGGACATTGTTACCGTAGGCTCCGTCGGCGGCCATGGTGACGGTGGCTTCGTGGAACAAGTCCAGAGCCGAACCGGCGACCGCCACGCGGTAGCCGGTGGGAGTTCCGGTCACCGCCGAACTGACGGTGCCGATGGCCGAGCCGGCGGAAATCAGCGTGTAGTTGCCGAGGGTGGCAGTACCGCTGAGGTTGATGGTGCCGCCGGTGAGATTGGCATTGTTGGTTACGGTCAACGGGTTGCCGAAGCCCAAGTTCAGGTTGCCGCCGTTAAGAGCGAGAGATTTTATGGTATTGGCATATCCGGAGACATCGAGCGTGCCGGCGGTGATCGTTAGGGCAGAATTGCTTGAGAGCTTGTTGGTTCCCCCAACATAGAGGGTGCCGGCGGACAACGTGCTGTTGCCAGAGTAGGTGTTGTTGCCGGTGAGCGTCAGGTTACCGGTGCCGGCCTTGGTGAGGCCGTAACTGCCGGAAATATTGCCGCCAACGGTCAGAGTGTTGGCAGTGACGGTGACGGTAGAGTTGCCGGCCAGAGTCACGTTGCCGGTGCCGAGATTGAGGGAGTTAGTGCCCTTGAAAGTGAAGTTGCCGTTCCATACCTGGGCGTTGTTGGTAGCCAGGGTTCCGGCGGCGCCGCTGGTGTTGTCGATGGTCATCGTGCCGGTGCTGGTGGGGTTGATGGTGAAAGTGCCGGTGCCGAGAGCTGATGCCGATGCGTTACCGAGACTGCCGATATTTAGCAGGTTGGCGTTGGTGCCGGAGTCAGTAAAAGTCAAACCACCGCCGAAGGTGTTAGCGCCGTTGAGAGTAGCCGTGGAACCGTTGCCGATGACGGTCAGAGTATAGCCCTGACCGTTGTCGGCAATAATTCCACTGACAGACAGCGTGCCGTTGGTACCGGTGCTCACCGCGATATTGTTGGTTCCCAGGGTGACAGTGCCGGTGCTGGTGAAGGTGCTGCCATTGGCGTAGAAGTTACCGTTCCAGACCTGGGGGTTGGCGATGGTGTAGCCGGGATCGTAAGCGTCGCCGCCATTGATGGTAAAGACACCGGTGCCCAAGGCATTGTTGTTGCCCATCGACAGAAACACTTCGGGGTTAAGGGTGACCCCACCGGCGAACGTGTTGTTGCCGCTAAGTGCGATAATATTATAATAGTTATTTTGGCCCTTGTTCACGAGGGTCAGGCTGTAGTTGTTGCCGCCGTCGCTGATATTGCCGCCCACGGTCAAAGTGAGATTCGTACTGGTTCCAGCGATGGTGATATTGTTAGTGAGCGTCACATTGCCGGTGCCGGTATTCAGGTTCCCGCCGGAATTGAAATTGCCGTTCCAGATCATCGGGTTGTTGGTGGTGAGCGTGGTGGCGGTGGAGCCGCCGAGCGTGCCGCCGTTAATGACCACGGTGGGTACGGTTCCGCTGGAATTGAGCGCCGATGCGTTGCCGAGTTTGAGGCTGCCGGCAGCGTTGATGGTCACGGTGGCGCCGGGGTTGAAATAGTTGGCGTTGCTAAGGGTGGCAGTGCCGGCGTTGAGGGTCATGCCGGTAGCGCCGCTGATGTTACCGCTGGCGGTCTCGGTCAAGGCACCGCCGTTGAGGACGACAGCACCGGTGCCGCCGGCTTGAATGGCGTTGGCGGCGCTAAGGGCAAGCGTGCCGGCATTGATGTAAGTATTGCCGGTGTAGGTATTGGCGGCGTTGAGGGTCAAGGTGCCGGCGCCGCTCTTGGTCAGGGCATTAGTGCCGTTGGCAATAATGGGTGTGCTGATGTTCAGGTAGTCGGTAGCCTGATCGGTGCGGATCACCAGTTCGCCGTTAGTGGTGGCGGGCTGGATGGCGGTGCCGCCGGTGATCATGCCAATCGCCCCGCTGCTGGATTCGCCGGAGCGGAGGATGCCGTTGAGACTCAAGGTGGCGCCGCTGGCGAGGGTGAGCGAGGGACTTGCGCCGGAAAGATTCAAGGTATCCAAACTGCCGGTGGTTTGCGCCGACACGGAGTTGTAGAGGGTGAGGGTGGTGCCGGCGAGTATCGTGCCGGTCGTCGCCTGCGACAGGGTCAAGGTGTTCCCGGCGATGGCCGTGACGTAGGTATTGGCGGTGATATTGCCGCCGGTAAGGGCCTGCCCGACTTGGAACGCCGCGCCACTGGTGACGGCCAAGGTGGTGGTATTGTTGCCGGAAACCGCGCCGGAAGTGGTGGTGGTGTTGATGCTGCCCACATACTGGGCATCGGTGGTGGCGGCGACGAGGGTGCCCAGGGTAGTCTGCGCACCGGTCAAGGAGGCGTTGGCGTTGGTGTCGTTGCCGTATGCCAAGGCACGGACGAACCCGCCGGGGTCGTAGGCGGCATAGCTGCTGTTCCCAAAGAAAATACCCTTGTCGATAATCACGCCGGTGGCGCTCTGGCCGGCCAAGACGATTCTGTTGCTCGTGGCGTTCCCGCCGTTGAGCAGGAAATTACCGGTAGCGCCCACCGCGCGGGGGATCATGGCGGAGAAAGTCGGGGTGATATTAGCGCCGGCGGTGAAGGTGGATTCCACCGTGCCGTCACCGGCGTTAAAGGTCAGGGTTTTCATGCCTTGGGAGACACCGGCGGCCTCTTGGAAATTGACCACGCCGGTGCCATTGAAGGTCAGGGCGGTGCCGGTGGTGCCATTGAGGCTGCCGGCCGTGCCATTGCCCACTTGCAAAGTGGTGCTGCCGGCCGTGGGACCGATGGCCGTGACGCCGGTGTAGGTGTTGGCGCCGGTGAGAATCATGGTGGCGGCGCCTTGCACGGTCAGGCCGTAGCCGTTGCCGCCATCGCCGATGGCTCCGCCGACGGTGAGGGTGCCGTTGACGGTATTGACGGTAACGGTGCGATTACCACCGAGGGTCACGGCACCGGTGCCGGTGTTGAGAGAATAGGTGCCGCAGAAAGTGAAGTCGCCGTTCCAGGCTTCGGGATGGGCGACAAGGGTAATGCCCGAGGAGTTTTGGCAGTCGAGGTAAGTGCCGCTGTTGATGTACAGCGTGCCATCGTTAGCAGGTCCAAGTGCCTGGACATTGCCGAAAGACAGCGTCCCGCCGTTGAGGTAAGTGTTGCCGGTGTAGGTATTGGTGCCGCCGAGGTAGATTTGGCCGCCGCCGTTTTTGATCAGTCCGCCAGTGCCATTGGCGGCAATAAGCGCGCTGATGGTCAGGTCATTGGTGCTGGCAAGATACCAACCGGCGGGGCCTTCCGTGTTGTTATCGTCAATGACCAGATTCTGGTTATTAGCGGGTTCGAGAGTGCCGCTGATAGTGATACCGTCAAAAGTGCCCTGGGTAAGACCGTTGCTGAGGTTGGGCGTGAGCAAGATGCCATCGGTCACCGTGAGGGTGCTGCCGGTGGCCAGCGTCATGCCAACTATGCCGGGGGCATTAAAGCGGAGGGAATTGATGGTGCTGCTGCCGCCCAGCGTGCCGGTAAGGTTGCCGGTGTTGGTGATGTTTTGGTTGGCGGCCCAGGAGCCTACGGCGTTCTGGCTGGTGTAAGAACCGGGCGCCAAGGCAACGATGTTATTGGCCAGGGCGCCGGTGCCAAGCGCGGCCCAGTCGGTGCCGTTGACGGTCAGGCCATTGCCCAGCAGGCCGTAAGCGTTGGTGGTGCTGGTGGTGGTGTAACCGTTGGTGGCGCTGAGGGCGCCGGCGGGCTGGGTGAAGTCTGCGGTGCCGGCGGCGGTGGCGGTGATATTGCCCAAGGCCAGCAGAGAGCCGGTGCCGCCGTTCTGGTTGATAACCAGCGCCGACGCGCCGGTGTTGAGGGTCAGGCCGTTGACGGTCTGGGAGGTGGCGCCGGTGCTGCCGCCCAGGAAGTAGAAGGTGCCGCCGCCCAGCGCCAGGGCCGAATTGCTGCTGATGCTGCCGGTGGCACCATTGAGCCGGAGGGAGCCGGCGTTGACGGTGGTGTTGCCGGTGTAGCTATTGGCACCCGTGAGAGTGACGGTGCCGGGGCCGGATTTGGTCACGCTGCCGTTGCCGCTGATAATGCCGGCATAGGTTTGACTACCGTAGAGGTTGTAGGACAAAGCAGCGTTATCGACGATGCTGCTGCCGGCAATGACACCATCGTTGCCACTGGTGTTGCTGCCAAGCTGGAGCGTGCCGCCATTGATGGTGGTAACGCCAGTATAGGTATTCGTGCCGGTCAGGATCAGGGTGCCCGCGCCGGATTTAATCAAGCCGGTGGCCGAGCCATTGTCGGCAATCACCGAGGCGATGGTCAGGCTGCCGTTGGCGGTGGTGTCGTTTTGGATGACCACCAAATCCGAACCGCTGGCGCCTTCCAGCGTGCCGCCGGTGATGAGTGAGCCATTGTTGCCCACCGCGCTGGTGACCAGGATGCCGCCGGAGGCCAGGCTATTAGCGCCCGTGGCCAAGGTGACGCTTTGAGCGCCGGCGGTGTTGAAGCGCAAGCTGTTGGGGGTAGTGGTTCCGCCCAGCAGTCCGGCGGAATTCGTTACGTCGATATTATTGCCGGCATAATTGGCGGCGGTGGCGCCGGCAGCGGTGGTGGTGGTGTAAGCACTGAGGGCGGTAATGCTGCCGCTGCCGTATGCCGCCCAAGTGGTGCCGCCATTGGCGGTGGCCCATAGCAGGCCGCTGTTGGCCGTCGTGGTGGCGTTGATGGTGCCGGTGCCGCTGAAATCGACCGCGCCGGCCGTGTAGGTGAGCATACCCAGGTTAAGGGTATCGCCGGCGACCACGGTGATGGCCGACCCGGCACCGTTGGCGATGGTGCCGGCAAAGCTCTGGGTGGCGCTGCCGGTGCGGGTATAGCTCAAGGTGCCGCCACCCAGCACCAGGCTGCTGACAGAGTTGATCGTACTATTGGCGGTGTTGCCGCCGAGATTGAGGATGCCGCTGTTGATGGTGGTGTTGCCGGTGTAAGTGTTGTTGCCAGTCAGCGTCAGCACGCTGGTGGTGCTGCCGGTTTTGGTCAGGTTGCCTGTGCCGCTGATAACGCCGGCATAAGTTTGATTGCCGTAAAGCTTGTAGGACAAAGCGGCATTATCAACAATGCTGCCGCCGGCAATGAGGCCGTCATTGCCGGTGGTGTTATTGCCAAGCTGGAGGGTGCCGGAGTTGATCGTGGTAACGCCGGTATAGGTGTTGTTGCCGGTCAGGGTCAGCACGCTGGTGGCGTTGCCGGCCACGGTCACGGTGCCAGTGCCGCTGATAATGCCAGCATAGGTTTTGTTGCCAAAATAGTTGTAAGCCAGGGCGGCACTGTCGGTGATATTACCGGCAACCGCGCCGTCGTTGCCGGTGGTGTTATTGCCAAGCTGGAGGGTGCCGCCGGCGATGGTGGTAACGCCGGTATAGGTGTTGTTGCCGGTCAGGGTCAGCACGCTGGTGGCGTTGCCGGCCACGGTCACAGTGCCGCTGCCGCTGATAAGGCCGGCATAAGTTTGATTGCCGGAGAGGTTGTAGGACAAAGCGGCGTTATCGACAATGCTGCTGCCGGCAACCGCGCCGTCGTTGCCGGTGGTGTTATTGCCAAGCTGGAGCGTGCCGAGGTTGATGGTGGTGATGCCGGTATAGGTGTTGTTGCCGGTCAGAGTCAGGGTATTGGCGCCCAGCTTAGTCAGTGCCAGTGCCTGGGTAATGCCGCTGGCGTAGGTGAAGTTACCGTTGGTGGTGTCGATGGCCAAGGTCGAGGTGTTGCTGCCCCAGGTGGCATTGCCGCGCAGGGTGTCGATTTGGGCTGAACTCCAACCGACGGTGCCATTGCCGGGCTGCACCGCCAAGGTAGCGCCCGAGGCGATAATGACCATGCCGACCGAGCCATAACTCGGAAGTGAAGCCGGGTTACCCGCCTCCAACATGCCGCCGCTGACGGTGCTGTTGCCGGTGTAAGTGTTGTTGCCGGTGAGAACCTGGGTATTGGCACCAACTTTGGTCAGGGCGATGCCGCCGGTGATATTGCCGGAATAAGCGGCGTTGGTGGAAATGGAATTGCCCAACGTGAGTGCGGTAAGACTGGAAGCCGGCAAACTCTGATTGCCGTTAAGCCCGCCGATGGAAGCGGCGGTGAGATTGCCGAAACTCAAGTTGCCGGTGGTCCAATTCAGCACGCTGTTTTGCAGGGCCAGGGAATTGCCCAGGGCCAGCGTCGTGCTGGCGGTGATGATGGTTGTGGGGCCGCTAAAGGTGTTGGCGCTAGTAAGCTGCACGGTGCCATTGCCGGCCACGGTCAAATTGCCCGCGCCGTCACCGGAGAATACCCCGCTGAATGCCGCGACGGTCGCGGTGGCGCTGTTGACGGCACTGATGGTTCCACCCAAGTCGTAGAGAAAGATGTTATTGCTGACCGTGGTGTTGCCGGTGACTTGCAGGGTGGCGTAACTACCGCTGAGGTAGACGAGATTGCTGGTGTTGCCCAGTTCCGTGCCGTTGCCAATGGAGACAACCACCGGATAGCTGCTGCTCGTGGCGTTGATGAAAATGGGGGCGGTGAAGTTATTGCTGGTGTTGCCTAAGACAACGGTGCCCGAACCAGTACCGTTTTGGTTGCTGGACGTCAAGCCAAGAAAATTGCCGGTGCCGGTGATTTGTCCATTGAGCGTGAATACCTTGGCGTTGTTGTTGGCGGTAATCCAGCCACCAATGGGGCCGAGGGTGACCTGCCGGCTGGTGGTGAAGCTATTGTAAGCCGAAAGCGTTCCGCCGTTAATGAGGATATTATTGCTGGTATTGCCTAAAGCGGCGTCGGAATAGGCACTGAGTATGCCCTGATTGATGGTGATAATGCCGGTATAGTTACCGCCGCCCTCCAAGGAGAGGATCCCCGTGCCGGATTTGGTGAGGCCAGGGGTGGCCGGGTTGGTGTTGGTGTTGCTGATATTGCCGAAAATTTGGATGGTGCTGCCGCTGGGTCCGCCGGTGAAGATGACCGCCTCGGGGCTGCCGAAGGCGTAGTTGATATATTGCGAGGCGCTGTTGCCCAGGAGGTAGTTGCTGGTGCTGGTCAGCCCGCCGCTGGCGATGGAAATCGTATAATTTCCGCTGGCGGTGCCCAGCGTACCGGTCACTACCAGCGAATTAACTGACAGGTTGCCGGATAACGCGCCGCTGCCATTGTAGTTGACCGCGGCATTGCCGCCGCCGGTGAGAATAGTCGATAAGGCGGTGGTGGTATCCGGGGCGAAACCGTTGGCGCCATAGGTCAGAAAATTACCGCTGCCATCCGTGTAATACGGGGCCACGATGCCGTTGGTGACCGTCGGGGGACTGTTGGCAACGATGACATTAGCTCCGGCCGTGGCACTACCCAGGCCGGTGATGCTGGCGAGTTGCAGTATCCCCTGGTTCACGCGTGTGGCATTGCCCAGCGTCAAGGTGGTGACCGCCGTCGGGCTGGTCGTGATGACGCTGATCGTGGCCGCGCCGCTGAAGCTGACATTGCCGACAGTCGTGGTGGTGGCGGTGTTGCCGCCGCTGAGGCCCGCCAGCGAGAAGTTACCGCCGTTGATGGTCACCGGCGCCGTGTTGCTGCCGAAAGGCGTGGTGGTATTGCCAATCGCGCTGCCGACCAGGATGCTGTTGAGATCGACGGTGGTGCCGCCGCCATAGTTATTGGCGGCGGTCAGCTTGGTGATGCCATTGGCCATAACGCCCGGAAGGCCCGCCATCGGATCACCGACGATGAGCGAGTTGCTCGCGCCGGTCAGGGCATTGGTGTTGAAAAGCGAGAGGATACCGGTCAAGCTGGTGGGAGCGCCAAGGCGATAGGTGGTATTGCCGCCGCCGGGTGTAGCTCCGGGCGATAGCGTTCCGGTGAGGCCGTTGCCGGTGGCATGGGTGGTGTCAAGAGGCGACGTGCCCAGGAACATGTAGCCGTTGCCCAGGGTTGCCAGATTGATCGGCGAGGTATAGTTGCCTGCCTGAACCACCAAGTCCAAAAATCCTGAAGAGGCAGAAGCGATCGGCACGCTGGTGGTCGCAAGGCCGTAAAAACCGATGCCGCCGATGGCGGGGACAAAGAAACTACCGTTGGTGAGGTTGCTGGCTTGCCAATTGTTTGTGGAATTTAAGACTAATATGCCCGCGCCGATGCCGACGGTGCCGGAACCCAGGGTGGCGGTGCCGTTGGTCAGGGCCAAAACGCCAGTGTCGACGAAGGTTCCGCCGGAATAGGTGCTGGCGGTGCTCCCTGACAGCTCAACCGCCACGACATCGGCACCGGTCACTCTGGCGATAGCCAATTTGCCACCGCCGCTGCCGTCGCCGATCGCGCCAATCACGTTCATATTATTCTGTGAGGTCGTACCTAAGGACAATGCCGTGGTGGCACCGGCGGTCGCGTTGCCGATAACAGTACCATAGACATCTATGTACCTGCCGCCAATGGTGCTGCCATTGATCCAGCTTTCGTTGGTGCCGGCAACAATTGTGTCCTTGGCGGTGCCGATGCTGACGTAGGTAACCGAGTTATTGGCGCTGGCCGAAATACCGCCGGAGCCGATGGTGAGCGTGGCACCGGTGGCTGCGGAGTTGATGATGTTTCCCGTCGTGGTGTTCTCGTAAATACCGGCAACCATCTCGTTGTAGCCGTTCAAATCCAAGTTGGCCGCGGTGCCGCCGTTGGCAAAGGTCAGCGTGCCGGTGCCGAATTGGCTGTTGGCCGAAAGCTGGATGGTGCCGTTCAACGTTTCCCCGGTAACCCCGGCATTCACGGTCAGGGCGGCGGTGGTGGCCGATAAATTGCATGCGCTGGGGGAGATCGCCACGATATTCGATCCGGTGGCGCCCAAATCCAAGGCCGTGACCCCGCTGCCCAGCGCGATAGCATTGGCGAAAGGCGTGCCGCTGGTGCTGTAGTTAAAATCGAGTCCCGCCAGGCCACCGCCGTTGGCCGGGGCAAAGATCACCGTGCTGGAGCCAACCGACCCGTTGGCGGCAATCATCAGGTGGCCTGCCAAGAGCGAAGTGTTTCCAGTGTAGGTGTTGGCAGTGTTGGCGAAATAGACCAAGCCGTTATCAAGGGTGGGGGCACTGCCGATGTCGATGTTAGCCGCGTTACCGCTGCCGATAACCCCGCTGATGGTCAGGTTACCGCCGGAGGCCTGGGCGACCACGAAAGTGCTGTAGGCGGCGGCATTGAAGTTCAAAGCCGCACTGATGGTGTTGGTGCCGTTGGTGTTCGTCGCGGTCAAGGCACGATTGACAATGCCGGTATTATTGAGGGTGACGCTGTTGCCACCGGTCGAGCCGATGGTAAACCCCGACCAACCGGCGGCATTGCCAAAGGCAATGTTTCCGAGGCTGACGTTGCCGGTTAAGTTGACGTTGGTGGCGGCGGCTTGATTGCCGAAATTGGCGGCATCACCGGTGTTGTTACCGGCGGTGTCCCCGGGGAAGTCGGTGAGGTTTCCCCAACTGGCGGTGGTGTTCCAAGTCTGGCTACCGCTGCCGCCGCTCCACGTGTAGTTGGTGGCGTGGGATTGGGTGGCCATGAGCATGCTGGCCGCGCCTGCCGCGGCCGCGGAAAGCACTGCCACGTGCGAAAGCCAGTCTTTGCGATTGCCCAGCGGCAGGCCGATGGGCTGGTTGTGCAAATTGACCGATGAATGAGCCAAAGACGCCCGGTGCTTCCGATTGCTCTTAATCATGATTTTGTTCTCCACAAATGGTTACGTACAGACTGGTTGCCAGTTCGAATATGCAAAATGACCTGCCGTTATCCGACGGCCAATGAAATAAAATGACGGGTGCAACACTTGCGCCGGCATTCGACGCCGTATTACTAACACCACGCCAAGCAATGTCAAGCGGTAACTTACGGCATTGCAGGGATGATTTGCGACAGGTGGGGACGCGGATTCTTTGGCGCGCTCAAAGAAATGGCCGAGTAATAATCGTAACTAATAGATGTAACTATAGCAATGACAAAGGCTTAGGCGTTTGTCTAAAAATGCTCGAAACCCTGCAAAGTCGAAATCTGTTCAAACTGTTCAAAGATGGTAGTACTACAATGCCACATCATTCGCGAGGACATCGCGGCAAGCCGGAGATCTTGATGCCGCTCTGGTGCAAGCGGCGTAAGGTGACTTTGCGGCGGGTCTTGCCACTAAGGGGACGACGCCAACAGGCCGCCGCCTTTCCGCGTGGTGCGGCAGAGGTAGTTGACTACCGCACCGGCCCAAGACGGCCGGAGGGTGGGTGACCCGAATCGAAACCGGTAGCCGGCGAGTCGACGTCGCGGAGTTCATCTTATTCTGCCAAGGCTGTGGCGTGGTGGCCACGGAAGCCTTGGGGCAATTGCAGTCTGGAGTATGACACGGTTAGTTGCTAAAGCTGGGTAGTCAGTCATCCCACAGCCTGACATCCGCCACATCCGGCCAATTTCCCTGGCTTTGCAGCCAGCGCCGCAGCACCGCCAGCACGTGCGCCATGTCCCCCGCCGACAGCGCGCGTCCCTGCGGGATGCCATGCCACTTAGCCAAGCACCCGCGGCAGCACGTGGCGGTGGCGTGCTGGGCCACAAACACGGGGTGGCCGCGCATCGGCGTCTGCCGGCCGTCGTTGGTTGGCTGGGCCGGGGCCAGGCGACGGGTGACGAATTCCTTGGCGTGGGCCAGGACGGTTTCCATGCCGTGCTGCGCCAGGTAGGCGCGCTCACGCGGGCCAAGGCGGAAACGCCGCCGAAAGGCCGAACGCTCCAAAGCCAGGAATAGATCATCCAGATCACGCATGGGCGGTTTGTCTTTCGCCTTGATCATACCGTAGCGGATGGGCTTTGGTCGCTTGGGCCTATCACCCCGTGGGCTCTAGCATCCGCGAACATGATCGCCACGCTGGATATGCGCGACGACGACCCCCGCCAGATGGCCACCGCCGCCGCGGTTTTGTTTTAGCCATCAGCCAAAACGGACCATATCCTGATCCTCGGGTATGGTGATGGGCGTGGTTATCCCAGCGAGCATTTTGCGGGAACGGCTGGGCTCAACGGCCAGCGTCAGATTCACCCGGCCATCGCGGTTGCCGGCGCCATGTCAGGTTCCGCGGCCGGGCTGCTGTCCAACGGCTTGGCTGCGTTGACTTGTTCACAGGCAGCCTGCCGATTCCATTCCAGCAGACACCCGATCTGCGCCAGTACCGCGTCGCCAAATCGGTTGGCTGCAAACATCAGCATATCGAATTGGCGCTCATCCAGTGGACAGCCGACTCTTTCAAGGGCTACAAACAGGCGAATCCGCTGCTGTGGCGACTTTCGCCGTCCTAAGAGGGTGTGTGAGAAGCCAATGGCCCCACGACGACATGATTTTCGCCTCGCATCAAGTAGCGACGACGAGTCATATCAATCAAAAGATATGGCGAGGAGGAGCG
>Ga0316217_10005808_pt1 | contig 12572 bp, 14 predicted proteins | sample 1anoAmetaG_FD_203633 | JGI IMG/M metagenome (GOLD analysis project Ga0316217, IMG submission 203633) | Freshwater microbial communities from Trout Bog Lake, Wisconsin, USA - 1anoA | ecosystem: Environmental > Aquatic > Freshwater > Lake > Hypolimnion/Profundal zone | place: USA: Wisconsin...
TTTGCAAGTCGTTTAATAAGCGTTATTCCAATTGAACATTCGAGAGAAAGTTTTGAGGAAGCAATAAAAACATATCCAGAATTTGCAGAAGAATGGATTCCAAAATCAGAATTGGTAAAAATTAGATTTGACCAAAATCAATAATATATGAAAAAGAAAAAACAATGGACATTTCCAGAAATTTTAATACCAGAATTGATTGGATTAGAAGAAAGACAAAACAAAGCAGATAGAATATATAAAAAAATATATAAAGATATTGACCCAAGAATTTCATATATAGACGCGATAGAATTAATAGATTTTGGAGTTGACCCTACACAATATAAATTCTAAAAAATGAGCAAAGAAATAAAAGAATATACGTATTCAGATATATTGTCAGCAATATCTTTTACTATTAACCAAAAAAACAAAAATGAAAAAGATGAAAAATAAAATTATCAAAAAAATAAAGGATAAAATCATAAACATGTTTAGAGTTGAAGGAAATGTTTATGTTATTTATAATCCACTTGATGAAAGAGTTGTATGTGTTCATAGTGGAGAAGACCAAGAGTGTGAATTCTGTATAGAAGCAAGAAAACAGTTAGAAAAAACTCCGTATCATCTTTGTGGAGAATGGTTTTCAATAGATTCTAAAGAAACTCTTTGTTATTGTGGCTCACCAGGAAATGTTGCAGATTTTAATTTATGTGAAGAACATTCACAAGACGCTTAATTAAAAAAAATAATAAAATATGAATATTTGGAGTTTAATAGGTATAGTAGGAAGTGCTTTAATTTCCGCATGGGCTTTTATGAGATTTATCATTACAAAAAATTTTAGATTAGATGATAATTTATCTAAAAGTTTATTAAAAAAAATGGAATTATGTAATTTTAAATTTGAAATAAATAATGAATTTTCTATAAACAAAAAATACCCAACAGTATATAATTGTTTTGCTTATATTGATGGTTCATTAATATACTTTAGCAGAAACGAGAGAATGCTTAGTGCTGGATGGCAACCTAAAGAAGTTATCACAGAAGTATATTTTCTTAGATGGCAAAGCAATAAAGTAAAAAATATGATGAGTTCATTGGGAGATTCTGAAGAACATATTAATGTTATGGCTTTGTTACCTAATGGCTCTGATAAGTTAGGAGAATTGTCAATTAAAGAAACCCCTTCTGTTTTTATTGATGAAGAATTATATAAAGATATTGAAAATGACATCATAGAAGTTTTAAATGGCAAAAGAAACAAAACAAGCTGTTTGTTGTATGGAATACCAGGAACAGGAAAAACAAGATTAATTAAGTATTTTTCACAGAAATATAAAATGCCAATATATTCAATATTCCTACATCCAGACTATAGCAATATTGATATATTAATGATGTTTAATGCAATACCTAGAAAAAGTATTGTTTTGTTTGAAGATTTTGATAACTATTTTAATAAGCGTGAATGCATTATGAAAAATGAACACATAAAATTTACATTTGATGTCATTCTAAGTGTATTGGATGGTGTTTATAATGATTATAAAGATTGTGTTTTTATTATGACATGCAACGACATAAACAAAATAGATGATTCTTTAAAGAATAGACCTTCAAGATTTAGATTTGTAAGAGAAATAACTCCGCCTTCTTTTAATAAAAGATTTTTAATATTAAAAAATGAAGAACTTTCACTAGCAACAGAAGGCATGACAATGGACAAGATTTTCTTTGCACAATCATTAATGGAAAAATATTCAAATCAAGAAATAATAAAAATAATTAGTCAAGAAATAAATTTCAAAAATTAACACAAAGAAATGGAAAACAAAGAATTTAAATCATTACTTAATCAACACAAAAGAGTGTTGAATGGAATAATAGAAGAAGTTAATATTTTAAAACAAGAAATCTATGATAATATTTTAACCGAAAGTGTTAAACAAGCACTTAAAGAATTATCAGAAAAACATAGACTGATTATTGAAGACCAGGATAGATACATAGAAGAAAATAAAGACAGAGAAATAATTGGATATGACCCAGAAAATTTCATACCTCTTTATAAAGATGTTCCAAAATGGACACAAAAATAATTCCTGTTTTTTGAAACTTTTTTTATTAATCTTACGTTAGAATATTTATAAAAACAAAAATAACAACAAACGTCCTTGTAATAAACAAAAGCGAAACGCACTACTTGAAAAAGTATAGACTGTTTTCTGAAGACCAGGATGCAGTTGATTATGTGAACAATGAACTTAAATGGGCAGAATTTTCTTTTTTTGGAAGTTTGACCGTTGAAGATATTCAAAACATTGGAACCTGTTGCGTGTTTGATGCTGGTGATTTTGGAGTTGAAGTAATCAAAATCAGAGTAACTCCTGGAAAATAATTTTTTTCAACATATTTACACTAAACAAAAAAATTTTTAAAAATATTCTTGACTTTTTGAAACTTTTAATTTAAGTTTGTGTTATAATTAAAAAATGTGGTCAACACCACAATACAAAAGTCACAAAAACAAAACATTTAAAATAAACACTGCGGGATAGAGTAGAAGAGACGAAAGTCGTGACTCACCAGGCTCATAATCTGGTTTACGTGGTCGAGCATTTCCCACTCCCGCATCAAATAAAACCCTGAACTTTGTTCGGGGTTTTTAATTTATATAATCCCTTACCGATTCCGAAAAACATATAATTTCATTTAAATCTTTATATTCACTTAAATTTTCTATTTGTTTTTTAAATAGCATATTTATGTTTACTTTGTTATATTCTTCAGCAAGAACCATTTTAATTTTATCTTTTTCTGGAAAATATCCTTTTGTTTCAAAATATAAATCATACAAAGGAAGATAAAAATCTGGAGTATAATTTTTAATTACACCATTTTTGTTATATTTTAAATAAACCTTTCGAATCCATAAAATATTTTTTGAATTAAACCATTCTGCAAGTTTTAATTCATAAGAACCTCTAACATTAAACTCTTCTCCTAAAATGTTTTTTATTTTATAATATCTAACGTTTCCAAATGAAACATTCAAATTTTCTTCTAAACGTTTAGATTGTTTTAAACTCAAAGTTTCTTTTGTTTTATTTGAATGTTCCATACCTTTAAAATTAGGCATTCTAATCCCATCTTTATATTCTTTGATTCTTGTTTCTGATATTTTTTTTAATCTATCATCCGTTTCTTTCGATAAACCTTTTGCCCAACCAAATTTTTTACTATTATTATAATAATGAGTTCTTTTATCTTTATTAAAATGTTTCATAAAAACATGAGAATAGATTCCATGTTTTGAAAAATTGTCTCCACAAATTAAACAAGAAAAAGTTTTTTCATCTATTTCCTTTACATGTTTTAAAATTTCACTTTCTTTTTTTAACTCACCTATACATATATCTTGGTGTCTTTCAAAATTACACCCTCTCATGATTAATCCACATCTATCACAAGTTTTTTTGTTTTCTTTTACCCCTCTTCTCTTATCTTTTATCTTTGCATTAATAATATTTACATTTGGATTAAATTTGCAGTTCCTAACATGAGCACCAAATTGTTGTTGTTTGTTTATTTGTATTGTTTGCTTACAGTGTTTACATTCTTTTTCCATTTTATGTTTTAATTATAAATAGAAAGGTAAAATTAAAAATCCAAAAAAATAGACACTTTTCCAATCCGCAAATTTTTTTTATTTTTTTCTTGACTTTCTAAAACTTTTAACTTAAGTTTGCGTTATAATAAATAATTGGTCATTAATGTGACCAATATTAACAAAGAAAATTTTTTTAAAGATTTTCTTAAAATTTTGAAACTTTTTTTCTAACTTTACGTTATAATTAAAAAACAAAAACATTGTTCGACATAAGCGGTTCCTATTAAAACTACTATTTAAAGAATTACCACTCGTTGAACTAAACCACAGGCATAAAAAGTTCCTATTACAATTCAATGGTTAATAGAAAATTACTTTTCGCCTGTTTTTTTAAAATCAAAAAACAAAATATATGATTAAAACAAATTCAAAAGGAACCGCAAAAACTTCTAAAGTATCTTTAAACGATATTGTTTTGCGTCTTTTCAACAAAGCTATTGCAAACAATAAATCTAAGTCAGTTCCATTTAAGGAAATGGCTGAAACTTCCATCAGATTTGGTTATTTGGTTCACCCAGATTTATGCAATGAAGAAATTTATCTTTGGTTACAAAATCAAAAGAGAGATTATAATTCAACTTTTTATAAGTCATGGGATGACATTATATCAAAAAGCAGATTGGAGCTTTATATTGACCAAATCAGACATTATTCGTCTACTTATGGAACAGATTATACTGGAGAAGTATATCTTCCAGAAGGAGTTGCTGTAGCGCCTGATTATTCAAAATTCAAAGTAATTGTTCCTATAACTAAGGAAGAAGTTATATCAAGATGTGAAAACATGTTATTCAGTGGTATTGCTTTAAAACAAGAAACCATTGAAGATGTTTTAAATGTTTTTGACGTGTTAAATCATCAAATAAAAGATGTAGATAAAGTGAAAAATAAAGAAGTAAAAATGATTCTTTGTAAGAATTCAGGATTGCTTCCTTCTGAGCCATCTGAAATGGTTAGATTTCTTGTTTACCTGGCTACAGAAAAAACATTATTGATTAATAATGATGAAACTATTCGTGCAATAAGACTTTCTTATGTTGATATTGATTCTTATGTTGAAAAATTTGGATATGAAAAACTATCTTCAGTATTTTTAAGATTCAAGAACATACTTCTTGCTTTTAAAACATCTGATAAAAACAGAAAGTGCTTGAATAAGTTGAAAAAATTATCAAAGAAAAACCATAAACCTTTAGTAAGCGGTTATTTTGAAAAATTACTTTCTTCACCAAAAACATTTGGTGACTTAGAAAAAAATTTAGAAAAAATAACTAACTTTAAAAAGATTGGTTTGCTTCAAGCTATATCAGTTCGCTTAAAAGAATTGAACAATAGAGCTTTTGTTGTAAGAAATCAAAAGCTTTATATTAAAGAAGGAAAAGTTCGTTCAGATAGAAAATATTTGAATCTTGTATATGATGTAATATATTTAAACCTGGTTGAGTCTTTGAGCAAAAAGAAATGCTCTGTAAAATTGCCAACAGGCGTTAATTTAACATTGCCAACAAGCGAGAAGTCTTTTATTGGTAACTATCCTCTTGGAACATCATTTGATTTTTCTGAATCAGATTGCGTGTTTGGTATTCATTGGAGAGGAGACGATGGTGCGCAAGATTTAGACTTGAAATTAATTGACATTGATGGAAAACAATATGGTTGGAATGCTGCATATAAAAATGCAGACAACTCTATAATTTTCTCTGGAGACATGACTTCAGCTAATCCAGAAGCAACAGAGCTTTTCTATGCTGCTAAAGGATTTAAACCAGCTATTGTTAAAGTTAACTTATTCAATGGAGATAAAGATTCTAAATTCAAATTTTTCATTGCAAATGAGAAAATGAAAATAAAAAAAGGACACGGTTATTATGGAAGCCATCATGTAGACCACATGGTTGACCCTAACAATATAATTGTAAATGTTGATTGCCAAATGGATTCAAATGAGAAAACACTTGGAGTAATTACTGATAACAAATTTGTTCTTGCCCAATTCAGAACAGGAAAAGGAAGAGTTGCACATAATTCTGTAACAAATCTTTATACAGAACATACTTTACATACATTGGATTGCTATGTTTCACTGAATAAATTGTTAACTGATGCTGGATTTACTTTCACTGAGGGTAATGATGCAAAAATTGATTTAACAGAATTGTCTAAAGACACATTAATGGAACTTTTAAGAAATTAATAGTTTCAAAAAACAATAATAACAGGCATAAAAAGTTCCTATTTAAAATTCAATCCTTACATAGAAATTACTTTTCGCCTGTTTTTTAAAAAATAATTCTTGTTTTTTGAAACTTTTTTTAAAAGTTTACGTTTAATAAAAACAAGAAACAAAAAAGAATAAAAAGCTTGACTTTTAAAAAAAAACAGTTAACTTTGTATTCAATAAACAAAACGGTTCTGTATTTTAACTATCAGAAAACCGCCCTTAATCGGGCGGGAGCAAAGGTGAAATCCCTTTCGGAGCCACAAAAAACAAACGTTCTTTAAAATATCAAAAAATTGTGCGGTTTCGGCACAATGCGAAAGCGAAGATAAACGGTGAATAAATAAACCGTGAAAGTGAGTCTTTAACCTTAATATGAGACTTGCGTTGCCAGCAATGGCAATTGGCAGAAAACCAACGTTGAAAGAGCCTTGTGCGAAAGCCTGGTGAAAAACATGGAGTAAGAGAGTAAAAAATCCGAAAGTGTGCTCTGGTGGGACAACTCATCCTACCTTAGTTTGAAAGAATGAAAAAACAATGTTGCAGCTATCACTTTAAAAAGTGATTTATTATGTTCGTAAGAATATTGTAACAGACAAAAAGGTCGCAAATCTTATTGTTTGGCTGAAAGAAGTAATCGTGTCCTGATGTTTGTCCTGAAAGGGAAACAACAAACTGCCTAACGGGTGGTGCTGGGATGAGAAATCAAGGAAACTTTCGCAAGAAAGAAAAATTACAATTAGTTAGTAGGCTTGCAACCGAAAGCAACAAGGCGTTATTATCTAAACTACTGTCAAAGGTGGCAAGGTAATGCTGTTAAGCACGTCTTGTATAGAGAGTATGGTTATGGTAGCTTAACAAAAGCACTCCAATTTTAATGGAATAAAAAACTAAAGACGAAGACTTAACAACTGATGGGTTGGACAACTGTTAACAAAATCTTAGACAAAATTGGAAAATATTTTCTATATTTGCACATATTTATTTATGAAAAAGAAACTAAAAACAATTATGACCGACCTGAAAAACAAAAACTTTAAGGTGGTGCGTGTTACCAAAACCGAATTCGAACTGAGCAATGGTGACATCTATCCACATACCTTTAATATAGAGGAAAAAATTTAACGTTAAAGGATAGAGAATATATATGTGATGCTTGTGGGCTGATTATTGATAGAGATATGAATGCTTCATTGAACATAGAAGCAGAGGGGTTAAGGTTACATGAATTAATGTTAACTGGATAGAGAAGATATATTGAAGTGTGCTGTGAAGCACCAGAGTAGGGATACGTTGTCCCGAATTAACGCTTGTGGACTATCCTCTAATGGATGAACTTGAAATACACTAAAAAGTTATGGTAGGATGAAACAAGAAATAGAAAAATGGAACAGAGTTCGTCTGCCGACAGGCATGGGTAACTTTGTCTAACTTTCTTTGAACGGTCACAATAACCTTATCTTCCTGCAAAATGGAGGCATAGCGATGTCAAAGTTTCTATGAGTTAAACCCAGTAACATCTCCGTAGAGGCGTGAAAACCTTTAATGTCGTCAGGCAACGTGGTGTGAAAAGAGACTATATTCCTGTCAGTAGTAGTTGCGAGACTTATAACTCGTGGTTATGCCAACTACGCCCAGAAATGATGCGTGTGAAATAAGAGTCGAAAGATTCACAAATGTTGGTGTTAAAGGTCAAGTTCTCATCCTTTTTTTGCCTCTGTAGTAGAGCGGCTGTTGCGGGTTAAACTGCGACAATATAACGTAGAACTATCAAAGGTTCTGAGACGGATGTTCAAATCATCCTGGGGGCGCTTAAAAAAATAATTTGAAAAAATTTTTTACTTTTTGAAACTTTTTTATTAATTCTACGTTAGAATAATAAAAAATTTGGAAAATAATTTTTTTAAACATATTTAAATATAGAAGAAGATTTAAAAATAACAAAGCATTAAAACAGAAAATATCATGTTAACTTCAATGGTCATTAATAATAGAGATAAAAACGGTTTGGTATACGATACCAGATGATACATCCCTATTATCTAAATCCTATACCAAACCCAGGCGACTAAAAATTCCCTGGGTTTTTTGTTTGTGTAAAGTGAAATAAGAAGTTAAAAAAATAATAAATAAAAAAACAAATATAAAAAAATAATAAAATGAAAAAGTTGAAAAAATATAAACGATAGGGTATCCAGGCAGTAAAAGCTTCGGATACCCATATAAAAAAATAATGTATCTGTATCCGTAGCAGCGAATCGGTCCTGACTTTTAATCAGACGAGATGAAAATCTCCATCGTGGGTGCGAGTCCCTCCAGATACACAAAAATTTATCTTGTTGAAAATCAATTAGATATAAAATAAAGTTCTTTGACATATTGATTTTTAAATTTTTCAAGATATTTAATAGTAAATATCTAAAGATGAAAAATTGTAAATGGTCAGAAGAAGAAATTAAATTTTTAATTGAAAATTATCCAAAGTTAGGAGCTGTAGAATGTTCTAATTTTTTAAATAGAACAAAGAGAGGTATTGAAATAAGAGCAAATATTTTAAAGTTAAAATGGTTGGATGAAATCAGATATGAATCTAATGTAAAATATAAAAAAGAAATGGTTGAGGATGCGGTTAAAAAATCTTTTTGTTATGCTGATGTGATAAGGTATTTTGGTTTAATACCACAGGCTGGTAATTTTAAATTATTTAAAAACAAAATAAAAAAATATAATATAGATATAAGTCATTTTTTATCTGTTGGACAATTATCTAAATTAAGAGCAAATAACAAAACTGTAAAATTTAACAATAAAAAAAATATTTTTGAAATTTTAGTTGAAAATTCAACTTTTTCCACTACTATTATAAAAAAAAGATTATATGAAGAAGGATTGAAAGAAAAGAAATGTGAAATGTGTGGTCAAAGTGAAGATTGGTATGGAAAAAAAATGACACTTATTTTAGACCACATAAACGGAAATCATTTTGATAATAGAATAGAAAATTTAAGAATATTATGCCCAAATTGTAACTCAACATTAGACACACATTGTTCAAGAAATAGGAAAATAAAAACAAGAAAGTTTGATTCAAAAAATATAAATTTAAACAATTGTATTCATGATTTTACGAAAAAAAACGATAGCACACAAACAGAAGTAATTAAAATTTTAAAAAATAAAAAAAGAAAAGTTGATAATAGACCTTTACTTGAACAATTGCTAAAAGAAGTAAATGATAATGGATATGTAGCAACTGGAAAAAAATATGGAGTAACAGATAATTCAATAAAAAAATGGATTAAATCATATGGCGTTGAACCGCCAAAAAAAAATAAACCATATGAAAAACATGATGAAAATTTTTGCAATGATTGTGGAATTAAATTAAGAGCAGACCATAAAAAATGTAGTGATTGTTATAAAAAAAGTAGAGAAAAATTTATAGCACCTCCAAAAGAAGAGTTATTAGAAAAATTAAAAACAATGAGCACAAGAGAAACAAGTAAAATTTATAATGTAAGCGCAAATACTATTTGCAGATGGGCTAAACATCATGAAATTGATTTGAAAAAAAATTAAATTTCAGTAGTCGGAACAAAAAAATACAATTAAGGGGAGCGCACTTGCAGCAATGTATTTGTGTGATTCCCCTGGTTGTAAGGAAATACGGTGATGTATGTCAGTTGGTTAGACGGCAAACCTGATAAGTTTGAGGTCATTGGTTCAAATCCAATCATCACCACAAACTGGTTTTAGTATTTTAAACATGAATATGAAAAATACAAATTTGGTTCCATAATTCAACTGGAAGAATGCTTCCCTTCTAAGGAAGACGTTAGGGGTTCGAATCCCTTTGGAACTACAAAGAAATGTTCTTTGACACATTGAAACCTTTTTGATTTATAACATTTGTTATCAAATCAAAATATTTAATACAATTTGATTCTTTAAAGTATTTTAAAGATGACGAATCAATTATACACAATTCAATTCCTTGCTCTAAACAAGCTTGAAATTTTCTATTATCATTATTTTGTATTTGGTCAAGTTTATCTTTTCCATATATTGGCTCATAATGAAACAAACCGTTTAATTCAAATGCAAGTTTTAAATCAACAAAATAAATATCAAGTTCAGAATTAATTGTTGTTTTATCATTAAACAAAATTTTGTGGTCAGGATATAAAGTGATTAATTTTGATTCAAGCCAAATTTCAAGTTTAGAACGTCTATTTCCAGCTGTTTTATGTTGATTGTTATATGTGGTGGCACAAGAACGAGAACAAAAATGATGACCAGATTTTGTTTTTTTGATTTCTGCTGGCATTTTGTAAAATTCTTTTGAACAAAGTAAACAATTTAATTTTATGCTTGTAATTTGACTTTTGTTTTGACATATTTTAGAACAATATTTTGCAGAATAGTTTTTTCTTCCTTTTAAAAGTTCGTTTATCTGTTTTTTACTTTTATAAAAAGCTTGAAAACAAATGGAACACTCACATGGAAGCTTGTCTTTTGTTTTTGCGTTATCAAATTGTTCTTGAGTATATAAAGGTTTCATGTTTTAATATAAATAGGAATAGAAAAATGATTTTCTAAACCATTTAATAGAGTAAATAAAATTGTGACTTGTGCAGAGTAGCGATTGCAACAGGCTGTTAACCTGTAGATATAAAAGTCCATCATAGGTGCGAGTCCTATAGTCACAGCAAATTGAACAATATAAAGTGGAGGTTAAGAGAACCACTAGACATGTTAGAAAACCATGAAACTCTTACATGGTTCATATTTCAGTTGTTCAACATTTGTCCCCTTAACTCAGCCTGGTTAGAGTGCCGTTTTTACAAAGCGGAAGTCGTAGGTTCAAATCCTACAGGGGATACAGAATAAATTGGAACGTTAGTTCAGCTGGTTAGAATGCAAGTCTGTCACATTTGAGGTCATGGGTTCAAATCCCATACGTCCCGCTTTAAAACCTGGATAATTTTTATCCAGGTTTTTTTGTTTTTTGACATACAATGATTATATTTGCTAGATGAATATTTGCATGACCCAAATGTTTTTTAAATGATAGAAGAATCTTATCTTTTTACATGCGACAAACCATCTGGATGTAATATGCATTCATGTAATGGAGGTCATATATTTAAATTTAATTATGATTTTTGTGTAAAATTAATTCACAGAACTATTTTTGAATATGAACTTTCTGTTAACAAAAGAATTATTCTGGAACTAATAGATGAATTTGAAAATTTTTTAAAAGAAAAACATGAATTAAATAAAAAAGGAGAATTTGACATTTCACACTTTTATACAATGGATATTGAAGCAGAATTATTATTTTTATTTACAGATATAAAATTCGGACAAAAGATACAACAAATTAAAAACAAACAATAATATGGAAATAATATCCAGACAAAGAATAGTTTTATGAACAAAGGAAAAAAAATTAATAAACACATTAATGCAGAAGCTGAATTAATGAGAATTTTGGGTGAAGAAATAAACAAGTCAATAATAAAAGGGATAGAAGAGGAAGTTTATAAAGAAAAATTAAGAACAATAAAGAATAGATTCGACCAAAAAGAAAATAATGATAATAATTTGTAATGCACCAAGGAAATCTGGCAAAACTCGTTATTCATTAAATAATATTTTTGCAAAGCAAAAAGAGGGCAATGCTTATTTTATTTGTTCAGGACTTGAATCAGAAAAAAATAAAAGAAGTGTTAGCAAAAATTTGCAAAAATTTATAAATCCTGCATCTGAAACTTTGTTCAGAGGAAGAGATATAGATACTATTGTTTGTGATGAATATTGTATGTTTGGATATGAATTTAAAAAAAGCCTTTTTAAAGCTTATAAATATAAAAGAGTTAAAAACATTTATATATTTGGAACTGGTTTAGGCTCCACATTCAAAGAAGATGTTTATAATTTAGATGAGTCTATACACATAAAATGTTCTGATTTATATAATGATTTTGATTCAGAGATAAAAAAACAAATTGTAAATAAAAGATTTAATCAGACAAAAAATGAACAAAGAAGAGTTTATAGCATACTTGAATAAGTATCATGAAGAACATAAATATCAACCACACTGGGTTAAAACCGCTTCAAACAGTGATGATTATTGGCATTATTATAAACCAGCTGTGGATTGGTTTGAAGACGACATTAAATTAAAAAATGATAAAGTTGTTTTAACATATAATAAAAGTTTATATGATAATAATTCAGCAAAAAAGTTAGAATTTACTTACGAAGATTTTTTAAAATTTATGAGATATGAATCTTAGATTGACTTGTGAGTTAATACCAAAAACCTGTTTTTATAGCAATGTTCGTTCCAATGTATCAAAAAATGAATGGGACAGAATAAGAAAAAAGTCATACAAACAATATAAAAATGTTTGTGGCATTTGTGGTGATAATGGCAAAAATCAAGGTTATAATCATGCTGTTGAGTGTCATGAAATTTTTGAATATGATGATGTGAATAAAATTCAAAAATTAACTGAACTCATTTCGCTTTGCCCAAGATGTCATTTAGTTAAACATTCTGGTCTTGCTCAAATCAATGGAGAAACAGATATTGTCATTGCTCAATTGATGAAGGTGAATGACATGACAAAAAAAGAAGCAGAAGATTATTTGAAATCTTGTTTTGATACCTGGAGAGAACGT
>Ga0316217_10005810_pt1 | contig 12571 bp, 3 predicted proteins | sample 1anoAmetaG_FD_203633 | JGI IMG/M metagenome (GOLD analysis project Ga0316217, IMG submission 203633) | Freshwater microbial communities from Trout Bog Lake, Wisconsin, USA - 1anoA | ecosystem: Environmental > Aquatic > Freshwater > Lake > Hypolimnion/Profundal zone | place: USA: Wisconsin...
CTACTGCTTATTATGTATTACTTTATATAAGCTTACCGTAATTCAATATCAAAATTGTTTCTATGAATATCAATGGTAAGAACCCTATTGCAGAGAACTAAGAATATGAGTGATGTTTCCGTATTAGGTTTATTTGATCTGCCAAAGGTGGTCAACCCCAGAACTTGTGTTTCGGCTCACTTTTAGCATTCTTCGAAGCTAAAGTAATTAAGATTCCAGTTTTGAAATGTGGGAAAGTTGAAACATTAGCTTTTCATTCGCTGAATTGACAGCGATAAACTTTTAACTGAAGGCTTTCATATCAACTGAATGGCGATTTTCTGTTTGCGATATTTTTTCTTAATAATGCTTTTTTTGGTTTAAAAGTTATTATTGGAATTTGATTCTAAGAGTTTCAATGGCGTTTTTCAGCTAAGATAGTTCTGCTTCTTTGGCCCTGAACTTACTCTATAGCTCTTTCTCTATTTTTGCTGATTTTTCTTCAGTTTATTTGAGTTTGAAAGAAATCCTTTGGTTTTAGCTTATCACACGTTTTAAATCAGATTACTGAGAAGTTTTATAAATGCTGAGATTAAACTCCCCTTACTTCTTGTTTTTTTAGGCTTAAAAACTCAGTTCGTCTGCTTTTCTCTTTAGTGTTCTAATTTACTCTTCCATTCTTTTTTATTTTTCACGGAAAGCTGCATTTTGATTTTATAAGGCTTGCTTACGATCTATGTCTTCATTTTAGTATTCTTTTAGCTTTTACACCAAAACTGCATACTATGCTTTGAGTGTGTTGTATGTATTCTCAACGGTGCGATAGTTTTCAGAGACTTCCTCAAATTATTTGGTGAACTTTTAAACCAAGTCACTCTATTTCCGAGCATAATGATCCTTAAACTTTTTTTAAACCTAACGAATCTTTTACTCCAAAGCTGATTTCTATTGATTGAGCTAATTTATATTCAACAATAATTTTTCTTTTAATGCAGCCTCTCTCTCAATAATCTATTTAACATATGGTATACTTTTTCAAGTTACATGATTTTTAGGCTGAGCTCTCGATCGCTCTCGCTGTTTTTCTTGCTAGGAACTGGGGCTGTTTACTATGCTTTTTTCCTGAGCTGTTATATTTCCTTTTTTAAGGTTTCGTCGTGTTTTTTTTAGAGTTCTGCCATTTTGACGAAAATGAGGTTCATTCCATCGGTAAAAGCTTTATTATTGTTTTAGTTGATCTCTCGACTTCTAAATAAAATCTCCTCCAAATAAGTTTTGTCCTTATCACCAACCTTTTTATCCAACGGTATAACATCACTTTACCGTTCTTTCCTTTTCTATCTCTACATCAAAAGTTCATGATATCTTTTATCTTTCTATCTCAGCTCACCTTCTAATCTTTGAATCAGAAAGGCCATTTACTTCTCACTTCCTCCCTCTTTGTTTTGAAATTGCCGCATCAACCGGTTTATTTCATTGCTTTTCTACTTCTCCAGCATCTCAAACTACATTTTGTAGCTACGACATTGGATCTAAAGATTTAAGTACTTATCTTTCTATATTCTTAAAAGCTCATGCAACTTGCGCTGCTAATCAAAAGCTTGCTTCAATTCCCTTTCTTTCTTTTCTTGCTAAGCTTCGAAAGTTCTAATCTTTTCATTCTGGTCTTTCAACTTCTGGGTTAACTTTTCATTCTAATGCTTGAGCCTAGCAAACTACCCTTGCATTTATTCTTCGTTCTTTTGCAGACTTTTGATAGCTTTCTCATATTCCATGGTGAGGCCTCCTTTGCCTTCGATTTGATTCTTCAGCTAGTGTATGGTTTTCTTGAGTGAAATTTAATTGTTAAGCAGCTCCTCTATCTTTCTCATGCTGTTGCCAATCACCAGCTCCAGCTGCTTCTTTTACAAATACAAATTCTAGACCTAGCGATTGTTCTGTTTAAAAGCGCCATCTCTGCCTTTATTCTATTTCGATACTACTGAACTAGACTACGAGGACTCTTTTTCTTCCTTCCTTTCGTAATATGGCTCCACTTTTTTCATTGGCACGTGAATGCTTTATTCGATGGAAAGGTTGCGTAGTATCTCATATTACTGTCTTAGCTCTTTAAGGATCTAGTTTCTCGCTGCATTCGGCCTATTCTGATCATCGCTCAGATCAGACCTGAATGAAGGGTATTTGATGTGTTGCGATTTGACAGGATGGGCTTGGGGAATCGCAAGATGTTGGGAGTTTTTGGCATATTTAGAGGAGTAAGTAGGTTCTTAGTTGGTGAAGTAAGGGAGATTCGTATGCACCTATTGGAAGGAGTCTTCCATTTTGATTTTTTAACGAGTCATCATAATATCCTAACTATATTTTTCAATATTAATTGAAGGAGTTTATTCAGTAGCTCAAATGAAAAAAAATAGTGAGCATGGTGCTCTCCTAATTGTGCATTTTTACTGTTTCTGGCAGTAATAGTGCATTTATAATCGAATAAATCATGAATTACATTTTTTACAATTGAAAGGGTTATAAGTATATATCAAACTTCTTAGATGATCGTTTCCGAGCTAGCTTCAACATTGTTAGACAGTTTTTTCAACCATTTCTACAGAAGTTTCTTCCATTTGGTATTTCGTGAAAAATGCCTTTTCAGTTTGAGCTACTGATATTGATAGCTTGACAATAAGGAATAATCATTTTTTACTAACTAATCAGTTACAATATGCCATTAGTTTTGCTCCATCTTTAGTGCTCGATTATAGAGCCAAAACGCAGTCTATCTTTGAATTTGGAACTAAGGGGCTATTGCAAATACATACTTCTTCAAGAATAGGCACGCTTTGTGCGATAGTTTGAAATTTATTAGCCTCTAAGCATAGAAGTTCATGTTTTACACATTTTCAACTGTGAAGACTTTTTTCGTGTTCAGGAGTGATACAGTATACCTAGAAAGACACTGCATTGCTTTGTCAGGTATCTTAACATAGGTATAATATAGGTGGAAGAGGTTACGATTCAGCCATTCGTCGGCTTGCTAGAATATTTACAGATACTAGTGTATACTTTTTCGCAAGGTTTCCATCAAAAATATTTAGGTTTTCTTGTCTTTTGCGATGTTAAAAAAGTTGAATATCTTTTAGCTGCACTTTGTCCTACTCACACTTGCCTTCTAATCGTAGCTCTAAAGAGTAAGAACAGTATACTTCACAATTTTTTTGATAGTAGAGACAACTTACGCAGCCTACTAAAGAACGGCTTCCGTTTAGATATAAATGACAAGGACTGAACGATAAACAAAGGCTTTTTATTTGACCATATCCTTTTTAGACAGTTATAGCTCCATTATGATCCTTTGATATGTATTGAGTGCTTATTTGTAGCATTTGTTCTGGTAGTAGCATAAGGCTATGTTTCTATTTATTTCGTAAATATCTTTAATGAAGTTTTGAGGGGCCTTAATTTTCATTATTTACTCTTTTGCTTTGTTTAAATATTCCAGACATAGCTACATGTTATTTTGCTGAAGATGGTACACTCCATAGAGTTTATAGAGATCAGCATAGATCGATAACTTCTCAAGTTCGTTCGTATACTTAATACCTGCCAGTTCTTTCATAATAAGCTAGCAAAGCTAGTAAGCCTAGCAGTTTTGATTCGTATTGAGATAGAATGCAGTGAGGCGATTGAGAGACAAAAAGTAGTATAGTTTTGACTGGCCGTCAAGTATTTGAATTTAAGCGACTAGTTCCTTGATTTTGGATTCGTGATTTTAGAAGTGCATGTAGAATTTACAATAAAGCTAAATCATGTAAAACTTATTGCAGATTATTTCGACTGATTTGAGTTATGCAGGACGGGACTTTCTTTCTATTTTGGCTAAGATATCCATGTAAAAGTTTATATCAGCTATGTTTGGCTATATAAACGACTCTAGGTAGAAATAAAAGGCTTTGATGTAGATAACTAAATGATAATATTCTCTTTAGACCAAGTTTTTTACAGCTAGTTTCATCAAATGCAAAGTTTGTTGCTTTAAAATCTACTACTTATTTGATTTCTTCGAATTCTCTTAGTTTTTTAGCCTCTTTTCTTTAAGAGCATCTCTTTTATCAAAAATTCTGGAGAAGTAGTCATTAACCAAAAAAGCCTAAGTATCACTAATAATTTAAGAGGACAGGCAAATAACATAAAGACAGCTAAGAAGCCGATAGTTTACGGGTTTCCAAAGCTATTTTTTTTCCAGTATATATGCATTGACAATCAGAAATTTGAGCAGATAGTCAATTAAAAGGTCATATTTCCTAAGATGCATCAAAGCAGTGAGATATTGCTAGTTTTCTTAGTACCGAAAATATATATTGACCTATAACGTTTACCTAAGTTAAGTAAAATAGAGTAGAGCTTAGGGACTATCAGAATGAGAATCAATTTCCTCAATGATCTATTTGATGCAAGTATTAACTTCAAGGCTTTTAGGCCCAAAATGCCTTGCAGCATTTTTGAGATAGCTCAATAGCAAGCAAAGTTTAGCTTTTTCTTCATCGATCGGGAAAAAGACACATTTTACGTATCTCGCGACTAGGTTTTTTACAAACTAATCTTCGATTTCTTGAATGTTACTTCTTATCAAAGCTTGCAATTTCTATTTGCTGATCTACAAATCATGTTATATAATGCGAAAGGCTTCAAAAAGTATGTGAGATTGGTAAAAATTTATTTGAGAAGCACTGCGGGAAGGTGCATCGAGCGAATGGAGAAATTTTTGAAATATGTTGGAATATGATTTTGGTAGTGATTAGCTGGTTGAAATAGTACTCACAGCTGAGTTGTTTTTAGGGTTTTGTTCTTCGTAATCAAGTATGTCGCCTATTGAAGCCTAAAAAGACATGCTGTTTCCTTGATAAGAAAAACTCTTTTTGCCCAGCTTCTATAACTTATCAATAGTAAGCCTAAGACTATGATAGTCGTTCAGATAGAGATTGACCTTTCCATATCCTTTTTCACTTATCTCCAGCATTTCCGAACTAAGAAACTCCAAAGTTCCTGCAAAGAAGGTTTAAGAGCTTTAGTAATACTCCTACGCAATAGGATGCGTTAAACCAAAATCAACCATTACAAATCTACCATAGGCCTAGCTATAGAGAATGTTATCAGGCTTAATATCTCTATGCACGAAGTGAAAAGCATGAAGGGTTTTTAGAGAACTCAATAAATCCGAAGCTAGCATGTCCAAAGGAAGTTATCGGCATTTAGAGGGCACTATACAAAGTTCCATCAAAAACTACAAACAATTGTTGTAGCAAATAAGATCATAATTGTCTCTAAAAATTATTTGTGGTCCAACACCGAGCATAGAGCAAATTTTATACATAGCGTACTATTGTATAGCCCTCTTGATTTGCTCTTTTTCAGCAGACTAAACTTCAATGTCAAACTAATCTTTTTCCTCACGTCTTTTTATGAAATTTATCCTTTTTATTGCAAACAACTGATTTCCTATTTTAGCAGATCTGACGGTTCCAAAGCCTCCACTGCCCAACTAATCTTACTTAATACTGACATCTTGGTCATCTGAACTTCGATGTACATTAAGTATATTGATTTACAGGCAGAAGATGCCTAGAGTAACTTTGTAGACGCAATGGTAGCCATAATGGAGTGCTTTTAGCAATATTGGCTGACTTTTTTGACTGTAATCGTGAGATTTGAAGTCAGCATAGCTTCTCGTAGCCAACACTATTCGATGATGCTTCAGCTTTTATTACGTTAGTTTTTAGGTTGCCGTTAATGGTGCCAATGAATTTATGGCACTTTAGTAAGCTGATAAGAGATCTTCTTCCTCTCTATATTATTGGTAGCTTTGAGGGTCCTCTTAAAAATCACCCCAGTTTTCTTATTATTCACCTTGTCTATAAAACTCATCATCTGACATTAATAAAAATGGATAAAAATCATTTGCTTTAGATATTTTTAATCCTAAGATCAAACTTTTAGATTTAGTCTTCTTTTCCAAGAATATGCAAAATGGACCTTAACTTCAATATGGCTAGCTAGTTCTTGGGATCAAGATCTATTGCTCTCTGAAGAAGATTCATCCCTTACTTGATTTTTTTTGTTGAAAGTGCAATTATTCCTAGGTTAGTCAAAGCTAAAGCATCGTGAGGATTCAGCGAAAGGGCTTTAGAGAAGAAGGTAGCTGCTTCTCTTAGGTTTCCATTCTGCATAATTATAAAGCCTATACAACTCAAAGGCTAAGAGTTAGTCTTATCAATGGAAAAGGCTATTTAAAAGTATTTTATTGCTTCTTCTGCTTTATTTTACTGCTGAAGAATTGTTGCCAAGAACAAATTGATGTAGTAATGCTACTTTTTCAACTAGTAAGCTTCCAAAAGATAAGGTTTAGCATCAAGACAGTTTCCAGATTAAAATAGAAGTGATCCTAGGGCAAATAGGGATGAAAAGTAACGATTTTTTTCGATCACGTATTTTAAAAACTATACTCCCTGGGTAACTTTATCGTTATTAAGAAAAAGATCTTTGAGAGCAAGCAGATCTTATTCACTTTAAGGGTAAAGGACTATTTTCAATATCAACTCGTGCATATTTTAGAGTGAATTGTTAGCATCGACATCATCATTAATTATGTAATTTGAACTTAAAATCTACCTCCAGAAAGCATAAAGCTCAAAGCACTTAGAATACTCCTATAATTCACAATAGATGCTTGCAAGTTTATTAGCTATTTCTGTCTTATCTTGGCATTTCTCTAATCCAGCCTACAAAAGATTTATCGCTTCGAAAATATTTCCCGAATCTTTTAAGCATTACGACATTGCTAAGTAGCATTGTTGATTGATTGTACTTTGATTGAGGCAGGCTGAATAATGGTTTATAGCTGTGTTGTATTTCTTAAGGTTCCTATAAATTTTAGCCAACTAAAAATGGGCATTCCAGTGCTCTTGTTAGTTTTAAGGTTCTCTGAGAAATTGTTGATATAATTGGATTGAATGTGCTTGTTGAGACTGTGAAATTTGACTCTTGAGGTCATTCCATCTTTTTATCTGTTTTGCTGCACCCGATGGAGACTGATCTCTTGTGGTCGAAAATCCAAAAATTGCGTATTTTAGTTTGGGACCACTTATTAATTTTTTAAAGACTTTTATACTTATCATTAATAACCCAAATTATAATTATAAACCATTATCATCCTAGAATGTTTTGGCCAAAAGATCAAACATCTCTGAATCTGTTATGAAATGTAGATTTTAGATAATGTAAAAATGTAAATCATTAATTTTGAGACTTTGGACTGAAGTCCTATATACACTTCAATAGCTCGCCCTTTTCCATCATCAAGAGTTATTTGCTTAAGCGTTTGCTAACCATCGTATTGAAAGATTTTTCTACTTTTGACTTTATTTTTTGAACAAGTCCAGTCGCCCCATCGTTCTATTGCTTCACATACTTCAGTAGTAACTTCACCATTTCCTTTTTCTCAAGTATCTCTTTCTCCATGATCATTTTGATGCTGTGCGTAGGATTGCCGTTTTTCTCAGTTTAGATGTGTTTCAAAGATGAAAACTTTTACTATATCCTCATCTTCTTTTTAAAGCATTCATATTACTCCTACTTTGCTTTTAAGTTTTGCTACAGATGGCATATCTCAGACCTTAGGCGCTAGAACTTCTTCTCCCAGTCAGAATTTGCGCGCTATGATGCCTGCAATCTTTTCATAAGCTCTTTAGGATTATTTTTGATCTGTGCTAAATTGGGTTTCTAAGGCTGCAACAACGTCAGGTTTTATTAAGTAAAGTCACTCAGTTTTAGCACCAAATCTTACAACTATCTATTCTACTTCGTAAGCAGTTCGTTTTTACCAATTAACTCTGCAATTTAGTTGTTTAGGATCTTTATTTTTTATTAAAGTGCTGACTATGAGGATTATGAGATGTCTTCGAGGAGCAGAGTTTAGTCTATCTCTATATTTTTCTTTAGCTCAGCCCTCACTTTGTTTAAACTCTATTACAGTCGGTCTATGAGCTTATTTGCTTCTTCGTTCTTTTACATCTATAATTTTAATAGTTCTTTTAAACATTTGCACTCCCTTTACAAACTTTCCGATCTTACTTCTTCAATCGCTTGAGAGCAAATGCTCATGGTCAAAGGGTTGGAACCTCTTTCTCTACTTTGCCTAGATTTTGGAAGTGCCAGATAAAAATGGTTTGAAGCTTATGAGCTAGAGCTTTCGTTTTTGAATAGATTCGGAGGGCTGATAATTTCTTTTTCGAATCCCTTCATTTCTAAGATTGATTTCATGGAAGTCTCAGAATCCTTGATATGTGAAGAAGATGCTTTTTCAGATCCATTTGCTATTTCTTCAAGTGATACTATATTTAATGATAACTCCACCTCAGCATTCTTATCATTGCACTGAGTGAGTTTGAACTTTTTTTGAGGTATTCTATAGTCCTTTGGAATATTAATCAATACAATTGCTATTATAGACTGCTGCCCGCCATCATTCTGTGTGGTCAAAGACAGAGAACACTAATTTATCCTTGACTTACTCTTTGCGTATCGAGTGCTAATTTATCTGTATTCAGCTGTAGAATGCTATTGAATTGGATTGTTCCTTCTTCGATGGTTTTCGGATGGGTACTATGAACAGCGTTTTTGCCTAAGTAGAGCAGGCATTACCGATACGAAACGTGAGGCTTATTTTTTTATCGAGTGGGGAGCTGATTCTGCAGGGGCCTACAGAAAGTTCAGCCATAAAAAGATTAGTATTTTGCATTTATAAAATTTATCGATCTGCTGATATTCATCATATTTATACAGCTGTGTTCAACGTTAGTAACTGCTCATCTTCAAAGGGGCAAAAAGACAAAGCTTCTTAAGAATTTCGGTCCTTTTTGTTTTTATAGATTTTATTTTTTATACCTCATTTTGTAATTTAGCAAATTTTTTTGGGTTCTATTCTTGGTGTTTAGAGGGCAAACCACAGAAGATAAATAAATTGAAAATTAAAAATCAAGTATTTTTGAAGAAGGACGCAAAAATTTTATTATCAAGCATACAACTATCACAATCAGCCCTCTTTAAAGATCAATTTAGAGTTATTACACTAAACTTTCCTACTTTAACGGCTACTGACTTTATCTTTAAATATAATAAAGTACATTTGTAAATCACTTAAATATTTAGCAGATTTTAGGGAAAAACTTCTGATAATACTTAGGTTTTACTTTTCAAAGTTCCACGCTGAACTATTCTGCAGGGTCTTTGCTAATTTGAGTATTTTCGGGATGACAAAAAACGCCCACCGTGGGGCTTGAACCCACGACCATTAAGTTAAGAGCCTAACGCTCTACCAACTGAGCTAGACGGGCTGCTTACAACACCTTCAAGCTTGTCGTTTGAATAACTCTGACTTTTGAACGAGCTCTTTCTAATATCAATGATTGTTACTTTGTTATCTCTTTTTATTAAATATCAGTTGTTTGAGCATCTAAGCATCATTTCGTAGACATCTTACAGAAAAGGCTTTGCGAAGAAATGTATATATGGCGATAAATAAAAATGAAACTAACATTATGGATTAGGAAAACATCTAATTTATCTTTTATAGTAATTTAGTTATTCAATATTCAAGAGGTTTTTGGAATCCTTTAATATTCCAGTTGTGGAACTATGATTCCAATCTTTCCTCACTACCTCAGTTACTTAAATCTGCTCCTCTTTGCCACTTACGCGTCCTCAAGCCTATTAACCTCTGTGTTGTGGTATAATAATTTTATTATGTCAGAGTCGGCAACTTCTCAGGTCTAAAGACATTTTCAAATAAGCAGCGTATACAAACGTAGCAAGCGATACTTCGACATCGCCAAGTTGAACTACATCGAAAAGCAGCTCTAGCTGCAGCGCAGAATCCCCGAATCTTCAAAATAGACCATATAATCAAGAGTGGATGAATCTTTCGTCTGCTCAGAACAGCTTCTCAACGATAAGGTCATTCACGATCTCAACTTCTTCCATGGCAAAACGCATCACTAGGATACGGAGGATAATTAGACTACCTATACTGCGAGGACGTATCTTTTGGTTCATTTAGGAAACGGGAGAAGTCCTTTGATATGAGCAAAATGCTCGCGAGGAGCTATTATTAGCAAGAAAAGCCCAAATATAGAAACGAACAACAGTTTAACAACTACTCCATTTCTGAGCACACGCCCAGAAAGTCACTAGATTTCACTACATTCATCGATCGAAACAAAAGTGGCATCAAAACCCAAAGATATGCCAATCCGGAGAAATAATTGACTGCAGACTAAAAAGTTGGCAAGTCCTACTAAAGAAACATCTACGATAAATCAACTCTAGCATGTTACGTAGATTACCACAAAAACGGGAAATCAAAAGAAAAGGAGCAGGTGGATACCAGTCCTGTCTACAATTTGTAAAAAATAAGGCGAGGCTAGAACATGACCTCAAAGAATCGCGCACAGCTTCATGAGTTTTACCATGGGAACGGCAAATCCGACCCTTCGCAGCTGGACAATCGCATCCTCAAAGAGAACGAGTACTTTTGGAGAGCAGTGCGAGAATAGAGATAGAGGCTGGCTGACTACACCACGGTCAAGAAAAAAGAAGACGAGATGATGCGCCGCTTGAATAAGATCATGAATCGCAAGAAACTTCCCGACTAGAGGCAGGAAATGTGCGACTAGAAGTATTTTCGCAGGGAGTCGAACTATTGATCTGTAATAGTTTAGATTTTGATATTCATCAGCCTATGACTATCCTACCTGCTTTGATTAGATAGAGGATTCAAGTTTACTCATAAACCTCTCTGAAAGAGTAATTTTGGTTCAAGAAAAAGGTAGGAATTTGATTTACTTAAAGGAGTGTTTAGGAGTGGATTTTATCACAGCAACTCACTTGTTTTGAATTTAGATATTACAGCTTCTTTGATATTTTTGCTGTCGGAATCTCTTCTGGTTAAGCAATTGAACACTTATCTCATTCTCAAGGCCCTTATTTTTTGAAAAATGGACAAACATTTACGTACTTTTTTCAGCTGCTCGTCCACAAATCTGGAATTTAATAGCAAATTAGTAGCTTCTCCTCCTATCTCCTCTTTGTAGACCTGACAAAACAACTCACATTCATCTGTGAGTCTAGCCAAAAGATTCTCTTTCTTATTGCTAGATTAGCTCATCATAGAAAGCTTTGGCTTGAATTTCTCTTGACTTTAGAATTTAAGCTAGTTCAGTAGCACAGGCAAATAAAGCTTAATAAGTGGATTAAATCTTTTGTCTTGCAAACTTTGATCTAAAGGCTGCTATAACTTGATAATCGGCTATGCAAATACTTTAATCCTCGCCAATCTTAGTTTGTATTACGATTTGGAGTTTTCCTTTTTTAGCTATTCTAATTATTTTGTACATAACAGCAGCTATTTATGTTTATTTAATCTCTACCAAATTGAAATTGCCTTTTCCTTGAAGATAATTGCTTATTGAACGAATCCGGCAAGAAATTTCCAATCGGCTAAGATTTGCAGTTTCTTTGCAAATTTATTGCTCATTTAATGTTATAAATTCTTCAATTCGACTACAGGCTTAAAATATTTACATCCCGTTAGAGTTCCCAGAATCTCAGGTATGAATTGTCTCATCTCCTCGGGCCTAAATATTTTGTAAAATACTCAATAAGTCTGATAAGCCCTCGCTTTATTTCTTTGAAATTCAATTCACTTTTTTACTGAGTTATTATCAAAATTGCTGCTAAAGTGTAAACTTTCACTGCAAAAGCTTTGAAACTAAACTAACTAAGACTGATATCGCCCATAGATTGACTTTGACTCTTATTTTTGCTGTGAGATGAAAAATTTCGATCTTGCGATTTATCTGCTTTTGATATGATGCTTTATAGCATAATTTGAATCATTTCCTCTGCTTTTTGATAGTTAGACAGTTTAAAAGCACAAAATGTTTACATAAATTGCAGTTCCAGCTCAAGAGCCTACTATTTTTGGAGTCTACTGCTTCTTACCATCTGCCTGTATTCTATATTACTTGAGATGAACTTGCAATAACGCCGAGAGCTTATTTCCAGTTTTCTTGAGCCATAGCCGCTGAGGCGAGATAGATCATGAGAATCTCCTAGCGAATCTAAGGTTGTTCGAGCAAATCGGTTTATCTCTCAAAAGGATTTTACTCCAAGTTGCTATACATATGATGCTTCTACAGAAAATAACCAAAAGTAATGATACTTATCCAGCTCAATGAAAAGGTTGGATTGAGTTAAATTAGGGAATACATCTAATCATTTTGACTTGTATAGGCTGAGAACTTATTTCGGAAGGTCGCTGAAGTAGGGATGTCCTAGGGCGTCTTTTGCTGTGATGCGTAGGCTGGGGTTTGGTTGCAGCATTTTCTGAATAATGTATTAAGTACTTAGAGCAAATCTAGGCCGTCTTTGTCCAACTTGGGTACTATTTTACTCAAATGTTCCCCTTCATACTCATCGAACTCAACCCCCTTCCAGTTTTTCCACTGAGGGAGTTCTTCTACTCCTGGCCAATTTTGGTTATTAGGGG
>Ga0316217_10005811_pt1 | contig 12566 bp, 13 predicted proteins | sample 1anoAmetaG_FD_203633 | JGI IMG/M metagenome (GOLD analysis project Ga0316217, IMG submission 203633) | Freshwater microbial communities from Trout Bog Lake, Wisconsin, USA - 1anoA | ecosystem: Environmental > Aquatic > Freshwater > Lake > Hypolimnion/Profundal zone | place: USA: Wisconsin...
TTCAACAGATTTCGCAAACTGCTAGTCAGCTTCGAAAAAACCGAGGCCAGTTACATCGCGCTTCTCACGCTTGCTGCCGCGCTGATCTGTTGGAGACAGACCATTTCTATTTACGGATAAGTTCTTAACCACAGCGGAAGTTGTTCCTTCCGCTCTATAATCTCTGCATTGCAACCGATAGATGAGCAAGCACACTCTGCACGCGCCTCATAGAGCGTTCGAAGTCCGTTACCGATTCAAGTAACAGCGGCTCGCATTCAAGGGGCAGTGGCTCGTAAGCAAGGGGCAGTGGCTCGTAAGCAAGGGGCAGTGGCTCGTAAGCAAGGGGCAGTGGCTCGTAAGCAAGGGACAGGCGCTCGTACCGCGGCAGCGGGGCACGATCCAGTCTGGCCCTGAACGATGCCGAGGGTTTGTCCCTGCTTGCGCGGCAGGTCTGGATTCCGATGGAAGTTCTGATTCAATCCGGTGTTGCGGCAACCTCAGCCGGCGATCTGTATGCGCTGTCTGTCTTGCCGTCTTTCGCCTGGCGATCCGTGTCGATTCCGTGGATGGTTCTGGTCATTCTGCTTTGCGTATCGGCAGGCCCGGGCACCCTGATGAACCGCCTGCGGACCAGGACGGGGAATCGCAAGCGGGACGATGAAGCCACGACGAAGGAACTGGCGATGCTGCGCGCCATCACCGCCAACCTGCCGGACATGATCTATGCCAAGGATGCGGAAAGCCGCTTCCAACTGGCCAACCAGGCAGCGGCGAACAATGTGGGAGCCGCAAGGGGCGCGGACCTGCTGGGCAAGACCGATTTCGATTTCTTTCCGCATGAGCTGGCCGCGGGCTTTTTTGAAGATGAGCGGAAGGTTCTGCTCTCCGGTCAGCCCCAGGTGAGCAAGGAAGAATATATCGAGGAGCCGAACGGCGCATCGCGATACATTCTGACCACCAAGGTTCCGCTGTTCGACGCGGCGGGCCAGGCCATCGGCATAGTCGGAATCGGGCGCAATATAACCAAGATCAAGGCCGTGGAAGCCGAGCTGAAGCGGGCACGGGACGATCTGGCCTTCAAGGCGGCGCACGATTCCCTCACCTCTCTGCTGAACCGGGGGGCGATTCTGGAGATGCTGGGGCGCGAGCTGGCCCGCAGTGTCCGCGAAAATGGCCGCACCGCGGTACTGCTTGGCGACCTGGACCACTTCAAGAACATCAACGACAAATACGGCCATCCGGTGGGCGACGAAGTACTGCGCGAGGTGGCCAACCGGCTGGCAAAAACCGTCCGGCATTACGATCTGGTAGGGCGCTTTGGCGGAGAGGAATTTCTGGTGGTGCTGCCCGGCTGTGCCGCGCCGGATGCGCTGGCGCGCGCCGACCATTTGCGGGAAGCCATTGCGGCCGCGCCGATTCCCACGGCGGCCGGCTTGATTCCCATGACGATCAGCATTGGCGTCCTGGTTGCGCAGGAGTGGGGAAAGCCCACATCGGAGGAAGTGCTGCGCGAGGTGGACACCGCACTCTATGCGTCAAAGGCCGCCGGCCGCAATTGCTGCAGTGTTGCAACGCCTCCCGTTGCGCCGGCAAACGCCTGACCGCCGCGGCAGCCTGATTACCGCCGCGCCAGCACCAGCATGAGCACGAACAGCGCAATGGGCGCCAGAGCCAGAGCGGCATAGAGCAGCAGCTTGCGCCCGCCGGGCAGCCGCAACCCGCCCGCAGGCCGCCGCGCGCTCTCGTCGACGCCGACCAGTTCCGGATGCTCCAACTCCCAGGACATCTCGCTGGCGGTCTGGTAGCGGTGGCGCGGCTCCCGCTCCAGGGTGCGGAAGAGGATCTCCTGCAACTCCGCCGAGATCTCCGGCCGCAGCTTGCGCGCCGGTTTGGGGTCGTTGAGAACCCGCTCATTCATGACCGCGAGGGGATTCGGTCCGGCAAAAGGCGTTTGCCCGGTCAGCATTTCGTAGAGCATGATTCCCAGCGCGTAGATATCGCTGCGCTGGTCGCCGCGCTGGCCCTTGACCTGCTCCGGAGAGATGTAGTCCGGCGTGCCCAGCATGGGCGAGGGACCGGCGAAGGTAAGCCGGCGCGCGTCTTCCTTCATGGCGATGCCGAAGTCGATGAGCTTGATGTTGTCCTCCTCGTCGACCATGATGTTTTCCGGCTTGAGGTCGCGATGGACGACGCCGTGCTTGTGCATGTAGTCGAGCGCCTCGCAGATGCCGAGGGTCAGCTTCATGGCGCGGTCGATGGGCAGCTTGTCCTCCTGATTGAGGATGGAACGCAGGAGCCTGCCGTTTACCCACTCGATAACCATGTAGACGCGGCTGCGCTGTTCGCCGTCGTAGGTTTTGACCACGCCGGGGTGGTCCAGCTCCTGGCCAATTTCCTGTTCGCGCTTGAAGCGCGCGAGCAGGACGGGGTCGGACTCCATCTCGTCATGGGGGATTTTGATGGCCACGAGCCGGCCGTCGTTCAGGTCCGTCGCCTTGTAGAGCGTGGACATGCCGCTGCGCGCAACCGTAGCGTCCAGACGGTAGTGGTCGAGCGTATCGCCGGCTTCCAATGTCGTCATCAGTGAAATCAGCATAACAACTCAAGCCTGCCATGAAAATCGTAAGGAAATCCTCAGGAAAGGCGAAGGGATTTGCAGCTTTCGATGCCGCTGCCATCCGCATCCGGCTTCCGGGCCGGGTTTACGCCGGGCGGGCGGCGCAAGAATCGTTGGGCATAGGCCGCAAATTTGTGGTTTCATTCCGATATGCTCCGTTTATCAAGATTTCTGGCGGTCTGTGTGGTGGCCGCCTGCGTCACCACTCCGCCCCTGGCGCGCGCAACCGCCGGCAGGGCCCATCCCGCAGCACAGCAGGAACCCCCGCAAGAGACCGGTTTTCTGAATCGCAAGATCGAGTTGAACGGTGTTTTCTACCGTTTCCAGGTTTACCTTCCGGAGCAATACCGGCGCGACGACCATAAGCAATGGCCCGTGATTCTGTTTCTCCACGGGCGCGGGGAGCGGGGTTCCGAAGGCATGTGGCAAACGCAGATCGGGCTGCCGGAGGAGGTGCGCGACCATCCGGAGCGCTGGCCGTTTGTGATCGTGATGCCGCAGTGCCCGCTGCCCGGATACTGGACCGACCCCGCGATGATGGCCATGGCTATGGCCGCTCTGGACCAGGAGGCGGCTGAGTTCCACGGCGACCCGCAGCGCACCTATCTCACCGGGCTGTCGCTGGGCGGATACGGCGCCTGGGAGTTGGCGCGCCTTTATCCGCACCGCTGGGCGGCGATTGCCATTGCGGCCGGCGGCGTTTTCTGGAGCTATGCCCCGGAGCGCTGGCAGCAGGCCTCCACGCTGCCCGCCGAATATGCACATGCGCTGGGCCGCACCCCGGTCTGGCTTTTCCACGGCGCCGACGACAACCTGGTGCCGCCGCGCGAGAGCGAACTGATGTTTGAGGCCTTCAAGGCTGCGGGCGGCCACGTGCGGCTGTGGATCTACAAGGGACTCAAGCACGACTGCTGGACGCGCGCCTTCAACGAGCCGGAGTTGCCGCACTGGCTGCTGGGGCACCGGCTGGAAAGCCCGGCGGGAGCCCGGCCCGGCGCAACGGAGCTGCCCGCACTGGCCGAGCGGCTGGTGATTCCCTTCCACCCGCCAGCGCTGAAGCTGACCGCAACGCAGATGGAGAGCCTGGCCGGCGTGTACTGCGACACCAAGGGGAATCCCGAGGTCTCGATCTTCCGGCAGGGCGATCAGCTCTACGAGAAGAACCGCCAGGGCGAGGTTGCCGAACTGGGCGCCGAGTCGGCTTTTTTGTTCTTTTATCTCAACGGCTCCAGCACCACGCGGCTCACGTTTGAGCGCGATGGGCAGGGCAAAGTGACCGCGCTGGTTCTGCATGACGACCGGCACGAGGAGCGGTGGGAGAGGCGGAAAGGCAGCTTTTAGCTCTTCGCTATTAGCTTCCCGACCGCTCGTAGATCGATCAACTTAGGGCGCACAGAACCAAATCGATGCGTGCGCCCAGGACCGTCAGCGCATCCGGGACCAAAGCTAATAGCTATTGGTTGTTTTTCGGAACCCGGCATACCGCACTTGCGTAGTAATCTCGGAACGAAGAGGAGGCAGCGATGTTTTGCAGCGGATGTGGTCAGCCTTTAGCTCCCGGGCAGGGCTTCTGCCCGCAGTGCGGCCGCCCGGCCGCGCCCGTGGTTCCTCCGGTGCCCGGCCTCGAGTTCCAACTGGCGCGATACGCAAGCAACGTAAAGGCGCTGGCCATTGTCTGGATTGTGTATGCGGGGCTGTCGCTGGTGCTGGGTTTCATCGGCCTGGCCTTTGCCAATGCGTTTCTCTCCGGGCAGTTCGGACCCTGGATGCATGGGCCGTGGTTGCACGGACCGATGCCGCCGCAGTGGCTGGGACCGGCGGTGCTGCATCTTGCCTGGGTGTACCTGGTGGTGCGTGCCGGGCTGGCGCTGGCCGCCGGATGGGGCCTGCTGGAACGCGCCCCGTGGGGACGGATGGTGGCCATTGTGTCGGCCATCGTGAGCATCCTGAAGTTCCCCTTCGGGACGGTGCTGGGCATCTGGACGCTGGTGGTTCTGCTGGGCTACCGGAACGCGACGCTCTACGAGCAACTGTAAATTGAATTCCTAGCCGCGCGGTGCGCGGGCCGCATTGCGCTTTTGCGCACGCCACTTGAGGCCCAGCCACGCTACATAGCCGAGTTGGATGGCCCAGGTGATGGCGTAGGCCGCTACCCGGAACTGGTGGTCGAGAATCGCTGCTTGATCCATCTTTTTCTCCTTGGTTTCAGGCCGGATGCCGGCGTGCGGTCAGATCAGGGAACCCTCGTCGAGAGCCGCCTGCGCTTCCCGGGCGGCGATCTTCTGCTGCTGGCGCTCTACCGCGTAGCGAATCCCCAGAATCATGACGCCCCACGCGAACCAGGCGAGCATGTTCCACAGGAAAGGCCCCACCATGGATGCGGCCATGCCGGAACCCTCAGAGCCTCCGAAGACCGGAGCGGGATGCTGCGTGCGCCACCAGCGGTTGGACATGTAAACGATGGGGACGTCGAGGGCGCCGAAGATGCCGAGCACGGCGGCCAGGGTCTGCATCTGGGGCCCGGCGGCAAAGCGGCGCAGCAACAGGTAGCTGACATAGATGAGCCAGAGGACCAGGGTGGTGGTGAGGCGCGCGTCCCATGTCCACCAGATGCCCCAGGCGCGGCGGCCCCAGAGCGGTCCGGTGGTCAGCACAACCGTGCAGAAAACCACGCCCACCTCGGCTCCGGCCAGGGCCCATGCATCGGAAACCTGCGCCCAGCCGGCATGGTTGCGGCGGAAGCCCAGATAGCCGATCGAGCCGATCAGGCTGATGGCGAAAAACAGGAAGGCGACCGAGGCCGAGGGCACATGGTAGTAAATGATGCGGAAGATTTCGCCCTGCATGGCATCGTTGGGGGCCACGTAGATGGCCTGGTAATAGCCCCAGACCATGAGGGCGACGGTGACAGCGGCATAAAGACCGATTGCTAGCTTTTTCATCGGGGAATCCTGTTGGAACGTTTCCAGTGTACGACGGCGGTGGGGGGAGGGAGCTTCATCGGGTCATTGCCAAGCTATTCCGCGTGGAAGACTACGTCGAAGAGCAGCAGGCTGACGGTGGTGAAGATGATGTCGTAGCCGAGGAGCAGCTTGATCCAGAGGGTGGGGTCGCTTTCTCCGGTGAGGATGGCTGTGGTGGCCTGGACCATGGCCAGCAGAGCGGGGATGAAGATGGGAAAGAGGATGAGCGAGAGCAGCAGTTCGCGGTTGCGGCTGCGGATGGAGAGCGCCGCAAAGAAGATGCCGTTGCCGACCAAGGCCCAGGTGCCGAGGGGGAGCACCAGCGCCAGCAGCCAGGCCTGGCCCACGATGTGCAGGTTATAGAAGATGAGGAAACAGGGCGCGAGGATGATTTGAACCACGGTAACGAAGAGGAAATTGGCAATGACCTTGGCGAGGAACAGCTCCGCGCCGGGAGCGGGGGCCATGCGCTGGGCGTCGAGAACCTGGTGGCGGATTTCGCGCGCCCAGGCCTGGTTGAGGGCGCTGACCGAGGCGAACATGGTGGCCACGCAGAGAACTCCGCCGGCGATCTGCTGCGAAAAAACGCCGCGCGGGTCGAAGGCGATGGAAAAAAGCACGACGACCAGCAGGGAGAAAAACAGCATGGAGACGAGAGCGTCGAGGGTGCGCAACTCGATGCGCAGGTCCTTGACCAGATGGGTCCACAAGGCGCGGGGCATCATGCGTGCACCTCCGTGGCTGCGGAATGCGTGACATCTTTGGTGAGGTCGGCGGTTTGCGCGGAGGCGTCGAGAGTGGCGGCGGCGCGGAGGTAGTCCTCGGGGCTGAGAATGATCTGGGTTCCGCGGGCTCCGGCGGAGACGCTGATGCGGTCGAAGAGAATGACCGTCTCATCGACGAAGACCGGGTAAGGCTTTTTTGCGCCGAATACGGTGACGCCGCCGCGGATGTAGCCGGTGAGCGGCTGCACGTCTTTGAGCGGAACCATTTCGGCCTTGCGCAGGCCGGCGGCGCGGGCGAGCTTTTTGAAGTCCAGCTCGGCGTTGCCGGGAATGACGGCGAAGACATAGACGCCGGAGCCGCCGGTGGTGAGCAGGGTTTTGAAGACCTGCTCGGGAGGCATACCGATTTTATTTGCGACGGAGATGGCGGAGAGATCGTCGGGATCGACCTCGTAGTCCTGAAGTTCGAAGGGAATGCCGAGGGACTCGAGCAGGCGCGCGCCGTTGGTCTTCATAGCGTGGGCCTTCCGGGTTCAAACGAGGCTACGCGGCCGGCGCGGAGAGCGAGCACCCAATCGGCGATGGGGGCGGCCAGCTCGCGCTGGTGGGTGGTGATGACGATGGTGCGGTTGCCCTGGCGGAATCCGGCGAGGAGGCGGACCATCTGGTGGGCGGATTCAACGTCCATGTTGGAGAAAGGCTCGTCGAGCAGGAGCAGTTCGGGAACCGGGAGCAGGACGCGGGCCAGCGAGGTGCGCTGCCTCATGCCCTGCGAATACTGGCCGAGGGTGCGGGGCAGTTCGGGGTCCAGACCCACCTGAACGAGCGCCTCGGAAGGAGTGAGGCAAGGACGGCCGGGGTAGAGGCTGGCAAAGTAGCGGAGGTTTTCCTGGGCGGTTAGCTCATCGTAGAGCATGGGGGCATGGCTCATGTAGCCGATGCGGGCGCGGGCTTCATGAGGCTCAAGACCGCCGAAGACCTTGACCTTGCCGAAGCTGGGGCGCAGCAGCCCGGCCAGAATGCGCAGCAGGGTGGACTTGCCTGCGCCGTTCTCGCCGATGAGGACGTAACAGCGGCCCGGCTCGAGCTCGACCGAGACCTGGCGGAGCGCGGCAAAGGAGCCAAAGAGCTTGGAGACCTGATCGAGGCTGGCGCAAAGAGCAGGGCTAACGGCCTCGGATGTATTTTCGGTCATTCGATCAATTTGCGGCGGTCTGGTTGGCTGGAGGAAGAGCGGGCGCTGCGCCGGAAGCCGTGGAGGGCTTGGCGGGAGCGGCGGCCGGGGCCGTGCCGGGCTTGTTGGGGCCGGCGGGCGCGTACTTGCTGGCGCACTTGGCCTGCAGGACGTTGGCGTGAAAGACCCCATCGCGTCCGTAGGAACCTTCAGCGAGGGCCTGGGAATCGTCCTTGAAGGTGTCCGGAGGGGGCTCGGAGCCCTTGTAGGTGACTTTGAGCAGGCGTCCGGAGGGGGCTTTGGGGGAGTGGCTCTCAAACTCGTTGAGGACGAAATCGACGTGGGTGCCGTTCTGCTCAATGGAGCCGGGCTGCACGAAGCCCTCGACGCGCAACTGGCTGTGGTAAGCCTTGTCGCCCATGCCGCCGAGCTCGGCGATGGTGACGTAGTAGCTCTTGTTGGATCCGTACCCGGTATAGGCAAGCCAGCCGATGGTGCCGACGATGACGGCAACCGCAATCCCTATCCGCAGAGTGTTTCCAGAAATCTTCATATTCACCTTTTAACGATACGAGGGTAGGCGTCCGGGGTCAACCACACAGATTGGACGCCCGGGGGATGGAATTGCATTCATTTTTATGGGAATTGCAGCAATTTCAGTGGAGCTGAGAGCGCGCGGACGGGACATTGGCTGCGGAGTGCAGGGGGGAGAGCTGGGCGGATGTGCGCCGGGTGGTTGAGAGGGCAGGCACCGGAATGTTTTTAGATTTCGTCCTTATTGTGTTTCTCTTGTTGCACGAAGGCGACAATAGCCGGAGAAATGACCATGGCTACAAACGCAAAACCGATAAGAAAATCAGACATAAAAGCCCTCTCCGGCAGACTTGCAGGTACGCGGCACGAAGCGACGCCGCAGCCTGAACTCTTGCTGAAAATTAGTTCATCGGCAAAGATGCGCGGAATAGCAGCTTGGTGTGACAGAGCATGGCCCGTTGGTAATCAGAGGCCGGCGGCTGGCATGAATTGAACGCGGCTGGCCTGAATTGAAGGCGGGAAGGGGAAGGCGGGGACCGGATTCATCGCTCCTGATCAGGGAACCGGGCTCTCTGAATCGTGGCAACGATGGGTGGACCGATGACCATCAGAACAAAAGCCAGACCAATCAGGAAATCGAACATAATCATGTCTCCTGCGGGGACGCCTGGCAGCGCGCTCCGAGCGATGCAGAATCATAGCGCACAAAATAAACAAGTGAATAGCACTTTGGTAACGAAAATTCTGGAATATTTTTCGTGAAAATGGCGCATTTTTCATGTCTCGCAGGCCGGGGGCCGTCAGGGGACGGTGATGCAGTCTAACTATCTTAGAATGAGTACTTAACTGGATGCTGAAAAAGGCTGAGGTACAGGCCCACGGTTATTTTCAGCTACTTGCGGCCCGACTGAACAGGCTGCGGAAAAAGTCCGGATTCCAAGCCAAAAGCCCGAAAAGCATACCTCAGGGGCTGAAGCCCGCGTTGAGGTTATTGCGTTTATGTGCGGGCTGAAGCCCGTACCCTTCACCGGAGCGAGTTTTTCCGCAAGCTGTGAAGCCGTGCCCTTGTTACAAAGCTTTGTGCTGTTCGCGTGTGATTGAGTTTTTCCGCAGCTTGTGAAGCCATGCTTTGTTACAAAACCTTCCCTAGTTTCACGTTGGATTGAGCTTTTGCGCAGCCTGCCAAGTCCGGCGGTTTTGGGCTGCATGGAGGGGCGGGCTGGTGTGCCCGCCCAGGGGACGACGGGCTCAGGGCAGGAAGTCCAGGGTGCGGGCGGCACGGTCGATGGCCTGGGCCAGGACAGCCAACTGCTCGGAGGCGCTGGTTGCGTTTCTGGCGTCGATGGCCTCACTGACTCCGGGAATGACGACGGCGGCGTAGCCCGTGTACTCCCCGGGGGCGTAGATGGTGTGCCGGTACCAGGGGCGGTTGGGCAGGCCGGGGGCGGTGAGGAGCGCGGTCTCGGTTTGGCGGAGGGCCAGGTTGAGTTTGGACTTGTCGCCGGAGGGGGCCATTTGCAGGCTGTGGGCCTTGAGTGCCGCGGCGGCGAGATGGGAAGCAGCGGCCTGGACGGGAGCAAAGTCGAGCGTGTTGAGGCCGGCATCGGAGGCCTTGCGTTTGGCCGCTTCAATATAGGCGGAGATTTCGCGGGCGTAGACCCCGTAGTCGTAGGGGAGCACGTCGGCATCGGCCATGCGCAGGGCTTGCAGGCCGAAGACGCGGGCCATCTGCTGGAGGTAAGTAAAGTTCGGATCGGCGTTCTGGGTAAACCAGGCGAAGTTGTCGAAGGCCGAGTGGTAGACGCCGTAGGGGCCCTCGGAGCCGACGTTGGTGGAAGGCACGCCCACGTGCTGCAGGAACGGGGTGAAGTCGGAGCCGGAGCCGAGATCGCCCACCTGCGCTTCATCGACGCCGGCGGGAGGGGCGTTGGAGGCGTGGCGCTTGCCGGAGTTGGAACTGGAGTTGGAAACGATCCACTGTTGATAGACGGTTCCGCCGGCGGGGCTGGAGACCGAGCGGGTGACTTCGCGCACAAACTGCCGGAGCGAGGGGACGGCGGAGGCGGAGAAGTCCGGGCCGGCGACGGCTACATCCATGTTGAAGTAGGCAACGGCGCTCTCGAGGGTATGGGCGTGCTGCTCCACCCATTCGGTTGAACCGATGAGGCCCTCTTCCTCGGCGTCCCAACTGCAAAAGAGGATGGTGCGTTTGGGCCGCCATCCCTGCTTGAGCAGAGCGCCGATGCCGTGGACCGATTCCAGCATGGCGGCGGTACCGCTGGAGGGGTCCACCGCGCCATAGACCCAGGCATCGCGGTGATTGCCGGCGACGACCCATTCGTCAGGGAATTGCGTGCCTTTGATTTTGCCGATCACGTCCCAGATGATGCGCCGCTGGTAGTCCTGTTTGGAGACGAGGTGGACCTTGACGCCGGCGCCGCCAACCAGGCCGATGTGGTAGCGGAAGGGCAAAGCGCCCTGCCAGCCCTGGGGCACGCCCGGCCCCTTGAGGGCCTGGAGGATGGGCGAAGCGTCGTGATAGCTGATGGGGATGGAGATGACGTGGGGCTGGTCGCCGTAAGGAGATACGCGGGCGGAATCGGGCAGGTCAAGCGTGGAGGCAACGCCGGGGGTTTCAGGATCGCCGGAATACTTGAAGAGAAATTGCACGGAGCCGCGCTGCACAGCGGTCTCAGGCCGCCAGGGGCCCTGGGGGTAGACATCGCCCTTGAAGTAGCCGTCGTCCTGCGGGTCAGAGTAGATGAGGACGCCGGCTGCGCCGCGCTGCTCGGCGATATACACCTTGACGCCGCGGAAGTTGCTGCCGTAGCGGCAGATGACGATTTTGCCGTGCAGGTTGATGTGCTGGGCGGCAAGCTGGTCAAAATCCTCGAGGCTGCAATAGTTGGCGTAGACCACCTCCGCAGTGACGTCGCCGGAGCCGGAGGAGCCGTTGAAGGGCATGACGACGCGGGGATCGTCCTGATAGGGGTCGCCGGAGACATGCTCGCGGGTGGGGCCGGACATGAGGGGGCGGCCGGCGGCGTCCCATGCTTCGACGCGCACCACAGCTGGCTGGTTCAGCAGCACGCGGTAGGGAACGATTTCAGTCTCGAGGCCGGCGGCACGAAACTTCTGCGCCACGTATTCGGCGGTCTTGCGGTCTTCCGGGGTGGCGGCCAGATGGGGCTCTGCGGTGAGCGTTTTGAGATGCTGGCCGGCCAGCCCGGCGTCGGGCACGGCGAGAAAGGAGGCCTCGATTTTGGACTGGGCGGTGAAGTCGGCGTAGCCGAAGACGGCCGGCGGCGTGGGTTGCGGCGCGGATTGGGCGCTCAACGGGCCGGCAAGGAGAGCCAGCATGAAGATGGAAGCAAGCGGCTTGTACTGAGTCATCAACCCTACCTTTATTGGCCTATTTTTTTGGCCTGCCTTTTTGGCCAAGCTATTTTGGCCTATTTTTTTGGACGGACCGGATGTGAAGGCAATGCGCTTGGGGCGGGGGCAAAGCCTGCGGCCTTCAATCAATACACGATGAACACACAAGTTTATTCCACGGGCTGGGCGCAGTGGGCGCAGCGCCGGGCGGCCAGGGGGATCTCGCTGAGGCACTCCGGGCAGGTCTTCAGGGAGGAGGGAGCTTCCGGCGCGGGCTTCTTCAGCCGTGCCTGGAGATGGTTGAGAGGCAGGACGATGGCGAAGTAGACCACGGTGGCCACGATGAGGAAGGAGACCGCAGCGTTGAGGAAGGCGCCGATCTTGATGTGGCCGCCGTGAATGTCGAGGATGACGCCGCTGAAGTCGGGCTTGCCGATGGTGGCGGCGATGAGCGGGTTGAGCACGTCGGTGACAAGCGAGGTGACGATGGCATTGAAGGCCGCGCCGAGAATGACGGCTACCGCCAGATCGACTACATTGCCACGGAGAATGAAATCGCGAAATCCCTTCAACATGCTGCCTCCCATCACTTCCGGTTTTGAGTTTGCCGCTGGAAAGAGCGGGTTACGCGGAGCTCTATCCAGCCCCATCCTACACGGGAGCAAGAAGTTGTGGGTAGAGGCATGAAGGAGAAGTGCGGCGCAGGGGAGGCGGGGGTATCTAGAGATAGATCCAGAGGAACAGGACCATGGCGAGGATCATCAGCTCAGAGTAGAGCAGGATGAGGACGCCGGCGTGGTAGAGACTCCACTTGCGGTCGAGACAGCGGGCGGTTTCAAACATGGCCCAGAAGGCGACGGGGGCACAGAGCATCTGGCCGTGCGAGGCGTGGAGCGCGTTGACGCGGGGAAAGCCGGCGAACCTCATGCTGGCCGCGAGTGCGGCGAGGGCGAGGAGGATGCCGCGCGGCAGCGAGCGCTGGCGGAGGCGCAGGAGGGAGGGACGGGCTGGCTGGCGGATGGCGGCCATTGCTTTTCAAGTTTAGTTTTCGTGGTTTTTATCCGCCAGCGGATAAAAACCAGCTTCTAGCTGCTAGTGTGGTGAATCCAAAGTTCGTAGCATAAGTTGAGGTTCCGAACCGCAGATCCTTCGACTGCGTTTGGCGCAAAAAACGCGCCAAACTACGCTCAGGATGA
>Ga0316217_10005812_pt1 | contig 12564 bp, 8 predicted proteins | sample 1anoAmetaG_FD_203633 | JGI IMG/M metagenome (GOLD analysis project Ga0316217, IMG submission 203633) | Freshwater microbial communities from Trout Bog Lake, Wisconsin, USA - 1anoA | ecosystem: Environmental > Aquatic > Freshwater > Lake > Hypolimnion/Profundal zone | place: USA: Wisconsin...
CCGCATTGGACGGGCTGCGTCAGGAAAAGTTCAATTTGATTTACCGACCGATTTGGCTTGTCCTCATACCGGCAAGGGGGGATTCGCAGTCAACGTGGTTATTCTGGTGCAACCGCCCCCGGCTGTCAATTTCGATTTTCCCGGATTCTGCCGCCCCGCCGCCGGTTTTCTGCCACCTTGGCCGTGATTCCGCCCGCTGCCAACTTGATCACTGACGTGGTCTGCAACCCGCCAGCAGCCGGCTAAACCCGCGGAAATCAAGCCGCGCCACAATCCGGTGTAACTTAACAAAAACCCTGGCCGTCTACCGAGTCAAAATATATGTGTGCGTTTCACTTAAACGCAATCGCCACGAAAGTCAGATTTTACTTATGAACCCCCCAGCGAAAAAAACAACATTTCCCCTGTCCAAATTATCTTCAAATCCCGGATTGCGCTTTCATCCGGGTCAAGCCTTGAGCCGGTCGGCGATGCTTGCCGCCGCCGCATTTTTCCTGTTCAACCTCCCGCAGCCGTTTCAATGCACAGCCGCTCCAGCCTTGTCCGAGGTTGCCAACAACTGTGCCGCGGCTGACGAAGGGCTCTGGCGTTCCTGTGCCAAGCCTCCGGAGGGCTTGAGTTCACGCGACCTGTTCGCCTACGCCTTGAATTTGTGCATATCCAGGCAACATCCTGAACGGCTGGATCGTCTTTTTGAATTGGCCGCCGAGATGCAGGACCGCGATCCCAAGAGCCGCAGCTATGGCAACTTCCGCTGGTATCGCCGCGATGCCAGGGTTCTCGACGGCAACGCGGTGGATTTTTGCATGCGAGGCGGCTCGCTGATATGGATGCAATACCGCGAGTTCATTCCGGAAAAAGCGCGCGCCCGGCTGCTGGAGATGCTGAATCTCGCCACCATCGGCTGCCTCAATCACAAAGTGCGCGAAAGCTATTCCAACATCGCCATCATGAACGCCGGCGATTTGATTCTGCTCGGAGAAACCTTCGGCAATGAAAAAGCGACGTCGGAAGGCTATGCCCGACTTGACCGCGTGTATCAATACGCCCGGCAAGCCGCTTTTCACGAATTTGACAGCCCGACTTACTCGACCGTGGATCTGGACGGCCTGGGAATGATCGAGGCCCATTGTCATCAGGAGCGCGGCCGCGCCCAGGCACGCGCGCTGCTGGAATTGCTATGGACCGACATCGCCGCCAACTGGTTCGAACCGGCGCGCCGGCTGGCCGGTGCGCATAGCCGCAGCTATGATTATCTGCACGGCCTCGGCGGTCTTGAAGTTCAACTAACCTTGCACGACTGGCTTGACGAGCCGTTGGCGAAAGGCCGCGATGTCATTTACGCCGCGCAATCGCAATGGCAGCCGCCAGCAAAACTGCACCCGCTTGCCCAGAAATTTCCGCGCCTCGTCCGGCAAACCTGGGGAACCGAACCCAACCAATTCCGCACCCATTATCTATTGCCGGACATCACGCTGAGCTGCACCGCCTCCAGTTACGGCGGCTGGACGGATATGCCGTTGACCGTGGATTTGCCCGGCGACTGGCAAAACTCCATCCGTTGTTACTTCATCGCCGACGGCCGCGACGATCCGTTTGGGAAGAATAAGATTCCGCAAGGCGCGCATCACAAGGCGCTCCATCTCAATCCATTTTGGGCGGCGGCGCAGCGGGAGACCGATGCGCTGGGCCTGGTCGTTTACCGGAACAAGGACATCGGCGTGAATGACGCCGCCTTCACGCTGCAATCAACTTTCGTGCTGCCGTTGAGCGCGGATTTCATCCGCATCGGCGACCGGCAAATTCACTTCACCAAATCCAAACCCACCCATGAAGTGGTGAAGCCCGGCGACGTGATTTCGGTGCGCCAAGGCACGGCCGCCCTGGCTTTGCGCATCCCGTGGACTCGCGGCGTGGGCGGAGCCCCCGCCTCCATCGTGCTGAACTACGATGGCAACAAATTCGGCGCCGTCTGCCTCACCGTCCAGCATGGCCAGCCCACGACGGGCATCAAAAACGACCAGCCCATTGCCAGCGCAGCCTTCTGGGTGCGCATCGCCTCGGGGTTGACCGACGAAGCCAGCTTCAACACCTGGCTGGCGAAATTCACCAAGGCCCCGGCGACGGCGGAAGGCCAGGCGAACCAAGTGAAAATCCAAGTCGAAGGCTTGGCCGGCCCCGTGGCGCTGGATGTGCCCCTGACCGGCACGCCCGCCGCCACCTTGAACCCGCCGCCGGCGCCGGTGGTTCTGGAAGTGAACGGCACGGATCTCGCGCCCCAAATTCTGGGAAATCTGTAAAGCCAGCGCCGGAAAAATCGGCCCCCGGAAATGCACTTGGCCGACGAAAGCGGTGTCGCGCTGCGCTGGCCACCGACTTGGACTGGGATTTGATTGTCGGGCGTGAGAAAATGTTCCACAGTGCTGACCCGATGAATAAAACAATTCAATGGCCGGCGGGCGACTTCGCCCTGCCCGCCGCGGTGGCGTTGAACCCGGCGTTGACCGAGGCGGCGGTGCGCAAACAGCTTTCCACCGCGCTCGCGGCCAAGACCATCGTCCAGACCCGGAAGGGCGACGGCAAAATCCCCGGCACCTTCCAAGTGGTGAAGGCCGCTCCGGCTGGCAACTGAACGGCTGTTTCGGCGCGGTTAGGCTCCTGACGCGCCGGCAAAAACCGGATTTTATTGGCGGTTAATTTACAAACCACTGTCGGAAAGCAATTTCCATCTACAACTGTGTCACGGTGTCCCGAAAACGGTCCTTTTTCACATCGTTAAAGTGTTTTTTTTAAAGAAATTAGAACAGTTTTCGTCGTAAACTGAACAGTTTTCGTCGTGGACTGAACAGTTTTTAACGGGGATTGAACACTTATCAGCACTAACTGAACAGTCTTTAACGCAGACTGAACAGTTTTCGTCCCGGACTGAACACTTCGCGACAGGAACTGAACAGTTTTATCCCGGTATGGAACAGTGTGGAACCGGAACTAAACCGTCTTGGCCAGAGCAGCATTGGTTCCGCGTGCAGGCCAGCGGCGCCGCCGGGGCGGGCGACTGGGCCGGCCCCATCAGCAAACGCGCGACCTAAGCGCGCATAAAGAAAATCAACACCGCCACTCCGCAAGGGCTGGCGGTGATTTTGTTTTGCCATCGCAGTGGGCGAAACTATGCTGCCATAACAATGAACATTAATTCTGAAATAATGCTGTTTTTGAAAATGGCTGCTCTGGCAGGAATCAAAATTAAGGGAGGGCAAATTACAATTCAAAAACTAAACCCACATAAACCAAAGTCACTTCCAAAAGGCAAAATGGGAATCTACATTTTTCATCACGAAAAGGATTGCCTTAAAATCGGCAAGGCGGGTGCTAATAGCGGACCAAGATTTAAGAGCCACCACTATGCTATTGGTCGCTCACCGAGCAATTTGGCTAAGAGCCTTTTAGACGATATTAATATGCAACGTTTCGGATTAACGAAGGAAATTATCGGCGAGTGGATTCGAAACAACACCGAAAGAACAGACATTTTGGTGGATGAGGCACTCGGTATTTTTACACTAAATCTTTTGGAGGCATTTCTACATTGTCGACTAAATCCCAGATACGAAGGCTTTAAGAGTCAGAAGGTTTCAGCCAAAGCGAAAACCGAAATTGAAGATTGGCTCAAGCGAAAAATTACCGTTACAAAAGCTGAAACTAAAAATCTATTTTCCACCGAAGAATTTGGGCCCAAACCTGTCCCCTTTGGTTACAACAACGCTGAATGGAAAAAACTGCTCGCCATGATGCGGCCACAAGATGAGTTGTGGGAATTTACAAGTCCCGAAGAAAGCTGGAAACATCTAGCTGGCAGAGCCGGGATTGCTTTGGTGCGGGATAGGAAGGTTATTCATATCATGGAGACCATAATCAATTGAAACTAGGATTGTATGCTTCTGAACTCGCTATTTAATTATTGCTTCCCGTGAAATTTTCTCGCCCGCCAGCACGTTTCTCGGTTTAATCTCCGCCACATGAAGAAGCAAAAAGCTTACGCCGCCGCCGGCGTGGACATTGATCTCGGCAACAAAGTCAAAGCCACCCTGCCCCAGTTGCTCGCCGCCACACACCGCCGCGAGGTGCTCGGCAAGGTCGGCGGCTTCGGCGGCCTGTTCGCGCTGGACGTGAAAAAATATCGCGAGCCCATCCTCGTCTCCTCCGTGGACGGCGTCGGCACCAAGCTCAAGATCGCCTTCCAGCAGGACAAGCACGACACCATCGGCGCGGACCTCGTGAACCATTGCGTCAACGACATCGCCGTGCTCGGCGCAGAGCCGCTGTTCTTCCTCGATTATCTCGGCACCGGCAAGCTGGAGCCGCACGTCTTCACGGACATCATCAAGGGATTCGCCCGCGCCTGCGCGGAAAACCATTGCGCGCTCATCGGCGGCGAGACGGCGCAGATGCCCGGCTTTTACCAAAAGGGCGAATACGACGTGAGCGGCACCATCGTCGGCGTGGTGGAAAAATCCCGGATGCTCAACGGTCAGAAGACCGTGAAGCGCGGCGACGTGGTCATCGGCATCGAATCGAGCGGCCTGCACACGAACGGTTATTCGCTCGGCCGGAAGATTTTCTTCGAGCAACTCGGCTACAAACCTTCCAGCAAAGTTCCCGGCTTAAAAAAATCCATCGGCGAAGAATTGTTGAAAGAGCACATCAGCTACGGCCCGCTGGTGCAAAAATTGCTGAAGTGCTTCAACTCAAAACTAAAAACTAAAAATTCAAAACTGCCTGTAAAGGCGTTCGCGCACATCACCGGCGGCGGTTTCGTGGACAACATCCCGCGCGTGCTGCCGAAGGCGCTCGACGTCGTCATCAAGAAAGGTTCGTGGGAGATGCTGCCGATTTTCCAGATCATCGCCGCCAAGAGCGGCGTGCCGGACGAGGAATTGTATCAGGTCTTCAACATGGGCATCGGCATGGTAAGCATCGTCGCGGCGGACAAGGCGGATGCCGTGCTGAAATTCATCAATGCGCAGAAGCACAAGGCGTGGATCATCGGCGAAGTCGTCAAAGGCCAAGGCGAAGCGCGGGTGGAATAAAAAAGCGCCGGATTGGCTCCGGCGCTTCACGAAAATCGCTCCGCTTAAAACTGCCGCAGGAGTTCCAGCATTTTGCGGTCGAGCTTGTGGCCCTTGAAAGTTTCGTAGGTGACGTCTTTGCGCTCGCTGTCCAGGACGCCGAACGGGCCGCGGAAATTCCACAACGCCCAGCCGAATCCGGCCGCCTGCCAGTTCTCCAGGCAGTCGCGCATCCAGGCCAGCACCACCGCGTGCGGCGTGTGATTGAACGCGCCCCATTCGCCGACAACGACGCCCACGCCCTGCGCGGCCAGCGCCTGCCATGGTTTGATCATTTTTTCCTGGAGCGTTTCCTTGGTGTGCAGGTAACGCGGGTTGACCGGCCACGCACCGTGAGCGTCCACAATAAACGACTCCTGCTTGACGCCCCAGTCGTTGCTGCCCGGCACGATGACGGCATCGCCAAAATGTAATTCCGTGAAGGTGAGCCAGTCGCCTTTGCCGACCTGGATCTGAACCTCGCGCGTCCCGGCGGGAAGCGTGACGGCATAATCGCGGTCGTAGTCGGCGGTGTAACCACCCCAACTGGCCAGTTCAGATTTTTTCCATTCGCCCGCGCCGGGACCGGGTTGAAATTGTTTCTGCAAGACGACCGCGCCATCGGCTTTCACCAGCAGTTCGGCCTGCGCGGAAACATGAGCGATGCGGATGCTGAACGGTGTGGCCTGCGGACATTCCACCTGCAAGCCGAGCACGCTCTTGAATTCCGGCTTCATGTCGCCGTAGAGGTGGTTGTTGATGCCGACGGGCACCGGCCAGGCCGGCGTTGGCCACGGACCGTTGTGATGAACCCAGCCCGCTTCGTAGTGACTGACCGACGTTGGCTCGTAGCCGCGCGTGCTTTGAGCGATGCCAAACGATACCAGTTCCGGCACCGGCGCCCCGCCGGCGCGGATGCCGTCGGCAATGATGAGCCGGCGCGAATCGGCGGCACGGATGGCCTCGATCGCCGGCTTCATCGCCGCCGCGTAAACGGCGCCGGTAATGCCGTTGGGTTCGTTGATGAGGTTAAAACTTAGTTGCCGGTTCGGCACACCTTTGAAGCGCGCCGCGAACATGCCCCAGTGCCGGGCGAATTGTTCCTGCGCCGACGCTTCCGTCCACAGCGTCGGCTTCTCACCATTGCGCATGTTGATGCAGTAGCCGGGGGCACGGTGAAAATTGATGCAGACGTGAACGCCATGCTCCTTGCCCCACGCCACGGCCTGGTCAATCTCCTTCATTGTCTGCTCGTTGAAGTCCGCCTCCGGCGTTTTCACCCAGCAACGGAAATCCATCGGCAGGCGCACGAAGTCGAATCCCCAATCGGCCATCAACTCGAAATCCTGTTCGACGAATGGCAGGTTGCCGCCATCGAGCCGGTATTTTTCCAGCAAGTTAAACCCGCGCCAGCGCGGCAGTTTCTGCGGCGTGGCTTCAGGCAGGGCGGACAACGGATGGCCGTAACCGGGTTTGGCAAATGCCGTCAGGACGGCGGTGGCGGCGCTGGCTTTGAGAAATTGGCGGCGATTCATAAAGTTGGATAAAGGTATTTGATGGCCTTGGGTCAATAGCCGTCCCAGGCCAAATCGGGCGATTCCGCGCGCAATTTGCGATCCGCTTCAAACACGCGCCGGGCCGTTGCTTGCAATTCCGGGTTTCGCGTGATTTGTCCCCGGTATGCCAGGGCGATGGCGGTGAAGCGATACTCCAGGCCTTTGGGTTTTCCGTTGCGGGCTTTTTCCTGTCCCAAACCAGTGCGGGTGTTGCCAGTGGGATCCACACTGCCGTCAGGACGAACGCGCGTGAGCAGCCACGCGTAGGCCTTGTCCATCATCGGTCTCATCTCCGCCCGCAGTTGATCATCCGCCACCAAGGCGTAATAGCGGCAGGCAAACAAAAGTCCATAGGCTTGGTAATGACTGTCGGGGCCGCCCTTTTCTGGATTGACGCCATCGGGCTGCTGAAACGCAATTCCCTGACGCGCGAAATCGGCGGCGGCGGCCAGCAAATCCCGGTCGTGACACAAAACCCCGGCCTCGCCCAAGGCCGCCGCATCAAGGTAGCGCCGGTGGCCAAACGGCCATTCGCCGCCTTTTTTTAACGTCGGATTCCAAAATTTGTCATGAACCTCCGGACGGATCATCCAGCGCGCCGCCAGTTGTAATTTGGATTTGAGGTCACCGATTTGATCTTTAAATTTCGCCCGCCACGATGAGGCTTCGAGCAGCAGCAGCGCCCGCGACGAGGCTTCAATAAAAAATGCGGCGCTGTGGTAGTTGTCGGAGTGCGGAAAATCCCCGTTGGTGGTCATCTGCGCAAAACCCCAGTCCAAAACCTTGAGCCCCCACCGGATTTCATCCGCATTGCCGAACGAGATTCCGGCCGCCACATAGTCGCCACCCAGTTGCTGATCCTCAATAAACCAACGCAGTGAACGATTGGTCTCCCAGGCCGGGTTCAACCGCAGCGCGCCGCTTTGCGCCGCCCAATCCGCCGGCGGCGCCTTGAAACCGGCATAGGCGTTGTCGCGCATAAAAACGCCGGTTTCAAAAGTGATGAAGTCATTGGTTCCAGTTCCAGCGGCAAAAATCCCCCCCCAAGGCGCCAGCAGGAAAACAACCGCAAGGATGAAAATATTTTTCTTCATGGTGTGCTTGAGGATTAATTTTAGGGCGGGTTTTCAAAATGACAATGTCATTCCGGCTGGATATATTTTGGTTGAAACCTTTGGTTTGACCAACCCGTCCTTGAACTGTTCCCCGATGAAACATTTTTCTCTACTGACCCTGATCTGCTGGCTGGCCAGCGGCGTGGCGCGGCCGGCGAATGCCCAGCCGGCTGACATCCTTGCCGGCCTGCGCCCGGAGCATCCACGGCTGATCATCACCGCCGCCGATTGGAACAATTTGCGCACACGCCGCGCGGGCAATGCCGAAATGAATGCGCTGCTCACCAAAATCGTGAACGATGCGCGCAACGCGGCAAAGCTGCCGCCGTTGATCTATAAAAAGGAAGGCATCCGGCTGCTGGCGGTTTCGCGGGAGGCGCTCCGGCGGATTCAGCTTTATTGTTTCGCCTACCGGCTGACCGGCGAAAAAGTTTTTCTCGACCGCGCGCAAAGCGAGTTGCTCAATATCGCCGCGTTCAAGGACTGGAATCCCTCGCATTTCCTCGACGTCGCCGAAATGACCGCCGCCGTCGCGCTGGCCTACGACTGGTTGTTCGACGCGCTGCCGGCGGCCACCCGCGCCACGCTCAAGCAGGCGATCCTGGAAAAAGGCCTCAAGCCGGGGCTGGCCGTTCAGAAAGGCTGGCCGATCACCGTCAACAACTGGAATCAGGTTTGTTTTGGCGGCCTCACGCTCGGCGCGCTGGCCATCGCGGACGAAAACCCCGAAATCGCCCGCGCGGTTCTGGCCCGCGCCCAGAAAAACATCTCCTACGGCCTCAAATCCTATGTGCCCAGCGGCATTTATCCCGAAGGCCCGGGCTATTGGGGCTACGGCACGACGTATCAGGTGCTGATGATTTCCGCGCTGCAAACCGCGCTCGGCACGGACTGGAATTTGTCCGCCTCGCCCGGTTTCATGGCCAGCGCGGCGGCGTTGGTGGAGCAGACCGGACCGACCGGGCGGCAGTTCAATTTTTCCGATTGCGGCGATGGCGTCGCCTTCGATCCCACTTTGTTCTGGTTCGCGCAACGGCTGCACTATCCGGCGCTGGTTTATTATCAGAACCAGATGCTGCTGCAAAATCTGGCCAATCCGCGCAAAGACAAGGAGTCGGACCGTTTTTTCCCGCTCCTCGCCCTTTGGACCAGCGATTTGCCGCCGCAAATCCCCTCGCCGTCGCGGCTGCCGCTGGCCTGGCACGGTGATGGAGCCAACCCCGTCGGGGTTTTCCGCAGCGCGTGGCTGGACCCCAACGCGCTCTTCCTCGCGTTCAAGGGCGGTTCGGCCCGCAATAATCACGCGCACATGGACGCCGGCTCGTTCGTGTTTGAAGCCAACGGCGTGCGCTGGGCCAGCGACCTCGGCTCGCAGGAATATTACACCATCGAGTCCAAGGGATGGAAATTGTGGGATTCGTCCCAGGACAGCGACCGCTGGCGGGTTTACCGGCTGAACAATTTCAGCCACAACACGCTCACCCTCGGCGGCAAGCTGCACAACGTGGCCGGCGACGCGCGCATCACCGAGTTCGGCGACACTTCGGCCACGGTCAACCTCTCGCAGATTTTCGCCGGCCAGGCCGCCAGCGTGACGCGGAAATTTTCCATGCCCGGAAACAAAACCGTCGCCATCCGCGACGACATCACCGGGGCCAAGCCCGGTTTGTCCGTGCACTGGCAAATAGTCACGCACACCAAGATCAGCGTGAACAATAACCAGGCCACGCTCCAGCAGGATGGCAAAACCCTGACAGCCAAAATCATTTCGCCGGCCGGCGCGCATTTTGAGGTCGCCAGCGCCCAGCCGCCGGACGACGGCGTCAACCAGCCCAATCCCAACTCGCAAATGCTCGTGGTGAACACGGCGGTCCCGGCAGCCGGCAGCCTCACCGTTGAAATCCAGTTGCAGCCGTAACCGCCGCCGCCCGCCGGTAAAATTGATTCCATCCGCGCCGGCTTCCTGCTTCAATTTGCGCGCATGAAAATCCTCGTCATCGGTTCGGGCGGACGCGAACACGCCCTGGTCTGGAAACTGGCGCAGTCGCCCAACGCCACGCAGCTGTGGTGCGCGCCCGGCAACGCCGGCATCGCGCAGGAACGCCTCGCCCGGAACGGCACGGCGGTGGAATGCATCAGCCTCGGCGCGGAAGATCTGCCGAAGCTGCTGGCGTTCGCCCAGGAAAAGAAAACTGACCTCGTCGTCGTCGGGCCGGACAACCCGCTGGCGCTCGGCATCGTGGATTTGTTTCAGCAGCATGGCCTGCGCATTTGGGGCGTTAACAAAAAAGCCGCGCAGTTCGAGTCCTCGAAGGTTTTCTCGCAGAAATTCATGGAGAAATACGGCATCCCGACAGCGGCGGCGGGCACGTTCTCGGAGGCCGGGCCGGCAAAGGCCTTCTGCGCCACGCTCGGCGGTAAATGTGTGGTGAAAGCCGACGGCCTCGCGCTCGGCAAAGGCGTATTGATCTGCGCCAACCACGCCGAAGCCGAAAAGGCCGTGGACGAAATCATGGTCAGCAAGGCGTTCGGCGCGGCGGGCGCAAACGTCGTCATCCAGGAATTTCTCGAAGGCATCGAGGTCTCGCTCCACGCGCTGTGCGACGGCAAGACCGCGAAGCTCTTTCCCACGTCCCAGGATCACAAGCGCGCGCTCGACGGCGACCACGGCCTGAACACCGGCGGCATGGGCACCTATTCGCCCACGCCGTTTTTGACCGACGCGCAGCTCGCCGAAACCGCCAAAAAAGTGCTCGAACCCTTCATGCGCGGCTGCTTGGCCGAGGACATTGATTATCGCGGCCTGCTGTATCCCGGCGTGATGCTGACGAATAACGGCCCGAAGATTCTGGAATTCAACGCCCGCTTCGGCGACCCGGAGACGCAGGTTTATCTGACGCGCTTGGAAAATGATTTGGTGGAACTCCTCGCCGCCAGCGTCTGCGGTTCCCTCGGCTCATTGGAATTGAAATGGAGTCCGCTCGCCAGCGTCTGCGTGGTGATGGCCAGCGGCGGCTATCCGGGAAATTATCCGAAAGGCAAAGTCATCACCGGCCTGGACACGGCCAACAAGCTGCCGCACACGAAAGTTTTCCACGCCGGCACCGCGTTGAAAGACGGACAGATTGTGACGAACGGCGGCCGCGTGCTCGGCGTGACCGCGCTCGGCAAAGATTTGAAAGCCGCCCAAGCCGCCGCCTACGCCGCCGTGGAGAAAATTCAGTTCGACGGCGCGCACTTCCGCCGCGATATCGCGGCGAAGGCGCTTCGCTAATTACCGCCCGCCTTTGCGCCCAGCATCTTGGCGCCCATTTTGAGCGACATCATGCTCATCGCCGTGCGGCTGGAGAGTAATTTTTGGAACGACGCCAGTTGGTCCGGCGACAAAATGTTCTGCGCGCGCGCCAAGTAAAGTTGGTTGAGCCGATCCTGTTCCTGTTCATATTTGGCCATGTTTTCGTCGGAATACATGGCGGCCATGTCCATCGTGGCCTTGCTCTTGTCGGTATAGTCCACGGTGAACTTGAAATTTTGCCGCTCGTTCGCCATCGCCTGGATCAACTGTTCGGTTTGATCCGGCGTCATCTCCTGGCCGCCGGCCAGCTGCTCCGTAAAGCCGGCCGGCCCGACGACGACCGCCCGTTCGAGGTAACTCTTGTCGTAGGCCTGATACGCCGCAAAGCCGTCCGCCCCCAGCAGTTGTTTGATCTGATCCTCCACGCCGGTTAATTCGGCGTTGATTTTGTCTCCCATTTCCTTGAGCTGCGCGGGCGTCATTTTGCCGGAAAGCATCGCGAAGCCGGAATCCATGCCGACGGTTCTTTTGTCAATTAACAACTGCTTCAGCGCGGAGGTCTGTTCCGGCGTCAAATGCAAATCGCCGAACAGCTTCGCATAAACTTTTTCGACCATGCCGGCATTCGCGGTTTTCATGAACTCCTTCATCTGCGGACCCTTGACCATTTCCGCCAGGGAATTGTCCGACTGGGCGCGCTGGGTGGCATCCGCGCGCATGGTCGTTACCTGACCGCGCAATTTCAAAAGCTCCGTTTGATGCGGATTTGCTTTCAACCTTGAATATTCCGCCAGCAAACCCGCCAGCCGGTTCGTCGCGTCGTCACGTTCTCGTTGCAGTCGCCGGATTTGCCCGGCCAGCGGCGCCTGCTGTTGCTGGAGCGTCTGGACTTGTTCGCGCAGTTGCACCGCTTGGCGGGCTGCGTAAATGCCCCCACCGGCCAGGGCGGCGAAGGTGGCGGTGACGAGGATTTTTTGGAGCGTGGTCATGGCAATGGTTTTGGTGGCGGTGATGAAGGTTGATGTTTGAACGGCAGTTCCGGTCAGAACCGCAGCGGCGGAAATCGTGGCGGCCAGTCCGGCAGGCGCGACTTGAACGGCGTTCGCGGAAATGACAACGACCAGTCCGCCCGCACCGATGGTCACGTTGCGTTTCGAGAAAAACTCGCGCAGCCGTTCCACCGCGCGGCTGACACGTTTTTGCGCGGCGTCGTCGCCCACGCCCAGTTGCCGGCCGACTTCGCGGAGGGATTTGTTTTCAAAATAGCGGAGCAGGATGGCGGCGCGATCCGTTTCGTCCAGCGCGGACACGGCCTCGTCAAGCAGCGGTTCGATCTGCGTCCAAGTTGTTTCCGTGGCGTTTATGGCATTCATCTCGATGGCGATTTGTTCCCGTAACTGGCGGCGGGATTCCTGACGGATGACATCAACCGCCGTCCGCCGCGCGACGGCGTAAAGCCACGCGGTCAAAACCGTGTCTGGCTTCAATTTGCC
>Ga0316217_10005813_pt1 | contig 12562 bp, 10 predicted proteins | sample 1anoAmetaG_FD_203633 | JGI IMG/M metagenome (GOLD analysis project Ga0316217, IMG submission 203633) | Freshwater microbial communities from Trout Bog Lake, Wisconsin, USA - 1anoA | ecosystem: Environmental > Aquatic > Freshwater > Lake > Hypolimnion/Profundal zone | place: USA: Wisconsin...
AAGCCGGCAGGTCAAGACTATTAACGACCCTCCAATGACGGCGAAGTTCCGAGCTAAAGTCAGATCCGCCAACTTTGTGTGAGGCTGCGGCAAAAACGTAAAAGTGGTGCCCACGACAGGACTTGAATCTGCCAATCTGCTTTCGTCAATTTTCGCAAATGTTCATTTAACCCTCATAAATATTGAAGAGTATTTACTTTTTATTTTTTATCCTCACGCACGTTTATACATACAAAACGAAACTTTACTGTCAGGAAGCGTCAGGTGTTTTTATTTCTCGACCACCCTCCATCAGTCTCGTTTTCTTATTTACCGGCGAGAGCCAGGCAGACCGAGCTCATCATACGTCGAATAGCAAAAAGCATAACGGCCGCGTGACTTCGTCCGTCCGTGATTGGAGTTCAGGGTGCGAGGTTGTGCCCAGGTCAAGATAATTGCATTATGCACTCACTCATTTCGGCCCTTAAGCCAGGCATTTTTTGCAATAGGCGGCAGAATTACGCACATACAGATCAAGAATCTCGGACAGGTGCAGGCATCGAACCCACTCCCGGCGCACCGAACTGACGGCGCGGTTTCGCTCGCACGATTGGCCGGACTCGTGACCTGCCAATCGATTCACTTTATTCAAAAGGACACAATCTGTCGATATCGCAAAACCATCGTGCGCCCCGATGATAGCTATTGAAAGAGATCACGAGGCATCGCCCTGCCAAAACGGCAGTTTTGCGAAGAACCTATCGACTGATTTACGCAGAGCAAAAACAAAAATAAAAAGCCAAATTTAACTATTGACTGTTTAATACCTAATCATATAAATGTCCAAGCCTTATACGTAAAAAATCTATTTATGGATCAACTAGGGAGTTCAAAAACGCTGTCGATTTTCTTATTGGCATTCATATTTTTATGCGGTTGCACCGTGCCTGATCGCGTGAATCATAGGAACAGTTCTGCCAATGCAAATTCAATTGATACCGACGCAGCTGCATTCAAATCATTTACCAGCACCAATTCCGGACTTCAGTCTAAAATCCAGGCAAACACCACGGCTCAGATGGTGCTGATGCAGCAGGTGGATGACGCGCATGAAAAACTCCGAGAAACGTATTTTGGGTATAGCATGGATGACAAGACATGGTTAAACATGGTGGCTGGTATGTGGAAAGATTTTGGCCTTGCAACGAACATAGACATCAACAGATTTGAAGTGGCCAAAACACCCGCTGATCTTAAAAATCTCGAGCCGGACATTTCGAATATGAACATCCTCGTCACCAACCAAATCGTCATGAGGATACGTAAGATTCAGGCTATCGGAAAAGTCCTGCAAGCACTTTCTGAAGGACAAGCAGCATTGGCGAAACAAGCCGCAAATCAAGCTGCAACTAATTTGGCTACTTTGACAAATCTTTTAGTAAATGCCTCACAGCTTTCGAATACTAACAAAAATACTAGCACCAATAATAGTTCGATTGCCAATATGCTGCTATTGCTTCAGTCTGAAGTCATCGGAGCTGGCAGACAGTGGAGTCAAAATGAAGAGGTGAAATCAAATGCCACAGCGCTTCAAAAGTTAATATTGGCACAGGCTGAAAATAGCCGCGACCCTGCCTCCGCCTACGCTTTGGTAGCTATAATTGGAACAGGCTTGGGATCAAATGACATGGTGTCCCTAGATAACTTTATTACAAACCTGCAAGCGAGAATCATAAGTGACTTGCCCACGAATAACATTAGCCCTCACGCCGGAGCCTCAAATTCAAGTGTGGTCATGGAGGATTCCATGGATTTCAAAAGCCACCTCGTCATGGCTTTAACCACTACCACACCACCGCGTTCGGGAGCACCCATAGAATCTGCCTCTCCAACTACAAGCTCTTCCGCAGACAACTATGAGCAGGCATTTTCTAATTCTTGGAACAGCGCATATCAATTGGTTTTAAGTCTGAAGAATGATAATGCCATTTATCAGAAATCTCTACTTGTAGCAAGACTCTCGATTAATACCAAAACCGCGAATGCAAATGCTGAAAATTCACTTTCAACCATTGCTAAGAATATTCCCTTGGCAGCAGAATCAATTGCTTCTTCGGCCAACGATTTGCAGGTAAGTTTAAACAACTTCGGAAATATTTTGCAGGACACCAATGCTATAGCAGAATTCACGGGCTTATTCTCCTCAAATGGTGGAGATTCCAGTCAATTACTTCCCCTATTATTGAATGCAGCCAGCATGAATCCCAATGTCAATCAATTCTTGAATCAAGGCTTACTGCAAAACACAAATCTGGTTAATCAATGGATGCAAATCGGAAAGGACATCCAGGGGGAATCCCTCGCGGCGGGGGCACGCTTAATGCAATTCTTTTATGATTTATCGCAATTACAGACTTCTTTATATAAGGAAAACGCTAGACATTACGCGGCCCTGGGCGGCATTGGGACGAAGGAGATACAGCGTTGGGATTGGATTGGTGATGTTTATGATAAAATCGCATTGCTTTATCACGTCAATTGGACAAACCAGATGATTGGCGATAATGCTTACAACAATTGCCTATTCATGGATTCGCCCGCGATCAACTCGTTTCAGGATTATTACATGAGCGATGTTACCAATGTGCAACCATCTGCCTTTGAGCGGGGCTACACTAATGTTTGGAAGGGCGTAAGAATTCTCCCAACTGTGCTACCTACTGATCAAATCATACCCAGTATAAGAATTCTTGCGGAAAATGCTTATGAGCACCAGACCGCATCCCCGAGCACTTATGACCCGATCGGCTTATATGCTCAAATAAGCCATAGTCGTTTAAATCAAGCAATCGAACTGATCTTAAGAAGCGATTTTATAATCAACTACAATAAACAACAGGCTGATGTTCTCCATCGTTTACTTTTAGGCGAGATCAAGGACCACGCTAACATTGTTGATTCAATTATTTTGAGCACCTACGAAGCCAATATTCAACTGCAAATTGGCGATTCTAAAGCATTTCATGACACAGGGATAACGGATGCTGACTTACAAATGGCGCTGCAGACTATACAAGCCGGATTTATAGGCCTGATTTATTCAAAACAATGAGTTTATGCGACTATACTTAATATTTATTGGGATTGTTGCGGTTGCTTGCGGCGGCTGCACAACCACGACGGCAAGCCGGAATCAGGATGCCGCCACTGCGCAGCTGATAGCTGAATACGAAGCAAAGCAGCAAGCGAGGATCAATCAGTTGAACGAGGATTATCAGCAAGTATACACTTTGGAGATGGATCAACTTGTCGCTTTGGGAAAAAAACAGTTCGACCAACAGCTGCAATTGCAGGCAACACACTTATCCGAACAAATCCTTAAGGATTGGAAAAATCAAACACTTCCCGGAATACTTGCCGATTCGAGTTATAGTGCGCTGCAGGATGACTATCAAAAGCTGAATACTATTGAAGCCAATCTCCAGACTGCCCGCCAAACTTACAATGACTCGTTTTCTTCCATCGCTATGGACATGAAGAAACTCGATGTCATCAAATCCAGCTTACAAAATTTGGCCATAACACCCGATACACGTAAGGAATTAGAAGATTTCTTTTCCGCATTATATAGTGCCTACCAGAAATCTCAAAAAGGCAACCAAACCCCATCTGGCAATTCTAGTTCGTCAAACAAATAAACTCCTGCATATTTATTTATGCTGAGCTTAATGATGCTCCGATTATATGAGAAATGTATTTATCATTTCGACCATCGTTTTTACACAATCTCTGTTTGCACAGGAACTTTGCAGTTGGGAATCCGGAACATTTACGACTCTTTCTGTATTGGATAGATCCTTACTAATGCAGTCGCTCCAGTCAAAAATGGAGCCGAAGTTCACTTTTTCAATAGGCGATATAAAGTTGACGAGCCGCCATTTCTTCGGCGCAATCCCACCAACTCCCAAAGAATTGAAGAACAAGGCTGTTCAGCAAAGAAAATTTTCCGCAGAATCACTTTATTTAAATCCACCGATCACCGTTTTGCCGGAAAAATTTGATTGGTCGGATCAAGGCAAAGTAACTAGTATAAAGTGTCAATGGGGGAATGATTGCTGGGCTTTTGCATCGTGTGCCGCCATGGAATCCGCTTTGATGATTTCAATGGGATCATCTGTCCCCCCCAATCTTTCGGAGCAGCAAACAATTGATTGCAGCGGTGCCGGCACATTCGCAAATGGAGGGTGGTGGGGGCCAGTTTTTGATTATTATCTAACAAATGGAATCACTGACGAAAGCTCATTTCCATATGCTCATGCTGATACTGTATGCTTCGCAACAAGTGGCCCTCATTATTATGTTCGGAACTGGAGTTATATTGCACCCGATGGTGGCGACTCCACCGTTGACCAGATTAAGACTGCCATAATTAATCATGGTCCTGTGGTTGCTGGAATTTACGCCACTAGTCTATTTGAACACTACACTAATGGGGTATTCAATGAATTCACCAATTTCACCGGAGACATTAATCATGCTATTGTGATCATCGGTTGGGATAATACGAAAAATGCATGGCATTTAAAGAACTCGTGGGGACAATGCGATGCGTGCTGGGGTTGGGGGCAGAACCATTTCGGCTGGGTAGCTTACGGTGCCAATCGTATCGGTTATGGCGCTGCGTGGGTAGAAATGAAGAAGCCTTGATCTCCGGGCCGCGAGACTTCGTCCGGCCGATACCTGCAATAAGGGCGCGAGGCGTTGCCTGTCGCCCAGACATGAATAGCCCGCGAAGCTGCGCACGGGCAATACATCAGCAATAGGGCCGCGAGGCTGCGCCCGGCCCCAGGCATCCAGATTAGCCGTGAGACCAGCCAGCTTTTCTTTCCCTTCGCTTCATAAAACTGGCCGGACTCACTGATTAAAACCAAATTGGTCTGACCCTTCACCGTCAGGCTCCGCTGCTGTCGTGAAGAGTCACAATGGTGGCCGCAACACCAGTTACATTCAGGTCCGCTTTTTTCTGCCCGCCGTTTCTCTCCGTCGCCCTCCCGGCGTCACCGAATTGCACCAGCCCGCCCGCTCGTGGTGCCCCCTGAAGGTTATTCCCACGGGGGAGGGCTGGCGGCTCCGCTTGTTTCGTGAAGGGCGACGGACAGAAGACGCACAGCAGAGCAGTAAAAAAAAGACCATGAAAACAAATCTAAATAATCAAAAAGGGCTCATGAGCAGATCCGCACAATTGAACAGTGAGAAGAAAGACAATCGCTTGCCGATTGACACCGAGGCACGGAAAAAGAACCGGACTTTGCCCACGGCTAAAGTGCTGGAGCTTCTTAAAACCAGCAGTCCGGGTTTGTTCAAACTCTCTGAAGTTGTCGGTAAATGGGTTTGGGTTTCGTTCCGGGAAACGCCCGCACCGGAATTGCGTCAGATATTGGCGCAACTTGGATTCCATTGGAATCGTGAGCGGCAGGCATGGCATCGTAATAAAGTCCTACCTGCTCTCATCATTTACATTACAACAATGTGTTTCGTCAAGATACGCCAGCGTTTTGAAATAATTAAATTGGTAATAGTTAGCAAAAGAAAGCCAGGAGAGGGATACAACTTGAGTTAGGAGAGTAAGTATCATTACTACAAAAGCGTATTTCGCATAGTAATCGCGCGCACTATCTTTCACTGAACTCCAAAAACAAGATTCAAGAAGAAGAAGAAAAGAAACAAGATAAAATGCTAAGGTTGCGTTCCTGAAACGCTTGTTTTCAACATCATTCTTTTTCCCAAGAACGCGCAAATGCTCAAGATCAACATGGTCTAAAACATGAGATAATGTTTTATAATTATCCTCCCAGCATTTTATCACCGTCTTGCGAATCAAAGATCTTTTACTCTGAATCGGTGGATAATAGCCATACTTTAACGAAAGACGAATCGCTAAATAAATTCCTGGAACAGCGGCAGCATATATGTTTAAAAAGTTAATGCTGAAAACTGTTAAATTGAAGTCATTCATTTTAAATCTCCAATCAGAGATCAAACTCTCCGTTCTTAACGCCCAGGAGAAATGCGTTCCACTCTTCTTTTGTGAATGTCACATTGCGTCGTGATTTATCCTTGGTATTAGTTACGTCAATACGATTTGGTGCCATGCGAACACCTACACAATATTCTCCGCATTCACAATAACTACTGGTCTTGAATAAACTTTTTACGCCAGTTTTTTTAGGGGCTTTAGCCATAATAAATCCGTTTTTTGTGTGGAACTGAAGTTCGAACATCACAATACTTGAGCGAAAAGCAAGAATAAAGACCTTTTTAGGTAAAAGAGCATCTGAAAGTTGAAGCTTAGAGTTCGCTTTTGCTGCCACGTATCGCCCGCACACGCCACCCGATTATCACACGCCCCGGACAACGCCGATCCAACCGAAAATTTTTCCTTCGAATTTTCGTATTGTCCAGGCACCGGTGGATTCAACTCTTGCCCGCCGGCATGATGGAAAACCATGCCTTCGCCGCGTCCGGCTGCACCAGCTCGCGGTAATGCTGGAAAATCATCTGCGGCGAATTGCCGGCTTCCAGCGAAACTTTGGCGACATCCTGTGTCTCCGCCACGCGGTAGGAAATGAAGGAGTGCCGCAGTGCATTGTGTTTCCACGCGAACGGTCCCCAACCCTCTTCCGCCGCCGTTTCCGACCCCAACGGCAGCACCGTGCCGCGCGCCCGCCGGCCGCTCTGCTTTTTGTTTTCTTCTTTGCGCCGCTTTGCAGCCCGCTCATCGGCCTGTTTCAACGTCTCGTCGCTGACACCCTTCGACTTCGCCCAGGCCGTCCGCCTCGCTTGGTTCACCGCGCGTGTCATGTCCCTGAATTGATCTACCATATTCGTGAAGGAGCAGACCGGGCCGGCCTCCTTCCAGTGCGGTTTGAGCCACGCCGCCAGATTCGGCAGAATTGGAATCACCCGCCGGCTCGCAGTCTTGGCCGCGCCCGCCTTGATCTCGATGATGCCCGCCGCCTTGTTCACGTTCGCCCAATCCAGCCGTTGAATTTCTGCGTGCCTCACCCCGGCGAACGCGCTGATGGTCATGAAGGGAAGTTGTTCCGCCGACGCTACCGCCAGCAGTTCCGCCAATTCCTTCGGCGTAAAAATTTCAATCTCGCCGCCCTTGTCTTTCGCCAGCGGCACCGCGTCAATTTCGTCATGGTCTTTCGGCAGATACTTCCGTGCGATGCCATAGTTGAAAAGCACTTGGATGGAGGCGCGCAGGTTGTTCCGTGTGCGCGGCCCGACTTTCAATTCTCGCAGCCAAGCATCCACTTCCGTTCCGGCGACGTCACCGATGCAATTGCAAAACCGACTGGTGAACCGTTTCATGTCATACCGCAGTTGTTTGATGTAACGGTCGCTCAACCGGTCAGCCTCCTTGGATGAAATCAATTCAGTGACAACCTCAGGGACCGTTTTGGAAACTCTATCCAACGGATTCCGTTTCAGATAAAAATCCACCGCCTGGGTCAGCGACACCTTGCCAAGTCGCTTGACGGCGTTGGCGTATTCGGAAGCTGCGAACTCCAGCGCCACGCCGGATGGCTTGAGCAGATCAATCGCCCGGTTGTAAGCCGCGCTGTCGGCATTGGTCAACTTGACCGCGCCATGCTGTCCTCGATCCATTTCCTCGGCCTTGGTGGTAGCCGCTTTTTTCGCCTGTTTGAACGTGGGAAAGACCTGGCGATGGCGCTTGCCATCCATCCAGTAGGAGACCGTGAAGTAATTTTCTTCGCCGTGAGGAGTGAGATAAATCCTGACAGTGGAAGACCCGCGTTCAACGGTCCATTTGGTTTGTTCCTTAATCTCGGCGACCGGATTTGCTGGCATGGCCTGAATTGCGCTCATGCCTAAACACTGTCAGGAAGGTGTCAGGAAGTCCACAATAATCCATTCAAACCTTATTTTATATGGTGCCCACGACAGGACTTGAACCTGTATGATGTTACTCACTAGAACCTGAATCTAGCGCGTCTGCCAATTCCGCCACGTGGGCAACGTGTATTTACAATGCTTTCTGCGGCTTTCCTGTTCTGCAATTTTTCCATTGCACCCCGCCATTGCACCCCGTAACTTTCAATTGTGCAATCCGTGCGGGATAAACAGCCAAGTCCCCGGAAACGCGAAGAACACTTGTCAGCCAATGGCAAGTGGCGCTCGTTTCCGAAGGTGCCGCATCTGCTTCAATACGTTATCAGCGGGAACTACTTTGGGAAAGTTAAAATTAACGGCAAGACGATTCGGACAAGTTTGCAGACATCGGTTTGGTCAACCGCGCAACTGCGGCTGAATGATTTCCTAAAGGAAAACCGGGAAAACCGGAACAAGGTTGACCCGCCGAAATTCAGCGAGGCGGTTGAGTTGTTCAAACGGCAGCTTGAACATGAAACGGCGCTCAAGGGTTCGAGCAAACAATACCGCCTCTGGTGTCTCGGGAAACTTCAAAAGTCCTGGCCGGATCTCTGGGAATTGCGCCTGAATGAAATCACCCCGCAGGCGTGCAAGGAATGGTCATCGAAGCTCATCAAGGAAATTGCCTGCCACTACTACAACAACACCCTCGGGACGCTCAAGCAGGTGCTTCAAGTGGGCATCAAAGCGCACAAGGCAAACGGCGGAGGCACGCTCGAAAGTCCGGCGGCGGACATCAAAAAAACGAGGGTCACACAAAAAGAACTGCGGTTGCCGGAGCCCTCCCAATTCAAGGAACTGGTCGTGAACGTCCGCAAGCGCAGCGGCGGCTGGGGGCCGCGCGACGGCGACCTCGTGGAATTTTTGGCGTATAGCGGACTGCGAATCCAATCGGAGGCGGTCTGGGTCACGGGTGAGGATATTGATTGGACGCGCAAAGAAATCATCGTGCGCGGCGATCCGGTCACGGCGACAAAAAACAGTGAAACCCGCCGTGTGCCCATTTTGCCCGACATGGAAAATTTGCTGGTGCGGATGCAGGAACGGCTTGGAACCTTTGGCAAACAGCCGATTCTTCAAGTGGGCAGGTGCAATGAGGCACTGGCGCGGGCCTGTAAGGAAATCGGGATTTCAAAACTGACGCACCACGATTTGCGCCATTTGTTCGCCACGCGCTGCATTGAATCCGGCGTGGACATTCCAACCGTCTCCCGCTGGCTCGGCCACAAGGACGGCGGCGCGCTGGCGATGAAAACCTACGGGCACCTCCGCAACGAACACAGTCAGGCGATGGCGCAGAAGGTGAAGTTCTGATTCAGCATTTTGCTTCCCTCCCCGCTGCATATCCAAGTCTTTCAGTTGAACAGTCTAAATTTTGCCGGCGCGCCTTTAATTTTGGCACTCAAATCATCGAGCGCAGAATTTATAGTTTGGCGGTCATGCTCGTTTTGAGAAATTTTAGTTTTAAGATTTTTCATAATAGCGTGTGGGTCAATTTGCGGGTCAACACCGATATTTGAAATTTGAGTTTCAATATTATTCATGCCGCTGGCATTGCCGGCGCAAAATGCCTCGAGCGTTTCTTGAATCATGGTGTTTGCGCGCAGAAGCTCAGCCCGGTGGGAATGAGCAACGCCCGCGATGAGATTTGTGTTGTTGGCTAGGGTTGCCTCACACACGTTTTTGAATTGGGCCATTTTATCCGCTTCCGCCACCAACAAGGTGGAAAACTGTTCTACTAATTGGGCGTATTCCTGGCTTTTTTGTTGTTGCAAGTCTGCTTGCGTGGGCATTTCTACTCGGGGCTGGGTCATTGGCACGACGGCCGGCGGAACCGCCGCCGGTGGCCGGGGCTTCGGCTCCGGCGACTGCACCGGGATCGGTTGCGCGTAAGGTTTAGGTGCTGGTTGCGGAGTTTGCTTCTGGGCCACGGGCGCTGACGCGCTTTTGTGGTAATGGAAAAAGTTCAGGGCAGCATATACGGCAATGACCCCAAGCAAAATGACCAGGACGGGAGTGATAAAACGACGGAATTTTCTTACATTTCCCACCAGCCAGAAAAAATCCTCCTCCGTCAATATGAGATGAGCAAGACCGCTGCTGGATTTTTGTTCTGACATATTCCCCAATTCCAGTTCCGGGTCCCCTGAGGGCGGTGATGTCTCGGTGATAACCGGTTCTTGGGGCGGAGGCTGCGGGTAGGTTTTCCCCTTCTTGGGCGGCTGGGCGACGACGGTTACCGGTTCGTCCACCAAGGCGGCTGCCATCTGCTCCCGAACCTCTGGATTGATACTGGGGTCAATTTGGTGATAGAGAAATGCCAATTCTGGCGGCTTATTGCCAAGCGCTGTGTCTTTGAGATAGAGATTCTCTATCTCCTGATCCAACTTGTCCAGGTAGCGTTCACGTATCGCCGCATCCTGCGCGGCCTTGAGCATTGAATTCATCGAGTAACCCGCACCGAACAGAACTGCTATTGGCCAATTGAAAAATGCGAGAAATAATTCCATATAAAATAATGCAAGTCCTTCATTGCTCCAAATGGCTCTTCCCCGGCTTCGCGAATGATGGGGGATGCCTTGATTTCGCAGCCTGGCAGCCTCCCGGATGTTTTTGATTCCGACTCTGAATTGGATTCCCGCCATCAGCAACCCGACAAAACCAGGAATATATTTACTCTGAAAAATGAACGCCAAGAAATGCAGCGGATGCCAAATACACAGCAAACCCGCTATCGAGGACCATGGGGCAAAAAGTAGCGCACTTACCGCGCCAGCACTTAGCCAGGTCAGGATGCCGGCCACGAATCCACCATAATCGTAGTAACGCTCCCCCATGCCCGATCGGAAAAAGGGTTCTGTGATGGTTCCCAGCATCCGCTTGAAAGCGCTCCACCCTTGGCCAGCAGCCTTCAGGCTGATTTCGTTTAACTTTTTTTCGAGGGGGGCGAGCGTCTTTTCGGATAACTTCCCTAAATGTCAGCGCACTAACCAGCCTGACTTCTCTCACTTGTTCTTACAACTCGTTAACTTCCATCAATATCAGCGGGTGTGCTAATCTAACTACAGTTAACTGCTCCTATAACAGCTTGACTTCGCTTAATGCCAGCGGCCTAACCAACCTAACATCCCTTGATTGCTCCTACGGTAATGAAACCTCTCTAAATGTCAGCGGTTGTGCCAATCTATCTACCCTTAATTGCAGAAGCAATCATCTAGGGCCCATCTACCTGGGCGGTCATACCCCTGGCTCCTTTACCTACACTCCTCAAAGCGGCACAACTCCGTCTTTGCAGTGATCTGATATGGAGTTTTAACGCACATAATTCTTACACCGGATCGACGCCAGCCGATTTGTTTGGTTGACCCCGGTGGCATCGTTTTCATAGGAAGAAGTTAACGTATGTCACAAAAGTCATTCCGGGCCTTTACATATTTGGAGCTCATTTCCGTTATTGCCATCGTAGCCATGCTGGTTGTGGGAGCCTGCTTTTACGTTGGCAACTATAGTTCGTTTACCCACACCACCTGCGACAAAGCCGCACTAGAATACCTCAATAACGCCCTTGAACAGTATAAGGCTTATGGTGGAATGACGGCTTCGCACTCTTTGCAAGGCAGCAACACCACTGCAAAAATTGGCGCGGTGTTAACGGCGTTAAAAAATGGATTTACAATCAACCGTCAGCGCATGAGGTTTCTTGAGCCCAGCTACCAGGTAACAACCACTGGCCTGACCGCCAGCGGCAGCGGAGCCACCTTTGCCTTTAACGCATACGCCAGCACCCTCCCCGGAGGGTTATACCCGGGCAATAGCGGCAGCACGGGCGGTGGTTCCGCCCCGGCAAATGCTATCACCAATGGGAATTTCGAGACGGGCAACTTGAGCGGGTGGACAACGGACGGACATGAATCGGTTGTCACAAGCCCCGTCCACGGCGGCACGTATGCGTGCAAGATAGATGCAACAGACGGCACCGATCCCTCTTTTAAGCAAACCATCACAGTCCCCGCTAACGCGACGCTTAAAGTTTATCTCTATTGGGCCGGGCCTGACGCAGATATATTGAGTATTGAATTCAAAGGAGCAACTTTGTATTCCAATTGTCCAGGCGTCGGTTCGTATTCATTGATAACTATTGATATGTCATCCTATGCCGGCCAGACCGGCACGCTCCTATTCGACCCCAATGGTGGCGCTTCAGATTCCGGCGTCGCTTACTACATAGACGATATAACCCTGCAATAAGCCGGCTGCTTCCGAACAACCGAGCCTCACCCAGGCTTGATACACGCCGGACATTCGTTTTCAGGCCGGCGACAGCCAGCGAATTTTGATTTTGCATCCCCTGGTTTTTCGCTTTAGAAACGGTGCCATAAATAATGCTCCGCCACTCCACTCACTCATTTACTCTCGTTGAGCAGCTTTGTGACAACGGCGACCTTTGCCGGCCCGGGCAATTATACCTGGGTGGAATGCACCAACCTAAACACCCCGGTTTACCATGGCCGAATCCGGCGCCTCGAATTATCCGACAGCACCGGGAATGCCCAGTTGGACGATATGCAGGTGCAGGTTCCCTAGCAGAACGATTCTTTGTGCAGCTTCGACAAAATGCGCCCGC
>Ga0316217_10005814_pt1 | contig 12560 bp, 5 predicted proteins | sample 1anoAmetaG_FD_203633 | JGI IMG/M metagenome (GOLD analysis project Ga0316217, IMG submission 203633) | Freshwater microbial communities from Trout Bog Lake, Wisconsin, USA - 1anoA | ecosystem: Environmental > Aquatic > Freshwater > Lake > Hypolimnion/Profundal zone | place: USA: Wisconsin...
AATGCTATTGGTGTCGTAAACCAAGCCCACCGCCATGTTGGTGATATAAAGATTCGTGCTGAAGTAATTGCCAAAAAACGCGGTCGGCGTGTAGGTGAGGAGAATATTGGTCCCGTAGAAATTGGTGATGTAAGTGTTGGTGGCGAACACCTCATAATTGTTATAGACAATGGTGCTGATGGGATCCGTATAGGTCAGGCCATCATCAAAACTCGTGGAATGCAGCGTGCGGCCGGTCTGGAGATAGCCAAACAAGTCCGTGATCTGAAACACGGTGAAACCGGGAAGGTTGTAGTTGGTGGTAAACTCGTAAGCCCCGAGGTAGGGCAGATCGGTGGGAATCGGCGTCAACGGCACGATGACCGGGGGGTTGGTCGCTTGATACGCCACGTTCTCCACCAAGGACGCCGCATTGGTGAAAAAGTTGGTGATCCAAGTGTAATAGAAGCCGCCGTTATTTGCGTCATATTGCTGGAAACCAGTAATGGTGACCATGTTGGTGGAATAGGCGTTGCTGAGGGTGATGGTCGGCGGGGTTTTGGTGGAGATGAACTCCGTAAGCACGTTCGTCCCATAATAATTCGTCCGATAGACATTGATATAGGTCTCACCAAAAATGGCGTAATCCACCAAAATGCGGCCGTAGGCCGGCGCCGGGCGGGTGACCGTGATGCGCGCGCCCCGCACACTCGGACTGACCGTGATGCCATCATATGCCGCCATTGGCGGAGTCGAGTCCGACTGGCTCACGATGTAAGTGTTGGCCGTAAATTGGACCGGCCCGGTCGGGACCGTCGGGTTGATGGTGGGGACAGGCGTGGAAAAGTTCCAATTCAGCACATAAGCGCCCGCATTGACATTGGGCGAGCTGCCGTTATCCAGGCTGCAGACTTCGAAATAATAAGTGGTGCCGGCCGTCACGGGAAAATTGGTAATGCAGCTAAACAGGTTGACGCTGCCATCCACGAAACTGTCGTCATCGGCGATGACATTGGTCAGGGTGCCATCGCACATGGCAGGGGTGGCGCTGGTGTCGGTCCACACGCCCAGAATGAGATCAAGGCTGGGATTGCTAGTGTCCGTGTCCAATTCCAAATTACCGGTGGCGGTGGCGGTCCAGGCGAACCACACGGAATTGGTGACGCTTTCCACGCCATAATCATCGGTGTTGAGCGTGATGGGTTCGCAGGCCTCCAAGCTGGCCAGCGTGTTGTCCCCGCTGGTGGTGCCGGCGGCGCCGGTCAGGACGGTGGCGCTGGCGAAATTGTCATTGGCCGGCTGCGCGGTGGCGGCACCGGCAGCCAGGGCCAGCGCCGCGGCCAGAAGCGGTTGCCGCCAGCGTCGGGTGGACGGTTGGCGGTTGGGCAGCAAACCTGCCAGAATGTCTCGAATCGTTTTCACAAATTTTATCCAGTCATGCCGCGCGGGCCAGCCGCGCGGGTTTCAGTTCAATGCGCAAATACTTAAATTCCACCATGCACCAAGTTCACCGATAATTCAACCGCGTGATTTCACGCGGGCCACAGTTTTCACTTCGTTTAATCCAAAAAATTCAGGCCCGTGATTCACCGCGCAACCGGCGGCGCAGACCGAGAAACGGCGTGCGGGGACAATCTGTCCCCGCCCCTGCGCCACGCGCGGCACACCACCAGGTCCGGCCGGGCGGATCAACCAGCTTCATTGGCCGACGGCTTACGGGGCGTTGGTCTGGTTAAGGTTCAATTGCGGCCAGACCACCACCCGGTAATAACGCGGCGGAACGTTCGTGACGGCGTCGCACACCCAGACGTTCGTCTGCTGGGCGTTGTCGGTGGTGGCCACGTTCGCATAGAGTTGAGGCGACGTGAAGTAATTCACATGCGCCGCGTTGGTGACCGCCACATTATTGCCATAATACCAATGGGCAAAATTCGTGAAAGCATTGGTGACCGGCTGCAGCAAATTGGTAGTGTAATACACGTAATTGACGGCGTTGGGAATGGTAGTCCACTCAATTTTCGCCGATTTGGGGGGCAGATTGGTGACACTCGCGGTGAAATTCAATTCGGGCGGCAGGAAGAACGGGGTGGTGTCTTTGGCGTTGGGGATGCCGTCGGCGTCGGAATCAATGACGGTGCTCTGCGCCAAAGCGATGTTCTCCGGCTGGGTGATGACCGCGCCCGCCGAATTCGTAAAATAATAGTTGGTGGTGCTGAAATAGCCGGGGTAGGAAGAAATCCACCGCAGGCGGCCGCCGTTGGCATTTTGGAACTGGCCGGCCCAGTCGATGGCCTCACTATCATCGTAGCTCTGGCCATTGACATCCAAGATGGCCCGCGCGTAGTAGATGACCATGTTGGTGCCGATATGCAGCCACGGGAAATTGTATTGGAAGGTATTGCTTCCCTGCGTGGCACCGTCCTTCAATTCGAGCAAATCCACGTAGAGGGCATTGCTGACGCCGACGCCATTGAAGACGAAGGCCACCGGCGGGAAGGTGAGGTTGGTGGTCAGCGAGTCCAAGACCAAGTGGCCCAGCGCCAGATTGTTGGTGAATCCGAGGTTGGAGAGTCCGCGATTCGTGCCCGCCCAGACGTTATAGATGGTCTTGGAGGGGGGCGCGATATTGGTCACGGTGGTGCCCAGCAGGCTGCCGGCGCCGACGGGCGGCATGACGGGAACATTGAACCCGCTGTCCAAGGTGCCCCCGCCGCTGGCGGCGCCCACCACAAAGATATTGCCGTTGCTCACGCCACTGTCATAAATATTGGTGGACAACAACGTCAGCTTGTGCCCGGCCTTAAGCATGACGTTGCTGATGAGAATACCATTCATGCCCAAACCGGGCGTGTTGGTAGCCACGATGATAATGTCCCCGCCGGCGACCACATTGCCGTTGGTCGGCGGCTGCAAACCGTTAAGGACCGCGAGGCCGGCATACAAGATGAACGAACCGGAGCCATTGGAAATCGTGCCATCGCTATCAAAGTAGGTGGTCCACATGGCCGTTCCCTGGTCGGCCAACAGGCTGTGGTTGTTGAAGGAAGTGGGCGTCTTGAAATAGACAATGTCAGCGCCACCGGCCAGCGTGGCCCCGCCCCAAGCCAAGTTCACCACCGAGGCCTTGGCGGGCGTGAACGTGGTGACCATCGAGTTTCCGGCAACCCCGGCGGTGCGCGCGGTCACCGTGAAGGCATGCCCTGCCAAAGGACCGGCCGTCACCGAAGCATTCGGCTTGGTTGCCGAGCTGTAGTTGGTGCCAGCCCCGGCGGCGCCATTCACGGCCGCGATCAAATTGTTCAGCGAGGCGGTGACGGTGGCGCCCCATTTGATCTGGTTGGCCCGCGTGTTGGTCAGCGTGCCAACAAATGTGTATTGGTTGGTGCCGATGGTCACCTGGTCACCGATGGCGGCGTTGGTGCCAGCGACCGTTTGGGACAAGGTTCCCATGGCCGACATCGCCGGGCTAATCGAGGTGACGGCGGATTGCGGGGCAGCGGCGCTGCCGAAATTGGCGTTATTTCCGGTGCGAATGGCCCCGTAGTTGGTCACCCAAAGCAGGTTGGGGAATTGCTGGGTACCGCTGCCACTGTTGGCGTTGAAGGTGGCGGTATTATCCCAATACAACTCGCCATCCAGCGAGGTGGCGCCCACGCCCACTTGGTTGGTCTGCAGCGTCAGAATGGCGGCATCACTATAGATGGAACCATAAACATTAAGATGATCGCTGACGTTCAAGGTGTTGGTGCCGTGCGCATACAAGTGCTGAATCCACGGCGGCGAGCTGGGTTCAAAAGCGCTATAAACCAGCAGGATGCGGAAGTCATTGGTGACGCCGAGAGCATCCACGGAAATAAACCGGGTGGTCCACGCCTGCACGTTGCCACTGTAAGCTGGCAGGCCCGCCATCAGCACATTGCTAAAGGTCAGAAAGCCGTTGGTAACCCCCAGGGCAATGTCCGAATATGGGGCGGAAATGGTCGCGCCGGGGCTGCCTTGAAACTGATTGGTACAGAACAAGGACAGGTAATTGGGGCCGGAAATGGTGGTATAGGCCAGATTCAAAGTATTGGCGGCCGACAGCTTGATCGCACTGGGAAGATTGGTGATGTTGCCGCTGGGATTCCACCCGCTGGCATTGGTGGTGATCGTGCTGGGCACCAGGCTGCCATTCATGTAGGCGAATAAATTGGTGGTGACAATATTCGGAAATTCATTAACAAAGCCGCTGGGCGCGGGGCTAAACAGCAAGGGATTTGGCGACGTGCTGAACACAAAGTTGTCCGGCTGACCATTGGCGAGAACCGCGACATTGGTGGAACCACCCCAGAGATAATCGTCCGTCAAATACAGGTAGTTATTCACAGGATTGCCCGAGGCCGGATCCACCGTGTTGGCGCTCCAGCCGATATTGACGCAGCCCGGATATACCAAGCCAAACTGGGAGAATTGATAAAGCGGATCAAAATAGACATTGGCGGTAACCGCACCGTCAGGGCTATTATTGACCAGAAACACCGCCCGATGCACCTTGACGCCCGGATTGAGCGGATCATCTTCATCATCAATATAGGCGGTCGAATTGGTCAGGGTCATGGGATTGGGAAAGAACGGATACGAGGCGACGGCAGTAGTGGCGGTCAGGCTCAGACCCGGATCCCAAAAGGATCCGCCCGCCGCGCCCAGCCCGCTGAATTGGGCGGTGCTGAAAGCGTTGAAGATGGTATTGTAATTGAAATAATTAAAGAACGTGAGCAACGAGGAGTTTAACAGCGGCTCCAAGGTCAGGGAGCCGCCGGTCAAATCCAAATTCGTGCCGGTCATCTGAAGCAAGCCACCCGTGCCAACCTCGATGCTGCCCGGGTTGACAATGTTCGTGGCCCATGCCTTAAACTGGCCAATACTGGTTAGCAGATAGAAGTTGAAGACATAGCCATCGAGTAAATTAATGGTAAAAATATTATTTCCGTCCTGCAGGGAGTCGCAGCGAATGTCGCCCGCGTTGTAAAACGAGCCGGCGATTTGATGGGAAATCTGATTGGTGGTCTGGCGGTCAAAATTGAAACCGCTGCCAAAGTTGCCGTTGTAGCCAATAAAGAAGGCGCCGTTGGTGACGGTGGGACTGTTGGCGACCAGCACACCGAGATTGGTGTAATTCAAGGTGTTCCACGTTTCATATAATTCGGGAAACGGGGTGTAGGCGGCAAAGCCGACCGCGAACTCGATGTTGGGCTCATTCTGGAAAGTGACGGCATCAATCGTCGGCGGCGGGGCGCCAGGAATGTAATACAAATTGGCCACCGAATTATCGTAGAGCGGCACCGTAGCCAAGGCTGCCCGGACAAAAAGCAAGCCCAACAGCGCGGGAACCAGCTTGCACTTAAAGATACTTGGGACTTGGCGACGTAAAAGTTTCATGCCTGTCAATGAATGGTGATGGTAAAGTTCCACTGCGTGTTGCGGCCGGGAGCGCCCGGTAAAGCCAAGTATAGGATAAAGTCATAAATGCCAGGCGTGGTCGGCGTGCCGGACAGGATGAAATCCGTGCCGTTGGGGGCGTTGGCCACGGCCATGCCGGGCGGCAAATTGGCGGCCGACCAATTCAAGGGCGGCTGCAGCAAACCGGCGCCCACCGCAAAGGTCTGCGAGTAGGCCCTTCCGGCATAACCATCCGGCGGAGCCGCAGGGGAGAAATTAACCGTCAGGATGGACTCCAGGGTGGCTATGCTCGTGCCATTGGGGTACAAAATTGGATCATTGGTGGAGGCATCAAACGAGGCCCAGGCCAGCGATGGAATTTCGCCGAGCTGAAAGAGAAACCCATTGGTGATCCCCTGGGTAAAGGTATTCAAGTCATAGCCATTCCAGGAAGCTTCGCCAATCTTGTCGTAGGTGAAGACGGTGGGCGTGGTAATGGTGCCTGGTCCCCTGGGGCCAAGGACGGCAACGGGCAGCACCACCGGCGAGGGCAGAAAGTTGATGTTCCGGATCACGGTGCCGACAACGGTATTGGGAAGGCCCATGTCCGCGGCATCAATCAGAATGTCAGGACGGGCCACCACCCGCGTGAACTGCACCGTCCGCCAATGGCTGTTGGTAAGCACCACCATCGAGTAATAATTGGTGATGGGCGCGAAATACTGACCCAACAACGAGTCGTAATCATGGCGCACAAATTTGACGCCGCCAATGCCCTGATAGAGGTTGACCGCATTGCTCACCTGCCCGCAAGTGGTGGGATAGATCTCAAAGGTGTAATTGGTGAAACGGAAGATCTGCGACAAGGTGGAGCTATAACTGCTCGTATTGGTGGCCGTCACCAGGTTGGTGAATCCGCTGGTCAAGAGGTTGGTCACGGACAGCACATTGGTCAGACCGACGGACAGGATATCCATGGGACAAACATTGGTCTGAAACAGCGGGCGCAGGAAAAAGTCGCCTGAAGGCTGATTGACGGTTTTGGTCGTCAGGACGGTGTTGGTGACGTAAGGCGAGCCGTAGGGCGCCCCGAGGGGCGGGGTGATGGTCGTGACCTGCAACTGGTAACTGCTGGTGGGCCGGATGGGATGGAACGGATCCGAAAACACATTGGCAAAGGTAGTCACGAACCGCTCCTGCAAATAGGGCACCGGGTTACTGACCGTGACCAGCGTCAAGGGCGGCGGATACGGCTGCCCGGCACCGCCCAGGTAGGCAAAGTACTGGCTGTAAACCCAGTTGGTGGCCAGGACAAAATAATTGGAGGAACTGGCGATCATCAAACCCGGATACATTGCCTGCAATACCGCAGGGCTGTTGGTCGTCGCCGTAGCCAGCAGCGCGCCGTAATCACCATATCCGAAATTGCCGTCAAAGTAATAGTACCCAGCCCCGTTCGTGCCGGAGGTATTGATGGCGGTGCCGGCGGGAAATAGCGCCGTTTGGTAATTGGTGGTAATGGAAAAGAGCAGGCTGGTCGGTTCGGGATATTCCAGATCCACCTTGTTCGTGGTGTAGAGATATTTGAGAGCCGCCGCGTCATCGCGGGTCAAGCCGGTGTAAAAATAGCCCACTTGCAGACCGCCGCTGGTGTTGTGCGGCAGCAGGCTATTGTCAAAAAAAAGACCGTTGCCGTCAAAATTGTTCGCCGCCACCGAGCTGTACGGAATGGCTTCGGGATCGGTGGAAAACGGAACCGTAAAAGCCGAGGGAGCGCCGGCGCAGAATTCCTCAATGATATAACTGTAAAATATGCTGTTGATGTAGGCCGAATACGTTATCTGGCTCAGCGAGTTAGAACTCGCGAGGTTCGCAAACTGGTAATCAAAATTCCGGCTCACCACCGTGTATTCGGTGGTCAACGGGCAACCCGGCGGAACCACCCGGTCGTGCAACGTCCACACGAAACGTTCCGGGTCCGCCAGCCCCAATTGCTCCACCAGCAGATGCAACGTCACGGACTTGAGGTCGGTCAGGAAGAGCGACTGGGCCGTATAGTTGGGGTGCATGGCTTCCATCGGAAACTGGCTCAGATCCATCTGGTCGGCTTTGGGCAAAGCGTTCATGATGGAAAAAGCCCCGTCCACGGACGCCGCGCCGTCGGTGCCGAAGAAAGTCAGAAACGTCTGGTCGTAGGCATAATACAATACCGGGGTGTTCCGGCGGTATTCCTCGGCAATGTTATGTGGACCGCCAATATCACCCAGAAACTCCGGCCCCCCGGGCACACTATAGTCCGCATAGGCGTAATTGTAACCGATGACGGCCGTCTGCCAGGATTCGGCGCCCAGCGCCGGCAGCTGTGGTCCGATCGGGGTAAACCCCCAAGACCGCTGCAAGCCAACGGCCAGCAGGACAATCCAAAAATAGTGCTTAATCATTTGCTGCATACAAAATTATATCATCGCAAGAGCAGGACTCGATAATAGCTGGCACCGCTTTTTCCAACATCAAGCGAGTCGGCCACGCCCGCCGCGAACCGCGGCAGGCCAAGGTTGCTCCAGTTGACCAGGTTCGTGGAGAACTGCACCTGATAGGTGGCGCCCGCCTGCGTGTTCCAAGTCAGAAACACGCCCTGCGCCGTCCGGGCCATTTGCTGGCGCAGCCAGGTGCTGGAATCGGTCGGATTGCCGCCGCTCAAGAATATCTGATACAAGGTCGGGCCTCCGGACACCAGAGGGAGATTGGGAGTCGGCCAGTTGAAGGTGGGAATTCCGGTGGGTCCAAATGTAACAACCTGCCTGCCGTAATATGCCTGCATCCATTCAAACGGAATCCCTCCCCAACTTTGGCCACCCCAAGTGCTGCCGCTGGCCGACGGGGAAACGGGCGAGCGCCGACCGTCGCTGGTGACATAATCCACCGCGAAAGAATGGGTGCTGTTGGTCGTCAAGCCATTGGCTGCCGTCATGATCCAAGAATTGCTGGTCACGATGGCGCTCGGCCCCCCGGCTCCATCCACATAAATCTCATAGTTGCTCACGGAAAGCCCCTGCAAGGGCGCCCAAGACACCTCCAGTTCCGGCTGATAAGCCCCGTTGCTGAACACAAAGGGCGCCCAAACATACGGCGCGGACATGGCCAGCAAGATGGAGGACACATTGATATAGCGCTGCGCGAACAAATCAAAATTATACGGCGCCCCGGTAAAGCTGGTCCAGATGGACAGAAACTGACTCACGCCGTCGGATGCCACCGTGGCCTGCATTTGCTGCCCGGCAGTCGTGGTGTTGACGAGAAACTCGCCGCCCACCGGTGATCCATCCTTGTACAGGAACTGGGCGTACACGCCTTCCCGCGAACCATCCTGTCCGAGGCTAGTCCACGAAACCAGGTACTCATTGCCGAGGGCACTGATCCGCGGAGCATATTGATCGCCATAAATGTGGGTATTGACGATCGCCACCGCCCCGCCGGTCCCAGTGCCGGTGAACGTTCGCCGGTAAAGATCCCACCCATTATTCAGATTCAGCCGATCGTTGGCACACCAAACGATGGTGAAACTGCCATCCGCAGCCGTCGCCGCCGCCGGGCTGGCGCAAGGGTTATTGTCCGTGTTGACCAAGATTTCGGAGCTGGCCGGAGCGCCATTGGTGCTGAAGAGTCGCGCATAGACGTCCACGCTGGAGCGCGGCGCCGTGGAAGACGTGGTATAAACCGAGTTTGAACCCAGGGGCGGCGCAAGCACGCGCTCCTGCTCGGAAACCCAGGCCACCACAAAGCCGCCGTTTTTCAAGGCGGCAACCGTGGGCGCGCGTTGATTCCAAGTGGTGAACTGGTTGACTAAAAAGTTGGTGCCGAGCTTGGTGCCATTGGTGGACAAAATCTGGCCATAGACATCCTGCATGGAGGTGGAGCTGGCCTGATCATAGCTGGCCCAGACCACCGCGACGTTGCCGTTGGTCAACACGGCCACCGCCGGGTTGATCTGAAAATTGTTGGTGAAGGAGGTCACCAATATATCATTGGTGCTGAGAAAGGTGTTGGTGGGTGTCAGAAAGCGGGCGTAAATATGCTGAAAACCCTCTTTTCCACCCTGCCAGACGATGACCGCTCCGCCATTCTTGAGCATCGCCACCCGCGGATGTTCCTGATCCCCCGCCCCGAGGACATTGACGCGGAAGGGGCTAAACACACCCGACAGGGCTCCGCCCAAGCGCCGGGCGCTGATGCCCCAGCCGTCGCCATCGGTGGCGTTATCCTGCCAAACCACGAGGCCGTTGGTCGGGGTAATTGCGGCGTCGGGAAACATCTGATCGCCCGGCAATTGGCCGACAATGGCATACTCGGTGCCGTTGGGTGAGTAGTAATTGGTCTGGGCGGAAGCGGTGGACAGAACCAAGCCGGCCAGCGCCAAACCAACGCAAACGGCAACAGTTTGAGCGCGGACAGACGATAAAATCATGCGACGCATGGAAGTTAAACCATCGCGCCGGATTTGTCGAAAAAATCCTGTCATTGCCGCGCTTTTTTTCGCGCCAGCCACATTTGGATACCAGCTATGCAAATTCATTTTCAAATCAACTCCGCCTGGTGTTCGGACGGTGTCCGATCCAAGCTTTCCAACAGGCCCTTGAAACCCCAGCGCCGGAACAGTTCCCGCAACTGTTCCCGGTTCGCCGGCCGGACCGCCAGTTGTTCCGGCACAAACTCACAGGCCACTTCACGCAGTTGCACCAGCCCTAAATTCCGGGTGACAACCCCCGCCGACCCGGCCAGGGCCGCGCGCAGCTTCTCAGACTTCACCTCGGCCAGCCGGGCGTACAAAGCGGCGACCGACCCAAATTGCCGCAACAAGCCAGCCGCGGTTTTGGACCCCACGCCCGGCACGCCGGGAATGTTGTCCACCGCATCCCCCATCAGCGCCAGCCAATCGGCCACCTGCCCGGGCTCGACGCCGGTTTTGGCCAGCACCTGCTCACGCGACCAAACTACCGCCGCTTGATCGCCTGGATTCCACAGACCGATCTGCGGCGATACCAACTGCATAAAATCCTTGTCCGAACTGGCAATCACTACTTGCCAGCCCGCCGCCGCCGCGCGCCGCGCCAGGCAGGCGATGTAATCATCAGCCTCCACCTGGTCGCCGCAATGGCTGGCCACGCCCGCCGCCGCCAGATACCGCGTCAATTCATCCAATTGAGGACGCAATTCCGCCGGCATTTCCGGCCGCTGACTCTTGTATTCCGGATGGGCCGCGACGCGCTCGGCGCTCAGGCCGCCATCCCAAACCACGATCACATAAGCCGGCACCAGTGAGGCGCGCAGCTTTTCGAGCATTTTGACGAATCCAAAAATGGCATTCGTGGGCTGCCCGTCCGGTCCGCGCAATTCACGGATGGCATGAAATGCCCGGTACGCATAGGCGTGCCCGTCAACAATCAACAACCGGCTCACTTGATCAGCACACCGGCCACTGGCGCCGCCACCGTCTTGACCGATTCGGTGGGCGCAACGTTGCCGGCCGCCTGCGCAGGCACGGCCGTCTGGGCAAACGGGAGTTCGTCATCCGAATGCACACGGCTGCCGGCCGGATCCACGATGGTCGCGGTCACAAAAATCATCAGGTTGTCCTTGATTGCCGTCTTGGTCTGGCTTTGGAACAGGCGTCCCACGAGCGGCACATCGCCCAGAATGGGCACCTGGCTCTTGGTGTTGTTCACCGAAGAGGTGATCAATCCGCCCAGCACCACGGTCTGGTTATCCCAGACGTTGACGGTGGTGACCAACTGGCGGACGGTAAATGAGGGTAAGACCGTCGGGAGGATGACCGCGTTAACCCCGTTGACCGCTCCGCTGGCCAATTGCGGCAAATTCGGCTGGGTGTAGCCGGCAAACTCGGTGTCGGAAGGAATCAGCGCCAGATTGATGGTGTAACCATCGGCCAAGACGTATGGGACCACGTCCAGAATCGGTCCGGTTTCGATGGACTGGGTGATGGGCGAAATGGCCGAGACGCCGGGGGTGAAAGTGTTGTTCTGCGCACTGGCGGCGGCGACACCGAGCAAGCCGACAGAAACGGCGGCAGCGGCCGTCAAGGCCAAACTACCGGGTTGGTTTTTGAAAGTTGTTTTCATCTTTTGCCTCATGGTTTCAAGTCAAATTACGGCGTGGCCCCCACACCTGTGGTGGTGGTGGCGGACTGGCCTTGTTGGAAGTTAATGCCGATAACCACGCTCAGCACGGTTGAGGCCTTCATCTGAGTCTGGCGACCGCTCAAGGTGGTGATTTCGGGTTCGCCCAAATTTTCGACGCCGGTGCGGGACTGCAATGCATGCAAAACCATCTGGAAATTAGGATTCGTCAAGATACCCGTCATGGTGGCCGTCGTGGACCCTGCGCCGCTGGCCAAACCGCTGTTAAACAATTGCTGGCCACCATAGGGAATAAGCGTACTCGCCGTGGCCCCCGGGAAGGCGCCGAGAGGATTGGCGGGCGTAACCGACCCCGTGGTAAGCGAACCGGGGTTGCCGGCCTGGGCCACCGCTTGGTGCCCCAAGCTAAACTGGCCAAGATACCAATCAAAGCCCAACTGGTTTTGATCGTTTTGATTCACTTCAATAAAGCGGGCTTTGATGTGCACCTGCGGCGGCACCTGGTTCATCACCTGCATGGCCTTTTCAATCGTGTCCAAGTCATCCTCGGTAGCCTTGACAAAAAGATAACCCAAGCGGTCGTTGAAGAAGACCGACTTGCCAGGCGGGTTCAACAGATTGACGCCCAAGGTGGCAAAGAAGGCCCGGACCAGAACGCTTGGCGTGGAAGCCATACCCATAGAGGTCACGTAGGCCAAGCCGCCTGCATTTTGGATGCCACCACCGCCGCCACCACCACCACCGCCAACGCCACCGCCGCCGCCGCCGCCGGCATTCTGCAATAAACTTCCAGATCCGCCTTGCGAGCCGCCGCCACCGCCGCCACCGCCCTGGCCGGTATTGCGGAATCCGCCGGCCCCGGCGAAGGCATTGACCACGCCGACCACCGCGCCGCTATTTTGACCATTCTGTCCGCCGCCGCCGCCGCCGCCGCCGCCACCGCCACCGCCGCTGCTGCCGGAGGTGGTCACCGAGCCAAAGCTCTGCGCGCTGACGTTTTCCAAGCCG
>Ga0316217_10005815_pt1 | contig 12559 bp, 4 predicted proteins | sample 1anoAmetaG_FD_203633 | JGI IMG/M metagenome (GOLD analysis project Ga0316217, IMG submission 203633) | Freshwater microbial communities from Trout Bog Lake, Wisconsin, USA - 1anoA | ecosystem: Environmental > Aquatic > Freshwater > Lake > Hypolimnion/Profundal zone | place: USA: Wisconsin...
ACCACGGCACCCCGAGGGGGAACTTTGGCCCCCGAGTATTTTTACTTTGGCTTCAAAGAGGGGACCGAGGATTTCGTCGGTCAGGGCGGAGGAGGCATCGGTGGGCAGGGCGATGTTGCCGATGATGATGCCGGCGCGGCGCGGGTCGATGGCACTGGTGATGGCATCCTGCCAGGCGGCGCGGCCGGCGTGCAGCAACAGGCCGAACATGGGATCAAGCTGTTGGAGCAGGGACGGGTCGATCTGCAACCCGGCGGGATCGCAGGTGAAGTCTTCGATGAAACAACCGCGTTGGGAATAGACTTTATCCGGCGCCAGATCGGGGGCGTAAACATCCGCCACGGCCAGGGGCCAGCGGCCCGGTGGCACGGCGCGGGCCAGCGTGCGCGCGGCGGCAATATGATCCCAGAACTGCGCCAGGTCGGGCGCGCCGGGAAAGATGCCGCCGATGCCGACGATTGCAATGTCCGGGGCAAAACTCATCAGGGCTGGACCTGCTGGGCCAACTGATTGCGGGTAAACGAATCCTGGAGCGTCGCATCGATCACGCATTCGTAGCCGTCGAGTCGGGCGACCAGATTACCGGCGTGATCCAGGCATTCGATGGCGGCTTCGGCGGCATGGGCACTGGCCTGGCGCACCTGGACTACCAGGCGCGTGCCCTTGGCTGGGAAGGTGCGGACGAACTGGCGATAGCGTGCCACGCGCGTGGGCAGCGAGCCGGCACCATGGGTTTCAAAGCACCACAGGATCATCAACTGGAAGGCGCTGTCCAGGGCCAGGGGATCGGAGAGCCAACCCGAACGCAGCGGCTGGTGCATCCACCGTGCCGGCGGCGGGGCGGCGTTGACCAGGCCGCTGATGCCCTGTTGGGACCAGCCTTCCACCGCGGTAAGACCTTGGAGATCCGGGCCGTGGAACAGGCGGCCGGTGCCGTAAATATCGCTGGTATAGGGCTGGTCGAGGGTGGGCGCCAGGGTCGGGCGTGCCTGGGGCAACTGCATACCGAGCACAATTTTGGCGCGGGCGTGGAGCACCGCGCCGCTGCGCAATTCCACGGGCACCAGTTCCAGGCCATCCTGGGAAACGGCCGGGCCGGCAAGCACCTGGATCGACACGGAATCTTCGTCCGGCAGAATGATGCCCTTGAAGATGCGCAGGTCATCAAAGCCGCAGAAGCTCAGGCCGGGGTTTTCGTGCATGGCGCCATGGGCGAGCCATTCGGCAATCAGTGCGGCGGGCACCACGGCGTGGCCCTTGAGCACATGCGACCGGAGCACCGGGCAGGAGTCCGTATCGAGTTCGCGTTCAAAGGCAAGGCTCAGCGTGGCATCCGGCGGCGTCGCCAAAGCTGGTTCGGCAGGATTGGAAAACAGGCGCGCCGGCTCGGGGCCCAGGATGACGATCTCCACCGGACCACCGGCAGGCGTGGACATTTCGCGTACCAGGTAATCGGCCCCGGCCTCGAGCGGGATCAGGCCGACGCCTTCATTTTCAAACACGCGGCGTAGTTGGGGCGTAACCATGCCGCCTTCCCACGGGCCCCAGTTGATGCTCAGCACGCGGCATTGGGGCCGCTGGTGCGCCTGTTGCTGCGCCAGTTTGTTGAGCACTTCATTGGCGGCGGCATAGGCCACCTGGCCCTTGCGGCCAAAGCGTCCGGTGGAGGATGAGAATGCGACAATCACCTTCAGGTTATCGTGCTGCACCGCCTCGAGCAGGCTCACAAAGCCATCGACCTTGGTGGAAAATACTTCGTCAAACTGGGCGGAGGTTTTTTGCTCGATCAGGCGATCCTGCAGGACGCCGGCGCCATGAATGATGCCGGCAATGGGGCCCAGGGTGCGGCGGGCTTCGCTGATGGCAATGGCCACGGCGGCGGCATCGCGCACGTCGAGCGAACGGTAGGTGGCCGTAGCGCCGGCGGCGGCGATTTGGGCGAGCGTGGTTTGGATTTCCCGATTGGCCACGGTGCGCTGGTAGAGCTTTTCCAGGTCCCGCGGAGAAAGTGGGCCGGATGCATTGGCGGCCAAAGCCTTCTTGATCGTGGCCGGGTCTTGCAGATCTGCGAGCCATGCCGGTTCGGGTTCCGGTGCCGGGCTGCGCCCCAGCAGCAGCAGTTGGCAGTGATATTCTTTGGCTAACGCCAGCGAAACCGCGGCGGTAACGCCGCGGGCACCGCCGGTGACCACGACCACATCTTTGCGGTCCAGAGACGCGGTGCCCACTTCGCCATTGAGCGTCTTGCTGACCAGGCGGGTTTCCACCCGGCCGGCCTGGGAGATGCCGACTTCCAGCGGGCCTTGGAGCAGTAATTCATCGGCGATGACGCCGGCCAGATGCGCGGCATCATGGGCATCATCCGCCAGGTCGAGCGATTTACAGGAGACTTCCGGCCATTCATGGCTGGCGGTTTTGACCAGGCCCGCCAGGCCGCCGGTCAGCGGGCTGTGGGGGGTGTGGCCGTTGAGTGCAAAGCAGCCGTCGAGCAGCGAGGCGCTGGCCAGCAATGCCGCGCCCGTGCGCCCGGTCTGGCGCAGCAAGGGGCCGACTCGCTGGATGAGCTTAAAGGCACGCTGGATAAAATCTTTGGAAGGGTGCTTGGGGGCCAGGATCAGCAGGCCAGCCAAGGTGGGGCTGTCCGGAGTGCCATCCAAGGTGACCACGCGGGCATCGTATTTCCGGTCTTGCAGGGTCGTGCAGATGTGCTGGGCCAAGCCATGGCCATCGTCGGTGATCCAGATGGTGGCCCGCGGTGGCAATTTCAACGGCTGGCGCTGGGCGCCGCCGTGGAGGGGCACGACAGTCAGCACGCGGCGATCGAGCACCGCCTCGAGGGCGGCGTGGCCATTGGCTGGTTGGGGCGAAGGTTTGGCGGCGGCGTCGCCGTTGCGCGGGGCCAGGACGGCCGGCGCAACCGGCGCGGCAGTTGGCGCTGCGCCATCTTGCAGGAATGCCACAATTTGCCGCAGCGTTTGCAGGCGGCCCAGGTCTTCGGGCTTGACGACCGGCGCCTCGGGCAGGCGGGTCTGCAAGGCCGAGAGGATCTCGACGCGTTTGATCGAATCGATACCCAGGTCGGCATCAAGGCTCATATCCAATTCAAGCATCTCGACGGGATATCCCGTCTTGTCCGCCACGACTTCCAGCAGGACTTTTTGGGTGGTGTCATCGGGCGCGGCAACGGCGGTAATCGTGGGCGGCGCGACCGCCGGGGCGCTGGCGGGTGTTGCCGTGGTAGCGGCGGCGCCGGCCAGGAAAGTCACAATTTGCCGCAGGGTTTGCAGGCGGCCCAAGTCTTCCGGTTTGACGACCGGCGCCTCGGGCAGCCGGGTCTGCAAGGCCGAAAGAATTTCGACGCGCTTGATCGAATCAATGCCCAGGTCGGCATCGAGACTCATATCCAGGTCGAGCATTTCGACGGGATAGCCGGTCTTGTCGGCGACTACTTCCAGGAGAACCTTGCTGGTCTGGTCGTCGTCGGCTTTGGCGGGTGCTGGCGGGGGGGTGATGGGATTTATGGGAGCTAGGGGAGTAATGGGGGCGATGGGGGGGAGGGGGGCTGCAACGGCCGATACCACGGGTGTCGGTGCGGGAGCCGCCGCGGGTATCACCGGCGTGGGAATAGCGGGCATGGGTGGCAAGGCCACCCCAGGCAGCGGAGCGGTTCCGCACGCGCTGCTTAAGAGCTGCATCTGCTGCTGCACCAGCTGGTGCAACGTGCGCTGGGCCTGTTCCTGCCCCTGCAAATATTGCTGGTGCAACTGGGCGGTCTGCTGCTGCATCTGCTGAAGCGCCAAAATGCTTTGCTGCGTGGCTTGCAGGGCCGTGGCCAGACTGGTGGCGCCGGCTGGCAGGGCCACCGGTGTGCTGGCGCTGGACGAAGAATGGTCGGGCATCTGGCTCAAACGGTTCGATCCTTTGTGCTGCGGCTCAAGCGGCCGCACGGGGGCCACGGTTTCGGTCACGACCGGCGGTCGCGCCGGTGCGGGCGAGCGCGGTTTCACATAGTTGGCGCCGGAGAGGCGAATCGTCAAGGCCGGCTTTTTCGCATCCGCCGGTTCGGCTGGCGGTACAAACGAAGCATCCCACAGGGCCACCGTCAGGGGCTGTCCGGCGGCGGCCAATTGCGCCAGCGTGCAGCCCAAGTCGTAAATACCCGAACGCTTGCCACCGGTCGGATCCAGTGCCACCGCCTCGTGTGCCCGGTCGCCCAGGATTTGGCGCACCAGGCCGGATAACTTGCCGGCCGGGCCAACTTCCAGGAACGTGCGAACACCCGAGGCATACATTTTCTCAATTTCGTGGACGAATTCAACGCTGCACGCCAATTGGGCGGAAAGTAATTGGGCCGCGGCCGCCGGGTCGGCGGGATACGCCTCGGCGGTGGTGTTGGCAAATACGGGCATGTGCCCGGTGGCCAAGGTGATTTTTCGGAGCGCGGCGGCAAAGGGTTTCTGGGCGTCGGCCACCAGCGGGCTATGGAACGCGGCGGATACGGACAGGCGGCGCTGGCGGATATTGTGGCTTTCCAGGATGGCCGCGGCGCGTTCAATTTGTCCCAGCGACCCAGATAGCACCACCTGATTGGGGCTGTTGTGATTGGCGATGACCAGGTTCAACTGCTCGGCGGTGATGAGTTCCTGGATCTGCTGCCGCGGGGCGCTCACCGCCAGCATGGCGCCGGCTTCGACACTCCCTTCGGCGGCCTGGGCCATCGCCTGGCCACGAATACGCGCCAGTTCATGCAAGGACGCACTGTCGATCCGGCCGGCAGCGCACAGCGCCACCAGTTCGCCAAAGCTGTGGCCGGCGGTGGCATCGGGTTTGAGGCCAAAAAGTTCCAAGACGCGCCAGGCTCCAAAGCTCACCGCGCCCAAGGCTGGCTGTGCGATACGCGTATCGGCCAGGGCCTGCTTCTGGGCGGCTCGGGCCTGGTCGGTAAATACCGGAATGGGATAAATATGATCGCTCAGTCGCGTCCCTGGTTCCGTGGCGCCAAGAGCGGCATCCGCCTGGGCCAGGGTATCGAGCATCTGCGGGAACTGGCAGGCTAGATCGCGCAACATGCCGACATATTGGGAGCCCTGGCCAGGGAACAACACGCCGAGTTTGCCCGGGTTGCCGCTGCCAAAATAAATGCCGTCGGGGGTGCTCCAGGCGGCGCGCTCGGGGTGCTGGTGCAATGCGCGCTGGGCGGTGGCGATCATTTTGGCCACATCGGAATGGTTCTTCTGTGCCACGATCAGCAACCGGCAGGCAGCATTACCACGGAACGCCTGGCGGGAGGCGGCGGCTTGGGCCCGCAGTTGTGGCCAAGATTGTGCCGCCTTCAGTGGCGCCAACGCGGCGGCCAATTCCTCGCGCGTCGCGGCACTATAGGCAAACAGCAGGACCGTATCGTCCCAATCGATGGCGGTCTTGGCGGACTGGGCCTCTTCGAGCACACAATGGAAGTTGCTGCCGCCAAAGCCAAAGGCACTCACGCCGGCGCGCCGCGGATGCGCCAGTGTCGGCAGCCAGGGACGCTTATCGGTATTCACATACACCGGCGACGTGCCGGGTTCCAGCACTTCCAGCGGCTGGTCGACCTTGATGGTGGGGGGCAATACTTTATGGTCCAGGGCCAGGGCTGCCTTGATCAGGCCCGCGACACCGGCGGCGGCCTTGGTGTGGCCGATCATGGACTTCACCGATCCCAGGGCGCACCAGGTGCCTTCGCCCTTATCGGTGCGGAAAACGGTGGCGAGCGCCTTGGCTTCCACCGCGTCGCCCACCTTGGTGCCCGTGCCGTGGGCTTCGACCAGTTCGATGGTGTGCGGCGCCACGCCCGCCTCGCGATAGGCCGAGAGCAGGCAGCGCACCTGGCCATCGGCGCTGGGGGCATAAACGGCATTGCCTTTGCCATCGCTGGAGGAGCCAATGCTGCGGATGACGGCGTAAATGCGGTCGTTATCGCGCCGGGCATCGGCCAGACGCTTGAGCACCACAATGCCCAGGCCTTCGCCCAAAATCGTGCCATCGCCCCCGGCGGCAAAGGGTCGGCTATTGCCGGTGGGCGAGAGGGCCGGAGTCTTGCTGAAGCACATGTACATGAAAATGTCATTGAACGTATCGATGCCGCCGGTGATCGCCATGTCCGAGCGGCCGGCGTACAGTTCCATGGCCGCCAGGTGAATGGCGCCCAGCGAACTGGCGCAGGCGGCATCGACCACGCAATTGGTGCCGCCGGTATCAAAGCGGTTGGCGATGCGCCCGGCCGCCACGTTGCCCAGCAGGCCGGGGAAGGAATTCTCCTGCCACGGCACATACGATGCGGCAATGCGCTGCACCACATCCTCGGCCACCGGGCCGTTGACGCCCGCGTCGCGCAGGGCCTTGCGCCATATGGGATGGCCCAGGCGCGCCCCCAGCGGAATTACCAGTTCCAAGGCCCCGGTCACGCCCAGGATCACACTGGTGCGGGCGCGGTTAAACGGCCGGCCATCGCCGGAATCTTTGCCGGTGGCATAGCCCGCATCGCGCAGAGCCTGTTGGGCCACCAGCAGGCCCAGAAGTTGGGTGGTATCGGTGGCCTCAATATTGTTGGGGCTGATGCCGAATTCCAGCGGATTAAAATCGACTTCTTCCAGAAACGCCCCGCGCCGCGCGTAGGTCATATCGGGCGCTGCCGGATCGGCGTTGTACAGGTCTTCGGGTTTCCAATGCGTAGCGGGAATATCGGTGACGGCATCAATTCCGCCCTTGATGTTGGCCCAGAACGCGGCCGTCGAGTCGGCCTTGGGGAATAGGCAACCCATGCCGACAATTGCCAGCGGCACCGGAGAGAAGTGGGGTTGTTCGGCGGCCATGCTCAATGCCATGCATCCTTAAATCGATCGGGCGCCAACGGCGCCACCCGCGCCAGGTCTGGCCCCAACTGCAAACCTTGGCTGCGCAACATATTCACGCGTGTGACGATTCCAGCCCCATATAGTATATTGATTGCCACGTCCGCGACACGTCGATTTTCCGGATTTTCCAAATAGGAGCCTTTGGCCCACTCGTTGAAGGCCCCCATGGCCGGTCCACACCAGATTTGATAGTCCATCTGCCGGGTCGGTTCCCCGCTGTTGGCCCAGCGGGACGAGAGTCCGAGGTACCAGCGAAAAACCAGTGCCATTTTGTGTTTGGGGTCCTTTTCGGCCCGGTCCACATGGGTGGGATCGAGCTCCATGAAAAAGCCGCGGGTCTTGGTCCAGATGTTCTCCAGCGTATCCTGGAAAATGGTCTTTTCGATGCTGGCCCGTTCCGCCGCCGGCAGTTCGGCCATGCTGCCATAGGCACGGTACAACTCAAATAGCTTGGCGGCCCGCATGGGGAACATGGTGCCGCGCTTAAGCACCTGCAGCTTGACGCCCATTTCAAACATATCCGCCGCCGGGGCCATGGTGACATCGGCCTGCTGGGTTTGGGCCAGCATCTGCCGCACGCGCGGGCTGGTGCCGGCCTCCACGCAGGCCTGGTTGACCGACCCGGTGACGATGTAGGCGGCGCCCATGGCAAAGGCGGCGGCGGCGGAAGCCGGCGTGCCAATGCCGCCGCCGGCGCCCACGCGCAGGGGCGCGGCATATCCAAATTGTTCCTGGAGCCGGTCCCGCAGGGCCAGCATGGCGGGCCACAGCGCCACGGCGGGGCGGTTATCCGTATGGCCGCCCGAATCGGCTTCGGCGGTAATATCCTGGGCCATCGGAATGTCGGCGGCCAGTTGCGCTTGTTCTTCGGTAATGCGACCGGCGGCCACCAATTCCGTCAGCATGCGCGGCGGCGGGGGGCTCAGCCACTTGGTCGCCACTTCCAGGCGCGAGACCTTGGCAATGATGCGGTTGGGCGCTACCGCCCGGCCATCGGCGCCACGATGAATGCCATGGACGCGGTAAAGCACCGCCGGCAGGGTCAGGTCCAGATAGGCCGAGGCTTCGACCAGGTGAATGCCACGGCGCAAGTACAATTCCACCACGCTGGCTTCATGGGCCGGTTCGTTGGGTGAATGAATCAGGTTAAAGCAATAGGGGAGATCTTCCAGGCTTTGGGTGGTGCGGTCGATGGCTTGCTCAATTTGTGCCAGACGAAGTCCAGCTGCACCAAAAGAGCCCAAGGTCCCGGCGTGGGCCGCGGCCTGGACCATTTCGACGGACGCAATGCCGTTGGCCATGGCGCCGGCCATGTAAGGATAGCGCACGCGGTGATCGGCACAAAATGAGGGATCGCCGAGTTGTTGGAGATGCATAGCCGGAGCATAAGCCACCAGTGGCAGGGTGCCCGATGGGGCGGCGGATCGCTCTTGGGAATCGCCGAAAGTCGCGGTGCCGTCATGGGTTGCAGCCAGGCCGTTGGGGCCGCGGAAGACAAAGATGGGGCGGCGTAAATCGTGGAGAACCCGGCGCAGCGTGGCCGGTTCGTGCGCGTCAGGTTGATGCACGCCGGACCACCATCCTACGGCCACGCAGGAAGCTTTGAGGATCGCGGCGGGCGCGGCGGCATTTTTCGCAAAACAGTTCACTAATTGCGGGCCTTTTATGAAAGGGGGTATTTTCACGAAACTGCGGGGCGGAGTCAATGACGACGGCCAGTGGATAGTTGATAGTGGTCAGTTGGGAACGGAGACCTTCCTTCACATGCAATTGCCCTCTCGCGTGCCCATTCTTTCGGGCAAGCCCCTCTTGGCCCCGGAGGGGCCACGGATTGTAGCCACGGGTGGAGCAACGCGGAACCCGTGGTCATCAGCGAGGGGTTTCACCCGCCCCGGCGGGGCGGAGGAATGGCGCGAACGGCGGATTCCTTAACCCCTGTCGTGGCGTCAACCAGGGACTGGCCCGGGAAAACGGGAACGCTCGATCGGGTGCGACTCTCCGATTTACGGTTTACGATTTACAATTTACGCTCTAGACTACACCCCGTTGGAACCGGCCTGACCGGCTCCATGTCCGTTGTACATATTGCATTTATTTAACTTATTCACAGGAGATAACCATGATGAGTACATGCGTCCTTTGTGGTTTGCTGGCCGCCGCCGTGGCGCTGGCGGTGCCCGCGGCGCGGGCGGGCCAGCCGGAAAACTTCGGGCAGGATGCGGAATTCCTCGCCAAGCACACCAAGGTGGTGATCCTGGCGGATGGCGATGCCCGCGTGGCCGTGGTGCCCGAATACCAGGGCCGCGTGATGACCAGCACCACCGGCGGGGATAACGGCCCAAGCTTTGGCTGGGTGAACTACAAGCTCATCGAGCAGGGGTTGCTGTCCCCGGAGGCCCGGCAGGGCAAACTCGAAGACCATATTTATGTCTTTGGCGGCGAGGAGCGTTTCTGGATCGGCCCCGAGGGCGGGCAGTTCGCCATCTTCTTTGCCCCCGGCGCCAAGTTCGATTTTGACAACTGGCACACGCCCCCGGCCATCGATACCGAGGGCTTTGATACCGTCAAGACCTCCGCGACGTCGGCCGAGTTCCGCAAGGAATTTACGCTCAAGAACTTCAGTGGAACCACGTTCAACGTGCGCGCCGGGCGCACCGTTACCCTGCTCAACTCCGCCAAGGCCGGCGAATTATTTGGCATCACCGTGCCGGCCACCGTCAAGGCCGTCGCCTACGAAACGGATAACCGCCTCACCAACATCGGCACCGAGGCCTGGACCAAGGACAAGGGCCTCCTATCGATCTGGCTGCTGGGCATGTACAAGCCCTCCCCGGGCGCGACGATCGTGATTCCGTTCAAGCCCGGCCCGGAGGCGGACTTGGGCGTTAAAGTCAACGACGTCTACTTCGGCAAGATTCCGCCCGAGTATCTCAAGGTCGAGGATGATGTGGCCTTCCTCAAAGGCGACGGCACCCGCCGCGGCAAAATCGGCATCAGCCCCGCCCGCTCCAAGGGCCTTGCCGGCAGCTACGATTCCGTCGGCAAGGTGCTGACCCTGGTCACCTACACCGCGCCAGAAAAGCATGATGGCTACGTCAATTCCATGTGGGAATTGCAGAAAGATCCCTTCTGCGGCGATGTGCTCAACTCCTACAACGACGGCTCCCCCGGCCCGGGCAAAGCCCCGCTGGGCCCATTCTTCGAGCTGGAAACTTCCTCCCCGGCCGCCGCCCTCAAACCCGGCGAAACCATCCAGCACATCCAGCGCACGATTCACTTGAGCGGCCCGGAAGCGGACCTGGACGCCATCGCCAAAGCCAAGCTGGGTGTAGGGCTCGATAAGATCACCAGGGCTCTGGCGAAGTAACCGGCGCGATCAACGCAGAACGCATTGGCGTATAAAAGCAAATGGCTCAGGCAACTTCATGCCTGAGCCATTTTATTCTATGTCCTTTAGAACTGTCGGAAGATTTCGGTTGCTTCTTTTGGCGGAGGTGGCTAATGTTCTCTCCCTAAGTGAGCGAGGCTGAACTCATAAACGAACGTCGCACTGGTGTAGGGGTGATCATCAATGGCACCAAAGTGGCCGCGGCGTCCCGCCGCGGTCGGCCGCACGGTGATCATCTATGCTGGGGGTGATCACCAATGCATTTTCAGCCTAAAAACGCGGGTAGGGGTGATCATCTATGGCCCCAATGGTGATCATCTATGGCGCAGCACCCTCGACCCCTGGCCCCCCTCGGCGCCACCGCTTCGGCGTTTAACCTTGAGGGGTGTGCCAGATTTTGTGGCATTTCCGAGCCGGGACCGTAAGGGAGCGACCGCGCTGCATTCAAATGTCGATAGGCCGCTCACGGTCGCGGCTCGGTTGAAGCTCCGGTAGCATGCGATTGCCACAAAATCTGGCCTCACCAACCTTGAGTGTATCGGGGAAGCACCCGGCACGAGGCTGGCGATGATGCTATAATGCGGACCATCATTTCCGGCGGATGGAAGGAACGGCTCATGCCAGACATCCAACTTCGTGCCGCGGTTCCGGCGGATGCTGAGATCTGCGGCCGGATTCTTTTTGATGCGTTTGGCGGCGTTGCGCAGAAGCATGGTTTTCCGAGCGACTTTCCCTCGGTCGAAGTGGCTACGGGATTGGCTCAGGCCATGATCGGCAATCCCACCGTCTATGGCGTGGTTGCCGAAAGTTCTGGGAAGATCGTTGGTTGTAACTTCCTGGGCCAGCGCGATGCCATTGCCGGCGTCGGGCCGGTGGCAGTGGATCCGGTCTGCCAGGGTGGGGGTGTGGGGCGGAAACTGATGCAGGCGGTGATCGAGCGGGGTGGCTCCGCGCCGGGAATCCGCCTGGTGCAGGAGCCATTCAATACGGTTTCGCTGGCGCTATATGCGGCGCTGGGATTTGAAGCCAGGGAACCGCTGGCTCTTATGTGTGGCAAGCCCACGGTTACGGCATCCGGACAGGCGGTGGGCCGCCCGATGGAACCGGGGGATATTTCCGTCTGCGCGGAATTATGCAGGCGCGTGCATGGGTGGGACCGGGCCAATGAACTGCGGGATGCGCTGCCGATATTTCGTCCGTTTGTGCTGGTGCGGCAGGAGCGCGTGGTGGCTTACGCCTCGGCCCCCACGTTCTGGCCGCTCAATCACGGTGTCGCCGAAACTCCGCAGGACATGACGGACCTTCTTCTGGCCGCGGCGGCGGCCAACGCGGATCCCATGGCGCTGCTGGTGCCGATCCGGCGGGCGGAGTTCTTTCGCTGGTGCCTTGGTGCGGGGTTGCGGGCCATTAAGCCCATGACGCTTATGACACTGGGCCAGTACCAGGAGCCGCGCGGCGAATTCTTTCCATCCGTGGCGTACTGACCGGATCTTTCACGGCCCGTGGTCCGCGGGCGTCTCTTCGAAGGAATGCACAAAGCTCGCCCGCCGGCGCAATCTGGCTTGCGAATTCTTATAGGCTTCCACGCCTTCTCCGGCGTGCAAACGGTATAAACCCAGCCGGCCCTCGTCCACACCGGCTACGTCGCGGAGCGGTTCGGAAACCAGGACGGCCGGGGAGCCCTTCTCATAGGCGTGGATGGCCCATAGTGCCGTGCGCTGCAATTCGATCGGCGGCGCCCCGTGCTGGGCCCGTCTCATCAGGGTTTGCAGGGGCGTGCCCGCAGAGTCCAGGAACAGCACGGGATCCTTTCCAATGCGCTGCGCGATGGCCTGCGAAAATTGTGTCACGTGGGTGCCCCAGCCGTTTAAGGCGGCCTCAGAGAAAAACAGATTGTAGGCGCCTAGACCGGCGAATATGGCGCCGATGAGCACCGCCGCCCCCGCCATTGCCGGACGCACGGACTCGGCCGCCAGACGCCGCGCCGCCTCGCGCAGGCACCAAGCGGTGATCAGTGCCATGGCCGGGTAAATGGGCAGGAAGCAATCCGGCTGCCTGGTGGTGGCAAACAGGAAAGTAAGGAATATCAAGAGCACCCAGATGAGCGCCGGCGTCAGGGCATGTTTGAACCAGCGGCGGGGGGGGATCCACCACAGCATCGCCAGCACCCCCAGGGAACACGGGAGATAGCAGCTAATCATGTAAAGCGGGGCGCTACAGAGTGTTTCGATAATGCCCGGTGGAACGGTGGCGTGGTCGGCGGGTTGGGAATCGGAAA
>Ga0316217_10005817_pt1 | contig 12555 bp, 5 predicted proteins | sample 1anoAmetaG_FD_203633 | JGI IMG/M metagenome (GOLD analysis project Ga0316217, IMG submission 203633) | Freshwater microbial communities from Trout Bog Lake, Wisconsin, USA - 1anoA | ecosystem: Environmental > Aquatic > Freshwater > Lake > Hypolimnion/Profundal zone | place: USA: Wisconsin...
GCCTTTGAAGATGATATTTCATTTTATCTAGCATCTCCCGTGTTTTTGGTTAAAACTATGGTTTCTTAGCTAGATTTTCCTAATAGCGCTTGATTTGAAGCTATAAATCTCGTTGTTTTAGCTACTGTTTCACATTTTACTACTTTTAAAGACTGTTTAACTTCTTATCTGGAAAAAAAGGATAAAGAGCTGGATATTTTATTACTATGTTGAACTAGCTCTTCACTGCCGAACTTGATGAGAGATGGTGAGATCTCATTTTTTATAACGATAAATCTTTCAGAATGTTCGAAACCAATTTTTTTTATGACTGGGGCTTTTATGATTAATCAAGATTTCTGAATGATTGAAAGTTCAGGCTACACACAGGACATTTGGCATTCATTTTGTCGACCATTTTTTATATGTTTCTAAGATTACTGTTTTTCAAAACTTCATTAGCTAGAATAGATATCAGTAAGTTGCTGCCGACGATAACTATGAAGATTATCTGGAATAGGTTGTATAAGGAAGCAAAGAAGTTTAGACGATTGAAGGTATAGACAAAATTGTTGTATATGCCCTATTGAAAAAAGTTTAATCCATACTCAAGAAATCCGAGCTGAACTGTTTAAAATTTTAAAGATCTAGTGAAGACTAGCATATTGAACAAAACAAAGCCTAAGATTATCAACATAATGTTGAAAAATATTCTAAGGTATGTTGAGATAGTTAGCTAAAGCAGAGTACCTAACATTAGTTTGTTTTTGATTTATGATAAATAGACCAAGATTTTCGCCCATGAAAAGAAACAAACTAGTCCACTTTATTCCATCAGGATACCAAAAAAGGCGAAAATAGTCATCCCAACTTCTAGGAGAAAGTAAATACCAATTTTTTAGATTGCTGTTGAAAAGGGCTCTTAAAGCTATTCTGAAGGACCGACAAAAGCTGAGTTAAAAAGAAGCTTTTCTTGAAGTTATTGCTGCTGGGTGTTTTCAACTTTTTAACGAAATGTCTACAAATTCTGCTCAAACTCATGCTCCTATTTCAGTCTATACTGAATTTTTTATTTATTATTCTAGTTTTTTCTTACAATGAAATGGACCTAGAGTACAAAAACTATTGCTAACAGTAAAAGAATCACCCATTTCAAATAAGGTAGAGTCAAAGACATATCATGGTTATTATTTCGCTTCCTTACGCCCAAATTATTTTATGAAATGATTTACTGTTCTTCTAAATCAGCTTTATTTGAGTTCAATATATCAACATTCAGTGTGAACTGAAGAAGCAAAGAACTGTAAATTTGCCCCTGGAAATGAAGATTCATCACCACTGTTTCTTGTCTATATATCAAAGGGATCTATATAAAGAGTTAAATTTTCCAAAGATCTTTATAAAATGTACGATCAAGCAGAGTTTAGTTGAAGAATGTTGCTATTTCTTGTAATTTAGAGATTTTAGTTTTATATTGATGATAAACTAGGGGAATGTTGTGCCTGTAAATAACTAGTAACTTCACTTATGAGTTGTCTGTTTTGCTTGAACCTTGATTTGCCATTTTGAAGAGGCTATCTTTTTAAAGGATTTCTGAAATTTGAGATATTCTAGTAAACATTTTCTGGATCTATTTGAAGTTGTAATAATAGTCATCTCTCAAAAAGGTAGTATTTGATGATTCATAGGTAGTTTTATTGCCATGCAAAAGAATAGCTCTATTGAAAAAGCATTGAGCAGTTCTAACAAAAGGACCATATCTTTGGACAGTAATCTGCACCCAGAGCATGCTCATCGCAACCAAAAACAATGATAAAATAATTTGTAATTTACGGTAAGGGTTATCGAACCTTTTGGTTTCTTTTTCAGACCTACTCAACTGATTGTTTACTGCTTATGAAGGTTCTTTTTCACCTGCTTCTTAGGGAATTGCATCCTACATTATTTTTTGATAGTTTCCTAAAGTATAAGTATAATTAGATTAATCTAGTTTAATAAGATAATAAGAGTTAGTCATTTGCTTCAGAGATAAGACAACTCTAATGTGTCTTTTTATTTAAGACTTTGCAGTTTGTTTTGTTTGAAAAAAGTTCATTATTCTGATTTGGCAAAAAGATAGTTGAAATACTTTACTAGAGAGAATATTTGAATCTTGCCTATGATATTTAACATTGTCTTAAACTGATTCGGCCTTGTAAAACTAAAGCACTTATGATAGATTAAACTTTCAGAATTGAATACTATTATAATCGATTTAATAAGTAAAAGTAATGGACTGCCCGAAGTGCAAGCTTAGGTATAATACCGTAAACCGTAAGCCAAAGGTGAATCAATGTGGGCACAGTCTTTGCTAGAGTTGTTCCAATAAGATCATGCTATGTCCTACGTGCAATGTTGTTTTTGATAAATCAAAGGCTACATTCAATCATTCTTTGCTTGAGATGCTCACTTAAAAAAAGACATCGAAAGAAGTCGATAAACTAATTAAGGTATGCTTTGTCGGCTAGAGTAAATCCGGCAAAACTTCCTTTATCAATAGACTTAAAGGAGAATAGTTCAAATAAAATACAGTCACCACGATTGGCTATGACTTCGCTTTTCAGGATAGGGTCATAGAGGGATTGAATGTTCGTTTCCAACTGTGGGACAGTGCTGGACAGTAAAGATATAGAGCTGTTTCTCCGTTGCATTATAAAAGTATTTATAAGGTTACCTAGATTCTGACCTGATAGTGATTCTGTACGATGTGACTCAAAACGCTCGAGCAAACAATGTGTTTCATTGGCTGGAATAAGCAAATCATCACTCTCCATAAAACACGGTTAAGTTGCTGGTCGGGAACAAAATAGATCTTTTGCAAGAAAAGCATTCGAATAACCTCAAACCTCTAGATTAACTCACTTGTGAAGCAGTAATGGATCAAAAAATAAGCAAATATTATGTTTCTTGTAAGACTTATGAAGGAGTCTAGGAGTTTTGGTCTATCATATAGAACCAAGTCAAAATTATTTTGAAGCGAATAGAGCTAAAGCAGAGTCCCTTCAGATAGCCACCCTCAAAGCAGGCCGATCGTCGTTCGAGGAAAAGCTCAGAGACAAGCGAATCATCTCTCCTTAAATTAAAGAAGAATACAAACAATAACAATTACCAATCTCGATGTTGCTGATATTCTTCATGTTTTAATTCTGAAAAACTAAGCAGTAAAAAACTAGGTTATTTAGAACCTATTATTGAAACCAAACAATAATAAATAGTTGGTGATACGCCTGAGATGGATTAAAAAACTCACTACATTAAACATCCGCTTAATACTTCCAAGTTCAGAAATGCCTGTAAGTTTTCTAAGGCTTCACGTTTCGGCAATTACCAAAAACTGTATCTTTTTGACTACTCAGAGCTACCTAGTATAAGTATTATATCGCCTCTAAGCCGATCCCCAGATCAACAACTTTTGGTATCGGAAGTAGAACCAACAACGAAACTCTCAACAATGCTCCTGGGCCTGATAGATATAATGTCTCAAAATTTCCAGTTGATCAAAGAGGAACCACATTGGGCTATAGCAGAGAAAAGGCCATTTTTGGATCACTGGCTCACTAAATTGAGCGTAAAGCGTAGTTTCCATCTCCTGATACTTACGAAAATTTACAAATGAAAGGAAAATCCTTTTCTTTAGGTATCAAGCTTCCAGGCTAAGTTTAATTTTCTGTCAAAAAAAGAGTACCTGGACCTGGTTAATATAAAACTATGCAGATAAATGCCCACGGTAGGTACATAAATTCAAAGAATAAAAACACTCGTTCAATTAACTTTGGAAACAGTTTTACTGATAGGTCCTTTTCTGCTCAAAATACAAAGACTGGACCCGGCTCATGTAAGAAAAGCTCTACTTAGATGACATATTTAATGTGGACAGCAACTTTAGCTAACCAAAAGTACTTCTTATGCGGCGCAATACGACCAGAAACTTTGGGACAAGCAACAGAGCACCTATTCAAGACAAAACTAAAAGCAGTAACCCTGGGCCAGGCCAATATGAGTCTTTTTCTTCTTTTGGCCAAGGCTTCGTCCCAAAAATATCTTGATAAAACTAATTTTGAGCTTATATTACTATAAAAGTTTTATTTGATGCAGAATAAAGTACTTTCTTATTTTTACAATACAAAAAAGCCAGAACCTTTGGAGCTAGCAGAAGAATTAACATTTTAAAACTTTTTGCTGCTTGTTTAGCTGAAAAATCACAACAAATTGAAATAAAAGCAACTTAAGATCCAGCAATACAAATAACTCAAGGACAGAATGCAGAATAAGATCAAAATCTTGCCCAAAAGCTTAGAAAAAAGCTTCGAAAGATATGATTCAAAACTCATTGACTATTAAACTTCTCGCAGAATATCACTGCAATTTCCAAGTCCAACAAATAGCTAAATCGAACTTCCAAAACTAAAAAGAAGCTGCAACATATAAATGCCGCCACATTTGAGAAAATAGTTTCGTAAAGATGAAATAAATTCTATCAGATCATTCTCATTTAGGGTGAATCCTGAGTTTACCAAAGAAAAATAGAAATTAAGCAAACCTAAAGCCTTGGTAAGGAAGTTTAAAACTGATTTCTGTAAGCTCTCTAAAATCTAGGAGCTGAGGCAAGAGATTAACAACAAAAGAATCAAACGAAAAAAGGGATTAATGACGGAAAATTGACTGATAGACATTATTTTTGCATTGATGAATCCCTTTATTTATAGATTATTAGCAATTATTGTCAGAAATTTTACTTTGAGAAATCATTCTGTGTCATTTCTTAGGACAATCGCTCTTCTAGCTAGACACTTTAGCTATAGATTTGATAAATTTCATCGAAATAGTTACAAAACTCATCTTTCACGAGAGTCACAAATTAAGACTCATTTGTGAAGCTATTTGGGTCTATCACTCTAGAGAAACTATAATAAACGCTTTGGTCCCAACCCATATGCCACTTTTTTTCATTAAACACATCTTCGTTGCCAAAAGTCATCAAAAGCTGAACTGGAATCTTTTATCTGTAAGCATACTAAATCCTCATAATGTTACTTTGATCATCCCCGTTTTGAGCTTAGCTTTCTAGACAGAAACAGTTCCAGGCATCCTATGGCCTTCAGGGTAAGCCAAAAGAGAGGGTCTTGGAGATTTCTAAAACTTCATATTGAGCCATTGGTTAAATCTGCTTTATACAAATTTACTTATCATGATCGATCTTTCCAGATCTATTGAAGAACCAAATTATCTTGTTTGCGAAAATGCCAAACATAAAGAAGACTACTCCGACAAGCATCCTCAGTTTCATAGCAATTACCTCGAGAGGAAGTTACATGAATTTTAGGTGATTATGTTATGGAGCCAAAAATCTGCCTGAGAACGATGATTTGAGAAAATTAACGTTTTTTACTTTCGCATCACTTCAGAATTCGTGCACCGATAGATCTTAAAATTTAAAAACTCCCAAATGTACTTACACCAGAGATCATGTGCACTAAGTCACTCCAAATCTACGTACTGATATTGCCGGCTAACAAACCTTTGAAAATTGCTTTAAAGGCGAACCAATAAAATATTCTGAGGATGTAGAGAAAGTTCCTGAACTTGATAAAAAGTGACATTTATATTATAATGCAACTTTGTATAACCATTATTATGAGCCATAAAAGGTCAGGAATCTTGAATTTCAAGGTAGCTGAGCTCAACCCTTGCATTGCCTAATTTCAGATAAAGCAATATCTAGATTTGAAACAAATGTTGGTTCAAGCAAATCTGCTTAAAAACTCCAATTCCCTCAATACAATTATTTACATAAGCAGCTTCATTAATTATAGCAACGTAATGTGAATGAAGATCATGATCAAAACTATTCTGGCTTCGAAGGTTCTCCATAAACATTTTGGTACTGAATGAAAAAGAAGAGAAGACTGAAAAGAAACAGTATCAGCATTATGTTTCTTACGTTTTATGACAACTCGAAGCCAGCTTCTCTTTCGTTGTTGTAATCTGCCTAGAAATCTCCATTTTGGTTTCTGCGCATCTGCTAAATATCTATGCTTTTGAATAGCCCAAATGATTATAAATTAAGTAAAAGGCAATCACTTATAAAAAGATAAACTCACATTATTTGAAATTGCTCCAAAACAACTCAAAAGAAATCTTCTTCATTTTAGTTTTTTGACTAGCAGCTGCTGTTCAATCTTCTGTCTATATATTTAATTATTACTCATCAAAATTATGTTCAGAAATATCTTGAGGTCGACCTACCGCTTCCACTAAGTCAAAAATATAGCTTAGTACACTAAACTTGTTAACAGTTTGAAGACTCCATATGTCCTTGATTTCTATGCCAGCTGGTGCGGACCCTGTAAAACTCTATGGCCTGTCGTTAGCAAGCTCGAGGGTGAGTCTGCAGGAAAATGGACTTTGATTAAGATAGATGTGGATAACGAAGATTTGAATGATATTGTGTCAAAACATAACATCACAGGTGTGCCCACACTTGCCTTTTATAAAGGTACAAACAAAGTGTACCAGAAAGTAGGGTTGCCCAATGAAGCCGACTTAAAGGGTCTCATAGAAAAGCACTTAAATTGATCAGAATCAGCATTCTATTGCTTTTACTTTTTCTTAAAAGAGAACATACTTACTAAATGCATTTGATTCGAAAAGGTTTCAATACAAAGTTAGACTATCATTCCTCATGCCGAATAAACACAAAAGCATAAAGAATTCATAACTAGACATACATAAATATAAAAGTTATCTTGTTATGTTTTTTGCAAGTAAACAAATGCCTTCGTTAACTACTCAGTATTCCGCTATAATAAAATAATGATGAATTTCTCATAAATGTCTAATAACCAATTAGGAATTTCGCAGCTAAGGTCAACCACCGCCAACGATCTCTATGGAAGTCGTGTTGTAGTCCAGCTGCATTCGCTCCCACCTGTCTCACAGCCCATACTAACCAAGTATAGAATAAACAAACCATCTCAGAATAAACTCGTCATTGAAGAAACTGCATCGTTTTGGTGCAAACTCTTCAATACGAAAAATTCCTTCTCAGTCACCTTATGTAAATGCGAAAGAACCTAATAAGGACATTGCGAGCTTGTAATGAGGTGGATTAATGAATACTATGATTGGAAGAAGGACAATCGATTCGTCAAGGCTTACAGAAGCTATAACCGTCGCAATTTATAACTGTTTTTAAGCGATACAGACATCCGTCGTAGACTAGAGAAAAAGCTTTAGATTTTGGGAGTGAAACTAAGCGAAAAGTGTATATATGTAGATAATTCAGATATATGTATGCTGTTACGAATCTGTAAAAATTTTTTGAAACACACCATCTACTATGGCAAAAGCGAGGCCCAAACCAGGTAAAACGACATCTGGATCTGGTTTCTCATAGGAATCTTCTACCACATAGGGGCCAACCTGTAGACAGAAGAGAAGACCAACTATGAGGAAGAGATCATGTTTTGGAGCATAGACATTATCATGAATCATCTGGGAAGTCTCACCAGAAACTAGTTCCAACTCCACATCAAAAAGATCATCGAACTCATTCGCTAGTATTTCGCCAAATCTTACTAAAAGTTGGTAGTTTTGAAAACATGTAGGTATTCTATTATCACATCGACCTCTAACCGATCATATATGAATGGACAAACTAATTCATGATGGGGTACATGGACATAGACTCAATTGCCTTCTTTATCGATTGTCTTCTCAAAAAAGGATGGATATATCTTTACAAGATTGTGCTGAGCTATTTTTAGAAGAGGATATAAAAAATGGAGAATGATGAGCTTTTCTAGACAGTTAACGACAAATAGGTGATAATGAGATAGCTATTGAACTGTAATGAGGAATGGCCTCTGATATTTTGTAATGCCAATACCTTTTGCCTAGAGAAGCAATAAAGCACTCAACTTCCATGATTTGCTCACTTTCTCATAGTTTTTTCAAATATTTAATTAAATCTTTGGAAAAATGGGATTCGGGATTAAGGCTGATTGCTGTAGATAAATTTATTATTAAAAGTATTCTAATACAAGTAAATGGCTTAACCTAACAAATTGTTAACTCCACATAAATCGCTATAATAAACAAAAAGGATTCCTGAAACTGCAGAGCATACTCCTGAACAGCTGTCACATGATTTGTAAGCTAAGTTGGACTACAAGGCCAAAAACTTTAAATTAATGAAGCAAATGGCATAATTATAGGTACGAGTGTGGTTATTAAGGTAGCACATAAAAGGAGCTTTACTCAAATAAGGCATCTTTAGAACGAAGTCTAGGCTTATAAGAAATAGTTCGATAAAATATTCAGGAGCCTATCAGTAAGGAATCTCTAATAGGCCTATAAAAAGATAGATGATTTCATGCGCAACGAACGTAAAAACATGAACTAGATGAAAATATCTTAATGGTCCAATATTGTCGAATAGTACAAGAAGATAATCAATACGCAGCAGTATAAGTTTATTAAGCTTGAGCAGCAGCTGAAAATAGCAGAGGTCAAGTACCCTCAAAGATATTTAGAATAAAGAGATACGAACAAAATGTTGGAGTGCCCAAGGAACTGAAAGAAAAGAAACCTTAAGAAAAATAGCGATAGGAAAAAGCAATTCAAACAGTCAAAACCCAAGAGGAAGAAATAGCTAAATTGAAAGGCTAATTGTCTGAAAAGTAAAAATAAGTGACTTCTTTGGGTGAGGAACTCGTCATTTTGAAAAAAGAGTACAAACAACTGCTGATTTAAGTACTTTGTGTAATAAGTAGAGATAAAATATCAAGGATATGTACGAAGAACTTCAAGGTAAGTACAATCTTTAAATACAACATTTCGAAGAAATGGAGAAACACGTGGAAGAGAGACTTATTGAAGTCGAAAGATAGATGAACTTCTATCGCTTTTAACGAGAAGGCCACATCGAAAAGATAGAACTAATGAAAAAGGAACTCAAACTTAACGAAAGTAAGCAGTTCTTCTCATTCGGTGGAGTCAAACACATTTCAACGCAAACTGACTTCTAGTAAGAATCTTCGCCTTTTAACAGCTAATGCATGTAGATTAGCATTAAAACTTTGCTCTAATAAAATGACAAACTCAAAAACAACCTCTTAATATTATACACCAAAAAGCCAGATGATGAACTACCCAAAGAAATAGAGCTAGAGATGAAGATACTACTCAATATGCATGATGCTAATTTGAATTATAAGGCCATAGAAGCGCATAAGGGATAAGAAGTGGTTGAAGTAGATAATAGAACCAAATCAATGGTGTCCGAGAGCATAGAGTAGTTGGTTGAGGAGTAAAACTGTGAGGAGGAGTAGAAGGTATCCTAGGATAAATAGTTAGCCTAGACGATCCAATAATGATACTGTGTTGCTAATTCAAATATTGGGCTAAATCTATCTCAAAAGATTAGCTAACATAATAATAAACAAGGTTCAAAGTAAAGCGTTAGTAGTAAGAAATCATCATAACTTCAATGTTTTGCTTTGATACTTTTTATCCTTGCTAGCAGTTCCATACTCTTTTTTTTCGTATCTTATAGTCTTTCACTCAATGTGTTCTTGCATTACTTGCTGGAGGTGGAGCCATCGCTTTTACATGATTTCATATCCCAAGATTAGCGGGTTTAGAAAGAGTCCACCTTTCGGATGGAGTCAAAGCTGCCTATTCTCACAGCTATTGGCTTTTGATCCACAACCTCTAATTAATTTTGTCTGAGCTGATGAAAAAAGCTCGAAATCCTCCTCTCATTATCTTTGTAGTTACTTAGCTTGTTTTCGTTGTCAATTGTGAACTCCTTCAAAAAGTACTTCATCTTGATATCTTTGCTCAATCCCACACATTTGGGGTCAAAGACAAATTTTACTCCATTTTCGGTCAAATATCCAGCAAGACTTGTCAGTTCGAACTCCAACTGCTAAAGCATATCCTATCCTAAATCCAAAAGCCATTTGTCAATAGTCAGAGGGATGTATTCATAGTAAAAAGAGCAGATGTTTTTTTGGTTTGACTAAGCATGGATGAAAGCCACGAGGTGCTCGTTTTCAAGGTCAGCAAGGATTTCACACATTTTTTAGATGATTTTTAGATGGTGTTAATGCTGAAAGACCAGGTTCTTACGTACAAGAACTGTTTGTTAGGTTACCTATTGCATGATTCCAAAAGGATAATCTTACTGCATATCGAAAACAGCATAAACGCTACTTTAGATCGTTATTTACTCCATTTTTGTTTGCCTTTTCAAATGTTTATAAGTTCATCGAATACTGAAGATTTTTTAAAACCAGATAAGTTGAAGCCAAGACCAAACCAAACGCTTCAAATCTTATTTATGAAACGATATTGCCTCAAATGCAACATTTTTAATGGTTTTATCAAGATCTTCTCTTAACTTGCTAAAAGTATTTAAGTACAGTTTTATAGTTCTTATGGTTTCAATCTTGCTAAGAATTCTATAGACACTAAATTATGAAAAGCTTCAGCTAAAATCATCATGATATCTGAATGAGTCTATGCTTTTAGATGTTTTCATGGAAATATGAAAACTAAATTTTGGCTTAACCGAAAATATCCTCAAAACACGTAAAAAACCCAAAGTTTGTTTCAGACGCCACTTCAGAGAAGATAACGCTCATGAATGAATCAAAAAAGAATGTTCTATTATGCACATTCAAATTATTATCTCTTTCTTGAACCTATGTGGAATGAGAGGGCTATTTATGGGCTTGCATTTAGCTAAGAAATTCAGACGAATTTCTACTGGAAGGCTTCTAATCGTTCGAGCATTATATTTATTTAATTGAGAGGTTCTAAGATTTGAATTATAATACGTTACTAATGCGGCAAAACGAGAAGGTGAAGACCTCAATCTTCTCCGAATACTAAAATAACTAAAACGACTCAATATCATCGAGACAGCTAGAATTTTGGCTGAAGCAGACCGCCCCACTTGTACAGCCCAAGTTCACTGCCAACTAGTGGACCCTCATGAGTACTAACTCTGTTTTCGAACAGGACGAACATACTCTCCAAAGGAACTAGACCTTTTAGACCATAAACAAGGAAAATGACTATCTGGCTTTCAACTCTGCAAGGCCCACTCTTAACAACGCATCTTCAGTCACAAAAAGCAAATCCTATGTCAATGCGATGGTAGATCTACAAACCAAAATCAAGCGTCTCTAGTCGGAAAACTAAAATCTGAAAGAAAGCTTGAATTCACTGAAGTAATAGAGAAGTCGCGTTATGAATGAATCGGCCTTAATGGCTGAGTAAATGAAAAACAAGCTTTAATTTTTGGAGCCAAAAACAAAAAGGATTGAGGAACTAGTGAAAGAAAACAAAAGGCTAAGAGACATGAGGGAGGAGAACAATAAGAAGACGAAAATCTTTTAGAAGATGAACAAGGAAAAGTAGATAAAATTAGCTGAGTATGAATCAACTCTCCAAAATCTAAAATCGTCTAAAGAAAAAAAAGATGAACTCATTCGAGAATTGTAAGCTACGAACTGCCAACAAAAAACCCAGATTGATAAAAACAGTGGACTGATACTAAAGCTGCAATAAAAGAACAAGGTGTTAGAGGGTATGAAATAAAAGTCAACTTCTTCCATCATTTAAAAATATAACAAGAGCGTAGAAATGGTTTAATAGCTGAGTACAGAAAACATGAAGTTGAAGCAATAACTCATGCTGCTGAAAGAGAAACATGACTAGAAACTGAAAACCGTAGATTAAAGATATCGAAGCTAAAAAGAAGAGTTAGTCAAATTGGTATAGAAATTCAAGCAAGAGCTGTCATAGAAGAGATAAGTTATTGCTAACTTGAACAAAGATAACAAATATTTCAAGGAAAGCTATGAAAAGAAGAATGACTAGCTTATCCAAACTTTGAGAGACCACGCACTGGAAATCAGGTAAATCAAAGAAAGGCACGAAAAGGAAACGGCGGAATGGAGGCAGAAGGCAGTCCATCTGCTTTAAAAGAAGACCCAACAAAGGTAGTCCCTAATTGAAATAAACAAAGAAAGTATGATCAAGGTCAAATAATAGAAGTACCAAGTGTAGTCTCAACTCTAATTCGAAGAGCTGAACTCAGTTGAGTAAACACCTGAAGATGAGTAGGCTCCAAAACTGTAAACCAGGAGCCTCGATAAGAAGATCAAATATTCAGCCATCAAGCCCATACTCGTTAAACCAACCGATAGTCTATCCCAGAAGTAATAAAAGCACATGAGCATTTAATCGAAGTCAAAAGTTAAAACTAACTCAGCCCTCCAATAATCCAACAGCAGGAGGAAGTCACATGAAAAGCCAAGTTAGAAATCAAAGTAGAAATCCAGGTAGAAGTCACGAGAGAAGTCGAAATCACGATAAATTGTTGAGGCTACCATTCCCAACTAAAACGATAACAGCTTCATTCTCAAGTCCTGCGAGCCAATCACCCAGCAGCACGATCGCAGAGAAGACCTTAGGTACAGCCAGTAACCTTACTTCTATAACTCTGCCAACAACCCTCCGAGG
>Ga0316217_10005818_pt1 | contig 12555 bp, 11 predicted proteins | sample 1anoAmetaG_FD_203633 | JGI IMG/M metagenome (GOLD analysis project Ga0316217, IMG submission 203633) | Freshwater microbial communities from Trout Bog Lake, Wisconsin, USA - 1anoA | ecosystem: Environmental > Aquatic > Freshwater > Lake > Hypolimnion/Profundal zone | place: USA: Wisconsin...
AAAACACGCCGCGCCCGAAATGCAGCTCCTGCCCCAGCGGCTTGATGAAGATCCCCGTGGCAAAAACCATGATCGCGCCCGAGCCCACCGTCAGCGCTATGGCCGAAGCAAATACCACCCACCACCGGTTTTCAAAGAGTCTTTTTTCCATATAGGCCTGTCTCTCTTGCGCGGCCGGGGAGCGTATCCCCTGGCACGAGATAAATTGCTGCCTGCTGTGAGGGCCGCATGTTATCAGCATCCGGCAGAGCGCGCAAAAAGAAAGCAAGCGCGGCCTTCTGCGGTGCGCAGCGGAGGCAGAAAAAAGGGCCGGCACCTGCCGGCCCCACCGGAGGAAAGCGGAATTGGAGTGGAGAAGACCAGCTTGCGGAGCTACTGCGCCGCCGCCGGCTTCTTCTCCGCCTTGATCATCGGATAACGGTACGGTCCCATCGTCGCCTGGATGATGATGGCAATCACCAGCAGCACTTCCATCACCATCAACCCCGGCGTGTAGTTGTGCAGGATCTGGTAGCACCAGCCCAGCAGGTTGTTGCCCGCCGCATTGGCCAGCGCCGCAAACGCCATCATCAGCCCGTGCATCGCCCCGAACGCCTTAATGCCGAAGTAGCGCGAGATCATGAAGGCGATGATGTCAATCTCCGCCCCGATGCCCACGCCCAGGAACACCGTGCCGACCAGCGGCCACGCCCCACCCCAGCGCGCCGCCAGTATGCCCAGCCCGATCATCGGACACACCAGGAAGAAGATCTGAATGTAGGCGGCAAAGATTTTATCCAGCAGGTAGCCGGCAATCATGCGGCCCACGATCAGCGCCAGCCCGGCCGCCCCCATCACCGCCACCGCCCGCCCGATCGAGATTCCCCGGTCGGTCAGCATCGGCACGGCGTGAATCAGCGAGCCGTTAATGGCCATGTCGGCGAAAAAGAACGCCACCCCCAGCATCCAGAAGCGGGGATTGCGCGCCGCCTCCCCAAACTCCAGTCCCGGCATCTTCTTCCGCGCTTCGCCGCTCATCTTCCGCGCCGCCGTCATCTCCGTGGTCTCGCCGAACCACAGCGACACCGGGATGAACGACAGAATGATGATCGCGATGCCGATTCCCACGTAGCCGCCCCGCCATCCCCAGTGTTGCAGCAGGATGCGCGAGTATTGCGGCAGCAGCGCCGTCCCGGCGCCCACCCCCGCCAGCGCCAGCCCCAGCGCCAGTCCGCGGTGATCGTCAAAGCGCGCCGTGATCATCTTCGAATACGGCGTCGGCGTCTGCGCTGCGCCTACGATGCCCTGCAAGGAGAACATCACCATCAGCAGCGTCACCGCGTTCGGCACCAGCAGCGACAGGCATCCGGTCACCACCGCAAACAGCGTCAGGAACGGCAGCAGCACCGGACGCACGCCGTACTTGTCCATCCAGCGCCCGGTGAAGGTCACCATCAGCGCCGTCGTGATATTGGCCAGGCCCATCGCCGTCGAAATCACGCCGCGACCCAGGTGCAGGTCCTCCGACAGCGGCTTGATGAATACGCCGGTCGCGAACACCTCGACCGCGCCCTGCCCCACGATCAGGGCCAGAAATGATGCCAGCACTACCCACCATCTACTCTTGAACATCTCTTTGATCTCCCGTCCTTAGGAGTGAATATGACAAACCACCCGCCCCGATGACGATCTCGGGGTTAGCGTACTTAAAAAAGCAGGAAACAGAATCGCGGCGAAGTATATTGCCAATCCGAGCGAATGGCAATTGCGCATGAGCCCCTGCGGCGTGCCGCATCATCTGGATCATGCCAAATCGGTGCGCCCGGCGGTGAAAGGCAGCAGGAAATCTCCGCAAACCTGGCGGCGCCTACCGCCCCAGCAGCCCGCTCGCCTTTTCGACCACTTTCTTGAGCCCCAACTTCAGATACTCCGGATGTGCCACCGCCGCCCGCAAGAAGAAGCTCGCGGTAAAGTTCGACGCGATCACGTCGGCAAACTCCTGCGGACCCAGCGCCGCGAAAGCCGCCGTACGCTCATCCCACTTCGCATCGTCATACTTCGCAATGCGCCGATTGATCTCGTAAGCCACTCGCAGCCGCATGCCGTACTTCTCCTGCCACTGCTTCTGATACTTCATCAAGAACTGCCGCGACCAGTCACCCACCCGCACGGCCTCGGCGGCCACCGTGCCCGCCATCTTCCCGCCCCAGATCGCCCACCTTATTCCCTCGCCGACCAGCGCCGAGGCTTGCCCGGCGGCATCGCCCACCGCCATGATGCCGTCGGCCACCAGCGTCTCCACCAGCCCTTCGGCAGGAACTACCCCGGTGTGAAATTCCACCGGCTGCGCGCCGCGCAGATCGATCTTGAAGCGGGCCGCCTCAGCGATAAACTTCGCCAGATAGGCCCCCGGGGAAGCCTTAGCGTCGGCGTGCAAGATGCCTATGCCGACGCGCACCCGCTTCCGGCCCCATGGAAACGCCCAGCCATATCCGGCGGGAGCCACCTGGTTGCCCACGATCAGCACGGCCTCATCGGGATTGCAGTAAGGCGCGTACAGATCGTATTCGGCGCCCACCCCGAAGTGCTTGCACCCGGCGTACACTCCCGTATCTTTGAGCATCTGGGCGCGGAAGCCGGAGGCATCGACGAGCACCTTGCTCGTGAAATCCACCTGCTGCCCGCGCCACGTGTGCAGCTTCGCGCCCGTCACCACGCCCTCGGTCACCAGCGGCGCAATCGCCTTGTGCCCGACGAAAATCTGCGCTCCCGCCTCGGCGGCGCGCTCGGCCAGAAACTGGTAGGTCCCGCGCACGTCAATCACACAGACCATCGGCTTCGGATAATCAAAGACCGCCTCCTGGTGCGGCGCGACAAACCGGCAGCGGTGGAGGACATGATAAAGCTCGCTCGGAATCCCCAGCTTCTCCATGTCGGCGATAAAACTGCCGCCCGTGGTCCGCACCGGCGAACCGATCTCCGCGTTGCGTTCACAGACCGCGACCCGCGCGCCGCCCTTGGCGGCCTCTCCGGCCGCCGCCAGCCCTCCCGGCCCGCCGCCGATCACCACTACATCCCATGGCTCGCTCATATCGTCAGTCTTTCCGCTCCTCAGCACTCTGCTCCGTGCTTGTGATTTTCCATCCCTTGGCCGGGCACCCGGGCACGGAACCCAGATCTGCTGACTGCGGCAGATTTGGGGCGCCTGGCTTCATGGAAACCGCTCTAGTGTTCGGTGCCGAAGGCCATGGTTAATAGCGTTCTCTGTTCTAGTTCGTGGGCTTTGGCGGAGCCGGTGGCCGGGCTGGCCATGGCCGTTCGCTTGACGGTCAGCAGCGGGTGGGGCTGGATGACGTGGCGCAGCAGCGGCACGATGTAGGCCAGGGCTCCCTGGTTGGCCGGCTCTTCCTGCACCCAGACGAAGTCGCGCGCGTTTTCATGGAGCGCGAGTGCCGCGCGGAGTTCGGCTTCGGGGAAGGGGTAGAACTGCTCGAGGAAGAGGATGGCCGTCTTGTGGTCGCCGCGCTTCTGGCGTTCGACGCGCAGCTCGTGTCCGATCTTGCCGCTGCAGATCAGCACGCGCTCGGCCGAGGGTACGTCGGTATCGGGGAGCACGCGGCGGAAGTGCGGGCGGGCGAAATCTTCCAGTGGCGAGAGGGCATCCGGGTGGCGCAGCATGCTCTTGGGGGTGAAGACAATGAGCGGCTTGCGCCAGCGACTGAGGGCCTGGCGGCGCAGCAGGTGAAAGTACTGCGCGGCGTTGGAAGGCTGACAAACCTGGATGTTGTCGTTAGCGGCCAGTTGCAGATAGCGCTCGATGCGGGCGCTGGAGTGCTCCGGTCCCTGGCCTTCCATGCCGTGAGGCAGGAGCATGACGAGGCCGCTGAGCAGCTGCCACTTGTCTTCGCCGGCGACGAGGAACTGGTCGATGATGATCTGCGCGCCGTTGGCGAAGTCGCCGAACTGGGCTTCCCATAGGGTGAGGGTTTCGGGATAGTCGCGCGAGTATCCGTACTCATAGCCGAGCACGCCGGCCTCGGAGAGCTGGCTGGCGTAGATTTCAAAGCGCGCCTGGTCGGGCGAAAGGGCACAGAGCGGGATGTAGCGCTTTTCCGTCTCGGTATCGATCAGCATGGCGTGGCGGTGGTTGAAGGTGCCGCGGGGCACGTCCTGGCCGGTCATGCGGACGGGGGTGCCGTTGAGGACGAGGGAGCCGAAGGCGAGGGCCTCGGCCATGCCGTAGTCGACCGGGCGCTGGCCGGCAGTCATGGTCAGGCGCTCGTCCATGAGCTTCTTGATCTTGGGATGAATGTGGAAGGTCTCCGGCACGCGCGTCAGGGCGCGGGCGATAACGCGCAGATGCTGCGCGCTCATGCCGGTCTCCACATCGAGCTCGGGCTTGTGCGGACCGCCGACGTAGCTGGACCAGTAGGAAGGCAGCTCGCGCAGCACGGGGCGCTTTTCCACCTTCTTGGCAGTGGCCCAGGCCTCTTCATACAGGGCGCGCACCCGGGCAACCAGCGGCGCCGGATCGATCGCGGCCTGGCGGGCATAGATCTCATAGAGCGGCGGATGGGTCTTCAGCTTGCGATAGAGGATGGGCTGGGTGATGGAAGGGTCGTCCACTTCGCTGTGGCCGTGGCGGCGGTAGCCGATGAGGTCGATGACGACGTCCTCGGCGAAGCAGTAGCGCCAGGCGAGAGCGATGCGGCCGACGCGCACGACGGCCTCGGGGTCCTCACCGTTGACGTGGAAGATCGGAGCCTCCAGGCGCTTGGCAACGTCGGTCGAGAAGCGCGTGGAAGAGGTGTCGGTGGGATTGGCGGTGAAGCCGACCAGGTTGTTGGCGACGATGTTGATGGAGCCGCCGACCTCGAAGCCTTCCAGGTGCGCGAAATTCAGGGTCTCGCCGACAATGCCCTGGCCGGCAAAGGCGGCGTCGCCGTGGATGACGATGGGCAGGACTTGTTTCTGAGCGCGTTGCAGGGCGCCGGAGGCCTTGGGATTGCAGGCGGCGTAGGGAGCCAGGCGGACTTGCTTGGCGCGGGAGCGGCCGAGCACGACCGGGTTGACGGCTTCCAGGTGGCTGGGATTGGAGGCCAGGTGAATGTGCAACTGGCCGCCTTCGGGCGTGTGGAAGGTTCCGGTGGAGCCGACGTGGTACTTCACGTCGCCGCTGCCCAGGACGCTGCGCGGGTCGGTGTCTTCGAAGTTGCCGAAGATCTCGCTGGCGTCGCGGCCGACGATGTTGTGCATGATGTTGAGGCGGCCACGGTGAGGCATGCCGATGACGACCTGCTCGGCCTGCCGGGCGACGGCGGCGACAAAAATGGATTCGAGCAGCGGGTTCAGCGCGGTGACCCCTTCGAGCGAGAAGCGCTTGGTGCCGAGATAGCGGGCCTGCATGACCTGTTCGAATAGATCGGCGCGGACCAGGCTCTCGAGCAGGCGCGGGCGATCGACCTCGACGACGGCGGGGGCGGGAGCCTCCATCTGCTCGATCAGCCAGCGGCGACGCAACGGGTCGGCGATGTGCATGAACTCCAGTCCAATGGAGCCGCAATAGACCTGGCGGGCGCGGTCGGCGGCCGGGCCGGAGAGCGCCGCCAGTTCGGGTGGCACCTCGGGGGTGAGCCACTGTCCGAGGGGATCAAGGGTGGCCGAGAGGTATCCCCAGCGGCGGAAGGAGTCCCAGGTGCGTCCGTCGGCGGTGGATGCGGCTTGATCGGCAGGAGAAGTAAGAACCGTGCTCATGATGGCATGCCTCGAACGAGCGGGTGGAGGCAGCGATCAGGCTGCCGTCAGCACGCGCCCATAAGCAGAATTGCGCCTGGATTTTTCGGGCCCGGCTACGGTGAAAAACCCATAGCGCTTACCAAAGATTGATGCCGCCCGGGCGCGCCCAGACTCTGGAAAGAGCCGGCAAAACCAGGGCGCGAAAACCGAAATGAACCCGGCCCAGATCAGCATGGGGCGGCGGGAAAACAAAGTCAAACCCGCGCCTGCAGGCTAGCTGCGCCAGAGCCGGACGGTCTGCCAGGCCGAGAGTGCCAGAATCAGCGTGATGACGGTCTGGGAGCCGATGCACATGATGCACCAGACGACCAGCACGTAGGCCTCGATATAGGTGAGGTTCAGGGCGAAGCCGAAGCCGATGAGGGCGAACAGCAACAGCAGTAGCGCGGTGCGGCGGCGCCGGGCGCGAGCCAGAATCATCAAGGCGATATAGCCCAGCACGCCGACTGCGGCGACGGGCACGCCGTGCACCTCTGAGAAGACGCTGCGGTTGACGATGTCGCAGTTGAAGCTGTCGTTGAAATCGCAGTACTCGGTGGGGCTCTTCTTGTAATGGCTGACGAGGGAAAAGGCGGAGATCACCATGCCGGCCAGAGCGAGCACAAGAATCGCCCAGCCGATCCATCCGGGACGGAGCGGCGCGGCGGCGCCGGGCAGAGCGTCAGAGGTCGTCATTTGGCGGGCGGTGGCGGCGGCGGCGCCGGGCAACCAGCCTTCTCGGCGAGCTTATCCAGCGCCAGGACGGCCTCGACCCGCTCACCGTCGCCAAAGATCCAGGTGGGATAGCGCTGGATGTTGGCGGCCTTGCAGGCGTCCGTCTGCACATTCATCGGCTTGCCGGGAATGGAGCACTCGACGTACTTGAGGTACTTGAGCGAGTCCTTGAACTCGTCCTTCTGGTCTTTGCAGTGCGGGCACCAGTATGCGCCGTACATAGTGGCATTCTTGCTGGTGAGGCACTTGGCGAAGTCATCCATTTTGCTCTGGGCCGAGCAGGCAGGGACCATGAGCAGGGCGGCGAGGACGAAGAGCATCGTCAAAACGAAGCGTCGCATATTTGAAATTGTACCTTTGCGGAGGCGGAAAACGTAAGTACCTCGTACGATGGGTGCCGTTCTGCCCGCCCCTTGAAGGTAAACCCCCAGGGACGGACGAGGTTTCGGCCTACGGGGCCAGAACTAAAGGAATGCTTGAATTTATCGCCAATGCAGGTAAAGTTCTGCCTGTGGAGCGAGCGATGGCAAGCGGCCGCCGGTCGCGGCGACGGCGGGACTGGATTGCGCTGGTGGGCGCAATCATCGTCATTGTGGGGGCGTTGTTCTGGAATTCCTATGCGCTGCGCACCAACGCGCGCTGGTTTGTCTGGTCGCACGGCTTCAAACAGAGGGTCATGGCGCAAGCCTCGCAGGGCAGCGAACTGAAGCACATTGCCTGGGATGGCTGGGGTTTTCCGGGCGCGGGCCGGACGGTAATCTACCTGGTATTTGATCCAGAGAACTGGCTGGCCGCAGCGGCCGAGAGCGGCGAGGCGGGCCGGTATCGCGGCGTACCTTGTGAAGTGTACCGGGTGGGGCGCCTGGAGCGGAACTGGTACACGGTGCGGTTCCACACCGAGGAAACCTGGGGCAGGCGGTATCGGCTGGATTGCACGGGTGCGGGACACTAGCGGACTCCCCACTCGCAGCGCTCGCCGGAATGACAATTTGGGGCACCGTGGGCTCGGAGTGAGAGAGGTGGGGCACCGGGCCAGCCGGCAGACGATTCAGGCCCGCTCCAGAAGTTCCCCATGCCAGATGCCGGGGATTCCTTCCAGCCTATAAACAGCCTCTCCTCCCTGGTAAAAGCCCACGGCAGCGACGACGGCGGCGGAACCGCCGAAGCGCAGATGCTCGGGCGTAACCGGGTGATGCAGCTCCCACTGCTTTCCGAATTCCTCCAGGAAGGCGGAGCTCTTGATCCGCACTTTGGTTCCCGCCGGGAAGTCTTCCTGGTAAGGATATACCGACCGTTTCATGGCCACCATCCCACGGAGGAATTAGAAGAGGCCGAAGTCTATTCCGGAAGCTTTTCGAGGCCGAGCCACTGCAAGGCGGCGGGCAGGGCGTAGAAGACCCGCATCTCGGAATGCGTGGGCGCGAAATGATGGCGAACCTCAATGACGCGATGCATGCCGTAAATGGCGGGGTCGGCGGCGACGATGGCGCGCCTGGAGTTCACGGAAAAGAGCGGGTGCTGAGCAATCTCCCGGGCCTGATCGGCAGAAACTTCAAAGCGGATGACGGCGGTCATGTCGATCAGCTGGTTGAATTTCGGGTCGAATTCGGGGTCCAACAGCAGGCGATCCTGATGGGCCCTGGACTCCGGAAAAGTCACGACGCCCGTTCCCGTCGTGAGGACGAGCCGCGCTTCCTTCTTGATCACGTAGTTGATCGGCATAAAACCGGACCTCAGCCGTGCCCGATGTTCAGTCGCGGCAGCCCTCGCGCGATCCAGGAACTGCTACCTCCCGGAGATGCATATTAGTCTCGGAAAGCGTCCTGGTGAGGGAAATTCTCGAAAGGAGAGGTTTTCCGAAACCGGATTCGGGAAGACTGGCCGGCCGCCAGGTAAGATTGCGGCCTTTGCTAGGGGAGCTTATCGAGGCCGAGCCACTCCAGGGCGGGAGCCATGTCATGAAAGACGGCGATGGCCGAGGGGTTACTGGATAGCGCATTGTGGGCCTGCATCAGGCGGGCGATGCCGTAGATCGCGTCGGTGGAGACAACAAAGGCACGGCGGGACAGAGTGGTGAAGAGCTTGCGTCGGGCGAGCGAGGCGGCCTGACTGGCAGTCATCTTGAATTGGGTGACGGCAGTCAGGTCCAGCAGCTGATTGAATTCCGGATTGAAGTCAGGATCGGCGGTGAACCGGTCCTGCTGGTCCTGGGATTCGGCGAAGGTCACCACTCCGGAGCCGGTGGTCATTACCAGTCGTAAATCACTATAAATCGCGTAGCTCAACGGCACAGACAAGATTCCATCACTTTCCAGCGAAAGCAGTAAACCAAGGCAGTCAAGAGGTGGTTGGCAAGGGTGCGCTTACCGAACGAGGAAGCGTAAACCGGGCGGGCGGGCCGGGAAAAGAAAATCCCAGGCTGACACGATTCCGGAACAGGATGCGGAACGGCTGGCGGGCGGCAAGGGAATCAAGCGGCGGGGGAGAAGAAAAGCAAGGTTATTGAAAACGCAGAGCTTCCACGGGGTCCAGTTGGGCGGCGCGGGTGGCGGGGTAGAGTCCCGAAACCAAGGTGACGAGGATGGCAAAGACGACCGCGCCCAGGACGAGCCACCACGGGACGAGCCAGATATCTTCGGCGGGCAACTGCTGGCTCTGGAGGTAAAGCGTAGTGCCGAAGTTGATGGCCCGGCCGATGAGCCAGCCGAGCACCACGCCGAGCAGGCCTCCGGCGACGCCCATGGCGGCGGCTTCGGCGAAGAAGAGGCGCTTGACGTCGCGGTCGCTGGCGCCGATGGCCTTCATGATGCCGATTTCGCGGCGGCGTTCGAGGATGGCCATGACGAGCGTATTGACGATGCCGAGGGCGGCGACGGCCAGGGCGAGCGAACCGAAGATGAGGAGAAAGAGGTCGAGAATGCGGAAGACGCGCTGCAAATTGCGGGTGGCGTCCATCAGCGAGAATGTGCCGAAGCGGAGCTGACGGAGGCGTTCTTCGAGGGCTTCAACAGCGGTGGCGCGGGCGGCGCGCACGCGCAGGCTGGAGTAGCTGCGTCCGGCGAGCGGGTCCGAAGAGCTGAGGCTGCGCAGGTCGGTGGTGTCGATGGCGTTGAGCGATTCGGCGACGGAGAGGGGCACAAGCAGGCCGCTGCGGGGTCCGCCGCGGAATCCGCCGAAGGGTTCGCGGGCGGCGATGCCGGTGATGCGCAGGCGGCGCTCGCGGCGGACGATATTGATGCCGGGCGCGGAGTCTTCGCCGATCTCGTCGCCGAAAGAAAAGCCGAGGGCGGAGTCGAGATCATCGTCGGCGGAGTCGTCGGCACTGGAGGCAGCGTTGCTGTCGCCTGACTGGCGCTCGGCGTAGGTGAGGATGAGTTCCTGTCCGATGAGCGCGGCCGGGTTTGACGGGCTGAGGCGACGAGCGAAGTCGGCGAGCAGGATGGCCTCGCCGGCCGAAGGGCTGGTGAAGAAGCGTCCCTGCAGGCCTTCAAAGGCTTCGTCGGGGGCGGCCGAGGGGGGCACGCCGGCGACGGTGGTGAACTCGGACTGCTGGGCGAAGCGGGCTTCCGCCGGGAAGCGCACGTCGGGCGTGACCTCGATAACATCGGGCAGGGCGGCGATCTGCCGGCGGGCCGCATCGTCGAGCGTGCGGACCGGACTGGTGGCGGGCGGCTCGCCGTGGCGGAAGGGACGAAAGTCGCGCTGGGCGGTGACAACGACGGTGTCGAAGAGTCCGGCGCGCAAAAGGCGGCGGTTGAACATGGACTGCAGGCCGATGCCCAGCGAAAGCATGGCAACCAGCGAGGCGACGCCGACGGCGATGCCGAGCGTGGTGAGGGCGTTGCGCAGCAGCGATTCGCGCAGATTGCGCGTAGCCAGGTCGAAAGCGTCGCGGGTCTTCATGCTCTGACCTCGGGGCGCAGACGGCCGTCGGCCATGTGCAGCAGGCGAGTGGCGAAGCGGTCGGCCAGCGGGCGCTCGTGGGTGACCATCAGCACGGTCACGGCGAGCGACTGGTTGAGTTCACGCAGCAGCAGCATGATGGACTCGCCGGTGGCCGTGTCGAGGTTGCCGGTAGGTTCGTCGGCCAGCAGCAGCGCCGGGCGATTGACGATGGCACGGGCCAGCGAGACGCGCTGCTGTTCGCCGCCGCTCAACTGGCTGGGACGATGTTCAAGGCGGTCGGCGAGCCCGACCCGTTCCAGAGCCGTGAGGGCGCGCTGGCGGCGCTCGCCGCGCTCGACCTCATTGAAGCGCAACGGCAGTTCGACGTTTTCCAGCACGGTCATGGAGCCGATCAGGTTGAAGGCCTGAAAAACGATGCCGACGGTCTGGCGGCGGTGGCGGGCCAGTGCTTCGGAGTTGAGGCTGGCTAGGTCGTGGCCGAAGACGGAGATGCTGCCGGCAGTGGGGCGGTCGAGTCCGGCGACCAGGTTGAGGAGCGTGGATTTGCCCGAGCCGGAGCTGCCCAGCAGGGCGGCGAATTCTCCGGTGGCGACTTCGAGAGCCACGTCTTCGACGGCGCAGATCAGAGAGTTGCCCATCGGGTAGTGGCGGCACAGGCCCTGGGCGCGAATGGCGGGAACAACAGCAGAGGTCATAACGGTCGGGGCGGCACCCAAAGGGGCGAGTGCCATGCCAGTCCGTTATAGCAGGAGGCCGCGGCGCGCCACGTAAAGATTTGTGAATGCATGGTAATGGCAGGGCACAGCAAAGCCGTGCGGCGGGCGCTATGATGAAGCGGAGAGCAGGCGGGGGCGGCTCGATTCGTTGCGGCGCCTTTTCCCCATCTGCCAAGAGCGGCAGATGTGGGGCACTCCGTGAGGTCATGGTGCGAGAGCCAACGGCCCCGCTCAAGCCAACTGGGGGCCAGAGTGGTGCCCCACCTTCGCGCCCCGCAGTTGGGCGCTAAGGTGGGGATGTTGACGTTGACTTTGTTTTTGACTTCGCTTTTGACTTTCTCCTTGTCATCCCGAGCGGCCGGGCTCCCCACCAAGCGCCTCCGTTGCGCTTGGTGGGACGGATGCTTTTCGCCCCCCGCCCCCGCCTACCGCCCACACTGTTATCCTTCCCTTAGCTCATTCGCGGAGAAAACATAGCCTTTGCCTCCCATCCTCAATGCCCAGGGCGTGTCGAAAAAATTCGGAGCCGTGCCTCTGTTCGAGGACCTCTGGTGCGCCGTCTCCGACGGCGATCGTATCGGCGTGATCGGCCCCAACGGCTCCGGCAAATCCACGCTGCTGCAGATCCTGCTCGGGCACGTTTCGCCCGACAGCGGAGATGTCGCCGTCCGCAAGCTGGCCCGCGTCAGCTACGTCGCGCAGGAGTCGCAGTTCGCCCCGGGTGAGACTGTTCGCGCCGTCATCGAGCGCGCGCTCGAGGCGGTCAGCGTGCCGCGCCGCGAACGCGAAGGCCGCGCCGCCGAGACCCTGGGCCGCGTCGGCTTTGAAGACTTCACCCAGGACGCCGCCGCCCTGTCCGGCGGCTGGGCGAAGCGCCTGGCCATCGCCGAAGCCCTCGTACAGCAGCCCGACGTCCTGCTGCTCGACGAGCCGACGAACCACCTTGATCTCGCCGGCATCGACTGGCTCGAGGGCCTGCTGCAGACCTCGCCCTTCGCCTGCGTCTTCGTCAGCCACGACCGCTACTTCCTGGAAAACGCCGCCACCTCGGTCGTCGAGATCAACCGCGTCTATCCCGAGGGCATGCTCCGCATCGAGGGCAACTACAGCGCGTTCCTCGAAAAGAAGGAGCTGTTTCTCGAAGCGCAGGTCCGGCGGCAGGAATCGCTGGAAAATCGCGTGCGCAGCGAGATCGAGTGGCTCCGCCGCGGTCCCCGGGCGCGCACGACCAAGGCGAAGGCGCGCGTCGACAAGGCCCACGAGCTGATCAACGAGCTCTCCAGCATGGATGCGCGCATGCGCACCGCCTCGGCCGGCATCGATTTCTCCTCAACCGACCGCAAGACCAAGCGGCTGATCGAAATCGAGCAGGCGAGTTTTAGCATCGGCGGCCGCACGCTGTTTGCCGACCTCGACTTCATCGTCACCGCCGGCATGCGCGTCG
>Ga0316217_10005819_pt1 | contig 12554 bp, 6 predicted proteins | sample 1anoAmetaG_FD_203633 | JGI IMG/M metagenome (GOLD analysis project Ga0316217, IMG submission 203633) | Freshwater microbial communities from Trout Bog Lake, Wisconsin, USA - 1anoA | ecosystem: Environmental > Aquatic > Freshwater > Lake > Hypolimnion/Profundal zone | place: USA: Wisconsin...
TTTATAAATAGCAAATTAAACCTCTACGAGAAGGAAATCTCCACTTGATGCCACATTCGCGAGCGAACTGATCCTCAGAGCAGCCAGGCTAGATAAACTCTAAAAATTTTTCATACTGAATCACAAGATCCCATCTTGGTCGAAGAATTCACAGAACAGACGTAAGTTTTGGTTTTGCAGATTAATATTAGGCCTCCAGACCAATAGCCTTCATTCCAATGGCTGAGTGGATGCCTGGTGGATTGATAACAGTTTTATTTTAGAGACTGGGTTGGCAATCAATTGTGAATTGGGAGGTCTCTTAGATACAAAATGAGTGAATTCGGCCTAGATTTACCAATATTCTGCTAATGTGGAGACTTCTTCTTCGATTTTATTAAACTTGGGGTTTAATAGAGCGAGTTATCCTGTAACTGATTATTTAATAATCAACGTATATTTCTCTTTTATAGATATTTTTGATATTGTGGCAACAACTTTAAAGGTATTGAGGGTGGATAATCATGGGCGCTGGACTCGGCCATTTTGCTGATGCTTCTCTCGATTTTTGTGATTCATAATATACATCTTGCAGTCCTTTGTAGTTTACCTACTTTTTCCAAGGCAGAGTTCAAAAGCTTTCTGTATATTCTGTCTATCTCTTACGCTCTCTATGATGGCTAGTTGACCTAGGTTATTTAATATCTTCGTTGTGATTTAACTGATTTTGAGTTTCTTCGGCCCATTGAACTTTTAGTCTTTGTGAAGCTGCTGTACCTTTATATCGATGGACATAGAGAAATACTCCCAAATGCAAGGCTAGTATTAGAACCGAACCCTAATTGCATACTTGAAGAACTCATTTTAAGTTTAGATCTTGTTCTTTGTAAGCAAGCGAAGGCGCAGAACCTCAAGATTTTCAGGATCCCTTCGGATAATCTATTCCTGTATCTAAAGAAGCCATTTGTTGCAGTAATCTCTGTACAAGTTTAGAGAAATTTTCGGTGATTTTGACTCTAACGGGCTGCTTTGATTATCATATGTGTTTTCTGGCTGGCCAGGCGGTAAGTTGCTGTTCGGGGAAAATTAGAAATTTACCCCATCAAAAATATGGTCTTGGTGCCAACAGGGCCGAAAACTCTCAAGATAGGAATATTCATCAGTAAAGCTGTGTCATTATAAGTTTACTTGCTTATGATATTCTGACGGCAATGGTCCGAGTGGGGTCGGGGTTCGTTGGGCTCTTTTTTTCTAGCCATTAAAAATAATGTATTAATATGAGGTAATATCCCTCTTTTTCCAGCTTTTTATTGATTGTTTGGATAGAGAGGCATCCCAAATACGCATCAAAAGAAACACGCTTGTGCATACTGGTTCAATTCCTCTTTCTGGTTGTTTTAATTTATTATGGGATAAAATAAATTTCTAGTATGTGATAGCTGTAGAAAACGGAGACTAATCGCAGATCCTGTTAAAATGGTACTTGAATAAGATTATAGAGCAAATTATATGTCGAATGAATAATCCTATCGTACCTATAGCAAAATAGGTGTTCTGAACCAATTCGTACAATCTCCTGCTTTTGGTCCTTCCTCCTCGAATATAGCATTTTTGGCATCGCTCTAGTGAAATGCGGCAAGGGTCAAAAGTTAACTCTCGATTAGACAGGGCTACAAGGTGGTGTTGTAGAGTCTGCAGAAGACCAAACCAACGTGTTAATGCGACAATCGTGCACTAAGGCTACATATACTTGCAAAACATAATATTAGTCGAGCTAAGCTTAGCTGTAGTTTTAGCATTCTACCTTTATGTATTGATAGACTAATAAATGTTATGGTAGGCATTAATCACTCAAAAAATCAAGATAAACTATCTCTGCTTTTGACTGATGCGGACTGTTCTGAGCTCTTTCATCAGAACAATTGCTCTGAAGGATCCCACTGGGTTAGTATACTAGAAGCTGTAACAGTGCATAAGTTAGGAAGATGACATTAGAATTATACTTCATGAGACTAGTCACCAGATGGGAAACAAGCAATATTAAGTATGAGTAGAATACCAACTAAACAAGCCAACCTTGACCGTACTAGATAAGATTCGGCCGTGGTGGCTGGATAGAATCTAAGAAACCAATGGTTCATTCATCATAATATGTAAAAGTTACCTAATATGTTGTTGGTAATCAAAGCTTTCGCTTTTTTGATTCTTTCTTGTAACTGAAGCCTCACTCCTCTTTTCCTTTTAATGCTGACGCCAGCTTTTCTTGGGGCAAACAGTTCTACTTGTTGGATTGCTTTTCAACACTCAATCCTTATTTACTTGTGATTTCCTTATGGGCTTTGATTCACAAATACTAGGCAAGAGGACCCATTACTAGGCTTTGGTTCCCCTCAGATAAGTTGTGTTCATAGTCGCTCAGTGCTCGAGAAACTTATTACCTACCCCACATGACCTTTACAATGCGTGCAAGCTTTTGAAGCTTAATTCTACACATTTCAATGAATGCTTTGAGATAGTTCTTTTGGGAAAGCATACCATTTTGCCAGCAGTTAGATTTTTGCGTGGCGTTCGTCGTAATCTTTCTTATTAGTTATCCAGCAAGACAAAAAATTTGAAACTGTTTGCGAACTTCTATTCAGATCTTCTTCTGTTAACTGTGCATTTTTGGGTAAAATGTTTCGGACTACAGGAAGTAGCAGCATCTGGAAAAGATTGGAGCATAAACGGAGGTGAAGTTAGGTGCGGCATAGTCAAAGCAGGCATGAGATGTAAGCAGATCTGTATTCTACTTTAGCTAAGTGTGCTATGGCTGATAGTTATCTCTCAAGAAAGATTTCTAAGTAACGATACTCATCTACATACGGTATGCCACCAATATGGCTCGATGATTCTTTCTAGGCTCCTTTTTCTAGAGTAAAGTATCCCAAATTTACGAAGATTAAGCGATATGTCTCACCGCTCTGAAAATCTTGCACCGATGGAGTTCGCGAGTTCTGCCTGATTTTTTATTGAAAAATTCAGGCGAGGTCTTCTACAAAAAAATATGTAAAAATTCCTTTTGTTGTAGTTCCTTCCTACTATTACTCTTAAATTATCGTAAATGAAATGAAGAAGGTATTGAAGATAATGCTGCTGTAGACTCGAGGTCCTTGTAGAGATTTTAACGATCTAAGCTATCTTATGCCGCCTTGAAGTCAAAGAACACAGCATGCCTACGATTCGGAGCTTGGGTTTACTGTTGGATAACATTTCGGACATGTTTGCTATAGTGTCGTGCTTGCATTCCTAAATTCCAATTCTTGACATGAAATGCATCTGCTAGCGATGTATTTTGGTGGCAGCGTAGAGTCTGAATGATTTTCGGAGGAAGCCTTCAAGAAATTTAAGAACTGGAGATGCTATTACAATTGGTCAGTATTTCTTAACTTCTAGAGTTGCCAGGCGAACTTTATTGAGACGAAATAGCCTGCATCTCATATGTTGTGGGAAGATGTTTAGCTTTCCAGTAAGCTGATTGGGGAAAGAATTCCGATAAATCGATAAAGTTAAAGCAAAGTTTACAAGTGCAGAGTGCCTGACAGCATGAATTGGTCTTGCTCTCCCCCCCCCGAAGCCTGACCCAACTTATTGTTGCATGTTGGGGTTTTGATGCACGAAATTCATCACTGGAGTTGTTCAGATAAGTATTCAGAAAGATATTTATGTTATGAATTATAAATTTATGAACCATTAGCAGGCAGAGTATTTCAAAAAACTCGTCTAAAAAAACTCCCCAGCATCCATAGCCATCTCGCAATATTTTGTCAACCTTAGATAGGAAGATTTAGTACCTTTCATAAATAATGATACCAAAAAATGCATAAGCAGCCATAGAGTTAAGACTTAAAATCTTGCTTAAAGTAAAGGACAAAAGGCGCTGGTCGATCAAGAGTCAACCGATATTTTGAAGCATCTGCCAAAAAAATATTTATACTCATAGTAATCAATCAATCTGCAAAAGATAACTAAGGAAGAGGAAAAGTTGCTTAAAAAATATGAGCAACAGTTGATTGAATTAAAAGCTTCAAAGAAGCTCCCGGAGCTTTCGAATCACTAGCCAGGCACATCTCTAGAAAAACTTAAAAACTTAAAATAAGTCGCAGCATTTACAAGAAAGTAGAGAGAATTGGTCAAAATAATCGAATAACTACACAAGCTAAAGAAGGAGAAGATCCAAAAGTAGGAAAAATAGCAAACTGGAATCAAGGAGAGAAAAGAGTTCATCGTTTAAAGACTGAAAAAACTTGGGTAATATAAGAACAGGAGGCAGGACATTCTTACTGCCAAGAGTTTGCCCGCTCTTCCCAAGTATAAGGTGATGGAAAAGAATCTGATCGCTGAAGAAACCAAGAATTAGCTTCAGAAAAATGGCCAAAGTAAGAAGTCCAAAGAACAAAAATACAGAAACTATCTCGGACTTGGAAGTCTAAAGGAATAAAGAGTCAATCGCATCAATAGCTAGCTCACCAAAATCAACAAGTACTTGAAAACAGATGACAGCTTGAAAAATTTCAATCGAAAAGAGCTACAATAAAAAAAAAGCCAATTTTTGAAAGAGGTGCGATAGAAGAGAAAACAGAAAGTAATTAAGGTGGACAAAGCTAAAGAGCTTTAGGTTGCAATTCTCAAGGACAAAGAAAAGAACCCACTCAAATACAACTTTTTGAAACTGAAAAACTTGAAATAGGAACAAATTTTTAGAGACTTCAAAGACTATGAACTCAATTTCGATTCGAAAGAAATCGGAAACTAGTACCTCTAAGAGTCCAAATTAAACGCAAAACCTAAAAGCAATAAGGTGACTGAAGATGAAAGGAATCAGTCCGCAAAAAGATAACGAACCGAAGCTCGATTATTACTAGGTTCCGAAAATTCTCCAATCCCGAAGCAGAATACAAACCGCCAAAACAGAGTAAGCAGTTAGAATGTCCGCGATTAGAAAGCTATTGCGTAAAAAAGCTTGTTTAGCTACAAATAGAAAATATACAAGCTGCTAAGAAACAGCTAGAGTAAGAGCAAAGTGGTCTAGCTCTTGAGTGAGTAGTCAGCAAAGAAATAGAAAAGTATGGTCCAGCTACAGTAGCAGCTACAAAGTTCACTAGAGTATGAGGAGTGCATGAAGATTTAGAAAAGTATCGATTCTAAGTACCTTGAACTTTTGAAGGCCAAGATAGTTGCCCTCAAAATACAATAATGATTATCCAGTTTTTTAGATCTCCGAAAAACTAACTCCTTTTTGATACATCTCCTGACTCAAATTTTTTTCATCTATTGGCTTAAAATCTTTCGGTTATTCTTAACAAAGAAAGCCAATATAAATAACAACTTTTAAGTACTTTTTAAGCTTATAGAAAATGGAAGATTTTTATGGTGTTTTATGTAAAGTAAAGAGTACATATTCCAAAATCAAATAAAGCATTTTCTAAGCTAGTTTTGAAAATTAAAAAAGAATAAAAACCAAAGGAAATGAGGAATCTTTACACTCGTCCCTAGTTTAAAGTTTCTAAGTTTTTTTTAAATATTGGTAGAACAATAACATAACAGAACAATAACTGTTATTTCGAAAACCATAAAGAAAGATAAGGCTCCAAAACATAAAGAAATAATAAGTTGCTATAGACTATTATGATCAGGATTTAACCCTTGAATCGATCAAAAATGAGAGTTTTTAGAAAGAAATATCTATCAGACCTATTTACTTTGCTGCTCCAAAATTCACCATATTAGCAAATTGAACGTTTTTTGAAAAGTTATGCTAAAAAAGATTAACGATAGATAGTCCTTATTACCCCAGACTAGGAATATCATTTAAAAATAGTAGCAAAGTTCTCTGCATTTTTGATTCCTCAAAATAGATAAAGTAAAAATTTGGACTCTGTCTCGCACTATAGATTTAATGGACTTTCGTTTAAGTTTTGAATTTTTTAAACTCATCGAAACTACCAGAATCTAATCCAGTATAGTTTCTTCCATTATAATAATAAATCAAATTTCGAAAACAGAAAACTATGAAAGAAGAATATGTTTAAGCTCCGAAGCCAGCAAAGCGAGAATACTCTCAAATACCAATATAAGTATGGCTTTATTAAATAGAAAAAACGAGAGCTCATAAGGCTTGTTACTCGGTGGCGTGTCTCGGTTACTGAAGCTACTAAGCAGCTGGGATTGAAGAAGTCGACGGCTGTAAGCGTTCTGACTCGTTACAAGACTTAGCTGACCATTCCCAGAAGAAAATTCAAGAAATAGCCCTCTAAGGCCTCAAATCGCAAGAAACCCGTCAAAAAGGAAGTCAAGGAGGAGTAGCTGCCCCAGATGTCCATAGTTAAATAGTAACCTATAAAAACTGGGTCTAATAGCAGATAGTTGCGTAGTCAGAGCTCCAAGCAATTTTAGCAGTCTAAAAAATAAGAGTCCATCGATTCGGCTAATGGCTATCGCTTTTATTGATTTGATTTATCATTAATAAATTCGAATGATATATAATAAGATGTTTGAAGAGGGCAGGCATGGTTGGGCATCTTCTGAGGCCATAGTCAGACCAAACTCACTCTTTTTAAACATGCTTAAAAATCTTTTTCTTGTTTGAAAGCATTCATTTTAAAAATTAAATTACATCTAAGGCCTTCGCAAAATGCTTTGGATGACCCAAAAATGGCTTATTTGCTTATATTATAGTAAATTTGCATATATCATATGCCTTCAGGGTCACTAGCTCCCTTTACCGAATCTCCGTTTATTTCTAATGCATGACGATGTATTTTGAGTTGAGAAGCTGCTAAAGAATGATTTAGGTTGTTTAATCTCTAATATTGAAAGAATAAATGCCTTTTGAGTGATTTGTTGCAGAATTCGAAGTATATGTTTTTTAGAATCTAATTCGAAAACTAGGAAGTCGTCTATACTTTGCTGAAGCAATGGTCTGAAATTCTTTATAGTTGAACTGCTTATCATAAAATTGCAGTTTTAGTTTAGTCGGCTTTCTAAACAAAAGTTTGTCAAAATTCTTAACTATTCCATAGATATAATTATAACCCAACATCAAATTTAGCATTCTCGAAAATAGAGCTTCCTTTAGTTAGTAGGAGTCTTTAACAACTAAGCACTAGAAAAACAAGCAAAGCTTATGCAGAATCATTACATTATTCCTTTTTTTCTTGGAATTGTTGGGAGGAATGCAGTTGATGAGTTTCGTGACTGAAACCAAACTTCAAAGGCTGGAGCTTCTTGAATGAGTTTCGCATAATTGAAATGCTGGCTGGCAAGTTTAATTCCTATTCAGCAATAATTGTTGTTTGTGTTGTTTGTGTTTGGTTTCCATATACTAAGTAAACTTTATATTTAGAATCAACATCAAAAATAAAAATATATAGGCAATAATCGAAACCAAACGACTAATTCTGCCAACGCTCCGCTTTAAGTGATTGCAAAACCATTTACGTATTTATGTTTTTATACTTTCAAAATTTATTAATGCTTGCAAGTTTATAATCAGGTGCCAGCTTTTATTTGTTGACACGCCCGAAAACAAATAGTTTATCAATCGCTTTCCCAACTACAGCTTCGCCAAAGGTATTGCTGCCGCATGCAGGTAAACAAGCGTCAAAATACTCCCCTTGCTGCTGAAAATAGCATACTGAAACTTTTTTATGTTCAAATTGGCTGAATCAGCTAGCATCCTCAATAAGCTCGCTGTGCTTCAAATTGTGATTTCGGACCCATCATTAAAATTCTTTGGAATGTAGTGAGATGCAGTCCGAAAGAAGAAATGTTGGACGATGCGGATTAGAGTGGGTATTCAGTAAAATTGAAGCTGTGCGGTTGTTAAGATAAACAAAAAGTGACTAATAGAGATTGAGAAGTAAGCATTTCTCAATCTGCAGCAAAAAGATCATGAAGAGCAAGCAAATAAGTTCCAAGAGCTGGTAAAAGATTCGTGACCGTTTTGAATGCTATCAAGCCAATAAGTGTCACTATTAATTTCGTAAAGAATGCTAATTGCAACCACTGGCAGCCACCCCTTTAGATTAAGTTTAAATATAATCTTGATTTAATATTGGATCAATCACGTACCATAACATTGAAGCCCACTAGAGTTTAGACATTTATGAATAGCAAATTAAACCTCCACGAGAAGGAAATCTCCAACCTGATGCCACATTCGCGAGCGAACTGATCCTCAGAGCAGCCAGGCTATATAAACTCTAAAAATTTTTCATACTGAATCACAAGATCCCATCTTGGTCGAAGAATTCACAGAACAGACGTAAGTTTTGGTTGCGCAGATTAATATTAGGCCTCCAGACCAATAGCCTTCATTCCAATGGCTGAGTGGATGCCTGGTGGATTGATAACAATTTATTTTAGGAACTAGGTTGACAATCAATTCTGAATTGGGAGACCTCTTAGATAAAAAAATGAGTGAATTCGGCCTAGATTTATCAATATTCTGCTAATGGAGAGACTCCTTTTCCGATTTTATTAAACATGGGGTTTAATAGAGCGAGTTATCCTGTAACTGATTATTTAATAATCATGGATATCTTTCTCTTTTATAGATATTTTTGATATTGCTGCACAACTTTCAAGGTATTGAGGGTGGATAATCATGGGCGCTGGACTCGGCCATTTTGCTGATGCTTCTGTCGGTGGTTCAAGGGATACATCCTGTACCATCTCTTGGCTGCGTTCTTACTTTTTGCGAAGCCAACTTTCAAGGCTTTTTGTAGCTCATTCACGCTCTTTGAGATGTCAAGTTAGTGGAGGTAAGTAGATATCTTCTTTGTGGTTTAATTGATTTTGGTTTTCTTCTTCAGGTCGAACTTTTCGTTATCTTGAAGCTGCAGCAGCTTCTCTTCCATGAAATCATAGAATTACAGCCAAATGCGAAATTGGTATTAGAACCGAAGCTTGATCGCATGCTTGAAAAACTCATTTTAAGTTATGATCTTCTTCTTTGGAAGCAAGCAAACGCGGGGAAGCTCAGGATTTTCAGGGCTCGTTCGCATAATCTATTCTTGGAGTTAAAGTAGCCATTTGTTGCAGCAATCCCTGTAAAAGTTTAGAGATATTTTGCGTGATGCTGGCGGCGTTCTATCTAAACTGCTCTCTGACCAAACAGGTGGTAAAGACCTAGGGAAAAGGTACTCATTATCGGGGTCTGTCATCATCATATTTTCGACCTAGCAATCTAAGGGTTTAGTCCGCTAAGGTATGACTCCAAATTTGAAAATTGCATCTTAGGCCCTAGGCGGAAGACCCTTGGAAGGCTATTGCCTAACTCTGCATAAGTATAAGTTTACTTGCTTATGCGATTCTGACGACGACGAACCGATTGGAGTTGGGGGTTGCCGGGTTGTTTCTTTTTAGCCATTAAAAATAATGTATTAATATGAGGTAATTTTCAGCCTTTTATTGCTTGTTCGGATACAAAGGCCTCTCTAATCTGCAAAAAAGAAAAATTCTTCGCAGAAGGTTTAATGGATCACAGTCTATATTTTTGATAGTGGGCATACTCAGCCTATATCCAAATAAACCACTTGTTGTTGTTGCTGAATAATAATCCCTTAGAATCCCGATTTACATCTGGTCTCTTATTGCTATAATACATATGTAAATCGAGAAGCAAATCCGGCAAATAAATAATAGGGCAACGCAATTTAAATCAGCTATTGCCTTTTAGATTACATGCTGAATATAAATTCAATGCAAACCTCATGGTCATGTTATTACTTGCCATATTGTGGATAGAGGCAACTCAAACAGAGCGGAAACAGATGAATCTACTATATAAAAAAAGGTTTGAGGCATTCTTATGTCTACCGAGGTCCACGCCAGATAGGTTAATCGAGGCGATAGTGGGCAGTTCTTAATGGGTAGTAGCGATAATGACGACATCGATAATAAACCAAGAGACGAGGAGATTGGGAAAGAGTGAGAAAAAGCTGACTTAAATAGGACTATAGATGGATAGTCCGCAAATCACTAAAGTGCCTAGAATAGGATTGCAACAGATAAGAATACTGTATGGACAGTCATGTCGATGCTATAATAAACTAATCAATGAAACAAACGCCTGTGCCCTACACGCTTAAAAGATAGAAGCCTCAACTCGGCTAATTACATACAATAACAACAGAAGGGGTAGAAGATAGATAGTGAATTGATGGAAGGACTATGTTTGGGATTGAAAACAATTTTTTCGAGAGACTAAGTTGAAAATTTTGAATTCAGAGGCATTTTTAGATACGAAATGAGTGAATTCGGCCTAGATTGACAATTAGTCTGCTCAATGGAGAGACTGCTTCTTCAAGTTTCAACTTGGGGTTTAATAATATATTTTTCTTTTATGGATAATTTTAGATATTGGGGCAACAATTGAGGGTGGATAATCATGGTGATGTCATTTTTTTGATGATTTTTCTCTTGGCGATTCAATGCAAACATCTTTTGCCATCTCTTTGCTGGGTTCTTACTTTTTTTCGAGCCCACTTTCAAGACATTTTGTTGTTCCTTCACTCTCTTTGAGATGGTTAGCCTCAGGTGGAACAGCTGGTAAAGCCTTCGGGAAAACATACTGATTATCGGGGTCTGTCCACATCATGTTTTCAGCCTCTTCGCCTAAAGGCTGAATCCGGTTAGCTAAGGCTCTAAATTTGAAATTTAGATCTTAAGCCCTCGGCGGAAGACTAGTAGAAGACTATTGTCTAACTCTGCATAATTATGTAGTTTACTTGCTTATAGGATTCTGATGACGATGGTCTGAGTGGACTTGGCGGTTTTTGAACTCTTTTTTTTAGCCATCTGAAAGTAATATATTAATAATAAGTAATTTCCAGTCTTTTATCGTTTGTTCGGATACAAAGGCCTCCCAAATCTTTATAATTGCAAAATCCTTCACATAACTCTTTCTTTTATTTTAATTTGTTATTGAAATGAACTGTAATTCAAAGTAGTAGTTGTTATAATGATATACCGTGTGACCACAAATCTTGTGAATAATCTTTCAAAGCCAGCTCCAAAATAATAATCTCTAACAGCACCGCATCGATTCCAATTCGAAACCAAGATTATCTCTTCAAAGTCATTTATCCGACCATTATCTATCTAAGCAGCTAGTCAACTTTCTTCATCTGAGAAGCAGTCGTATTCTCCAAATCCAGAACCCTTGGGAAGAGTGCGGAAATGAGTAGATGAGTCATAACCGGGTGCTTCTGTTGAGAACGGATCGACAGGTCGAAATGGCAGGCAGTAACGATCTCAATTGCTTGCTCCATAAGAGAAAGATTTCATGATGAAGATGAGGGATCTGACTTTAGGCCGTGCTTGGGAGGACACGAGGGAAAATCAAGGCAGATTCTGCGACCTGAAATTATCCATTTTGGCATGAGTCTCAATCTTTTGCAGGAATATCTCAACCAATAAAAAAAGCTGGAGAAGAAGGGAATCGAATATGTGATCAAACTACTCATAAATCTTAAGCATTTTTGCCTAAGATACACCAACAATATTCTGCAAGCAGCTGAAACAAAACCCCATTAACCACTAAGATTTAATTTGATCGATCATCCAAAGAATTTCTTCATTAAAAACAGCTGTTGAAGTAATACTGGGTTAGTATTAGCTTTAAGGGTAAAACCCCAGTTCAAATAAATGATTGACAAAAATTTTGATGAGAGATGGCCTAAGACATATTAAACGTTGTGGGCGGTGAAGTCTATATAGGCCAAAGTTTACAGCGACTGCACCTAAGCATCTTAGCTGAAGTCATAACTATCGTAGGCTAAGAAACAGCAGAAGTGAGGTACGATCTTTAAGGTTTTGCCATTTGCTAGCAAAGTCTGCTCAGAGGGTTATAAATCTCATAGGCGATGCCAAATGGGCTGAGTTACTAAATGCAGATAGGCTATATCTACAACAGTAAGAAGAGCTATTGATTTTTAAGTCTATTTGAGAAAAAATAGGCCAGTATTCTGAAAGACCAAGCATAGATGTAAGCTGATCTTTCTGAAAACTTTTAAGTAATGAGAAAGTTCATTTAATCAAAAAGAGCTAAATCAAACACCCAAGATGACTTAAAGCGGCACATTTATTTTTGATTATCGGTTTTTAAGCTCAGCTTCATAAACCTTGGCAATCTTATCAATAGGGAGATCAGAACAACCTCTCATCAAGATTACACTAATACTGTTGAAAACAGTTTGTTCTAGAAACGCAACAAGAAAGTAGCCACATTATTGAGATTGAGTCCAACGCAGTATTGGCTGCAATACTGGTCTGGCCAAATATTAAAAATTGCTCTAAAAATGGTATTCATCCGAGCGCATATATTCGTTATTCGATTGTATGATCCAAAATTGGAGAAGTGTATCCTGAAAGAAACTTAAGTTCAAAGAAAAAATACCACGGAATAAAACGGCCGAGGAGACAGCTAGAATCTTTTCTACATGGTAAGCAATTAAATGAATAAATAAGATTAGAGGGTTGAGATAATTTAGAAAAGATACCGATAATTGTGTTTTTTTGAGACAGGTCGATTT
>Ga0316217_10005820_pt1 | contig 12554 bp, 15 predicted proteins | sample 1anoAmetaG_FD_203633 | JGI IMG/M metagenome (GOLD analysis project Ga0316217, IMG submission 203633) | Freshwater microbial communities from Trout Bog Lake, Wisconsin, USA - 1anoA | ecosystem: Environmental > Aquatic > Freshwater > Lake > Hypolimnion/Profundal zone | place: USA: Wisconsin...
AGACAGAAAAGGAAGGTAAAGATCATAGCGATGTCTGACACTCATGACCTGCATTTTAGAATCGATGTGCAGGCCCTGCCTTCTGCCGACATCTTCATCCACTCTGGTGATTTCACCAAATACTCTACGGCTGCAGAACTAGCACGCTTTCGCTAGTTCCTCCAACTCCTTCCCTACAAACACAAAGTGGTAGTCGCAGGCAACCATGACTTTGCCCTAGACAAACTCACATATGCCCAAGGCCTTTCCCACAGAAAACACAACAACTCCACTCTAAACTCAGAAGACGAAATATAAAAACTTAGAAAGTGCTGCATCTACCTGGAGCATGAGACTGTGAGTGTTTAAGGCATTAACATTTTTGGGTCTCCTTTTTCGCCATAGTTTTGCGACTGGGGATTCATGTACAAGTAGGGAGAGGGAGACAAGCTCTGGGGAATGATCCCTGAAAACACCGATGTCCTGGTCACCCACGGGCCACCTTTCGGAGTCCTGGACAAGAACTACAATCAGATGCACTGCGGGTGCAAGTCTCTCCTGCAAAGGGTTATGCAAGTGCGCCCCAAGCTGCACATCTTCGGGCACATTCATGAGGGTTACGGAGTGGAGGCTAGAGAAGGAGTGACTTTCATGAATGCGTCTTCAGTGAACCTATTCTACAAAATGACGAACCTGCCTCTTCTGCATGAGCTGTAGATAGCTGTAGACCTGTCGTGATTGAAATGCACTTACAAATACTGTGACAAATTATTTATATTTATATGATAGGAATAATCTAGGAGTGGTCAGCATGAGCAATATAATTGTTTGTTAGGCCAGCATCAACTGAGGCTTATTAAATCGCCTTCAAGATTCGATTCTACCTATCAAAATTTAATCTTTTTGGGTTTGCCAGTCAAACCACTGGTTTCTCACCTGAGTAACCATCAGTATATCTATGACTTCTTGGTATATTTATGAGGCAGTGGTATATTTATGAGGCAGTGGTCTATCTATGAGGCAGTGGTCTATCTATGAGGCAGTGGTCTATCTATGAGGCAGTGGTCTATCTATGAGGCAGTGGTCTATCTATGAGGCAGTGGGTGCCTGTCACCGTTATGACATACTGCTGTTTGCGGTTGATCATGTCGCAACGGATAGCATTGAATTCTTAGTTTGGCTTGAGCTGGTTGGAGAAGATAAAGATATGTGATCAAGATATGCGGAGTCTCATAAGCTTCAATTCATTCTTCACCATTTTCTTCTTCCGAATAGCCCACCTCCTCTCTCCCTGCTTTACCTCCCGCAAAAACCCCATTGTCACCATCACCAGCACCAACCAAAATACTAATAAACCCACCAACGGCACTACACTTGCTTTTTTGAGTTGGCAGCTGTTAATCAAGCCCTATTGATTGTCAGGTGTGGGCTGTTGCAGCTACAAGTGCTCGACGTGTTAACTCAGTTGCTGGTCACTTTGTTCGGTATCTAGTATGAGTTTGTTGTCCTTGAGGATGTTGTGTAGACTACTGTTCCTCTTGATGGTGAGAGGGGAGTAGGTGCTTTCGTGCTGCAGCTAGTGGTAGGTCCTCCTCTTGAGAATACTCCTTTCCTCTTCCTCCTTGATTTCGGGCATCTCCTTCCACTTCCTGTCGGTCCTGTCGCCAATGCTGTTTATCACGCTCTCTCCTTCGTAGCTCGCCTACACGATGTCACTCAGGTTTTCGTTCTTCTTGATGATGGACTGCACAGGGATGAACTGCACCTCTTTGATCGCCTAGCTCCCTCTTGGAGCCTAGCATCCTGAGCCTTCTGGGGGCTAGAACAAGCCTTCATCCTTGGCTAGCACGTTTTCCCCAGATGACTCATGCGAGAAGTCTTTGAAGGACTAGGTTTTGATAGTGGCATCTTCTTTTTGCTCAGCCTGCGTTTTCACTTAGCTGTGGCACCTGTTTAGGCTTTTTTCGATAGTGGAAACTGAGTTTTGTTAGTTTCTTTCGATAGTGGAAACTGAGTTCTGTTAGTTCCTTTTGGTTTTGGAGGAACTAGACTGTTTTTCGGACTAATTTGAACTTTTGGGTTTGATCCTGATTTTGGGCAGTTCTTTGTCGGCCAAGCTATCAACTTAACCCCTGATTTCCAAGACGTACTTGAGCTGGGTGGAGCCGTCTGAGTTTTTGGCAGTGAGGGTGGGGGTGTGGTGTGAGCAGGTGTCCTTGAACTGCCTCCAGAGTGCTGCGAATGGCTGGTTCTGCTCTATTTTCTATAGCACACTCAAGCATTCCTTCTTCCGTGCGCGCAATTCGGAGCTGTAGTTCTCGAAGGCCTTGAGCACTTCTATCTGGAAGGACTAGGCAAATTACAGCGTCTAGCCCTACTCCCTGCTGACCACCAGCTGGAAGTTGGTTGACTTCGGGCTATAGATCTTTAGTCTTACGCTCTCTCCCCCGCTGAACACCACCCTCAGACCTTACTTCTACTCCAGCTTCGTGTCGAGTCTTTTGAGCAGCTGGGCACCTAAATAACGAAGCGGGTACCTTTTTATAGTTCAGCCACATACTTGTGCCAGCATTTTATGGTTGGGCCAGCGCCGGTGTCGGGAAGGTGGGAGATTTAGAGGGGAGTGAAGAGGAAGTCGTAAGCTGAGATGTTGAACAGTAACTTGTCAGCGGACTCAGCCTTCATTTTCGTATATTAAACAATAATAAGAAGTATTGAGATACGATGAGCTATTGAATCAGCCAAAACCACAACCTTTACTCAGCTATCGCAGTAAGCACCACCCACCCAGCACGGTGCTTTGCTCGGGCTCGAACCCACAGTAAAGGGATAGAATCGTAGAAATCCGCCAGCTCACTAAATTCCAACAATTTGTCCAATTTAATATTACTGAGTTTTTACTGTAACTGATCCACTATGCTCCCGCCACAAACCCACACATTTCCCGCACTCAGTCTGCTTCAGTTCCACCACAACCCACACATGTTCAGCCCGCACTCAGTCTGTTTGATCCATGGCAAGTTAAATGAATATAGAAGATCATTGGAAGCGGAGTCGGGTCCAAAGCTCATGCTTGAGCAGCTGGAACTGTAAATCAAGTGGGTACTTCATTTGGTTCAGCTACTGAGCCCGCCGGATCATGTACGGCACCATCACTTCCGTCTCAGCCCAAGGCAGGTACTTGTACACTGGCAAATTGTAAGACTTCAGCTGGAAGGTCAGATGGTCTGCCAACCCCAAAAGCTGCGCGAAACTGACAGTTGGCGGGTTGGGGTGAGCTTGTCTCAGCCTCAGGGCCTCATTGATGGTATCCTGGTTGTGGGTGGCCACTACTACTTCTCCCTCGGTGAAGTTGTCGAGGACGGCTTTGAAGTTGGAAAGGTAGTTGCGGGTGGTGCCTTCGAATGTAGGGACGACCGGGTTGTCATAGCCGAGGGTGTTGGCCAGCCTGGTTTCCTCGACGATGTAGGCGCCTCTGACGAGTTTGACTCCGAACTTGAGGTTCTTGTGCTTGGCCAGCTGTATTTAGAAGAGGCCTCGCTGGCTGGACCTCTTGAGGTAGTTCTGGACGGTGGGGATGATGTACGCCCGCTTCCGATTGTACTTCTCCTGCAGCTGCTCCGAAATGCTCTAGATGGCTTTCTGCACGTAGGACTGCTCAGCGTCCACCAGGATCCTGAAGTTATTCTTGTTCTGGGTAAGCAGGGGGTACGTCGGCTTGCGGGTCGCAGATCAGGGCGAGGCGTTTGACCAAGCTTTGGATTTTGGTGCGCTCTGGCTCCTCAAAAGGGTAGAGGCAGCGGATGATGCTGTTGTTGTTCTTGGCAGCATCGAAGAGGTAGTAGGGCTGGTGGTTTGCCTTGAACTGCAACTCAGACACTCTGAAGGCTTCGGCTGGCCCTTCGTGCCCATGGATCTGCCTCAGGTACTACTCAATTTCAGCAAGGGTTATGTTGTTATGTATCTTGGAGAGGGCGTTGGCGAGTGAGTTGAAGGTGAGGAGGCCGTTTTGGCTGGCAGTGTGCCAGAGGGAATCCCTGCGCTCGACTGCCTGGTTCCAGTTTTTGAGGACCCTGATGTCGAGCAGTCCGGTGATCTTGATGGAGATCATCTCATTCTGCTGCTGGGCGGAGAGGTGGGCGCTCCTGGCGAAGAGCACTGCATTCTGCTCGAGCGTGGCTTCCAAGTCCGGCTGGTGGATGTCCCCCTCTGCGCAGTAGTCCAGGATCACGGGGATGCCTACATATCGAGAAAGGTGCCTTGGGCTCGGAAGGAGTGGGACATCTGGTTGGCCTGCTCGATGGTGTTGCCCGCCGTGAACACCTTGCAGTAGGTCGAATCTATGGCCCAGTTCACGAAGTTTTTACCCAACACCCCGCACGCAGACCGGTACAGCGCCGGGGCATTGTTCACGAGGTAGTTGAGCTTCATGATGCGGTTGCAGAGCATGTCGTTGAGGAGCAGGGGCAAGGACAGCCTGCCGTACACCCTGAGCTGCCTGAAAGTCTCAATCGTGGCTTTACTGATCATAATTTTATATGATAAAAATTCCGCCATCGAGACCCATTCTGCTAATTGGCCTTTTATATCTGCTAAACGTATGAACTCCTTACTGCAGACTGCCCATCAACCCACTTCCACCCCCCCCTGCCTGCCCCAGCTGCCAACTGCCCGCAATAAGCATCCCATCATCACAAAATGGCATGCGAAAATCAGCAAGGAAGGTGCTAAACGGTAATAGAAAGAACGGTGTAACTCTCTATCTTGAATCACCATAAAGGTAATAAGCGTGATGGTAAAATGAACCTTCTTTTAAGGGTTTTGCCGGGTAGAGGGATGTTGATGAGTGTTGCTAGTAGTAGTATGTTGATGAGCATGTTGATGAGTGTTGGTGGATAGGTAATAAGCTAAAGTGTGGGCTGCTATCAATTGGGCCTCACTGACGATCAGGCGTGGCGGTGGTGGGGGGAAGACTCCTTGGGAATGCAGTTCTTGTGGCCAACTCTCTATTTCTTCTTGGCCTTGGAGTTCTCCTCTATCTCCACGTCCAGCTTGACCGTCTTATCTAAGAACAGATACAGCTGTTTGACTTTGCCTTCATCGATTTGGGCGTTCTCGTCCCTCTTGCCTTTGGCCCAGCAGCCCGCGTAAATAAGTTTTTCGTTCTGGTCTTTGGTGATGGTGTAGAGTTCGCCGTAGCCTTCGCGGTAGTCGTCCTTGAACTCGCCCTTATAGAGTTGCTTGTTTTTCCACTTGTAGATGCCGAAGCCTTCCTTCTTATCCAGCCTGTAGTTGCCCTTGAAGAGTTCGTGTTCGTCTTCCCAGATGCCGTAGCCGTGCCTGACTCCCTGCTTGAAGTCGCCCTTGTACACGCTGCCGTCACTCCAGTAGTACTCGCCGTAGCCATCGGCCACGCTATTCACATACTCACCTAGGTTAGAGCAATGGTACCAGCGTATAGGTCTCCGTTGAGGAACTGCTCCTAGCCGAACCCATGCTTCAGACCGTTGGCGAAGTTGCCTTCGTACTTGTCCTTGGCCAGGTAGATGCCTAACCCGTGGGGGAGTCCACTCAGCCACTCCCCTGAGTAGATCTCACTGTTGCTGAACCAGTAGAAAGTGCCATTGCCGTTTTTGGCTCCCTCCTTGAAGCTGCCGATGTAGGTGTTGCCGTTGGCCTGCAGCTCCAGTCCGACTCCGCAAAAGTTGCCATTGTGGTAGTTGCCCTCGAAGATGCTGCCGTTCTCAAAGATAGAAACCGAGAGTCCGTTGAAGGAGTTCTCTTCCTCTTCTTCCGCCTTCGTCATGTACTTCGATGACGTGTTTTTCTTGTACTCCTCGACCAAATGGATTCCTGCCGAGTCTTCAATTATCTCTGCGTTGAACTCGCCATTTTCGCCCCTGATTTGTTCCTGGTCGAAGGGGAAGCAGTCGATAGTGGAGAAGGGGTAGCCATGGAATATCTAGTGGGGAGTCAGCTTCTTCTGCCTGCACTGCTTTACGTAGTGAAGCTTCTCCTGCGCTTTTATGCGTATTTACTCACTCTTGATGGTCTTCTCTTCCAGGTTTTAGGGCCTGGGGAGGTTGGCAGGGTGGTTTGCGGGGTGGTTGGTGGGGTGGGGGGGCGAGGTGGTTGATTTGTCGTGCTTTTTGGAGACTTGCACTGCGTTCTTTTTCATTTTTTTGAGAGGCGTCTCGGGATCTTCTCGTTTGGGCGAATTCCTCTCGGCCTTTTAGGAATGGAATCCCCGTGACTCTTACATTATTATTTTATTTGTATAATCTTACATATAACTCCTAATCTGCCAATTATTAAGTGCAATGCTTGAATGGTTCCCAACCTGAGCCTTTCAGGGTTTAAGAAATCTTTTCGGAAGCCAACCAAGGATCGGATAAAATGATGGTTCAGGGTTGAGTGATAGATTGGCTCATGGTCGCGCCAATAACCATGCCTTGGATTCCCAAAAACAGACCTCAACTTTACATTAGAAGGACTCATCAGCAACATAAATCAGCAATCAGAACATAAACCAACTATCACTTGGCCCATAGTTTGGCTGGGGCGTCGAAGCCCATAGCAAAGTTAAGCTTCTTCCCAGATATGTGCATCCTGCCCTCAAAGCTATAGATCTAGTCCAGGGGAGTACTGCAGACGGCGAAGGAAGGGTCGAAAACGAAGACAGCATTGGACGGCCTATACCTGATTTCCAGCCAAGTGTGGTCCTCAACATTGACGTTGGGCTTGCCATTCCAGCCCTTGGCTGGAGTGCCGTCCTCCTGCAGCTCCCTGCCGGTCTTGAAGAAGGAGCCTGCCCTGAAGATGATTTCCCAGCCTAGCAGCCTGCCGAAGGGCAAGAGGAGGGCGGCAGTCACGCTGGCCAGGTGGTGACAGTTGCCCTGGCCGTAGTAGGCGAGTCTGCCCACGTCGATGCCGGTGTACCTGGTGTTGTCGATGCCTTCGTGGACCAGGTGCTGGAGATCTATCTGCTGGAAGATGGTGCGGGCGCACGCCTTCTGCAGCTCCAGCAGCACGTCGTCGTTGCGGCTGAAGTCCATCTGCGCAACCAGGGGCTGCAGCAAGTAGCAGCACTACACCACTTTCAGCTTCACAAACGAAGAACTGTAGTTGCAGTAGACCGAGTCTTCGAAAAGCAACTGTCCCAAACCATTCTTCTTGTACACTGTCGCACTGTTCAGCTCCAGCACTTCGTTCAAATCAACCTACACTCTGTTCACTCCTCCTTCCACATCCTGCACTGATACCTTTATAGCCTCCTTCTCAAGTATTTCCTACTCAGTCTGGTCTGGGTCTACGGAGGCTTTGTGGGTGATGCCTTGTTCGCCGTGTTTGTCATATGCCAGGTAGTGGGGTGTTAGTGCGTTGAGGTTGATTTTGGTCCTGACCTGCAGTTGCTGTTTGGGCTGGAAGAAGGGTAGCTCGTCAAAGTCAATCGTGTTTTTGGGGATCTTGGTGAACAGTTGGTACTTTTGGCAGAAGGCCCAGTCGAACTTGCCCAGCTAGATATCCGGCAGAAGCCCGGCTAGTCTGACGTGCTTGGGCTTGTTGGGACCTCCCTTTATTAAGCTTTAGTAGATTTGCTGGATGGTGCCTTAATGCTTGGCCTTGAGGACCTCGAGCACTGACTACTGGCTGTTCTTGAGGTCCTACTCCTCCTTGCTCAGGTTGACTTAGATGTTTTATTAGACTACCCCGCCCCTGCCTCTGCCCTCCGCCACAACCTCGCCAACTTACTCTTGACTCTGCTTCTTCTCCCCTATAAAGTTGGCCACTATGCTCTGGATCTATTCGCTGTAGGCGTCGTAGTAGCCGCCGGCCTTTTCGTTAGTGTAGGGTCCGATGTTGAGCTTAAAGAGGCGACTGTTTTTGATGACTTTGGCCATCTTCTGGCCCGCAGACACCAAGTGGAAGGTCTAGACAGTCACCCACAACAATAAAGTGGGTACTGTGATATCGGCGAGTCGCTATATTTTGTCAGTCCAGGTGGGATGGAAGACCACGAGCAGCTAGATGGCCCTGGAAATTTTACGATTGATTGCGCAGCTCAACCCGATGGCTCCACCCAAGTCATAACCCAGCAGAATCACCTTCCTCTTGGGACTGAACCCCAGGACTTCCAGTAGTTTGCCCATGAATTCAATGGGCTGGGCTTCCTCCTCGAACTTCTAGGCGCGGGAAGTGAACTTTTTGCCTTCAGACTCTCCGAAGCCTGAGAAGTCGACGGAGTAGATGTTGGCTCTGATGTTGTTGGCTAGATAGCTGACATGGAGATTCCAGTCATCGCCACAGCAGCCGTAGCCGTAGGCGTGAAGAATTAGCAGATCGCAGTCTGCCTGCGGGTGCAGCAGAGAGTAGATCTTGGTGTTTTTACCTGCGACCTTGGCGAAGTAGGTGTTCCAGGGTATTTTGTAAGTGCCTGGTGCCCTGTTGGGCTGGGGGGTGATCTCAACCACGTTGGAGACTATCTTCTTCTCCCTCTTCTCTTGACTCAGGTTCACCTTTTCCTAGACCACGTTGTTGGCTTGGTCGATCTGTATGGCCAGCTGTCCGAACCTGAGAGTGTTGGCACTGAAGTTCTGGTGCCTGGCTTCGGGAGAGACGTTGCAGAAGAGATAGATCTGGGACTTTCGCATATCGAGAAGGCTTTCCTTGAGCACCCTGGTGAGGACTGAGTTCCTGAAGGGGATGAACTTGTTTTTGGAGTTCTAGGCGAAGGCCAGGTCGGTGACCACTGCGTTGAGGGTGAAGAGGGAGAGGTTGATGCTGTTGGTTTCCTCGCGCTGCTGCTCGTTGAACTTGTAGGTCAGCACTTCGCTGCCACACAGGTCCACAATGTTCAGCTTCTTCTTTTGCACCTAACTCCCCAACTGCGTACCTCGATGCTGAAGATCACGTGCGACCGCGAAGACTCGCTGTTGATGTAGGAGTGGCCGAATATTTTGTTGGCGTGGGCCATTTCCAGCAGCTTGAGAAGCTACTCCTTCTCTTGCACTTCGTAGACCTTGAGGTTCTCTAGCACTAGGTCCCCACTGCTGTTTTCTTTGAGCTGGACGCTGGCCGAAGTCATCAGGTCACTCACCTTTTCCTTGTAGATCTGCATAAAGCTGCACTTGGCAGTCAACCCCTTTGCCTGGGTGTACTGGATGATATCGTCGACAATGTAGTAGATGAGCCCCTTTTAGGCGGTTTGTTTGTGGCCGAACAGGGTGTGGGTCTTTCCGGAGCCAGTCTGCCCGTAGGCCAGGATGGTGGTGCTGATCTTGTTGTGGATGAAGAAGTGGACAGTCCTCTTGAGGCTGTTCTAGTAGATGTAGGGGTTGTCGTGGTGCTCGTCGAACACCTGGTCGAAGCAGTAGGTGACGATGGACTTGGGCCTGCTTTATTTGATGTACTTGGATTTGTAGGGCGTGAGGCAAGGTGGCTCGTTGTTGAGGTTGGGCTTTATCCTGACGCTGACAGTGTATTTGGAGTGGTTTTGCTGGGGTTGTGGCTAAGGTTCCATAATAAAATGCTTGCGTATGCTGTAAGTTGCTTGAGTTGTAATCTATGCAAATCTGATCGTATGGTGGCTGGCAAGTACAACAAGGAACTGTTAAACAGCGATTGACTTATACATTCAAACAACCAACTAGAGCACCACAACCATCAAGCAACTAACCCGAACCATCAAGCAATCAACTAGAAGCAAACAGTAATTTTCGCACTCACTCATAATGCGGTGACGTGACTGCTGATTATTGTTTGGCTGTCGGGATGTTCTTCAACAGTAGTTAAGATCAAATGGTTCAACCTTTCGATGGAAATCTGATAGATTGGGCTGGTTGTGGTTGGCAGCTAGCCAGCTTAGCTAGCAGATTAGTTGTCTAACTGTCTAACTGCCGGTCGTCTAGCTGGCTATGTGGCATGCTGTGATTTTGGGTCGATAATAGTATTTAGTGATCAGTGATGTACGAGCCGGTGAGGAACGCGCTAGAAGCAGTTGGCAACAAGCACAAGTATCAATACCTGATGACTGTGCTCCTGCTGTGCCTCAACTACTGCTCCAACTTCATCACTATCGGCGGCACCTTCATCTTCATGAACCCCCTCTTCCGCTGCTCCTTCAGCTAGTCTCTAGTCGACGAGTCCGTGGCCTGCGACCGCCTCCCCGAATGCGCCATCAGTAACACCCTGCCGAAGTAGCCAGCGACTTCACCATTGCCGCCCGCATGGAACTCTACTGCTCTCAACAGTACTTGAGGAACTTCATGCAGTCCATCCTCGCCTTGGGCTCAGTCTTCGGCCTGCTCGTGGTCAACTACCTTTCGGACCACAAAGGCAAAAAGGCCTCCATCTTGACCATCCAAGCTGTTGCGATATTAGGGTTCTCAGGTAGCAAGATGACTATTTAGTAACGTTGTTGGGGGCTGAGGTGAAGTCAGTAGGGCTGTTGCTGGTGGGGCAGGCCTTGTGCGGGTTCAGCAGTTTTTCGATGCTGCTGTCTACCTATCTGTACCCATCGGAGTGCTGCGATGATGTGTTCAGGCAGCGAGCAGTGGTGGCTGTAAACTACTCTTGGTAAGGGTGTTGGTATTTAGGAGTTTTTCTTTCTGCATCTTGGGCGTGTTGTACTACTGGTGCAACTACTGGCGCAACTTCCTGCTCTACTTCTGCCTAATCCCTCTCATAGTGGTGTTTGTGATCACTCTGCTGTTTATGGTCGAGGGGCCCAACTTCCTGTACGGCCAAAACAGGATAGCCTAGTGTTTGGAAAGCCTCAGCTTCATCGCCAAAGTCAACGGCAGAATGAAGTAGTTCGAGGCAGTAAAGCATACGATTGTTAGCCGCACTGAGCACGAGAACCAAACCACAGTCATCCAAAACCTCAAACTGCTGTTCAAGAACAAGTCCTATGTCAAGAAACTGGTGATCATGATTTCTCTAGAGTTCGGTGGCAACATCTACTACTTTGGCAGCAACTATGCTCTGGACCAAATTGGCTATGAGTACGGCACCAACCTCATAGCCGCGGGCATTATCGAGGCTTTAGCCATTGGCTCCATCAGTACTTGTCGTCCTATTTATACTTCCTCATCGAAAAAGTGTCCAGGAAAAAGGCTATTTTCGGTTTCTACGGCTTTCTCGCGCTCCTCGGGTTTCTCTTTCTCATTCCAGCAGTGAGGGAAACGCTGCTGGGCCAGGCGATAATCTTGGGTGTGGTGCGCTACCTCGTAAGTAAATGTGTAGTGAATCAGCAATAGCTTACATGGTGATAATCGTGACGCTGACAGAGTTGTTCCCGATGAACGTTCAGTCGGTGTGTTCAGGGGTGGTTGAGTCTTTGGCGCAGCTGGGGATCTTGGTGGGTCCAGTTATAGTGACTTTGTGCATCAATCTGCAGATTTATCCGATGATCGTACTTTCAGTAGTCTTAATTGTATTCGTTGTAGTCCCAGTGTTAGGGCTAGACGAAACAATGAGAGTCTAGAAAGATTAAATCTTGCTTTAAACATAAACAGAACAACCTTGATGATCATTCTTGCTAACCTTAAAATCAATCACATATCAATATCAGTTGGTATCATATCATAAAAAAACTATATTTTGAACATTTTGTTCAAGGTTGAGTAGGTTTTTCAGTACTTTGCAGTACTTTTTTCAGGAGTTGTGTACGAAGTTGACCCAAAAGCAACTACCTTTGCCTATCAACCCTAAAAAGCAAAATTCTTCATCAGGACTTGCACTTGGATTTGGAGCTCCAACTAAGCAAACAAATGATGATTTTTGGAATATATTTTTTGGCCATTTTGTACAGTAGTTTTGAGTTTGACTAATGATAAGTTGTGAACAAAATGGTTCAAAATTCACCCTTTTGTTGTAGATGATTCATATGTTTCCAATTATATCTTCTAGATTCCTAGATTCATTTGTTTCCATTTATATTATCTTAATAGATTAATAATTCGCATCTATTCTGTTGGGATCATTGGGAAGATTCCTTTATAATTTGATCATCTAGGCGATCTGGCGACATGGGCTAGTTGGTGGAGCTAAGATGTTGATACTTTGCTTGCCAGATTCTAAAAGAATCAATGAAATCCTGTACTTCCTTTTTGCACTTCTGATACTTCTAGTGCTGCCTATGGTTATGGCCCCAGTAAACATCCAAGCTAGATTACATGCTCTTCTCACACAGGCTCTAATCCATTATGGCTATGTTTTGGATTAGTTCCGCCAGCCTCTTCTAGGCAAATTTGCCCTGCTCCGATTCAGCACGTTTCCTTTTTATGAGAGACTACTTCCTCTCATTCCAATTCTTCAACACTTCGTCTTCTAAGCGAAGTGCTCTCACCATTGCGAGCAACTTCAGAAAGACACCTAAATTTTTAGCCCTGCACACTTGTTTTATTTCTCCAACGAGAAGCCCTAAGGCGGGGGACATTTTTACGACGTCTAAAATGCTCTAAGTGATGGTCAAACTGTTACTTTTCTGAACTAGCTTAAGCCAGTCTTGAAAATAGTATTGTTAGCACGTCTTCCCCCGCCTCCTGAGTCACAAGGCTTCCCTTTTTCATTCT
>Ga0316217_10005822_pt1 | contig 12554 bp, 4 predicted proteins | sample 1anoAmetaG_FD_203633 | JGI IMG/M metagenome (GOLD analysis project Ga0316217, IMG submission 203633) | Freshwater microbial communities from Trout Bog Lake, Wisconsin, USA - 1anoA | ecosystem: Environmental > Aquatic > Freshwater > Lake > Hypolimnion/Profundal zone | place: USA: Wisconsin...
ACGCTCATACACGATGAGCTGAGAGTGCCCATCACTTTCAAGTGTGAGCGTGCGCCGTGTCCAGACATAGAATCCCGTTCCGTATGCACCGGTCAGGCTGGATTATCCCCGTCCTCTGTGCCTTCATAGGTATCTACATTTGCGGCCTCGGCTGGCGGCTGGGCCTACCCGCTGGGCTATTGATGGTGGGAAGCCTTCTGTTGCATGAGGAAGGGCACATGCTTGCCGCGACCGCCCTCGGTGTTCCGGTGCGTGAGATTGGGCTCTGCATGGGTGGTGCGTACACCCGGCGTGCGCCCGCTCGCTGCCGCCGGGATGAGGTCATAATCTCTGCCGCTGGGCCCTTGTTGAACTTGTGCCTGGTATTGCCGCTCGTGTTTCTGCCTCGGATCGGGGGTCAGATCGCACTGTGCAACCTTGTACTCGGCATCGTCAATCTCGTTCCGTTCCCTTCGAGCGATGGACTACACATTCTGCGCATGTTTGGCCCAGAGCACTCTCGGTTGGTAAGCACCGACGGCAATCGGCTCTCGCTGGTTGAGCTGCCCGGTGCTTCCGCTGAATCTCAGGCTATTCTGATCCAGCGCACCGCCATCGAACCGCTTATGGCCTTGACTGGCGCTGACGGAGCCAACGAGATTGCGGTAGCGTCGACGACACACGCATCTGCTTCAGCGGCGGCGCCAGACAATTGTCGGCGCGCAGAGTGACCAGCAACTCCCCAAATTACGAGGCTGTCTTGCCGACAGGGCAGGGAAGGGAACTCACCGTTGACCGCCAACACTTGCAGCACGCGATAGAGCATATAGTTCAGTTCGCCTATTCACGCAAGAGAGCCGAAAGGTCTACTGGTGCGTGCATGGCCGATGTGCTACCTGAGCCAGACAGTCAAATTTTCCCCGACTCCCATCGACAGTAGCGTGTCCGTTCGTCCCACAATTTGTTGAACTTGGTTCGCATAGAGGCATGAGGTTGTGACCACTGATTCGCCCGATCAGTGCTCCATGCGCCACAAACCGCATTTTCCTTGCAGTTGCAATACGATCAACGAGAATCAGTGTGCATGATGTGTGCGTTGTGGTGCCCACGCTCTGGCGAGTTTCGCTCTATCCTCGAACGCCGGGTTCCTACCAGAGGACACTTTGTGCGCAATGAAAAATCGCTGAATCCTGACCGACTCCCGGAACAAATCCTCAGATGGACCCATAAGTAATAGATTTCATGTTAGTTGTGCTTACCTCCCCTCGCCTCCTTAGCTGCCTTGCGGAACGCGGGAGGAGACCCTCGACGCAACATCAGGTTCAAGCTCTGGCTTAATGATGTGAGATTCTAATGGACACCGGTTTGTTTCTCGACCTATCATCTGCGTCAGCCCCCAGAATTAACTCGGTCTAATGGCGCAACCGGCAGACCAGTCGAGAACGGCAGCTAGACAAGGAATAAAATGCCGAACCTCATCGTCATCGCGTTGGGCGCCACCGCCGCAGTGTTGGCTTGGGTTTGGTTTCGTCGTCGGCCTGTTTTGGGAAGGCCGCTGGCTAATGAACGTCCCTTCGTTGGACAGCTGCCAGTGATGGGCACACAAACGAATCAGCACGCAGACGGTTGTTTATCCGCGCTCGCCATGAATGGCGAGTGCCAAGATCAATCTACAGAAACTCCACACGAGCCGACAATTGAAAGTCTTGCACGCGCCGTACCAGACGTGACTATTTTGATAATACCCGAATCTGAGGGGACTGCGTGCGTCCCAACAGACGAGATAGGAGTTGGGACTTCCCAGGTGCCCAATACCGGGTCGGGAGAATCTGCGGTTCCTGTTCCTAACGAGCAGATCGAAGTCCATCCGATTTCGGTTGATATTTCTTGTCTGCTAAGCAACGAAACAATTCGAGACCCGATGGATGAAACGGCTCGAGAATCTGAGGAAAACCACGCGAGGTTCGCTTCTCCGCCAATTGTAAGTCCTCAGGAAGAGGAGATGGTCGGGCAAATAGAAGGCTCTGTGATTCAGCCGTTCGTTTCAGGGACAACAACACCGGCTCCATCAGCAGATTTGGCTTGTGTAGGCGAAACAATTCTGCAACCGTGTATTGCCGATGAAGAGCTCGCGGAGTTCTCTACTCCATTAGACACCCGTGCAGCAACTCTGCCTATTACAACCCCATCATCTGGTCGCAAATCTGAGGCGGTCACCGGTGGAGGGGCCGAACCGCCAGCGGCGGTAGTTGAACCACTTCGTAAGGCGCGCACCTTTTCCGAGCCTAAACCACCCCCGACAAGAAAGATCGCCACCCAGGATGAGCAAAAGTCAGACCCTACTCCAAGGACCGATGCCAGCTTACCGATTCGTCTTCAGCTGGTATTTGGAGGCGGCGGGACTGTAAAGAAACTGGCTCTAATTCCGCACCGGTGCGAAGGAATGCCGAGCAGCCTCGAAGTCACGACCATTACAGGTGACCGTCTGCAACTCTCTGAATTGAGTTCGGATTCCTATGAATCCGTGTCTGTTTCTGAAGTCCCCAACACGCTGTCAGAAGGGGTGGTCTTCCAGGCGCGTGGCGGCATGCAAGGATGGCATTGGGAGTTAAGCAGGCGTGAAATCTATGTACTCGCAGCGGGAGATGCATTCGGCCTCAGCGGATTCGTGACCCGCCGTAAAGACCAGCGCCTGTGGCTGAATACACGGCATGTAGTTTTGGCGAAGGAAAGCTTGTGCGATCAGGTTATTGACGCACTCAAGCAGGCTGACTGCGCCCTGCTAGAAGTGTGCGACAGCACTACGTTTGGCGTTCCGACTGGATGGATTCTTATTCGTGATGTCACGCCCACACGCGCGGTGCCGATGCGCGACGAACACAATATTCTGAACGTTCTCTGTCCGGGACACGAGATTGAGCCGCAGTTCATAGGAGGTATCAGACTGGAGAGGAGTGTTTGGCTCGTTGGATTCCCGCCTCGCATCCGCTTCGCCGGAGAATTGGGGAATGGTTTTCAGGTGCTGATTGACGACCAGCCAGCAACGCTTACAAGCGATGGTGCATTTGTATCTCCGGGTTGGGACAAAGAAGGCGAACACCGTCTTTGGTTCGGTGACCGGGCGCAGACCTATGTGCTTCGTACAATGAAAGAAGAGTGGGACGCTTGGCCCGCGCATGATTGTGGCGCTGGCACGGCGATATGTGGCGCTAGCACCTATAGGATCGATAACGCACGTTGGCGACAGATTTGTATCCCTGCCGCAAATCCTCTCCTGATCGGTGCACGACCAGGAGAGATTTTCCACTGCCGGGTACCGAACGACGCGAAAACTGAATGGGTTCTCACGTCGGTTCCGTTCACTCCGGTTTGGGCGCTACCCAGTGGCAGGATACCCAAGAAGAATTGTCCGGCCGCCATTCAGCTTGTTGAATTCATAGAGCCTCAAATTGAGCGATCTTTGCACAAGCTCAAAGCCACCTCTGCATTGAGGAAATGGGTTTTTGTGGTCAGAAATGCTCGAAGAAATCGGTTTGTGCTCGCCGTCAAAGGCGAGGAGGCCTATGCACTCTGGCGGCGTTATGGCGACGTGGCCAAGAAGCTTCGGAAGCAGATGCGATGAGAGCGAATGAACTACTACTGTGGTTGTCGGCGCGCCGCGAAGGCTCGTGGTCGCAGTTCCGCGCCGCCGTCGAAGAACTCCATTCTTGCGAGAACAATTCCGACGAGAATGGAGATTCTCAAGCAGACGACAACGATTTTCCGATTCATCAGCAGCTTCGACTCAATTTCGAATGTGCTGCGCATGCTGAGTTCTTCGAGCGTGATTCTAAATATATGTGGCGCATCGCTCCACCGGTGTTGGCTGTACACTCGACTACTGGCGGATTTCGAGCGGTGCTGTGTGGAGCCCGTTCTCCGGCATTACGCGAACGAGTGTTGGATGCCGGACAAGGTTGCGGTTGTGAATCGCTGATTTGCCGGGGTGTCCCTGATGTGATCAGGCTTGTTGCAAGCAACTTTAATATGCTCGCCGACGTAGCGGTGCGGGCGGGGGTCTATTTCCAACCTTACGCACCACGTAGCATTCTCTCTTGTATTCGACCGTATAATCCGCCGACAAGCATGAGTAAGCAATCTGAATTCCCAACCGGTGAAGGCTGGCGGATTCGTGAATTCGATCCTATTTCTTTCCGTTGGCGGGTGGCAAATCGTCAACGTGCGCAGGCTGTCCAAAGGGGTGTGCTCGAATTCAGTCTTTATGAGGACTGGCGATATTTTCTGCGCTCATCCGGCGGGACATTTGAACTGCCGCGTGCCGTTGCGCTTTATGCGCTTCTCAATCGGCATGGCGGCTTGCTACGATACGATAAGCAGGCCCAGGCGCTCAATTTGCCTGGCACCTGCCGTCCACCGCGACTGCTCGAAAGAGCGCTCGTACTCTGTTCCGGGTTTCCACCGTCTTTTGACCTGTCAACATCGCGTCTCACGTACGCCGATGTACCTGCGGATATAGCAGGCTTTGTCGCCGAACTGCTTCGCCAATCTCTCGCATGAACAACCCCATCGCAGTCTTTCAGCACCTCCGCGACCTCTACCTGCGCTATCTTGATAGCCCGCTCGCGATTCGCTACGAAGTCCTCCGCGACGAGCGCCGAAGATTGCTCGATGAAGATCGGCGTATGTGGCGCCAACCCCTAATTGAACCGACCCCCGTCTACCCCACAACCAATGGCGACTTTACAGAGGTGGTGCATGCGCTGCTAGACGGAGCGTGGGGCAACGGGATGGCTAGCGATATTTCGGACTTTCTCGGTCCCTCGCTTTTTCCGGATCGCCGGAAGCCATACTTGCATCAGCGCGAAGCGTTTGAGCGCGTCTTGATTGACCATCGAGACCTGGTCGTGACGACGGCTACCGGATCGGGTAAAACGGAGTGCTTTCTTGTCCCAGTGCTGGCGGAATTGATGAGGGAGTCGGCCCAATGGACGGCGCCCGGATTGCATCCGGCCACTTGGGATTGGTGGGATGACCGGCACCGGACGATGCAAGGACAAAATCCGCGTTACGCACAACGAGTGCAACAGCGTGGGCATGAAACACGACCGGCGGCAATTCGTGCGTTGTTGCTATATCCACTGAACGCGCTTGTGGAAGATCAACTCGTTCGTTTACGCGCGGCCCTCGACAGTACATATGCTCGCGCCTGGCTCGACACGCATCGGTTGGGCAATCGCATCTATTTTGGCCGCTACACCAGCCGCACCCCAATTCCTGGAGGCCGCCATGGAGCCGCGGGGCAGTTACGCGCGGAGTTGCGGGACCTCGCTCGGGATGCTGCGGCTGTGGCTGGGTCGGATGCTTCGCTATTCTTCCAGACACTCGACGAAGGCGGAGCCGAAATGTGGTCCCGATGGGATATGCAGGATCACCCTCCGGACTTGCTGATCACAAACTACTCGATGCTGAATATCATGTTGATGCGCAGTGTGGAGGCAGGCATCTTCGACCAAACGCGCGCATGGTTAGCCGCGGATCGCAACAATATCTTCCACCTTGTTGTTGATGAACTGCATTCCTATCGTGGCACTCCTGGAACTGAAGTAGCCTACTTGCTTCGAGTCTTGCTGGATCGAATCGGGCTTGCCCCTGATTCGGAACAGCTCCGCATTATCGCGTCAAGCGCATCGTTGGACTCGGGCGAGAGCGGCGATCAGTACCTTGAAGAGTTCTTCGGGCGCCCCCGCACGCGTTTTGCTCGCGTAAATGGCACGGTGGATCCGGTCAATCCTGATGCGATTACTACCTGCCGCGCTTTTGCCACAGCATTCCGTGATTTTGGCCGAGCGATCCGAGCTGATGCAAGGAACCTTACGGTACCGGCTGACTTGCTTGCGATCGCAACCGGCGTATCGACTCCGAATACTGATCCAGCGCGCAAGTTGCGTGAGATTTCGATCGCTACTGCCGCTGGCGAAGCTTTGCTGGCGGCGTGTTCAGTCAGCGACGCCACCGTGCCGCAGCCGCCGGACCGGCTTGGGGCAACGCTATTTCCCGCATTGACCTCCACGGAACGCGCGGATGCCGTCGAAGGCTTCCTCACGTGTCTTTCCGCAGCTCGTCCGGCGCCAATGCGGTTGCGCGCCCATCTGTTTTTCCGCAGTGTGCAGGGACTTTGGGCTTGCACCAACCCGCAATGCACGGAGGCGAATGGACGTGCCACTCCGGCCCCGGTGGGCCGGTTGTATCAGCTGCCCGTGCTTTCCTGCCCTTGCGGCGCGCGGGTGTTGGAACTGCTGGTCTGTGAATGTTGCGGCGATGTGTTTTTTGGCGGGTACAGGCCTCTGCAACAGCCGAATCCCGGCGTGTGGCATCTTAGCCCTGATCATCCTGACCTGGAAGCCGCGCCGGAAACAGCTTTTCTGGATCGGCGCTATGAAAACTACGCGATTTTCTGGCCGGCCACAGATGGAGCTACACCGGTTGATTCAAGCTGGCAGCAGGATGGTGTCGTTCGGCGCTGGGAGACAGCACGCCTTGATTACCGTGAAGCGCGGGTTGATTTAGGAGCTGGCAACGGCGTCCGCGGATTTCTGTATCATCTCCGGAATCCAGCTTCGATCGCGGATCAGGCATACCCGGCAAGATGTCCGCGATGCGGTGAAGACCGCGCTCGGCGAAGGCTCGATACCCCAATCCGCCCGATGCGTACCGGGTTCCAGCGAGTGGCGCAGGTGCTGTCCGACACGCTGATGCGTGAGATGCCGCACTCGGCCCAACAGTCTGGACGCAAACTCGTTGTCTTTTCAGACAGCCGCCAGGACGCGGCCAAGCTCTCTGCAGGAATGCGATTCGCGCATTACCGCGACGCGGTGCGGCAGGCGCTTGCAACCGCTCTGGAAACGGCTGGGCGAGGCGCATTGGCGTTTCAGCGCCAAATCGCTGGTGAGGGGCTTAGCCGTGAGGATTCACTGTTGGCTCAGCAGTTTGCGGCGACCCATCCGAGCGAAGTCGCTACACTTTCACTCGCTCAGAATGTCTCCCTTGCGGGCCAACAAGCACCTGGGTTCCCCGGTCTCACCTACGCAGTGGCCGCACAACAGATCCTTCAGCGCGGCGAACACGGGCCATTTCCGATCTCCATCCTCACTGAAGATATCTCGGCCCGTCTCCTGGTCGAAGGAATCAATCCCGGAGGTTTTGCGAAGGATGTGTTGTGGTCAGATCCGCGCCGGTGTGAGGATTCCTGGCGGAAACTTTACGAATGGCAAGCCGGAGGGCAGCCGACATTGCGGGTCAATCCCCCACTGACCCAGCGGGAACAGGATCACCTTCAACTCATCCGTGACGCCGCGATGCGCGAAGTGACAGATGCCATCTTTGCGTCAGGGCGGCGCAGCCTGGAATCACTTGGCATTGGACTGGCAACGGTAGACCGCCTGCGGTTTCCGGCGAGACGGCAGCTCGTGCAGGAAGCGGCTGACGGCGTGATTCAACTGCTTGGCTCCCGCCGCAATCGCCTCGACACGCACGGTGCGAACCCGCAAACCAATCCACCAAGGTACGTTACTCAATACCTCCAGCGCGTCGCGAATTACAACCGAGAGTCGCCGGCTGACTTTGAACGCGAAGTCTATGATCTACTGCACCTTTCTCAGGTCTGCGATCCGGCACAAACCGGCGTCCTTTTTTCTCGGCACCTGTGTCTCATTCGGCCCGGCGATACGTATTACGTGTGCCCCCAATGCCGCCGCCTGCACCTTCATGGCGCCAGCGGTTTATGTATCGAATGCCTCGAACCGCTCGATGGGCCGCTGCCAATTTCCGAGATGCCAATCGAGGAAGATTACTATCGTTACCTTGCGCTCCATTCCGGCGAAGTGTTTCGTTTGAACTGCGAAGAACTTACCGGTCAGACCAACAAGAGCGACGCACGCCGACGGCAACGCCTCTTCCAGAACCGCTGCCTGCCCCGGCCTGAAGAAGAACCCCGTACCGATGAGTTGGATCTGCTGAGCGTAACAACAACGATGGAAGCCGGTGTTGATATCGGCGCGCTTCTTGGAGTCATGATGGCGAATATGCCGCCCATGCGATTCAACTATCAGCAACGCGTCGGACGTGCGGGGCGGCGTGAAAGTGCATTAAGCATTGCACTGACGCTTTGTCGCGGACGCAGCCACGATGATTACTATTTTCAGCGTCCCGAGCGAATCACCGCTGATCCGCCACCACAGCCCTACGTGGACCTGGGCCGTGAAAGCATCCTCAAGCGTGTCCTCGTGAAGGAAGTACTGCGGCAGGCGTTCGCTGTCCTCCAGATTTTAAGCGGGAGCAGCGAGAGCGTTCATGGAGAGTTCGGGGACGCAGCTTCCTGGAACCGACCTCCGGCTGGTGCTATTGCCGGTCCGAGCGTCGCCGATTTGGTGGATGGATGGATTCGCCAGAACGGCGCCGAAATCGAGCGAGTGTGCGATGTGCTGATGACGTTCGCCGATCCGATACTGCTGAATCAAAAGCGCAGCTTGCTGAATTGGGTTGAGAACGGTCTTGTTGGTGAGGTCTCCGCGGTTGCAGTAAACAATCAACTCTACGCGCAGGATGCATTGAGCGAGCGTCTGGCAAACTATGGCCTGCTTCCGATGTTCGGCTTTCCAACCCGCGCGCGGCTTCTCTTTCACGCCGATCCGACAAGGAGCTTCAAATGGCCACCGGAGGATGCTGTGGATCGCGATCTTGACATTGCGATCAGTCAGTTCGCACCAGGAGCGGAGACCGTGAAGGACGGCATCGTTCACACTGCCGTCGGCGTTGCTCATTATCGGCGTCGCGGCAACCAGTTTCAACCGGAACCGAATCCATTAGGAATGGACACGCCTGTCGGCAGCTGCGGTAATTGCCAGGCTGTGAGTTTGAGTCCTACGCAAGGCGCCACAATTTGTCCAGTGTGCCAGCAGCCCACTTTTGCCATCGTCCCCGTTGCACAGCCAAGAGGCTTCCGAACACTGTTCGATGGAGGGCGCGATTTCGATGGAACATTCGAGTGGACGCCGCGCGCATCCCGCTTAAAAACGGATTCTGATACCTTGCCCATGAGGACGGTGGCCAATGTCGAGTTCTGGTCGGACGAACATGATGTCTGCACCGTCAACGACAATGCTGGTCAACTGTTCCGCTTCGAACGTCTGGTACCCGGTGAAAGCTGGGTTACGCGCGACGCCGTGGACCAGGCCAGGCAACAAAGCGGAGCGCCGGCTCCACATTATGACCCTGCGACAGCCCCTCGCGTTGTTGGTCTTGGCTCGATCAAGCGCACCGACCTGCTGGTTCTGGGCTTTCATCACGTGCGCGCTGAACTCAATCTTTCGCCATTGCGCGTAGAGGGGCGCGCGGCGCTCTACTCTTTCGCTTTCCTGCTTCGCCGCGCCGTCTCGGTTCTGCTCGATATCAATGAATCGGAACTTCGAGTCGGCCTGCGAGTCGTCCGCCAGGCCTTTCTCTCCGATAGTCTCGAAAACGGCGCCGGCTACTGCTCGCAATTTGCACAGCCTGCCGAACTGGAACGTCTGCTTCGATTCGTTGCTGATCCCGACGATCCGTTCTTAAGAGATATCCTCGCTCCACACCATTCGAGCGTAGACAATTGCCAAACGTCATGCCCGGACTGTCTCCGAGATTATGCGAATCTCGCGTGGCATTCCATCCTCGACTGGAGGCTTGCCGTGGACATGGCCCGGCTTGCACTCGACCCAAATGCCCAGGTAGACTTCACGGTACCGTATTGGCAACCCCTCGTCGCTGCCGTAACAACCCCTTATTTCAACGCCCTCGGCTCAACGCCCGCCTCGTTTGGTGGCTTGTTCACTGCTTGCTCCGGCTCACGCGGCGAAATTATCGTGCATCCATTGTGGGCCGCGAACCATCCGGCCATTTTGCTAGCGCGGGCCGAAGCAACCGCCGCCGGAATCACGCAATTTCAACCTCTCAAAACCCTCTTTGAGCTTGTCCGCAGACCGTATTGATCCCCACTTGCCAAATGTGTGGTCGTCAAATCGGCGACTGTGCCCTGACCTGGTCATAAACTTGCTTCCGCATCCATTCGCCGACAAGCCGTTGGAAATCCTTGTCATTCATGTAGCGGGCGAATATCTCATGGTTCTGATCCATACGATCGATGAATTTGTCCTCCAGCGCCTTGTCGAAGACGTATCCGAAGTTCTCCAGGGAGTTGACCATAGCGGCCTGCTGGATGGCAGTATCGGAGACGGCCTCTTCCCTGATCTGTTCGAAGAAGAGCTGATCGGCCGGCTTGAATTCGGTCCCAAACCGCTCGTTGATTACGTCGATCAGGCGCGAAAGCTCAACCTCTTCATGGCGATCCTTGCCGGTCCCGACTGCCGTTGGTGCACTTACAGCGCCGCGGTCGCCGGCGGCAAGGGCGATTGATCCTTCGCTGGTTTGTTGCAAACGGTAGTAACGAAGAGCAACTTCATCGTCGAGCACGATTGCTGGTCCAATCCCGCGCTTCGGCAGCCGCGGGACCAGTAAGCGAATAAACGCGTAAAGCTTCTCCAGATCAGCATCTTGAAACGGAATGATCTGCGACATGAACGAATAAAGGTTCCTGAACGAGACGAGCAAGCCGCGGAATAGCTCCTGTTTCTCCTCGTTGAGCGCCTCGAACCGCGCAACTGGGCCGTTCAAGATGCGGTGGATTGTCGCGTGGTCGTTCTGAGACTGGATCTGCTTTGGCTTGAAGAAGACCTTGGCGAATTCTTCAACTTCGTTCGCCCAGTAGACCTGCTCCGCCGCCAGGTTCGCCTGGATCGCGTAAAGCTGGTGCGGCTCAACCTGCTGATCGATCACCGGAACTTCGTAGTAGGGCTTGAACGCCTCCCGAATATCCTCAGCTTCATTGACGAAGTCGAGAATGAACGTGTCTTCTTTGCCGGCATGCGTCCGGTTCAGGCGCGAAAGCGTCTGGACAGCCTGAACTCCGTCGAGGCGTTTGTCCACATACATCGTGTGCAACAGTGGCTGGTCGAAGCCCGTCTGGTATTTCTCCGCCACGATCAGCACTTGGTATAAATCCTTGTCGAACTCCTTTGGTAACTGGCTCTCACGGATTCCGTTGTTCATGCCAACTTCGGTGTACTCGTCTCCCGTATCAAGTTCCACCGTCCCTGAAAATGCGACCAGCGTCTTAATGTCAGTGTAGCCCTTCTCCGTGATGTACTTGTCGAACTCCTGCTTGTAGCGGACAGCATGTTCGCGCGAACTGGTCACGACCATCGCCTTTGCCCTGCCGCCAATCCTCGCCATTGTGGAGGTCCGGAAGTGCTCAATCATCACCTCGGACTTCTGCGCGAGGTTGTAGGGGTGGAAGCTTACGAATCGCGCCAGAGCGCGCGCGGCTTTCTTTTTGTCGAGCTTCGGATCGTCCTCAATCGATTTGACCAGGCGGAAGTAAGTCTTGTAGGTCATATAGAATTTCAGAACATCGAGGATGAATCTTTCCTCAATCGCCTGCCGCATGGAGTAGACATGGAATGGCTGCGGCTTGCCGTTCGCGTCCTTGCGGCCAAATGTCTCCAGCGTCTTGTATTTTGGTGTTGCGGTGAATGCAAAGAAGCTCAGGTTCGGTTGCCTCCCACGCTTTGCCATTGCTCTTACGATCTCTTCCTCGTAATCCGTAAGCCCCTTCTCCTGGGCCTCTTGTTTCGCTTTCTCCCTGACCGCGTTCCCGGCCAGCACTCCCTTCAACTCGGCTGCGGCCTCACCCGACTGCGAACTGTGGGCCTCGTCCACGATCACGGCGTACTTCCGGTCAGGCAGATCGACAACTTTCTCAGTCACGAATGGGAACTTCTGAAGCGTGGTGATGATGATCGGCACACGCGACTTCAGTGCCTCGGCCAACTGAGTCGAGTCCTCGTCGATCTTCTGGACCACCCCGCTCTGGTGCTCGAACTGGTAGATCGTGTTCTGCAACTGCTGATCGAGAACGCGACGATCCGTGACCACGATTACGGTGTCAAAGACCCTCTCGTCATTCTTGTCATGCAGGTTTGACAGACGATGCGCCAGCCATGCAATGCTATTGCTCTTGCCGCTGCCGGCTGAGTGCATTATCAGGTAGTTCGCGCCGACGCCCTCCTGGCGCGCCGTGCTTTCGAGCTTACGCACGGCGTCGAGCTGGTGGTAGCGCGGGAAGATCATCGTCTCCCTCTTGATCTTCTTTCCGCCGACCTCTGTCTCCAGGACTTCCAAGTGCATGAAGCGGCCGAGAATGTCGAGCAGGCTGTCGCGCTGCCAGACCTCTTCCCACAGATACGAGGTCTTGTACTTGCCCTCCGCGGCGGGCGGGTTTCCGGCGCCCAGGCCGTCTCCTTTGTTGAATGGAAGGAAATAGGTGCTCTTTCCCGCCAGCCGGGTCGTCATGTACACCAGGTCAGGATCGACGGCAAAATGGACCAGCGCGCGTTTCTTGAACTGAAAGATCAGGTCGTTCGGGTCGCGGTCATTCCGGTATTGGTACATCGCGTCCTGGACATCCTGGCCGGTCATCGGATTCT
>Ga0316217_10005823_pt1 | contig 12554 bp, 4 predicted proteins | sample 1anoAmetaG_FD_203633 | JGI IMG/M metagenome (GOLD analysis project Ga0316217, IMG submission 203633) | Freshwater microbial communities from Trout Bog Lake, Wisconsin, USA - 1anoA | ecosystem: Environmental > Aquatic > Freshwater > Lake > Hypolimnion/Profundal zone | place: USA: Wisconsin...
AGTCGAGAAGATTTGTTTGGTTCTTTCGCTCTTCCCTTCAATATTCGAGTTGATTTCGATCAAGACCTTATCCCTCTTGAAAATCTTATCGACCCGAATAAAGCCGATTTACCAAACCATTCCCAAGATGAGCCTTCGGCTTTGACAGTTCTGCTCTGGACAAACACTTTCACATAATCTAGATGATATAGATGGCTCCATTCATAACTACTCACGCTTATCAGATTCTTCAAATTTTCCCTTGGCTTTGAGGGCAGCCGCTCTATATGGCTGTCTCTGATTCCCCTTTTTGTAGAGGGAAACCAGCAACGCCTAACCTATCATAGTTAATAGCCTTAGCTCTTTATATATTAAAATTTATAGATGAGGAGAAGCAAAAAGTATCATGCGACATACTTATCCCAGCTTTCCAACTAGGCGAAGCTCTCAAATGGGAAAGAATCTAGCAAGAGTAGCCTACTCTACCGAATGGCGATCACCCTGTGCCTGTTTAGTACAAACTGCAATGCAAAAGCATCCTTCTCGCCAAGTGGGGAAAAAATCAGAATAGGGATAAATATATGCAAAAAAACAGCTTTTCGGGAAAACAAAAGTCTCCTTTTATGTGGCAATCACTAAAATAGGTGGCCAAGGAGTAAGTAATAAAATTATAGCTGATTCCGCCTCAGATGATTCAAGTCATAAATTGCAAAAGGCGGAGAAAATGAAGTATTGTTGCAACATGAACAAATATTTCGATGAAAATTGAAACTAATCTAAATTTGAGACTGTAGTAAGAAAATTGAAATTAAGGAAAAATCTTGACCCAGGCAGCCCAACATTTGAAAAATTTATTATTCTAAAAAAATCATAGACTGGCTTCTATGGAAAAGGTCTAAATATGACTTCAAACTTTAAAAACTGCATTTTTAGGGTAAGTCCTCTCGTTGTAAAGCTCCAAATAACATATACTTGCTTAGTGCTCGTACTACCTCAAATATAAAGACAAAAACTTAATAACTTAAAAACTTAATAGCTCTAAGAAAAAACTTCTCTGCTGCATTAAAAACTAAAAATAAATGGTTTTGGTTTCATTTGAGGTGCAAAAAAAGAAATAAGTTTTTTAAGCCAGATTCTCGCACTTCAACAGTTTCACCGAAAGATGGTTTTTAGTAGGCATCTGACCACTTTTACAAAGCGGAACCAACGTTGAAGAGCGATTTAAGGCAGCTAGATTAGTTCTAAGATGGAAATGCGAGTTATCATAGATTTTATTTCGAAACTCCCAGCCATCAAAAAATAAAAAAATCGTTAATAAAGGTAGTATTTGGAATTCCTTGTCCAGGAGAGCTTGGAAAACATATTTAATATAAGCAGAGGTTACTAAGAGCTTAGCAATTAGCTCTATGTATTGTATTTAACCAAAGCTTAATCATGTACTATATAATTAAATGAAATAGAGCAAACTCTAAGAAAGCCAGGAAAAAGGAAGCAGGGCTAAAAAAAACAACCGCCACGACCGCAATGTAACAATTCCATTACTTAGTAGCGCCGGAAGCTGATTTAGATGGTGGAAAAACAACATAAGTCTATAGCCGCTGGTGCTAAGGCATTGGGCATTGCCTACAATACAGCGAGGGACATAATGAAGACCTGGACAGAAAAAGGCTAGATATACTAGTCTATGGCTGTCAAGGTCAAAAGAAAGAAGAAAGAGGCCAAGAAGAAGGAAACATTGAAAAGGTGGCGGAAAAAAAAAGCCTAAAGAGAAGAAAAAAAAAGACGCAGGGCCCTGGAAAAGCTTGAGGAGCGAGGTCCTCAGCTGGAAAAGGTCGAGCTAAAGGCGGAATAGCCACCCATCAGACTCATGGATGAGCATGATGGGCCCGTCCCCAAGTTGTAGGAACCTCTCGCTCCCTTGAAAATCGAATCAAATTTGTTAGAGGGTATCATCCAGGCCCCTGCTGAAGCTCCGCAGCCACCCTTCATAAGTCAAGACATCAACCAGGCATTCAACCAACCCATCAACCAAGGCATACTGTAAGAGCGACTCCCTGTCTACCCTATCTTTGTAGTGTTCGTTCCTTAATCCCGAGCATGGATTAACTGACTCTTGATTTGCATAACCAAAATATTTATATTCCATGTTTTATTAGATTTTCAATTCATCCACAGCTATTGTTCAAAAAGTAGCTAAGGAAAACGATGTTTTATCAAAGTTCATAGGAATAATAATGTTTTGTGATTGATCTCAGATATTTTTTCAAAAAAGGCATAACTAAAATTATTGTTTATTAAGATTAGGATTTTGTTAAAACGGTAAAGACTTTGGGAAGGTTAGCTCTGCAAGAACCGAGATTACATCGAAAATGTATGTTTTAAGTAGATTATAAAGATTAAGACCAACATTAGAGCTTTTGTTTCTTTTTGAGTGCTTAGACAAACAATGAGAAAATTTTAGCAGTTAAATCGGCTATTGATGATTAATTATAATCCAAACAGGTCAACTGACCTTAAATTTGCTACTCACACCAACAGCATTACCATCAAAGATGCATCTTGAGCATATTCAGATCTTTTCGAGTTTCTAAAGATCCAAAAAAGACAGAAAATGAATGCTAGAAATTGCTCAATCATTAAAAAGAAACCAATTTTGGAAGGAAGGTATTGGAAAGGCAAAAGAATGAGAAGGTTCTTGCATATTTTCTGATTCTTTTGGCTACTTTAATCTCAATTATGATATGAGGTGACCTTCAGCATAGCACATGATGATTAAAATATGGAGACGGAGAGCTTCTACATCAGGGGAAGTTTAAAATCACTTAAAAGTACTGAATGGCAAGAAAGATTGATAATCAGAGGCACATATTGCTTTAGCAACACTCAAATCTTAAAAGACAAAGTCTTGCAAAGATACCTAAGAAAGAAAGTTATTATATATCAAACATAACAACTAAGCTTCTAAAAGCACAGAAAAGCAGTGCTTACTCATTAGCTAACGCGACAGTAATGCCAGCACACAATAGGATGTAAAATGTCTAAGAGTTAATCGATTCCTGTAAATCGAATTGAGTTTTAATAAATCAAGGAAACCCATCTTAAAGGATAAAGAGGACCATTCTTTGAACTACTTTGGCAATTCTTAGGCAAAGATTACCTAAAATTGTATTAGATCCTCTTCAATCAAAAAGAAATCAATTTTGTTTTTCCAGATCGAAGGCTTCTAGAATAATAGATATTTTTCCCACTTAGAATTACCGCTGTTTATATGAATCTCCTCACAAAATTAGCATTAGTATTGATTGTCGAGCTCTTATCTTCCCTTCAGGATTGATAATGGAGTCTGATAGGAAACGGTAAAAGGAAAAGCAAGAAATTCCAACCCAGAAAAATTTAATTTGGTGCCTTTGCCTGTAGAAATTCAAAATTTGTAAGATGAGCTTTCTTAGATTTAACTTTACACGTAACGGTATTCGTATAACCTTAATTCAAAAAAATTAGGAACAAATTTAATAGTTTTTTTGATACTAAAGCTATGAAAATGTTAGTCAAAGCCAACAGCTGTGTGATTTTAAAGAAATTTGTTTTATTTTTCAAGACTTTTTCTATTCAAAAGCGGAAGCTTGCAAGTGAGTGAAATCTATTCTGATTCAGAAAGATGCTTGTTTGAGGGCTGCGAAAAAACCTTTGTTCCAGTTTTTGGAAGTTTAGTTTACTCAAGTAAGAAAAATTTCCTTATTGAAGATATCCAAATCCAAAAAGTAAAAAATTCAGGTTAAGAGTCTGTTTCGAAAGAGTCAATATATATGTGAAAATGCTCTCGTTCCTCTATCTCCCAAACATTCCTTGTTTAATGTTCACCAACCATATCATCTTTTGTTCGATTAGATCTTGCCGCTGCTTTGAGTTTTGGCAAGGTTCAGTAAAAAGGTTAAATTCTATCGTTTGTGAAAGAAATGAGCTGCCTAAAACATGCTTGATGTCTCAACTTTTCTCTTCCTTTTCTCATAAGGGTTTTTGGAATCAAACTAGCTTTTTACTAATCCATTCAGGCATGGAGTTTCTTGATCCTTACAGGTTATGCTAATAGGTATGCGAGAAAAGAATGAGGATGAAAATTCCTGAGCAGTCGACATTTTTGCGTTAATAAGGGATTTTCTCAAGACTGAGACCTTGAGAATTATCGCGAAACGCATGGTACCTTTTTGCTCAATAACAAATAACTCAGATAAATAGTTTATCTGAAGCTAAGAGCCTTATAGAAAGTTAAGCAAGAAGAACGAGCAGCTCATTAGGCAGGGCTGAGACTCAAAGAGGCACGGCTCGCCCAATCATTAATCGAAAATAAATTGTTTCTAGCCCTCGATATTGACTAAAAATCTCTGGAGACTCAATACTACGAAATGGCTTCTGATATATCCTGTAAGCTCGTAATGATGTGCTATGAGCAACGTAGGCAATGCTGGGCTAAATACGGCTAGGAATTAGAAAAAATGCAGAAATGATCGAAAAGTTCAAAATGTAGTGATACGCACTTGGCATTATTTAAAGAATTCTAAAGAATATATCTTTGATCAATATATCTGTCCAGCCAGTTGACATGTGGCCAAATAGAGTATCATATTCAATGTCAAAGACCCAAACTCACCAAAATTACTTCAGATGACCCATCTAGAGAGCAGTGAGCCATCTATAGAGCAGTGAGTAGCCACCTTGGTATATACACTTTTTAGTAGAGCTCCATAGTGCTTATCTGCTTAGTATACTTTAGAGTCAGCACATACCATTTAGTTTGCTATAAACATCTTGATCTTGCTGAAAACCAACTGCAAAGTATAGATGGTCTCAGCAATCTCATAACCATTAACGCACTTGATTTAAGTAGAAACCAACTGCAAAACATCGATGGCCTCAAAAACCTCAGAACTGTTACCACACTTGATCTCACTCAGAACCAGCTGTAAAACATCGATGGTCTCAAACATATTACTTTGCTATAAAATTGTGGCTTTAAGGTAACCCTTAGCTTTAAATCGACTATTTACCTGCGCCTTCCAGTATCTTTCAACTAAGTGCAAATTACGAGCAAGTCAAAAAATTAAACTTTGAACCCTATAAAGCTTTACAATATTTTTATACTGACAAATCTGATGACCGAGCACTATACAAAAACTTTGGCTAAGGAGTAAAATTAGGATAGATATGAAACCCTTGATTTATCATAAGATGAATTTATCGCAATTATTGTTGTAAGTGCCTCAACTTTCCCATTCTTCAATCTATTAGAAGTTATTTATGTTTGTCAAATATACCTCATAGTTTTTATGCCAATATTGAAGCAATTTTTGCGGCAATTTACCTTGAATTGTATACTCAAGCAGTCAGCTGCAGCAAAATAACAAATTATGCAGAGACATGCCTATTGACGAGCAAAGCTAACAGAATACTTGATAAGTTGAGAAATCACACAACTGGATGATTAACAAACTAGGTATCTTTCTTTGTGATTTCAGAGCTTGACTGATTATTATTGGCGATGGTCATTTCCTAATAAAACACTAGTTTTGACATACGAATGCAGTCTTTTAAATCTATCTTGGTAGCCTCCCAACAGCATCCTGAATATCATCAGGGAATTCGGATCAGAACCTTTTTTAAAGTTGGAAAGCCAATTTTCTACTCGCTGACTAGCAAAATTACAAATAATCCAACAGTCTGAACCTCGGTCAAGAAAGCAAAGAGCTAGCCTCGAATTGGAGTGAATTAAAACGACGTTAAATCTAAGAATGCTAGCGTCAACTGTAATTCTTCAATTTTTTCTCTTGCTTTGTTTCTCTTCATATTATCATTGTGCACCTGATTAAGGTTAAGACTGGCCTTTCTTTTAGAAGAAGCTTAGTACATAACTATAAAGTCATAGCTATAAATTCAAACTTATACAATATCATGTGAACCTAGAAAAAATAGATGAAGCATCAGTAGGCATAATCACTAATCAACACGCTTACCATTTATATCATAACTATTCAGTATATTGAAGTTGGACAGCTTCGGCTTTAAACAAATATTGTACTTTGGAGAATAATTGTATCCTGTGCTTCAATTGAACTGATTTATTGCAATGCGCCATCCTGCTAAGTTGTTTACTGGTTCTAGGCATTATACAAGAGAAATGAAAAATTTTGTAGTTAGGAATTGCAGCTAAATGTAATAAGTTTTATACTATGGGTCCTGCATCGACATATAATTTGTTTCTTATAATACTGTTATAGGTTGCAACTATACTTCGTTTTTGGTTATAACATTTGTTGCAACACCGCATTTCCTCTTGTAATACTTTAAAAAGAACGATAATGGCCTGCTATCGTGTGGGTAGCCTAATACTCAAAGCTGAATATCAGCGTAGCTCTCATCGCCAATACAAACTAAACTAATTCGTCTATTGAACCTATTTGCTCAATGCTTTTGGTAAAGGTTTAGTAAGCAACTTTAATTAACTGATTGGCATAAGCCATAGCTGTGATTGTATGGTTGGATATATAAAGGCCAGAACTGTAAATGCTTAAAAATAGGGCAATACAGCGATTTAAGTGGTAATCGTCAGAGTTTTCATAAATTGATTCGATAATAAATCATGAGCTATCAAGGCACTTCACCACATATGCTTCGGGGGCAAGGTTTTTGAATGTTGCATCCGAATTATCAGTGTAAATTGATTTTAATGCTTTTAAGGGTCCAAAATCTACATTCCTTACTTGCTTCTAATTTACTTTTAGGTGAACAAGAGTGGAAGGCGAAGGCAACAAATCGACTTCAAGCTAGGAGTTGAATTCTATCTAAAGAATAATGAGGGAACTTAAGTTTTTGATGCCGTTGATATTATTCAGCTCATTTTGACTGAGACACCTACGCATTAAAAAGTGTTTTATGCTAGTCTGTCTGTTTCTCAAAGCTTTGTCCAACTCACATGAGACTTCCTGATGTGAAGTTCTGTGTTGCCATATCTCTAATACAGATGAAAGCGAGAATATCCTTACAGATTTAAGTTTTTCGAGCTGATTAAAGGTTATGAGCTAATGGAAATAATAATTTCATCTTTAGACTAAAATGGGCCTAGTACTGTCAACAGGGATTTCTAGTGATTCTGTAAATAGTCTTCAAATCTTTGAGGCCATCGATATTTTTTAGCTTGTTTCTACTGAGTTCAAGTGCATTAATTTTTGTGATATTTCTTAGACCATCGACGTTTTCAAGTTGATTGCTATTGAGATCAATTATCTAAATACTTGTAAGATTTGTGAGACCATCGATGTTTTTTAGTTGGTTGTTACTGAGAACAAGCGTATCAATATTTGTAACATTTCTGAGATCATCGATGTTTTTTAGTTGGTTGTTACTGAGGCTAAGCTGACGAATAGTTATGCAACTTTTGATGCCATTGATGTTTTGCAGCTGGTTGAAACTGAGATCAAGAAACTCAATATTTGTGAGATTGCAGAGACCATCGATATTTTGTAGCTGGTTGTAGCCGAGATCAAGCCGCTCAATATTTCTGAGATTTCTGAGCCCATCAATGTTTTGTAGCTTGTTTTTCTTGAGACCAAGCTGCTCTATATTTGTGAGATTTCTGAGACCATCGATGTTTTGTAGTTAGTTTTCACTTAGATTAAGAATTTTCATATTTTTTATATTTTTGAGGGCATCTATGTTTTTTATTTTGCTTTAGCTTATATAAAGATTGTTTATATTTGTGAGATTGCAGAGACCATCGATGTTTTACAGTTTTTCGTTCTCAAGATAGAGTGTGTTAATAGTTGTAAGATTTTTGAGCTCATCGATGTTTTGTAGTTGGTTGTTTCTGAGATTAAGGATGTTCTTAATAATTTTAATATTTCTAAGACCATATATCTTTTGCAGCTTGTTGTTAGACAGATTAAGTGAGTCAATAGTTGTGACTTTTTCGAGTCCATCGATGTTTTACAGTTGATTCTAACAGAGATTAAGTATCTTAATATTTGTGATATTTTTGAGGCCATCGATGTTTTCTAGCTTATTTTTATTTAGCTAAAGTGTACCAATGGTCGTGAGATTAGAAATGGCATCAATGCTTTGGAGTTAGTTCCAACTTAGACGAAGATTATCAATAGTAGTGAGATTGCTGAGACCATCTATGTTTGTCAGTTGGTTATAATCTAGATTAAGACTGCTTATATTTGTGATATTTTTGAGGCCATCTACGGCTTGTAGTTTGTTTTAACTTAGATCAAGACTGCTTATATTTCTGATATTTCTTAGAACATCGATCGTTTGCAGCTGGTTGTAGCTGAGATCAAGTGTGTTAATAGTTGTGAGATTGCTGAGCGCATCAATGTTTTTTAGTTAATTTTGACTTAAATCAAGCATCTGAATATTTCTGTTATTCCTCAAAAAATCTAAATCACTTAATTTATCGCATTTGGTGATCCTAATTTACTACAAATTGACACAAACACCTATCGATTCTTGCTTTGATTCTCTTTGATATGCTTTTACGGCTTCTATGATTTTTATTTTATTAAAAGATAGTTTTTTGTATTTTTTATACTTTATCCCTGTTTTTGAGTTGTCTGCACCTTTCTTCTCTCCGCCTGCATAGGCTTTCAAGATTCGGTTGAAGCATAGCCATTTTTAGCTATCGTTGTTGAAATTCAAGATTTAGGCTTTGAATTTTATAGATTTTGCTAAGTTTTTTTCCTTTCTAAAGCTGCTGAATTGTTCAATGAATTTTTTTATGTTGTCTATAAATTATTTTGGTTAAAATCGCATTTTGGTTAGTATTTTATCAGTAATTTCTCTACTTCCTAGTTCCAGTTCGAATAAATAGTGGTCGTTAATATATTATTTGTCTTGGATTAGTTTCTCAATATTGACGTAATCCATTTCCTTACTGAAGTCAAGGCTGCTTACATCTTATCTGATTTTTTTGAGGACTTAAGGAGTAACTTTTACCAAAAAGTGCTTCAATTCTTCCTTCGCATACACCACAACCACAAACTATTTCTCGCCCGCAGAGTTAGCTCTCAGATAATATCCAAAGTCTTTTTTACTTAGCTTTTCGTAATTAGTTATCATCTTCAACTATTTATGAAAGATGAAGATTTATTATTATTGCAATTCAAATATCTTCTTAATTACTTAGGTGGAAAGCGGTTTTTAGAAAAAGCATTTCCGGCATTGCTTTATTTGCTAGTCTTATGAAAGCTTTAGACGTTAATTGATTGCCAATTGTTTACAGGCAGGACAATAAAATATGCTATCGGGTTTGACTGTTTTTTAATTTGCTTGAACTTACAACTTTTAATCTATTTTCTTTTACTTTACTTTCTTTTCTGAGTAGTAAACTTTATCGCATGAGTTAGCAATGGGATCCAGCTGAGAAATCATGATTGCGCACTAGGAGATGGCTCCAAACTTTCCCCTCATCAGTTAGTAAATTAAGTGACTGAAGGTGTAGTAGTTCTTCTCTTTGCCTTTTGACTACTGAATAGACAACTGCAGCTAGCACATCACCTTTCCCATAAACAGATAGTTTATCATTATGTTGTTGGCTGGATCCTACAGTGAAAAAGTGGAATTATTACTACTACTACTAGAAGTTTCCTTAGACGCTTTTCAATAACTTGACTACACAGTTTGGGCTAGCCTCTTTAAATACTGACCATCCTAAGACCAACATTCATTACTAGTACCGAGGAAACATTCACTCTTATTACAATTACAGGATTCTTGTTTGGAGCAGAAAAGTCGCGAAAAATCTTTCCAAATCAGAATACGCAAAAATAAACGGAATAACTAATGCAATTTGGGGTAAAATCAAAGACTACATTCTAAACGAAAGGAGGCAACATCAAACTTTTACAATGTGGACACCGCAAGGCGTTGGCTTAAGACATCGCAAGCAGCTTTCTCTAATTAACGTAGCTTTCTTGCAAGAATAGTGATTATGGATTGTTGTCTAGTTTTAGTAAATCTAGAGAAAATGAGCTAACAAAATTGGGCTTATCACTCTCCGCACATCTCACGGTCTTTAGTCTCATCTACCAGCTTTGATGGCGGCTCTAAAGGCAATTAAAACTCTTTTTTTATTTGGGGTTTCGCCCTTAGGCTAGTTTTATGAGAAAGCTTCTAAGTATGCTGAATATACAAAGCCTTACTTACAAATAGTCCTCATACTACATTTTACATATTGAACAGTAATTTTTCTTGCGACCATGTTTGGGTATCAGCTAAATAAGAATTTTTTTTTAAAAAAAATCATCTTTGAAATGATGCGAAATGAGGAAATACAATTGCGGCCTCTTAACTTGGCTAGAGTTTGAGGTTGTGGCTGCCGAACAGCTTCTAGTCGTTGCCCCCGTAGTAGGTCTGATTTGAAAGGTGAATACATGCTCCTCTTGGAGTATAAAGCAAGGGGTGTAGTGTTTACGATCTTGGTTGACTACAGGTATGATGTTGTTGAATTCCTCATTAGTGCTGCGTCAAAGGGGGAGTTACGAGTCGTGTATTGGGCAGAAACGTAGCTTCATTTTTTTGCGGTAGTAACAATCTGAGTTCCTGAGAGGCAACATTTAGAGTAAGTGGTTTTTACATCAACCCCCTGAACATTTCTCACTACGTACCTTCTTGGGCATCAAATTAAATCAATTATAACCATCATTCTTCTTATCCAGCCTTTCATTATATTACCATCTTATCATACTTCCATTAAACCACGACTCCCGCCATCTCCTTCCCCCCACACATCCATCTCTTCTCTTTTACCTTTTTTTCCTTATGCCCAAGCACATTCCATATTATAATCAATGTCAATCTTAGTTTGTAGTGTAAGTTACTAATCAGAGTGAATAAAAATCAATATTAGAAATCCTGCTTGCGATATAATTGACCTCTGGCCTCAGTTTGAGGGAATCTGCATGAATTACGAGTCGATTGATGGTCATGATTATTTGCTAATGAGATTAGCAGAGAATTCACTATAACTTACTGATATTTCAGCAGCTTTTATAACATAACTTGGGCTTTGTTCTCTTTTCTCTCAACAAGCCCTTGTATTGCATCTTTCAAGCAGTTGTTCAGCCAATAGTACTCATCAGAAGCAAAAGCCTGGGCATTTGCAGGACTAGGATAGCTTTCTTTCACTTTTTGCATTCCTTAGTGTTTCTCCCAACCGAAGTGGGTTGTAAGGCTTGTTAAATGTCTAGACAAGTACTCAGGAAGATAAGAGTTTAACTAACTAAACTCAATGTCATAGTTTTGAAAGAGATAAAAGATGAATTGGCATAGCTTCAGTTGTTCTGAGTACTTTTCCTTTAAACTATTCAGCTGCTATCTTAAAGACAAAGTTGGGCGAAGATGCAAAAAAACTTCGAATTCACACTCTTACAGATGAAGTCTTTGTTCAGGTTTCATTTCTAAGAGCCCTGCAATAAGGTGTTTGACCCTTGGAGGCAAATGGGAAAGTTTTTTTGTGTTATAAGACTTTCTTTTATCGTTTTTGAGTAGTTCTTCTTTGTTTCTTCCTTTCCATGGAAAGCGCCGTGTGATCAGATAGTAGATGCATACTCCAAGAGCAAAGGAGTCGTTTTTAGTTGAATACAAGTTGTCTTGCAAAGATTCATTGGGCATATACAGGGGGCTGCCAATAAGGTAGTTTTCCTTGAGAATCCCATATTTTTCAAAACTGATAGGCAAAACCGAAATCATTGAGCTTGCACACACCGTTTTTGAGGAGCACATTCGCAGGTTTTATGTCCCTATGCATGATGTTTTTCTTAGCGAGGTAGCTGCAGGCAAAACCTATTTAATAGGAAATCTGCGCCCAATCTACACAAGGGTTCCTATCAAGGAGAGATTGCAAGCTGCCACCCTCGCAGTACTCAGTGATGATGTAGTAGTTGTTACGAGTGAAGTAAAGATCCACGAATTTGGCGATGTTTGGATGTTCCACTTCTTTCAAAATCTTTATTTCGCATTCCAGCATCTTCCGCCTGTGCTCCTTCATATCGCTCATTTTCACAACTTTTAAAGCCACCACCTGACTTCGGTCACTATCTCTGTACCCTCTGTAGACAATGCTGCTAAAGCCACTTCCTAAGACATCATCAAGTTTGTAAGTATAAGGACCAATCCGTTTTCTCGTGGGCAAGGTTTAAATAGGGCGCTATTTGACAGCAACGGGGCTATGGTTCTGTTAAGTCGGAATGTATGAAACTAGCTCATCTTAATGGCTAACAACCGTAACTTCTGTGGTCACTTAAGTCATATATAAAATATTAGTTTACTATTATGATTATAACTTTGTATTTAAGATCCACCTGACAAATGGCCAAAACCTAAAATATTGATCCTCTAAAGACGAAGGATGAAGTAAAACTTGAGAGGAATCATCATTTGATGCAAGATTCTGAATGGTTTGCTTATGATCTGCTTTACAGTGACCACAGTGATTGAGGCAGGAATAGCTCTCATAACTAAGATCATCAGTTTTTTAGAAGTAATTACTATTTGTATAAATCTTCAGCGATAAATATAAAAGA
>Ga0316217_10005824_pt1 | contig 12553 bp, 6 predicted proteins | sample 1anoAmetaG_FD_203633 | JGI IMG/M metagenome (GOLD analysis project Ga0316217, IMG submission 203633) | Freshwater microbial communities from Trout Bog Lake, Wisconsin, USA - 1anoA | ecosystem: Environmental > Aquatic > Freshwater > Lake > Hypolimnion/Profundal zone | place: USA: Wisconsin...
TCGTAAACATACTAATCTTTGTATTTCCTTAGTTCAGTTTCACTCATTGCTGCAATCCCAGCTACAATCTTGTAGAGAACTTCCATCCCTCTGCACAAAATCAAATCGATGATGCGCTTTTTAATTTCGAAATTGGAGCTCCAAGTGAGCAAACTTGACATGATTAGAGGCCCGAAAATGATTTAGCAAGTAAACCCAGATTTTTCAATCATGACTGCCACTTTTTAATTGAGCTCTCTTATTCTCTACTCAAGCTTGAAACAAATCTCAGCTATGTATTACCTTTAGATGAACATCATCTTCCGAAAGTTTTTGCGCAACATTAGATAACAAAATATAGTAAATGCTTTTTGTTACATGTCATCCATGTTTATCTTTTAGGAGCTTTAAGAAAGGTACTCATCTTTTATCCCGAAATGCACTAAAGTACCAATAACCACAGCTACGACGAAGTTCATACCTTGGGTGTACTGTATCTAAAGATCTATCAAACTATAAGCACTCAAAATTCGCTTTAAACTCTCACGATACTTTTTGTTAAACAGCTAACGAGGTGGAGTTCTTTTGAGGTCTTTGTCGATTTGTATCACAATCTAAGGTTCCATTTGGTTTTTGGTCAGAAGGTCAACTAACTTAGGTTGATTTTACTCCTGAGTCCTTTTGGAAGCTAACCAAAACCATATACTAGGCCTGAGTTTTTAAGGGAAACCCTAGCAACTTGCTAAAATAACTTTGAAGTCATCTAGCTTTTTGTTGCCGTAAAGCACTAGAATCCAAACTTTGTCTGAAATAGCCGGTTCACTTTTGTTCATTTTTTAGCCTTAATCGAAAGCTTAGATTTTGCTTTAAACATTTTATGATTTTTAAATGCTTCTAGATCTTTTAGTTTTTATTTATTTCTCTCCTATAAAAAATCTTTTCATCCTCATAAAAAACCCTTTCTTTTGCTATATGGTTTATAATTGTTATGTATCCTAAGAAGTGGTAGAGTGTTAGTACATTTGTCTCCATCTTTTTTCAGCTTTCTCTTGAGCATTTTTCAGGAGGTAAGATGAGCTTACTTTTAAGCTAAAATAATTAATTATTTTTTTGCATTAGGCCTTCATACTTCTTTTGTTTTAAATTGCATTAAGTTAGCTCTAAGTAAGATTTATTTTGAAAGGTACTTACTTTAGTACATCAAAGAGGTTTTGTAGAGAGTGTTATGAAATGTATCTGGAGATTTTTCTTAAGAGTCCTTGGCCTATAAACCTTGGGACTGATTACCGAATTGACTAGAACACTCTTTTTACGTATACTTTTCCAATATACTTGATTTAGATGTTCGCTTGCTGCTAAGGACTGTAAAGATTCGATTTTATACTTCTCATCTCCCAAAAAAGTGAAGAGGGAGCATATACGTAACTTATTTGGGAGTTTATGCTATTTTCGATTTCGCTTAGAAAACTGTTGCACATTTTTTAGATTTCATTTATTTCAACTACTATCAATTCCTCTTTCACTGATGTCTTTGCAAAATAGTATTAGTAAACAGTTTGTACATTCTGCATAATCTTGAACTTCGCTGCCTCCAAACAATTTACGACTTTTTCAGCAGTTTCTTCGAGAATAGGTTTAAAGATTCTCAAAAAGCAAGATTCAGGCAAAAATCCTCCGATGGTGTTATAGTCGTTCCTAAGTAGTCAAACATCTACATCCTCAGTACATCTTGAATATAGCTCAGTGGCATTTTTTATAGCTATTCATTTATTCTTTCGCTCTCTTCTTTCCATAAGTCTTCAAGAATGTCCATTATTTGCCAATGGATTGAATAATTGTTCAAGAAATGATGTGATTCAGCTGAATAAAACCCTAATTTATTTCAAAAATACCTGAAAAGGAAGACACCAGATAATGAGTTGAAGTGTGGTGAAGCTTCAAAACGTAAGAAGTTGTGTCAGTAAGTTAATTCTTCAGAGAAATCCACTAATTCTCTCTTTTTTAATCTTTAGAAAGCTATTTACTAATGCCTTTAGCATCCTACAAACAATTGATAAGTTGAAATCTGTTAATAGACTACCATATTTTGTTAATTTATTAGTAGAGAACCTTTAGGCTGCCTTTCCAAAAGACGTCTTTCTTCACAGACAAATCCACTCTTTTGAACTAAAGAATTTAGCTTTTGCTTATTTCTTCTTACTTGAACTACCTTTTTGAGTTCAAATGCACAAAAATGACTTATTTGTTTATTCTTAGACTCTACAAATGCCTCTTTCTTTTGATAAACTACTGATCTTCAAGGGCTTCGTCTTCATACAAACTATCAAGAATATGAAACTCTCCATTCTTGAGCTTATCACTTCGATAATGCCGATATCCTCCGATTCCCAAAGATTTTACTATGGATTGAGTTTAGTTGCAACTAAATTGCTACAAAATTTGATGACTAATCTGAGATAACTATTTAGTTTGGATTATAGCTATTTTTAGATGTGAAAGCTTCAGTCTCCCAACCATGTTATATCTTGAGACATAATCAGCAAGATCGACAAGTTTTTGCATATATTATTTGGCTTATATAAATTCACAGATTTTGTAAGTAAGTTGCTATGATATGAAAGAATAGCTTAGTCTTTCCAAAATCTTAAAAACTATTCAAAGTGCTGATTATCATGACCTATTAACCAGCTGGAAAAATACTAATCCTCATAGACTTTGGAAAACTAGCTTTTTTGCACAAACGAATACAAAAGAGCAGTATCACAAATCACAAAATGCTTCATCAGTTGCTCAATAATCATGAAGTCAATCCAAATTGGCATAATGATGGAGTTAAGTTATAAAGAATTTGTACTTTTTGAGACTAAAGTTTAACCTTAATCACCTTAAGTGCGATTCTGATTATTTTCTTTTATATTTTTTAAGTTATGAACAACCTCAAGAAGACCTACAAAGTGCTCCTGAATGAACTGATTTCAGTAGACTATAACGACAGATTCATAAAACCAATTGATAAGTGGCTTTCCCACACAAACTAGTATATAAAGTCATAGAATGCTCTTCCTCATCGAGCCTTCAGCATTTTCCTCTTTAACAAACACAACTAACTTTTACTACAGAAAAGATCAACGTTCAAGAAGACTTTCCCACTTTGCTGGACTAATACATGCTGTTCTCATCCCAATATGGTTGAAAATGAAACGAATGGAGTGATTGAAGAAGAGCCTATCAGATATGCACTTCATAGAGCATTGATAAGATAACTTGGAATGCATATTCCCTAGCAACAGTTTTATTTCATGGAAAAGATATTATATAAGAAAGAAGGCGAAGGAAATGTGAACAGTTATGGGGAGTTCGAAGTAGATTATGTATTCTTAGCAAAGCTAGAAGATGAAGTCCCTTTCAAGCCTGTGCCTGAAGAAATAGCAGAAATAAACTGGATAAAACAGAAAGATTTTCCAAACTTTGTTGAGAAAGTAGTTAAAGAAGGTGGCTACTTTTCACCATGGTTCCTTAAAATGTTCGAATCAGGAAAAATGGGCAAATGGTGGGACTTAGTGGTTAATAATCAACTGAAAAACTTTGCTGGAGAGGAAGAGAACAAAGTGACTAACATGTTATGATTGTGATTGCTACTTTTATTGCCATGATAAAAGCCTAAGAAAAAAGACTTCTAGATGAAATTAATACGATTGAACTAAAAGAATATTTAATATTTAATTAAATAGGCAAAATGTTTTATTTGTTGCTGAGTTTGGGAGTTCTCTATTGGTTAGGCATGTCAATATTCTGTCACAGAAATTTAAAAAAGTTGTTCAAAAAGTACAAAGATACGCTAAGACTTTAAGTCCCTTAAAAATACAACGCTTTTCTACGAAAGGATTTTGGCAAATGGGATTAGAAAGCACTCATTAAACGTTCATTTACTCATTTTCCACTTCGCTTTACAGTCATGTTGTCTGCTTTGGTTATATATGCAATTCTAGGAACCCTCCATACCTATATCAAATTCCCTCCTTTCCTTTTAATTAATGCCTTTAGAAAATATTACGGAAAACTTGCGATGAAACTTATCGTAAACGTTAGATAATAGTTTGACATAAGCTAGAAGATACAAACTCCGATCATTATTTCGAATCATTCAACTTTCATGGACATTCTGTACTTCGGGTTTTGCCTATAATCAATCGTATCTTTTGTGTCAAAAAAAGAGATCTAACAATTGCCAGTAATCCGAGAAGTGGCCAAATTTATTCAAACTATACTGTTAGATAGGTCTTCAGCTGAAGCAAGAGCTAAGGTGAGGCTAGATATTGAAGAAAGAGTTAGAATGTTTGAAAAAGACAACCAAAACGTCTATCCTTTATTGATTTTCCCAGAAGGCACCGTCTCAAATGGGAGATCACTTATGTAGTTCAAAAATGGAGCTTTTTAGGCACTTTCCCCAATCACCATCTTTTCTCTGAGGTATTAGAGTATATTCTATGCTATATAGGCAAATAATTTCATATGGGAGATAACGAATTGGGCTTCCTAGAGCATATTCTGATGACAGTTTGTGCGAAATGTGACTTGATAGTGAATAAAAAAGTTGTGCAGCCTACTAAAAATGAAACTGTTGATTAATACAAGTAGAGATGCCAAAAAGAATTGGCAAAAATGGGGAACTTCAAGATTTACGAATGTGGGTATAGAGACTATCTTTAATACGATAAATTGTACAAGGCTAAACTAGCCTCTCTTAAGAATCAAAAAAGTCCTTAGAAAGCATAGTGATAAGATGTTTGAAAATTAGTATTTAAGAAATGTTACTTGAGTGTATTAATATTGATATCAGGCATTTAGGCAATATAATTATTCGATGTCATTACACGATTTGATGCAAATTGCAACATCACGCAAGTCGGTGTCCTCTAATAATAGTCAATTGCCTTCACCAATTACTGAGCTTGTGTCAAAAGTACGTTTTTAATAACTCAGATTGCGAACATTAATACCTCAATAGACATCAATTTGTCAAAGAACTCTCTTCACATTTTAGGCTTTTAAGGCACAAAAACCCATCGCCATTTCGAGGATGCTTTGACCAAACTGAAAAACATTTAGAACAAAAGCTAAATCAATAGAGCCTAAGTTGAGCTGATGATTCAGAGAAGGCCAAAAAGATACTCTGTAAAAAGCTACAAATAATCATAAGAAAAGAGCAGAGAGAGTTACTTAGATATCTACAGGCAAATAAAAGATGATGATGCTTTCAAGAGTCCGAGAGAAACTGAAATAAATTCTTAAGATGAGCTTTCTTAACCTACCTAAACTCCCCCTAGAAACATCAAACACTATCATCTGCTGCGCCAACACCCCAAAATACTTCAATTCACCATAGAAAAGATGAAAAATAAAAACTCCCTAGAAAAGATCAAATCACAAAAGGACTTCTAAAAAACGATGATAAACAACGGTAGCCGCCCGAATTCCCTACTCTTTAATGAGTAATTCAAGTAAATCATTGAAAACTTAAAGAGAGAACAAGTTGACTAGTTGAATAGTCCAAAAGCGATAGTCGACAATCAATTAACAAAATTTTACTCAAAAAGTTCAAAAGGGAAAACAGATTCTAAAATCCGAGAGAATCCTCGTTGTAACATGTTCATGTTGCGACAGGAAGAGATAATGATGAAGGCTTAAAGCAATCATGTCAGCAAGGAAAACATGAAAAAGCTAAAAGAAAGGTTGAATGGAATAGTAAATTAAATGAACAAAGACGACAAAAGCAGCAAATAACGCTTTCCAAGGCTCGCAAATTCTACAACTAGTAGCAATGTCCAAACCCTTACTTCAAGATTTTGATGATTAATATACTTATTTAGCTATTAGTTCGAACAGAATTGATATTTAGATTGTTTATAGATGAGATGCAAGTCATAAAAGTTTGAGAACGGAATATTCCTGTTGAATTACTTTTTATGTTTTGTCTTTGGTCTCGATTACGAATTTCAAGTTGAAAACGAATGAAACGAAGCACCAAACTGTGAAAATTAGAAATAAAACCGCAGGATTCTTGTCTAAGACGTTTTCTGTCAGAATGGGGAACATGATAATCACTAAAGATGCACAAATCCAGTTGGTAGCTGTTGAAAAAGGTACGATTTTTGGTTGTACAATCTAAGGAATGTATAGCCACACAACTGGCCCCAGAGAAAGCCCAAAAACAGCCATAAACAAAAAGAGGCCAAAGAGAATCAATGCTTGGCCTGGCCCTCCATCTTGGTCTCCTTTAATAAAAAATCCAACTGTAACCAGTAGATTTGCAACTCCTTAGAAGAATGTACCGAATTGAAGAATTGCTTTTCTCCCGAATCTGGCTAGAAGAATTCCTGTGACAAATGTGGCTAGAACTTGCTCAAGGTTGATCAAGGAGCTCATAAGTTGCGTTAGCTAGCCTTCTGTGGCTTTGGAGGCGATGTCTCCTCCATAAATAACAATTGCATTGATTCCTGAGAATTGCTGAAGAGCTGCAAGATGTATTGCGACAATCACTGGGATCTTCCTTTGTTGAGTAACTATCTCACTGGTTTACTTAGCAGCATTCGGCTAGAAGACGTTTTTTTGAGTCTCAGCTACACTCAAATCTGCTAATTTCTCCTGCAATATTTGATCAACATATTAATCTTTATAGATGACCTAGATTAGTCTTTTGGCTTCCTCTGTCTTACCAATTGACAGCAAATACTTGGGAGTTTAGTAGGGAAAGATGAACAAGAGCACAATCGTCTGAATAGTGACAGTGATTTCAGGCACACCAAACAAGTAATACCAGTATTAGCTCCCTGTTTAATCTTCAGTTATTCTATATAGAATGTACTTGAAAATGCAGCCAAAAAAGACGCCTGTACAGACCAAGAGTTGTGCGTAAGATCCAAGGGTTCCGCTTATTTCAGTGGGCGCAAGTTCCTTTATCATCAAAGGGGCTATTGAGCTGTATGCTCCAACACAAAATCCCTGCAAAAATCTGAAGAAAAGCAAAGTATAAAAGTTTTCAATATAGATAAGGCCACCTGCTATCAAAGCTATTGCGTTCAGCAGCAATAGACATTTTCTAAATAAAATTTGTCATACCTCCTGGATAGTTTCGTCAGCAAGAATGAGCTTGTGAGAGCTCCAACTAAGGCTCCAAGAGGAATGCATCCATTCAAAAGCCCTTTTGCAGTGTTTTCTTCAATAGTGATTGAGAATATTTCCTTGATCTTTGTGATATTTAGTTGTCCGAAGTAGACAACGCAGTAGCCAAAGTAAAAGTTAGACAAACAGATGTTTAAGATTACCAATGAAATGTGGATTTTTGAGCGGTAGGTTTGCTTCTTTTAGAGCAATTGGGCCTATGAATCCATGCCACTGATAGGATTATTTAATATAAATCAAAACATATAAACCGAGAATATCAAATCATATTAAGGTCTTTTATTGTAGCTTTGCCATATTTTTATTTTCTAAATTTCAAAAAGACTTGGCAACTCAGACTCCACTCAAAACCAGAGTTGTCGTCAATTAGGATAATCTTTGTTATTTCTCAAGCCTTAAGAGTTATTTCCGAATCCATAGCAAAATATAAAAAAAAATGACACAAAGCTTTTTTATTTGTTTCCTTTTAGCTTCTTTATTTGGCATCTGGAGGCACTTGTAATGTGAAATCAAATAGGCAAAAGATACGTTTTTATGAAATCCAGTATTATGGCCTCAATCTCCTTTCGTTCATAGCATCAGTTTGCATTTGTCTCCAAATCAAATTATCTCAAAACAAGGACAGCTTTTCTATGGGAATAGCAAACTTGGTCCTTATCTCGAATATCTATCCCTATGTTTTACTCTTGACTTTTTGATTCACTGTACGTTGAAATGCTTTCGATTTTGCTCTTTTTCACATTATTTGCAGAAATGGTCAATACCTGCTTTTGATGTTGAAGCTCTTAAAAATGGTATTAACACTCAATAATAAAAATGATTCAATAGATTACTCATTGAAATCAGTCTACAAACTCATACAAAATCCTCAAATAGAGGATGTTTGCCCTATTCAGTATTAAGAAGCATATTTTTTTAACGAAATAAGTGCAAAATCAGGGTTCCTTGGTGATCACAATGGTGGGCAAGGTAGGCTTGATGTATGAACGTTTTTTTCCTTGAATAAGCTCATGGAAATTTGACAATCTCTGTTATTTGTAATTCTACGTCACGTGCTTCTTGATCTTATCGTTGGCATTTTACCAGATCTTCTTACTGATGAAATTCTACTCTTTGGACTTGTTGAGCAAGTGGAAACTTTTCATTGTTTTCTTTGTGATCCACTTTGTTTTAGAGTCAGTACGTCCATAGTTTCCGATATCATCGCCAAGCATGGCTGGTTGTGGCTCTTACTGTGAATCTGGGTTTGGAGTTGGATTGGGATTCGGAGTTGGTTTAATAATTTACATTCCACTGTTTTCGATTTGTTCAGAAGCTTCAATTTCATTCTAATGGTGGTTCTAAGGGACTAGGAAATTATTTTTTTGTGAAACTCTCTTTTTAGCCTCTTCTTTATGGTCCTCAAAACAGTAGATGATGTTCTAAGAAGGCACTCCAGAGTTAAGCTAGTCTTATTCTTCATCCGAATCATCATCTATAAGCATTTTTCTGAGCTTCTTGACTTTGTCAATGTCCAACTTCTTTTGGTGCTTTAGACAATCCAGCTGGTACTAATCAAATATGCAAGTAACACAATTCTAAAGGTTAATCAGCCTCTTTAAGAGTATTCTGATATCTAGGTGGTTGACTATCTCCTACCTGTACTCATCAAACACTTTCGCTTAGCTCCAACTCTCAGTAAACTTGAAATTCTTGAGTAAGCCATAAATTTTCAGCTTCAGGAATCCCAAGATATTAAACCTTTTCTTTGTTTTCTACTACTTGATCTCTTATTTGTTCCCATTTTAATCATTCTGCTCCATCATTTCTTGTTATTTAGGTTCAGGGCTTTCTTCCTATTTGTGCTTTGGCTCATTGAACAAAGACATTGCTATTGAAACCTATAGACTTGTATCTGTGTAGGCTTTGATCAAGAACAAAACAGCTGAGATTGCTCCTACGAGACCTCCAATGTACGAAAACACGGCTGATATTTTTTGAACAGTTCTTGTATAAATCAGAGAGTCAGTTGCTTTTGCTAAGGCAACTTCAACATAGCCAGTGGTATTATCGGGAGAAAAAGCTCTACTGGGTGCTCTATTTTAGACCAAACAGCCGACATCAACTTGAGTCGAGGTAAAAGGCCAAATGCTGTTATCAGTAGTGATGGTGTAATCAGTAAAAAGATAGTAGAGTTAGGCTCCTTGGGTTTTTGAAAAGATAATAGTATCCATGGGCTCAATATAATAGGAGAGATAGTTGGTTTAACTGGGATTGATGACAGTATTTATGTAGTTGACTGCAAAGTAAAAGTTAGTATAGTTGACGAATAGCTGATCGATCTGTTCTTGAGGATAACAAGGCCTTTCAGGGACAGTCTCATTTTTGCAGGCTTGTACCTGGATGACTATCTAAGAAAAGATGTTAGAGAAAAAGCCGCCTTGGAGGAGGAACTGTTGGTTTATATGAGGGCATAGCCAGGTATCATAAAGCAACAAATCTTTATTTGCTACCAAATCTGGAAGAATGCTCCAGTGCTAATCCGTGCAACTTACCATAGGGATTAGTGTTTGATTAGTTATCACTCCGTACTGAATGGTGTACTGCATAACAAAAACGTCAAAGTACCTTCTATCTCCACTCATGTTGTAGTAAAAGCTTAAGTCCTGTGATTCGATTTGAACCCCTAACATAAACATACTTTCAGCGTTGGCTGTGAGATTAAAAGCCGGAGGATTGTTACTTTTGATGACATTGACAGTGGAGTCGATGGCAGTTCGATTGATGGTTTCGGTAATCATGCTAAAAAAGCCAGTGATGACCATAATGATGATTCCTAGAGTCACAATGCCCCCTGTCACTGTTTGGTATTGGGTATCCTTGTTGTACCTGAGCATCTAAGTGGAATAGAACATGTCAATTCCGGAGATCGCTTTCTTCGTTTTCTATAGAAAGGACATTTTAAATATTATAATTAACTAAAGAACATTCCATTTTTATACTTTTTCCTTTCTTTATACCCTTGTTTCAACGTCTTTCAAAAGCTTTCTAAAACTTTTCTTGATTATTAATGTTTTCCTTTGACTTCCATCTTATGGAAATTGTTTTCCAAAACTTTTGCCCTTAATTTGGGGCCAATAATTGTACATAGGTGGAAGTAGTAATTAGGTTGGTTTTAGACTCAAAAAACTTAAAACCTGATTCAACCAAAAATGAGCCCTAATCCCCATCAAAAATCGCTTGTCTAATTTTTAAATTCGCTATAGAAAATGATGGAAAACTAAGCTTCTAAAATTACTAAACCGCTAAAGATACAAAGAAAGTATTCCAGAGATGTCTTAATATTGATTTGGCTCCAAAAGAGAGAAAAACGCTTTTTGGATTTTTGAAACCTTGCGAATAGAAAAAAACACCGAATTGATCGCATTTCAAAAACCATAACACGAAGGTTCAAGTACTCTCAGTAGACCTCATAATAGCTCGAAATATGAAGGAAGATAGGAGGAAGGAAGCAAAATAGAGAAGCTTTCTTTTGCTGCAAAAAATTCTTTGGGGGTAAAAATAACGAGTTTATTTCTTAATTAGAACAACACAAGTTTACAGTACTTAGCTATACTAATAAGTGTAGGAGAAACGAAACTCAAGCCCCGAATAACATAATTCAACGCTAATCTTGAGCAACTGATCATATATTAATCAGACATATTTGTCTCAAAAAAGGATTTTTCCTTCGAAAATGATTATTTGAAAACGAATTTAGTAATTTTACTTCTAGAAGATTTTAGGTAATAGGTTAAGTTGAAGTATTAAGCTCAGCATTGAGGATAATTGTCTTTCCTGCAAAGGTTTTAAAACCCATTTGCATGCGTTTCAGTGCTAACTTTAGTAAAGTGAAGAGTTATTTCCTTTTGAATGATGTGGCCAGTATTTATTTGCTTGTTCAATTGTTTAGTTGAATAATGGGGACATGAATTTCGAGAGTGATGCCTTTATTCGTTAGATTTGCGAAAAAAGGCCTAAACTGAGTCAGCAAGCTCTAGTAAAGCTCTATAGCATCTCAGCATTTTTTTGGAAAAAGTTAGCAATTATGTTTTATCACATTTTGTCAATAGTGATATCCTAGTTGTTTCCAACCCTCAAAGAATGTTTTGACTATTTTTGATTCAAAGCATTATGAGAACTCATGGTAATCCTCATCTCCAGCTCTATCCATTTTCAACCAATCAAAAATATTTGAATCATTGCTTGTTTTTAGGGCACTTTTTAGCTTCTCCTATCTTCTGAGTCCTATATTCTGAGAAAAAAGAGTTTTCAAATCAAGCCTTATCAGTTGAAGATGCTTTCAGTCAATAAACCTATGTATCTTATAGCAAATAACTTAATCTCTTTCTTTATTAGGTTATACTTGAATACTAAAACTATCAATTGAACATGCTGTTAACCATTGAGGCTATAGTTTCCGGAGTCCTATTGTTGCTTTCCATCACTGCTGTCCACCTTTCCAGATCTTTGGCCGTGTTGTCCAATCGATAGTTGAGTACCAAAAAGTGTTGCTCTTACCATATTGCTAGAAACTTTGCCTAAAACTACTTCAGAGTAAGGCTTATAGCGGCCAGACGTTGCTGGTCACTTTCCTAGGGTTTCGCTTTTAGTTTCTTGTCCAACTCTATCTTGACGGCCAAATAAGATATCCTCAGCTCTTCCAGTTTGCCACAAAACTGCTTTGAAAGCAAATTAGCATACTATTCTAGCTATTTGAAATTAGAATCCCTGAGGGAGGCTCTGAAAAAAATGCCATCTGAAAGGTTTTGAGATTTGTATCTGGATAAGATGGCTAAGACTCTGAAGGATTCTTGCTTGAGACTCTTTATGGTCACCTAGAGCAAGTCCAGCTTGTTGGTGATATCTTATTGAAGTGCGGCGAATTATTTTGGAGAGGCCATTGCTGTAAAACAAATAATCAAATTCAATGATCACAGCAGCATAACCATATTTCATCCATCACCTCAACCAATCTAAGATTATTTAGCATAAACACCAACATAAACAGGACATACATCAACATAGTTTGTGGTTGGTACAAAAAGAACAGCCAATACCAGAGATAAACTCTAGTTACACTCTGATTAATTGTGGATGAATGAAGAATAAATCACTGGGTTTGCAAGGAGGCGTTGTTCTCTTGTTCGCAGATGTTGTTGATTTCTATGATCTTCTTGCTGATTACTGACCGCTTCTATTCACTCATATTCAGCATTGCCGTATATATGCCTACGATCTCCCGATATATCTTGCGACGGACTGCAGGGGTTGGGGTTGGGGTTGGGGTTGGGGTTGGGGTTGGGGTTGGGGTTGGGGTTGGGGTTGGGGTTGGGGTTGGGGTTGGGGTTGGGGTTGGGGTTGGGGTTGGGGT
>Ga0316217_10005825_pt1 | contig 12551 bp, 11 predicted proteins | sample 1anoAmetaG_FD_203633 | JGI IMG/M metagenome (GOLD analysis project Ga0316217, IMG submission 203633) | Freshwater microbial communities from Trout Bog Lake, Wisconsin, USA - 1anoA | ecosystem: Environmental > Aquatic > Freshwater > Lake > Hypolimnion/Profundal zone | place: USA: Wisconsin...
TATGTTGGGTCGGTAGGCGTGCAGACATGCGCGTAATATAGACATGCTGTCTATGTGTTGTCAACACAAAAAAGATGGCAGATAGCACTTTTTTTCACTTTTTGGAAAATTACGTGCGGATCAGGGTTTGAGAGGTTTCCACGGTGGCGTAGCGTTGGCGTTGAATCCATCCATTGTGATTACACCTAAATTTAGAATGGTAAATTGTTGCGGCAAGGCAGGACTGAACCCGCCATCGCCATTTGCCAGATAATCCTGATAGGCACAGAAAAGGGGTCACCCATAACAATGCTCATTTGTGGGCCAAGGCGGCCTGGACGGCCGCGACCAGCGCGTTGACCCGGGTCTCCAGCGGGAAATCGGAGGGGGCTTCGAGCGTGTATCCCTGGCGCGATTTGTGGGTGATGTGGTAGAGGGCCTCCGGCCAGTCGGGCCGCTCCTGCGCCGAAATATTCGGGCGGATGATGCCGCCCTGCGCGGGCCGGCCTTCAATCGTCGCGGACAAATCCAACGGACAGACCGGCTGGACCGCCGCGACCATGACGTCCGCCAGCGAGGGCTGCCCGTCCGGATTCTGCTCGTAGAGATAGAAGCCCTGCGCTTCCCAGTCCTCGTGCAGGCAGAGGTACAAGTCAAATTGCGGCTGCCGCTCCAGCCAGGCGATATGCCGGCGGGCTTCGGCGGTCCGGGGATTGCGATAATCGCGATTGAGGTCAATGCCCTGGGCGTTGCCACGCTGGTTCAACACAAATCCCAGCGGATTGAGGCACGGCAGCAGAAAAACCTCGGGGTCGTCCGGCCACCGGTTTTCTTGGAGGAGGCGCAAGGCCGCCAGCGGCCCGGCTGGTTCGTCCCCATGGATGCCGGCCGAAAGGTGGATGCGCTTGCCGCCGGGGCGACCGGGGCGGTGCAGGGCCAGCCAATGAAAATCGCGTTCCGAGTGAAAAATCTCGGAGGCCCAATGGTGCGCCGCCGCCGCGCTTTCGATTGCGCGCAGCACGGCGCGGATGTCTATGGTCGCGCCAAAATAGGCGCCCAGGTTTTTGCCAAGTCGTTGCATCGGCGGCAGTCAATCATCGTCGGTGTTCTTCACGGCCCAGTCGGGATAGGGCGAGTGCGCCCCCATCGTGGCGCGCCAGAGGATATGGTTCAACAAATTTTCCGGGCATTGATCCGCCTTGGCCAGGGGCAGCCCGGCCGAAACGCGGGCATCCCGGCGCAGTTGCGCGTCCCCGATTTTGGCCGGCGGCGGGTTCATTTTATCCAGGGGCACGGTGTTGGCCACGGCGGTGAACGGGGTGAAATCCGGCGTGTTGGTGAAGCAGTCAAACAGGGGCGTGGCGGTGGCGTCCATCTGGTTCATGGGCGGCAGCCCCAGCATCAATTCGAGGGTGCGCAGGAGGCTGGTTTGATTGTATTGCGTGCTGACGGTCACGTGCCGGCGGGTGAAGGGGCTGGCCACGTAGGCCGTGGTGCGGAAACCGCTCACATGATCCCAGCCGGCCTGCGGATCATCTTCCACCGCCAAGACGCAGGTGTTGGTCCAAAAGCAACTGTGGCTGATCGCCTCCACGATCCGGCCCAAAGCCAGGTCGTTGTCGGCCACCTGGGCTTCCGGCGTGGGCGCGCCGTACGCTGTGCCGCTCGTGTGGTCGTTGGGCAACCAGATCATGACCAGGTTGGGGAAACGGCCCGTTTGCTCGCACTGTTTTAATTCCCGGCTGAATTCCTGCGCGCGCATCACGTCCGGCACGGACAGGTCCCATCCAACCGTATTGGTGTCCAGGTAGGGCCGCAGCGATTCCACGTCGGGTTCGCAGCCCAAGGCCGTCTGGCCGCCGCCGGAGATAAAATCCCGATAGTAAGCGGACCAGTTGACGCCGCCCGGCGGCGGCGCTCCGATCCATCGCGTGGTGGAAGAAGCCAATTCCCCGTAATCACGAAACGTCCGGCCATGCGCGAGGGCGTCATCCCAGATAAACCCGGCGGCGGAATAGGCCAGCGCGTCCCGGTCGTTTTTTCCGAAACCGCCGCAGGGATAGCTGCGCGGCCAGCCGGCAAACTGGCGCTCCACATAATCCGTGGCCAGCGCGGTATCCGTCCATTGATGGCCGTCGGCGCTGATCAGGCCCGAACAGTAGGTGTTATCCAGCAACACAAAATCCTGAACGAGCTGATGCTCGTTCGGCGTCACCCGCCGGCCAAAATTGCAAAGGGAGGGCTCGCCGTTGCCGGTTGTGACATCGCCCAGCACCTGGTCATAGGTGCGGTTTTCCTTGATGATATAAACGACGTGTTGAATCAGGCTGGGCTCGCCCACGCGCTCGGGCACCGGGCGCGGCGGTTGCCGCTCCCGCGCCGGCAACCGCGCCTGTGCCAGCAGGGGATAGCGCAGGTTGTCCAACGCCACTTTGGTCCAGGCGGCCAGCTGGCCGGCCGAGGGCACGGGAATGATCGAGAGGCTGTTGACATACCCGCCGGCATTGAACCAATGGTCGCGCGTGTTCAGGCCCTTGATGTTGGCCACGTAGAGCTGATCGCGGCGCGGATTGACGGCGAGGGCCCCGGGAAACCAGCCGACCGGAATCAACCCCAGCAGCTTCGAGGCGCCGGGCTTGAATTGAAAAACCGCCACGGCATTCTGCGTGCCGTTGCAAACATAAAGCTTGTGACCCGCGGCATCAAAGGCCAGCGCATTGGGCTGCGCCCCGAATAAATCGGCCGGATCTTGCCGGGCGCAAAGGGTTTCCACCAGCGTGTCGGCGCGGGTGCTGATGACGCTGATGGTGTCGCTGCCGGCATTGGCCACGGCCAGATATTTGCCATCCGGCGACAACGCCAGCCCGCACGCGTGCCGGCCGGTCACGATTTCCGCCACCGGGCCGGCGGCGGCATCGGCCGTCAAATCAATCACCGACACCGACCCTTCGCTGGCAATGGACCGGACATCCACCCGCACCACGGTGCCGCGCCCGGCATAGCCGGTGGGGCTGTCCGCCGCCGGGCGGCGTCCGCCCCAGTTGCTCACATAGGCCTTGGAGCCGGCCAGAATCACATCGTACGGCGCCACTCCAACCGGCCACCGGCGCAAAACTTTTCCGGTCGCAGCGTCCAATTCGCCCAGTTGGTTGGAGAGATTCAAAGCCACGTAGATTCTCTTTCCATCCCGCGAGACCGCCAGGCCGGCCGGAATCTCCTCGCGACGTCCCGGAGCGTTGGCCGGCGGCAAGGTGAAGGAGGTCCGGGCAACAACCCGATGTTCCTCCATGACGTCAAAGACCTTGAGGCTGCCATTGACATCGGACAAATAAATGCGCGATCCGTCCGGCGAAAACACCAAGCCGGTAAAACTCAACTGGGCGCGAACATCCGGCATCAGGATGCCCGGCGACATCAAGGTTCCCTCCTGGGTCTGGTCGGACGGCAGCGGGACCTGCTGGGCGATTTTGGCGTCGCTGACCATGACGGTGATGAGTTGGTGATTCAGCCCGGCCAGCGCGAGCATTTCATGATCGGGACTCAAGGCCAGGGCCTGCGGACGCATGCCGGGCAGGGGGACTTGAATGCCAACCGGGGCGATGATCTGGTTGACCGGCGTAAAAAACCGGGCATCGCCCTGGCGGCCGACGATGGCCGTGGTGGCATCAAAGGTTCCGGATGCATCGGGACTGGGCGCGCCGTTCGCCACCTGAGCGAGGGCGAACGCGGTGGTCAGGCAAAGTTTTAGGCGGTTGAGCATAGGCCTCGGAATTGCGTTGTGCACGCTGTCTGCGGTCATGCCCCGGCTCGGTTGGCCGCACCGGTTGGTAACCGGCTGCCAGCTTTGCACGAGTCGAAGAGGACATTCTCGCGGCTCAAGCGATCCAACAAGAAAATGATCAGGAACAAAGTGACAAAGCGCATTGAGAGGTTCCACCCAAACACTTCCATCAGATTGGTATTAAGCTTGCCCCAATATTCATCGGCGGATGCCACCACTGCGGCCAGCAGCACCATTAACGCTCCCCAACGGAGGTTCAAGAACAACGTCATGAGCATGGTGGGGAACAAATAGAGCGGCAGAAACATCATGCGTGGCCCCGTTAAAACATCGCCCGCTGCCACCAGGACGAACCACGCGGCGCAGGCCAGCACCACCGCCCAGTTGCCGGCAAAATCAGCCGGCCGGTGGTTCGGTTCGAAGAGCCGGCCCAGCGCATTCGTTTGCCGGTGCACGCGGTCGGCGAGGAACACACACATCTGGAACATCACAAAGCGCATCAGCCCGTTCCAACAAATGAGGTCAGCTGGATAGGCGGCCGGGTCTCTGGTCGCGGCCACCAGCGGTCCCATCGCCCCGGCCACGGCGGCAAACACCATGCCCCAGCGGCGGCCCATTTTCCAGGAGGCCAGCAGGCAGGGGAGGGCGTAAGCCGGCAGCAACGCCAGATGCTTGGTGTAATGATGTTGAATATTGGCCACCGCCACGAGCCACAAGCCGCACAGTAATGCCACCGGCCAGGCCAGTCGGAGCCGATCCTGAAGCGAAGGCTGCGCATTGGCGATCAGGGTCGGTTCCCAAAAAACATTGGTGAGTTGCGCCCAAGCCAGATCCAATTGCCGGAGGGCATCCGCCCAAACGCCCGGCGTGGCGGCGGTCGCAGGGGGTACCGCCGCAGGGCTTACGGCGGAGCCGGAGAGGGTGATTTGCCGTTTCGGCGCCAAATGCCAGTGTTCCGCGAGCCGCGCGTGCAAGGCCTCAGTTTGCCGCGCGCCTTCCAGCGGTTGGGTCACCCAGCGGTGCCGCAGCAGATACGCCAGCATGAGCGGCTTGACCACGCGCGTAATGCCGGTGGCGGCGGCATAGTGTCCGAACCGCGGCGATTGCAACAGATCTTCCACTTCGGCCGCGACCCGTTCCACCGAATGTCGGCGCGCCAGAATCGAGGTTTGGACCACGAAATGGAACCAGTCCCAGCCCGGAATACCCCGCAGTTGGCCTTGTTCCCAGTCAAAGGCCTGCAAATTCTGGGCGTTGACGGCGCGGATGTTCCAGGGCGCGAAATCACCGTGGTACAGCGTGCTGCGGAGCGATTGACCGGCCAGCGCCGCGCGCAACGGACTCCATGCGCCTGGACAGGCCGCAGCCACTTTGGTTTCCAATTCCTCCCAGGCCTGCAAGCTCTCGATCCGCACCGCCGGCTCGGGATTGATCCAAGAGTGGAACAGCGTTTCCATTCCGCCGTCGTCCTCCGGGCTGTCCCCGGGGAAATAGGCGGTGGCAAAGGCGGAGAGTTTGGGCGTCCGCAGGCGCCCGGTCATGCGAATACAGCCGATCTTGTCGGCCGGCAACAATTCCAAAAGGTCCGCTTCCCGCTCGGTGGTTTCGCGGCCACCGGCATTCAGGCCCACCTTGATGACCTTGACGGGCCGGTTGGTCTGGTCGCACACCAGCAGGACCATGCGCAGGTTGCCATCCTCCGTGCCGCCGATTTTGATGGCCGGCGCGCGGAGTTGATCCGCAGCCACGCCGGACTGTTCCGTCAGGAAGCGGCCGATTTCCGAATCGGCGTCCCCGCGGAAATCAATCCGTTGAAAAATCGCCGCCGCCGGTGTGCCGAGGAGATATGGCATGGCGGCCCGCCAGATTTTGGCAGGGCGGCGTTGGGCAGAGTACAATGCCAGTCCCAAGCGGCTATTATGCATGCCGGTCGGCAGCAATAAAAACGGCCGCTGCCGGCGCCGGATCAGCCGCCAGGCAAAATCAACCGGTCGCGTCGGCGGCGCCCCGTCTGAAAACAGCCCGGCGATCGTGGGTTTGACGGAACGGTTCATGGTTTGTCCCGGTCAAGGAACCGGGAAACTATTCGCCGGCAGTCTGGATGATTTTCTCATTAGCACGGCTGGCATACGAACATCATATCAATTGAACAATCTCGCCAAAGATTATCACCCGCCAACATTTTGTCCATCGCCGCCGCCGGACCTCGCAACGGGGTGCGATACAGGGTGGGGGGCAGCACCCCAAAACCAAACTGCCGCACGACTCGAAAACCGCATTCGCGCAAGAGGGTCTTGGCTTCCGCCGGAGACATCTCATTGAGCAGGGTCCCGGCCGGCTGGCTCCGGGCGCGCCAGCGCCGCCACAGAATGGCGGGATGCCGCAGCGATCGTGAATTACCGTGGACATTGGCCACCAGCAATCCCTCCGGCTCGCGCACCACCGTGCGCAATCGGCTCAGCACCCGGCGCCGCTGAGCCGGTTCCGCGTTCAGCAAAAAGCGAAAGGCCGTGACCACATCATAATCTTTGTCCAGCAGCTCGGGCTGGCGCAGAATGTCGCCCACCCAGACCTGTGCCCGCCGGCATTTCTGCCGGGCCAGGGCCGCCATATTGTCCGAGATGTCAATGCCGGTGGCTTCCTCCACCAGCGCTTCCACACTGGCCAGCACCCGGCCCGTGCCGCAGGCAAAGTCGAGCAACCGCGTCGGCCCGCTCCGCTGGCACCGGGCCGCGCGGAGGAGCTGCTCCAGCACCGGTTGCTGCCACTGCCACACGCGGGAGGAATAGCTGCCCAAGCCATATTCCTCCAACTCATAGGCCGTCACCGCCGCCGGGGCTTGAAAGCGATCCGAATACATTTCAATTTCAGACATGGTCGAGGAGCCAGACGCACCGGCTTTGCCGCATGTTTCAGGAAACGGACGGCTCAAATCTCGAAATCCGTCAGGCGCGCCTTCACCACTTGGAGGATTTCCTGATAGCATTCGTCAATGCCCTGCGCAATGGTGTTGATGTAGTTTTCCCGCTCCTGCGGGCGCGGCACTTCAAACGGATAATTGATCAGCTGCTTGACCTGCCCCTCCAGCGCCCGCTTATAAAGTCCCTTGGGGTCGCGCTGCATGCAAATGTCCAGCGGCGCGTGGATGTAGAACCACATCAGTTTATCCCCCAGAATTTTGGCCACCAAGTCCCGCTGCTGGTGTTCCGGCGCCATGGTGGAAACCACCACGTTCAGGCCTTGGGCGGACAATAACCGGGCGATTTCCGCAATCCGCCGGTGGTTTTCCAGCCGCGCCTCGGACTTGAACCCCAAGTCCGAACAAAGCGTCGAGCGCAACTCGTCGCCGTCCAGGTAAACGACGGGGATCTTGCGGTCGGCCAGCCCGGCGCGCAAACGCAACGCCAGCGTGGTTTTGCCCGCGCCCGAACGCCCAAACAGCCAGAATACTTTCGTGATGGCTTCCATGTTATGGTCTTGAAGGACATCAGCCTACAAACCGGCCGCATTTAAACAAGCCCGTAATTTCCAGTCCCCTCCACCCCACAGGGGCTTCAAACGCACGTTTGGCAAATCCGGTTTTTCTGCCAGACTGAGGCCGGATTATGAATAATTTACTGCAATCCCGGTGGTTGCCGATTGTGCTGTTGATTTGTTCCAACGTTTTCATGACGTTTGCCTGGTATGGCCACCTGAAATATAAAGGCAAACCGCTGGTGCTGGTCATTTTGGCCAGTTGGGGCATTGCGCTGCTGGAATACTGTTTTCAAGTGCCCGCCAATCGCTGGGGCAGCAGCAGCTATTCGCCCTACCAGTTGAAAATCATCCAGGAGGTCATCACGTTGGCCGTCTTTGTGGTGTTTGCGTTTTTTTATTTCAAGACCGCGCCGGCGTGGAACCATATCGCGGCCTTTGTTTGCCTGCTGGCGGCGGTGGCGTTTGCTTTCTGGCCCAAACTTTGAGCGGCGCCTCGGGCGGCCGCCGGCACCCGGATCAAATCGAACACGGCGCCAGCACGGCGTCCGTCATGCCATGCACGATTTTTTTGTCGGCCGGCACAATGGTGGCCAGCACGCCGCCCAGGTGCGGCCGCGCCGAGTCGCCGTCGCCCGCCACGAAATAATACGGACACAGCCGCGCGCGGCCTTTCATGGGCACGGCCTGGTTTTTGGCAAAATCAAACCAGTTTGCCGCCACCACTGAGGGCTTGTGAAACCGCTGCAGTACGCTGGGCGAAGATCCGAATTGCCGCAACGCCGCGTCCACTGCGGCGCTCCAGTCCGCCTGCGACAAGTCGCTGCCCAGAAACACGCCGCGGGCGCCCCAGGCGTTTTCCGAAAAGCCCGAGACCTTCAAAATCAGGTCGCGCTCCTTTTGCGACAGGGTTTTCAACTGCTGCCAATCCGTGAGGTTGAGTTCGGGAATGGCCGCCTGGGGCGGCAGCGGCGTCGGGTCCACCAGCCAGGTATAGGGAATGACCCGCTTCAGCCGCGCCAGGAAACCTTCGCCCAGTTCCTGCCGCCAGAAATGTTGCAGATTCCGGTTCCACAATAGCGCAAACAGCATTTTCTCCTCGAACAGCGGCTTGGGCGGGGGGGTGAGGCGAATCCGCTTGGCCGCCGCCAGTTCAAAAATCGTCTTGGCGTTGGGCACATTCGGCAAATCAAACAATTCGAAGAAGCGGTAAACCGCGTCGCCCTCCGCAAACCCCGTGAAAGTCGCATCTTGAACCTTGAAGGCTGAATGGTTTTGCGCATTGAGTTGGCCGGCCACCCAGGCCATTTCCGGCCGATAGGTGCGGGCCTCCTCCGAAACGATGATGTGAACCTGTTTGGCCCCGCCAAAAATGGATTCAAAACCGCGCAACATCCCCTCCGCTCCGCCAATGATTTCCGATTTCTGATTTCCGATTTCTGATTTTTCCTGACGCTCCACCGCGCCGCCCAATCCGCCATCGCCCAGCGGCAACCGGCAATAAGTCTGGTTCAGCCACGCCGTCAGTCCGATGCCGCCGGGCACCGAATCCAATTCCGTGATGCTATAGCCGTTTTCCGTGAGCAGAATGTCCGGGCGGATCACCCGGGGCACGTCGTTTTTGAACGCCAGCGCTCGCTGCAACTCAACCAGTTCGCGCGGTTTGCCCAGGTCCAGCCAGTGTGCGACCCATGCGGGCTCCTTGCCCTCCGCGCTCTTGCGGTAGAGCAGATTCACCGCACGATAGAACTGCAGCAGCACGCGCCCGAGCGATTCGAGGTCCTTCGCCAGCGTCTCACCCAGCGGAAAGGGCGCCGGCGAAATCTTCCATTCCATGCCGGCAAAGAGTCCGCCGGCGGGCAGGGATTCACGAATCCAATGGGCCGCCGGGCCTGCGGCGACCGCAGGCGGCTGGCCGGTGATGTCAGCATGCACGCGCACAGAATACTTCAGTTTGCCGTTTCAGCAATGGTGCGGACAAATTTTCCCCCTTGCGCTTCGGCCAAACGGGCGTAGATTGCCGTGGGCTGACAGGTCAGCGGGATGCAGTGATAAACCAACTGGTAAATCCCGCAGGGCACTGCCAGCCCGTTTTGCTTCTGGTTTTCGCCCCGATTTTGTGCTGCAATGTCCGCCACCGTTTTTATGGACGATACCAATTCACTGATTGAACAACGCAAGGCCAAGCTCAAAGCGCTGGAGGCCCGGGGCATTTTCCCATTCAAAAACAAGTTCACCCCCACCGAATCCTGCCAGCAGGCCCGCGCCCACTATGTGGAAGGCCGCGAAGTGGCCGTGGCCGGACGCATCACCGCCCACCGCGACATGGGCAAATCCATGTTCATTGACGTGCGCGACCAGAGCGGGCGGATCCAATGCTACGCGCAGAAGAATGTCCTGGGCGACGAGCAATTCTCCATCTTCACCCATCTGGACCTCGGAGATTTCGTGGGCGCCAAGGGCACGCTATTCACCACCAAGACCGGCGAGATTTCCATCAAGCTGGCCGGCTTCACCATCCTGGCCAAGGCGCTCCGCCCGCTCCCCGGCAAATGGCACGGCCTCGAGGACACGGAAATCCGCTATCGCCAGCGGTATCTCGATCTGATTTCCAACCCGCAGGTCAAGGACGTGATGCTCCAGCGCAGCGCCATCGTCCGCGAAATCCGGGCGTTTTTTCACAGCCGCGGCTACGTGGAGGTGGAGACGCCGATGATGCAGGCGATTCCCGGGGGCGCGGCGGCGCAGCCCTTCAAGACCTATCACAATGCGCTGGGCTGCGAATTTTACCTGCGCATCGCGCTGGAGCTCTACCACAAGCGGCTGCTCGTGGGCGGCGTGGACCGGCTTTTTGAAATCGGCAAGAACTTCCGCAATGAAGGCCTCTCGCGCCGGCACAATCCCGAATTCACCATGCTCGAAGCCTATTGCGCCTATGGCGATTACGAGACGATGATGGAAACGGTGGAAACGCTCATCACCACGATCGCCCAGAAAGTGTTGGGCACGCTGAAAATCGAACACAAAAGCGCCGCCGGTGGCACGGTGACGGCTGGTGCCGGCGGCCCGGTTGGCCCCGCCAGCAACCAACCGGAGGCAGCGGGCGGCACGCCCGTGGTGACCAAAACCATTGATCTCACCCCGCCCTGGCGGCGCGCCAAGTACAAAGATCTGATCCGCGAAAAGGCCGGGGCGGACTGGTTTGACCTTGCGCCTGCGGCGCGCCGACAGCGCGCGCACGATTTGGGCGCGGAAATTGGCAAGGAATACGAAGACTTTGAAGTCACCGGCGCGGTGTTTGAAAAACTGATCGAGCCCACGCTGATCCATCCCACCTTCGTCACGCATCTGCCCAAGGAACTGGTGCCGCTGGCCAAGCTGACGCCCGACGACTCGACCACAGTGGAGGTCTTCGAGTGCTGCATCAACGGGCAGGAAATATCCCCCGGCTACACCGAGCAGAACGATCCCATCGCCCAGCGCGCCACGCTGGAACATCAAGCCGGCGGCGAACAACAAAAACTGGACGAGGATTTTCTTGTGGCCCTGGAGCACGGCATGCCGCCGGCCGGCGGCATTGGCATTGGCATTGACCGCCTGTGCATGATGCTGCTGGGCCAGGAAAGCATCCGGGATGTGATCCTGTTCCCGCAGCTGAAGCCGAAATGACGTCGGCCCGGCCGCGCCCGCACCCGTTAAAATTTCGCCCCATGAGTTCGTCACCGGTTCCAGCCAAAGATGCCGCGCCCATCACCAATTTCTTGTACTATTGGGCGCCGGTGATTCTCTGGATGATGCTGGTGTTTTCGGCTTCCGCCGACGCGGCCTCCTACCGGCATTCGGCCGGGTTGTTCGTGCCCTTGATCCACTGGCTGATGCCCTGGCTGGGCGCTGCGGCCACTGAAGAACTGCACCACCTGTTTCGCAAGTGCGGTCATCTCAGCGAATACGCCGTGCTGGCCTGGCTGGTCTGGCGCGCCATCCGCAAGCCGGCCAAAGGGGATGCGCGGCCGTGGAATTGGGCCGAGGCGGGGCTGGCCCTGGCGGTCGTTTTCGCCTACGCCGCCAGCGATGAGTTGCACCAGGTGTTTGTGCCCAATCGCTCCGCGTTGGTATCGGACGTGATGATTGATACGTCCGGGGGCGCGGTGGGACTGGCGTTGTTGTGGCTGCGGTGGAAGCTGCTGCGGGCGTTAAAATGGGGCTGAACCGCCGGTGATCCCGGCCCGCCAGCGCCAACGGCGCGCTGCCATTCCAGCCCAGGCCAGCGGCATCACAAAACATTCAGAGCCCTGCAAGAAAAGGCCAACGCTGGTTGCGTTCCAAGCTTGTTTCAATGGAGGAATGCGATAGTGTTAAACCATGAGCATGTTCAAAGTCAATGTCATCGCTCGGAATCCCAAACACGAGGAATTGGCAACCCAGCCATTGGAGGCACTGGTGGACACAGGTTCGGAGTTGACCTGGCTGCCGGCGGAGGTTTTGAAAGACGCTGGTATTACCCCGCGCCGGAAGCGGGTCTTTGCCACGGCCACCAAGCAGCAGATCGAGCGCGAAGTGGGCTATGCCATCCTGAGCGCCGAGGGCTACGAAACCAACGATGAAGTGGTTTTTGCCGAATCCGGCGACATGACCCTGCTCGGCGTGAGGACGTTGGAAGGCTTTGGCGTCATGGTGGACAACATCGGCCATCGCTTCGTCGCCACGGCGACCATAGTGGCGGGTTTCGCATGAAATCGTTTGAAGGTCCGCTTCACACCATTTTCGAGGACGCCTTCATTGTCCGCAATACCCCGGCGGCAGCCCGGTTCACGAAAGCGTTAGTTCAGCCAGCTTGCGCACGGCCGGAATGACCCCGCTCGACAAGTCTTTGTGGAGGTCGCGCAGATGCTCCTCCAAGTCGGGCAGCGACTCGCCCTGCGTCAGATAGTCGGGATATTCTTCCAGATGACCCAGCCACGCGTCACCGTCCTGCCAATACACATAGCGGATGCTGTGCATGAGTCAAATATTACACCCGACTACCCGTTCCGTAAAGCCCGCTGTCAATCCGCTGCCCGGGGCTGGTGACTTCCGACAGGCATCTGTTGGATATTGACGACGACAGGTTGCTGTTGGCCTTTAACGAAGCCGATCTTGCGCCGGTGCGTCCGGCGCATCCGAAGCGGTTGTTGCGGGCGTTGCGGTAGATTGCTTGGCCTTGAGTCACCGTTTCCCGGCGCGACCCTGGCGCCGGAGCATGGCGGTGCTGAAAGCCAGCCGCAGACGCTCTATATTCAATGGGCTTGATTCGCTCGACCGATCTTCTGGCTGGCCA
>Ga0316217_10005826_pt1 | contig 12550 bp, 5 predicted proteins | sample 1anoAmetaG_FD_203633 | JGI IMG/M metagenome (GOLD analysis project Ga0316217, IMG submission 203633) | Freshwater microbial communities from Trout Bog Lake, Wisconsin, USA - 1anoA | ecosystem: Environmental > Aquatic > Freshwater > Lake > Hypolimnion/Profundal zone | place: USA: Wisconsin...
AATCGCGGAGGTAAATGTTGGTTGCGATTTTCAGCCAGTCACCCTGCCATGATTTGGATTCCAATTTGGCAAACAGCAGCTTGCCGGCGTCCATCAACCGCGCCAATGCTTCATTCTTGGCGCGCGGAACGTAGCCGAGATGCTCACCAGCCTCGGTCAAAATCATGATGGCGAGCGGGTCATGCGGATTGTCAGGCTCCCGCTTGAGGGTCAGCATGGTGCCGGAAGTGAGCTTGGGCACCACATTTTTCACATTCCGATGGGCAATGCCTGCAATCTGACACTCAACGAGCATGGTTTCACGGGCGAACGGCTGCAACGCGCCCTGTTTGCCAAAGGAACCGTGCATCAACGCCAAGATGGCGGGATCAATTTTGGCTAAAGGCTGTTCCATATCCGGTGTCTCCCAACAGTTTTCCCCAATGGGTTTTCAAGGCCTCACCCTGCTGACGCAGGAGGCCAGTTTGCCGATCAATTTCCTGCCGCCGCGTGGCGAGCCAGGTTTCATCGTAGGCGTTTTATTTCCGGCTTTTTTCCCGGTTTTCCCGGTTTTCCCGTTTTGGTCGCTTCCTGGTGCAAGGGCCAAAAAACTTTTGCCGGCATGGATCACGAGGACAGCACCAGCACCAGCAAGGCGGGCGCGAATTTAATGCGCCGCGCTTTGCTCTTGTGTGTAGGCGGTTGGGAGGTTGGCATTCTACGGCACGCCATACGGTCGCCACACCCTGCAATTTTTCAGGGTGGAAAGCGGCTTAGGTGATGTGGTATTCTGGAAACCAATAATCCAAATTTTGCAAAATTTATCGCGCGCGCCGCTAGGAATATTTCTCCGGCAGTGGGGGGTATGGTTTTGTCTGGCGGGCTGGTCGTATTCTGCTCGCGGCGGGCAATACCTCGTCAGCACGTTCGGCGCAGATGAAGGGTTGCCGCAAAGTTCGGTTATGAGCGTTGCCCAGACACCTGATGGCTATCTTTGGATTGGAACCCTCATGGGAGGTGTTTCCCGTTTTGATGGGGTGCGCTTCGTGAATTTTGACTTGGAGGGGACGCAGGGACAGGGGCCAACCCAAGTCAACCGGCTGTTTACTGACTCCATGGGGCGGCTTTGGGTCAACACGTTCTTCGGCTTGCTCCGCTATGAGGCGGGACAGTTCGTCCCGCAGTTGCGCCAGGAAATGACCCAGGAGTTAAGGCTCACCGGCTTGCCCTATTCTGCCGCAAACCTGGTTTTGTTTACCACTACGCAGCCCAGATTGCTGCAAGGGGTGTTGGGCGTGAATGGCACGTGGAGCTGGGACTTCATTCCATTGCCTGACGCGGCTTCCAACTCTGTCTGCCGAGTGGACCGCGAAGGCTCAACCTGGTATCTGAGGAATGACAATCAACTGGGACGCCGCCGCAAGGGCGCCTGCGAAATCATCGGCTGGGAATCCGGTTTGCCCAGCGGGCGATTGAGGGTGCTGACGCTGGATCATAGAGGCCGGCTTTGGGTCGGCACCGACTCCGGGCTGGCAGTTTGGGAGGGGGGCCATTTTGTTTCCATGGTTCCCACGAATGGACCGGCCCGGATTTCGGTGAATGGGATATTTGAGGGGACCGATGGAGGCATATGGATCGCGGCGGACCGGAGGCTGCGGCGGTTGGCCGGCGGACAATGGGGAGTCGAAGCTCAACCATTGGAAGCAGCCTACCCGCCTTGGGGCATGTCATTGTCCGGCGTCCTGCCGGACGGCAAGGATGGCTTGTGGTTGATGCCCCAAGGCCGGGGCCTGTTGCACGTGGACGGACAAGGGCGGGTGGAGAAAGTCACCACCAGTGAAGGCCTGCCCAGCAATCTATTGAGATTCCAGTTTCTCGACCGCGAGGGGAACCTGTGGACTGGCCATGACCGGGGCGGTTTGGTGCGGATTTGCCGGTGCCTGTTCCACACCATCTCCAAAGCGGAAGGTCTGGCCGATACGGTGGTTTCTTCAGTTTGCGAAGACGCGGAGGGGGTCATCTGGATTGGCACAGTAGGCGGGACCCTGGGTCGCTGGCAGAACGGCTCCTGCACTAACCTGAGCTTGCCCAAGCTTGGACAGTATTGCCAGAACGTGGTGGTTTATCCTGATCGGGAAGGACGACTTTGGGTTGGCACTGAAGGGAATGGCGTTTTCACTTACGAACGCGGTGAATTCCAGCGGGTTCCCTTGGACCTCGGAATGGGGACGGTCAGAATGATTTTTGAGGACCACGCAGGTCGCATCTGGATTGGCACCAAGGATTCCCTATATTTTCTGGAACATGGCAACTGGACCCTCGCGCGTTCCCAAGGAACTCAATGGTCTGATTTTCTGGCCGGCATGGCTGAGACGGAGAACGGCACGTTGTGGGTTGGGGTAGATGGTGGCTATTTGCTGCGCTATGATGGCAAGGAGTTCAAAACGCTGTCGCTGCCGGCGACCATCCCGGGTTCCCGCCTATGGACGCTCTGGCCGGCAGAAGGAAACGGGCTTTGGATTGGCACCTATGCCAGCGGGCTGCTGAAAGTGGACGGGGACAAATTTGAGCAGTATCTCCGACGCCCCGGTTCACGCTGGAGCCGCGTGACCGAGGGACTGACGGATGATGAAGGCAACTTGTGGCTCGGGACACGCGCGGGCCTTGAGCGGGTGGCCAAAGCGGCGCTTGGCAATTGGGAGCCGGGGAAAGAGCAGCCCGCGCAACGCCACATTTATGGCCGCAGCGACGGCTTGCTGACCATTGGCACCAGTGTCGAATTCCAGCCGCGCTGCTGGAAGGGGCGCGATGGCCGGCTATGGTTTGGCATGGCGAACGGGGTGGCTTATGTGAATCCCAAGGATGTCCGCGCCAACCTGGTTCCGCCGATGGTAGTGGTGGAGGAAGTGCAGTTGGATGGCAATGTTGTCCCGCAATCTTCCAGGTCGAGAAATACTGCCCCCGTAGTGCTGACGCTGACCCCAGGCCGGCATGATCTTGAAATCCGATTCGCCGCGCCGACCATGGTAGCACCTGAAGCCACCAGAATGCGCTACCGGCTTCGCGGTCTGGACGACAACTGGACATCCGCCGGACTTCAGCGCAAGGTGGTTTACCATGCGCTGCCTCCCGGCAGTTATATTTTTGAAGCCGATGCGATCAACCGTGATGGCGTGCCTGGCAATAACGTGGGATCATTGGCGATCACCGTGCTGCCTCACTTCTGGCAGACGAAATGGTTCCTGCCCGCCGTCATGATTGTTTTGGCTGGAATCACGGGTGCCGGCGTCACAGTGGCGGTGCGACACCGTTATCGCCGGCGTTTGCAAACGGCCGCCCAGCAACGAGCCTTGGAACTGGAGCGCACGCGCATTTGCCGGGATCTGCATGATGAATTGGGGGTGGGCCTGACTGAAATTGGATTGCTGGGCGATCTGGTCAGCCGCAAGGATACCGGTCCGGATAAAAAGTTTTCCGACGAGATCAGTGCGCGCGCGCGTGACCTGGTCGGTTCGTTGGATGAGATTGTTTGGGCCATTAACCCCACCAAGGACACCTCAGCGGCTTTGACCGACTACTTCATTCGCTACGCACAAAATCTTTTAGGTAGTGCCGGCTTGCGCTGCCGGTTGGAGACCGGCTCGGATCACCTGGATGGGTTGTTCGACGCGAACGTCCGCCACCAACTGTTTCTGGCTTTCAAGGAAGCTTTGAACAATGTGATTATTCACGCGCACGCCACGGAAGTTCGCATCCGCATGGGGTTCGAAGACGGGCAATGGCTGATCTCCGCGGAAGACAATGGCTGCGGCTTCGACAATCCAGCGATTCAAGGCTCGCCCGATGGATTGGTTGGCATGCGCGAACGTTTGGCGAAACTCGGCGGCCGGTGCGAAATCAAGAGCACTCTCAAACAAGGCACCTGTGTCACCTTCTTGCTTCCGGTCAAATTCAAATCTCAAAATGGATCATGATTAAAGTAGCCGTGGTGGAAGACGATGCCCGTTTTCGCAAAAGCCTGACGTGGGTTTTGCAGGCGGCCGACGGAATCAAGTGCGTGGCCGAATATGCCACGGGTGAGGCGGCCGTGGCCGGCCTGCCGGCGGTCCGTCCGGACGTGGTGCTGATGGACTTGAACCTGCCGGACATTTCCGGAGCCGAAGTCGCGGCACGTGTCAAAGCCGTCCTGCCGGAACTCAACGTGGTCATCCTGACCGTCTATAATGACGCGGATCATATTTTCGAGGCGCTGCGAGCCGGAGCCTGCGGCTATCTGCTCAAACAGGTGAAGGCCGACCAAATCATCAATGCGGTTCGGGAAGCGCATCGCGGGGATGCGCCCATGACCGGCGAGATAGCGCGCAAAGTGCTGGCGGCGTTTGCCGAGCCACGTTCTAGCAAAGATCAAGGTGAACCGCTGGCGGCCCGCGAGAAGGAGATATTGGAACTGGTGGCCAAAGGATTTGCCAACAAGGAAATCGCCGACAAACTCTCGCTCACGACGCGAACTGTGGACTGGTATCTCTACGCCATCTACCGCAAACTGCACGTTCACAGTCGCACGCAAGCTGTCAGCAGATATCTGGCATCCAAGTCCAGAATCGGTTCCTGAATCCAGATTCTTGCCATTCTATTGGGGCCGAGCCATGATTTGAAATCGCCCCTGCGAATAACCAGTAGATTTACAGGGTAGTCACACTTTCCCAATCGATTAAACTCCAGCATCTCAATTTCCCTTTCCGCCTCCTTGAGCGGCTGAAATGCAAGCGAGATGATTTTGAGACACTACTACAGGACAAATTCAATGCAAAATGCGAATTCAATCGGCCGCGACGCCGGCGTCAACCGGCCAAGCCGCCGCACCATCTGCCGCCGGGGTTTCACCCTGATTGAACTTCTGGTGGTCATCGCCATCATCGCCATTCTGGCGGCCATGTTGCTGCCCGCCCTGTCCAAGGCGAAATTACGCGCCGGTCGCATGAACTGCATCAACAATCTGAAGCAGATGGGGGTTTGTTTTGCCATGTACACCGGCGAGTTTGGTGGCAAATTGCCCACCATTACTTATAACGTTCAGAGCTATCCGCAAAACGGAATGTATCTTTTTGCCGATCCGGCAAATCCCACAGTGCCCTATCTTGGCGTAAACGGACAAGCCGTGCCGGACAATTATCCGGGACTGGATCATGGGTTGTTTTATCGGCTGGGCTACTCAAAATTGCCCAAGTCCTACTATTGCCCAGCGATTCCCGCCAATAGCGAGGCAAACATTGCTGTCTATGAGACCAGCTCCGGTCAATGGCCGGCCTTCGACAATCGGCCGGGCATGAATGGCTACTGCCGCTCCACTTACTGTTATTATCCGATGTCCAAGAACAAGGTTTATAATGCAACCACGGGCGGTTACGCCGCCCAGTTGACAACCAAAGAGCAGGAGTTGGATCAGATGGGGGTAGTTATGGTGGACTACATGGGATCATTTTCTGGCATCCCGCACCGGATTGGCAACGATGCGGGCTCGCTGAATGTTTTGTGGGGAGACATGCATGTCAAGGCCACAACCTCGAAAGCTGCATTCAATCCCGCACTCTGGACGCCTGACCCCGCCCAAAACCCGGTTAACTGGGTGGCCATTCTCAATCTCCTTCAGCCGTGACAGGCGTTCATGCCTATTTTTTTGTTTACTCCGAATCAATATCAAGGCAGTATTTGACAAAATACGCTGCGACAACTGCTTAATCTAACATTGAAGAAATAAGCTAATATGAAATGCCGAGGCTTCACTTTGATTGAGCTGCTAGTCGTCATCGCCATCATTGCCATTATAAACGCCCAAAGAAATTGAAAAGCTAGCTTTGCGCTCACACAACCAAAATCTAATTGATTAAGCACCACAAAACAACAAGTCAACCACAAAACCAAATCCAAATACAATGAAAACCTGCATCACGCCTCCTCCCGGGGAACGTCAACAACGCAAGCGCCTGACCGGCTTATATCCACTCAGGCTCGCCGCCATTGGCGCGCTAGCCTTCGCCGGCCTCATGGCTTCGGCCAATGCGGCGACAACTTATATTAAGGCTGACAACACCACGGCGCTTAACCTCGCGGGCAGCTACACCGCAAACAGTGGCACGCCCACTGCGGTTGATACTATCCAGGTTGATAACACTCTTACCGCGACGCGCAGCGCGGCGTTGGGCGACAACCTCTCAGTCTATGCCATTAATCAAACTGGCGTTCCGGGCGTGAACTCCAATGCTTTTGCGCTGACAATTAGCGCCACCACCGGGAAGACCCTGACCCTCAACGCCGGCGGTATTACCAAGAGCGCAGGCAACACCTCTATGTTTATTGGCTGCGCTCTTGCCTTGGGCGCCAACCAAATTTGGACCCTGAACGCTCCGGCGGGCTCTAGTTATACGGCACTGTCAGGCCCCAGCTTTACCGACAATGGCAACACCCTGACCGTTAACGGCATCGGCCGTTTGGATCTTAACAACGGGGTGGCGATTACTTACGGCCCGAAGGTGACCATCAACTGCGGCCAGTTGACCATCAATACCCCCGCCGATGACATCACTTTGGGGGGCGCGAATGGCTTTACGAATTTGCTGGTCAACCAGGGGATTGTCGAAGGCTCCAGTTTCCCAGCAAGTACGGGGGCTGGCACGACCAGCCATTTCGGCACCGGCAGCGCCGGCACAATCACGCTGGGCGGCAACAACACTTCCGGGACCCTTATTTACAATGGCACCACGGCGGCCACTCCCAGATCATTCACCTTCGATTGTCGCAACAGTGGGGCCAACACCATCAAAGTCTCCACGGTCGGCCAAATGCTGACGTTGACCAATCTGCTATACGCGAATAGTGGTTCTCAAACGGTGGACCGGAATTGGAACTTTGGCGGGGCGGGCAACCTGGCTCTTTACGGTGCCGTCAAACCTTCCGGCTCCGGCAGTTGGAAAATCGGTATCAGCAAGAACGATGCAGGCACGCTTATACTGGGCACCAACAACACCTATACCGGGAACACTTTCATCAATGGGGGCACCGTGGCTTTGAGCGGCATTGGCTCGATTTCCAACTCCGCAACCATCTTCCTGGCGGGCGGGGCGAAGTTCGACGTGTCTGGGTTGAGTTCGACGTTTGTGTTGCAAGCAGGGCAGGCTATCAGCAACAGTCCGACTTCACTGGCCACCTTGGCGGGCAACCTCAACGGCAGCAGCGGCACTCTTGCAATTACCTTCAATCCCGGCACTGCACCCCTGACCATTACCGGCGGCGCGTTAACGCTTTCGTCCAGCACAGTCTTCAACCTCGTCAGCCTGCTGCCGCGCTTTACAGTGGGTGCTACTTATCCTTTGGTCACCGCCGGCGTCGGCGGTAGCGTGGCCGGCAGCGTGCCGACAATTACCTTAACTGGCGCCACCGGCCACTTGGTCATCAATGGCAGCAACGGACTGGATTTGGTCGTGGACACGGTTTCGCTCGGAGGGATTGAACCGCTGCACTGGGCGGGGTCCGGCACCGGCACCTGGGATCCCGCCGATTCGGGCAACACCATTTGGAACGACAGCACCACGCCCACCGCGCTTTCCACTTATTACGTGGACGGAGACTCGGTGCGGTTCGATGAGCAGTACATTGGCGGCAACCAGGCGGTGACGCTCGATACGACGGCATACCCGGCCAACACGGTGGTGAGCAATACTACTTACAGCTACACCATTTCCGGCGCCGGTGGAATTGGCGGCAGCGGCAGCCTGACCAAGGCGGGCACGAACACCCTGACGCTGGCGGTAGCGAATACTTACACGGGCGGCACAATCATCAGCAACGGCATCATTAAGATGGGCAATGCCACCGCGCTCGGCGGCAATGGCGCGACGGTGAACGTGAAAAGCGGCGCGGTCCTGGATGTGAATGGCACCACCATGACCAGTGCCAACACGAATATCCTCACCATCAACGGCTCGGGACCTGCCGGCGGCGGCGCTTTGGTTAATGGCACCGCCACCGCGGCAAACTTCTTCGGTTCGATTGCGCTGGGCAGCGACAGCAGCATCAAGGCCACGAGTCAAAACTTGACGCTGGGCAGCGGCAGCACCGATCCGATTACCGGCAGTTATGCCCTCACAGTCGGGGGCGGCTATCAGGTGGATGCCTTCGGTAATATCCAGGTTGGCAGTGTCACTGAGGTGGATGCCGGCACCCTTCGGCTTGAATCAGCCAATACGTTTGCGGGCGGCCTGGCCATTAAGTCCGGCACCGCCATCGCAAAAAATGCCGCCTCGTATGGCGGAAATGGCAGCGGGACGATTTATCTGCTGGATACAGCCGGAACCGCCAACGCTACCCTCGCCCTGGGGGTGAGTGCGACTTTTAACAATCCGATAATCGTGAGGGCTGGCAGCACCGGCACGGCGATCATCAACAACTATGGCGGGACCTATCTTCCGGTTTGGGCGGCTCCCATCACCTTGAACACGAATCTGACACTTCAGTCGCAGGGGACGGCACCAACCGGCTTCCTGATGGTATCGGGACCGGTCAGCGGGTCGGGCGGCCTGACGATCGGCAACTCCTACGCGGCGGATACGGTAGTCCTTTCAGGAACTAACACCTATTCGGGAGCCACCTACGTGACGCTCGGCACTCTCGCCTTGACCAACAACGGTTCGATTTCCAACACGACGCTGATTAGCCTGGCGAGCGGAACGACTTTCGACGTCTCCGGGCTGACCGCGAAGAAGTTCACTCTCGGCTCGGGTCAGACCCTGGCCAATAGCAGCACCGGGGGACCGCCAACCTGAACGGCACCAACGACGCCAGCAGCGGCGCCATCACGGTGACTTACGACGGTTCGACGCCGGTCTTCGCTATCACCACCACCAGCGGCTCCTTGAAACTCTCGGCCGGTACGGTGTTCACGATCAATCTCATCTCTCCGCTCTCACTGGGGACCTATCATCTGATTACCTCAGGGGTGTCGGGCGTGGCCCCGGCGGCGGTGTCGATACCTCGCCGAGTGGCCCACTTGGCTATCACCGGTGGGGGTGGACTGGACCTGGTCGTAGACAGCTCGACCGAGCCGACCCAGCCCCTCCATTGGGCTGGCCCGGGCGCCGGCTTGTGGCAGGTCCTGACGCCGACGAATGTGTGGAAAGACAGCAGCGTCTCGCCGGTCTATTCCTATTTCACCGGCGGCGACCAAGTGCAATTCGACGAACAATTCATCAGTGCAGACCAGGTCGTAACCCTCAACTCGACGGTGACCCCGGCGAGCACCGTGGTTAGTAATGTCACGCACAGCTATACCATTTCCGGGACCGGCACCATCGGCGGCACCGGTGGCTTGACCAAGAACGGTGCCGGGACGCTGAACTTGTCGGTGACGGGCGCCTTCACCGGCGGCACGGTCCTCGCCAACGGCACACTGATGCTCGGCAACGCCAAGGCCCTGGGTGCCAGCGGCGGAACGGTGACTGTCAATAGCGGCGCGGTCCTGGACGTGAACGGCACGATGATGACCAGCGCCAACCCTTACGCCCTGACCCTTAACGGTTCGGGGATCGCAGGCGCCGGAGTACTGATCAACAGTTCGACTACGCAAGCGACCAATTACGGTTCCATCGTCCTGGCCACCAACAGCACCATCAACGCCATCGGGGCCACTCTAACGCTCGGCGACAGCTCGCATACCATGCCGATCACTGGAAGCTATCCGCTTACCGTGCGGGCTACTCTTAACAACATGGTGCGCATTTACGGCAACGTCCAGGCTGACAGTGTCACCAAGTTGGACGCCGGGATTATTCGGCTGGAGTCGGCCAATTCCTTTGCCGGTGGCCTGACCGTCAAGGCCGGCAGCGTCACCGCGAAGAATGCCTCCTCCTTGGGCGGTGATGGCAGCGGAACAGTCTATTTGCTCGATACCACCGGAGGCGACAACGTGACCCTCGATTTGGGCATGAATTCAACCTTTAACAATTCGCTGATTGTGCAGGCGGGAAGCACCGGCGTAGCGACGGTGGACGACTATCTCAACTACAGTCCAACGTGGGCGGGCAGCATCACCTTAAACAGCGACCTGAATCTTCAGGGGTCCAGCGGGCAGACCTTGGCGGTGACGGGACCGATTAGCGGTTCCGGCGGTTTGAGGATCACCAGTTGGAACACCAATTGCCAGGTGAACCTCTCGGGCGATAACACCTACTCGGGAGATACCTACGTTACCATCGGCACGCTGGCTCTGACGGGTGCCGGCTCGCTGCCCAACTCATCGCGGATCAGCGTCGCGGGCGGGGCGACCTTCGATGTGTCCACTTTGAATTCCGGGACCTTCACCCTCGGCTCGGGCCAAACTCTCGCCAACAGCCTCGGAACCAATCTCACCGGCAATCTCAATGGGAACATTGATGCCAGCAGCGGCGAAATGCTGGTCACCTACAATGGCATTACCCCCGTCTTCAACGTCAGCAGCGGTCTCCTCACTCTTTCCGCCGCCACGGCCTTCACCGTCAATCCTACCTCGGTGCTCCCGCTGGGGACCTATAATCTGATCGCCTCCGGAGTCTCGGGTAGTGCCCCGGCGACGGTGACAATGCTCCGTGGGTCTGGCTATCTGCTCATTAACGGCGGGGGCGGACTGGACCTCGTGGTCACCAGCACGACGACCGGAGTCACCGATCCCCTCCACTGGGCCGGCACCGGCTCCGGGCTATGGCAAGTCGCCACGCCCACCAATGTCTGGAAAGACAGCAGCTTGGCGGCGATGTTCACCTCCTATGCAGATGCCGCCCCGGTGCAGTTTGATGAGAAATTCATTGCCGCAGACCAGGTCGTGACCGTCAATTCGACTGTCATTCCGCCCAGCGTTCTGGTCAGCAATGCGACCCACAGCTACACTATCTCCGGCCCAGGGGCGATTGTCGGCGCTTGCGGCCTGACCAAGGTTGGCCCAGGCGCGTTCACTTTGGCTACCTTCAACACCTATACGGGTTCGACGGTGGTTAGCAACGGTGCCTTGCTCCTGAATGGCTCGATTAACAGCCCGGTCACCGTCAACGGCGGCACGCTGGGCGGGGTCGGCTTCATCAACGGCACCGTCACGGTCAACAACGGCGGCACGCTGGCTCCCGGCACCAATGGGGTGTATCGGTTGGTGATCACCAACAACCTGACCTTGAACTTCGGAGCCACTTCCAGGTTCGCGGTAACGGGTGGCGCCCCGTTGGTGAACTGGGTTCAAGCAGGCGGCCAAGTGACCTACGGCGGCACCCTCAACATTGTGCCGACCGGAACCTTCCACCTTGGCGACCAATACCAGCTTTTCACGGGTATTGGCGCCACCAACGCCAGCAGTTTCGCCAGCATCCTGGGCAGCCCGGGCAGCGGATTGGCATTCTCCTTCACCAATGGTTGGTTGGGCGTGGTGACCGCCGGCCCGAGCGCTCCAGCCTACCTGACCAACAGCTATTCCGGCGGGGTCTTGACCCTCTCCTGGCCGACCGGCCAGGGCTGGCTGTTGCAGTCCAATTCCGTGAGTCTGTCGAACACGGGTGCGTGGCAGACGGTGACCGGCGCCACGCCGCCTTTTCCGATCACCAACAATCCATCGCAGTCGACGGTGTTTTACCGGCTCAAGTATTAATATTGATTGACACGGATAGGTTGGGGGCGTGAAGCTAGCTCGGCTGGTTTCACGCCCCTTGTTTCAAACTCCCGATCAATGAAGCAAAAAAAAATTGTCAGCTTGGGCAGACCCAGCTTGCCGGCAATCTGCCGGCAAGCCGGTTGCTTCATTGCTTCTTGCCTGTGCCTGGCAGCTTCGGCTGCAACCACCGGCTTTAATCAAACCGGCGCCGGCCCATACGACTACAACGCCACCACGAACTGGGTGGGTGGCACGATCAGCGGCCTCTGGGACACGTCGCTGGTTTTGGCGGCGAATCAAACCATCACGTTTTCGGCCGACACGGTGCTGACGACTGGTCTGACCTTTAATCAAGGCGGGAACTTTATGGTTTCGCTCACTTCAGTCAATACCACGACCCGGACCCTGACTCTCGGGGGCGATGTGGTGATGACGACGGCGAGCGTAAACCTGGGCAATTCAGCCAACAAACTCAATCTCAACCTCGGCGGTGTTACCCGCATATTTTCGGTTGCCGGGAACACGCTGGACGTCTTCAACGCAATCAGTAACGGCGGGATCTTTAAGTCGGGCTCCGGCATATTAAGATTGGAAACCAGCAACCCGTTCGCAGGCGGATTGACCATTGCGAGCGGTTCCACCGTCGCCAAAAACACGGGGGCACTCGGCAGTAACGGTTCAGGCACGGTCTATTTGGGCGATACCATGGGTACCGCCAACTCCGACCTGAGCCTTGGGGTGGGAGGGGTTTTCAACAACACCCTGGTGGTGCCGGCGGGAAACTCCGGGTCGGCTCAGCTCGATAATTATGTCAACTACAGCCCGACCTGGGCGGGGGCCATCACCCTCAACAACGACCTGACGCTCTCGGCTTCCGCCAATGCGAACTTGCTGACGGTGAGCGGGAAT
>Ga0316217_10005827_pt1 | contig 12546 bp, 9 predicted proteins | sample 1anoAmetaG_FD_203633 | JGI IMG/M metagenome (GOLD analysis project Ga0316217, IMG submission 203633) | Freshwater microbial communities from Trout Bog Lake, Wisconsin, USA - 1anoA | ecosystem: Environmental > Aquatic > Freshwater > Lake > Hypolimnion/Profundal zone | place: USA: Wisconsin...
ATGACATCTTGGTCCAACTCTTCAGCCATTCTGCCATATGTTGAAACTCATTTTTTTTGCTTACTACTAGAAATACTTGTTTTTTTGTAGTTGGAATACTGACTCAAGATTGCTCACTGCAAATTTAAAAATGCGCGATTTGCTCAATTACAGGCAGAAATGCTTCCAGTTGTGTTTCAAATATGTAAATAAGCCAAAAGAGAGTAGGCTTTAGAATAAAGAGGCGAGATAGCTTCAAATGTCTGAACAACTTATGCTTTGTATGTTGAGAGAACAACCCTTTGATATTTTTGCTGATATCAAAGCATATAAAACAGTTTTCCTTCGGCTATTCTATCTCTGCTGATCTGAAGCAAAATAGTATAAGCAGCAACTTGATTTTCCTGATTTTCTTGAGGATTATGGACATTTTATTGAATGCTCATCATCTTTCTGTAGAATTAAATAGCAGTTTACCTATTCAATGTCTTTTGAGGCGAATGATAAGTCTGCCTTCAAAATACACCCAAAACTTTTAGTATTATTGGTTAGTCTAAGCAGTGCATATTAGAGCTGAAATGTCTTTGATGTTAGTGACTGCTCAATTCTCCTTAGTTGATGCAAAGCCAATAACCCCTATGCATTTGAATAAAGGTTCATTATTTGTTTATTTTACTCTCTTACTTAACTGCTATGACCTGCATCTCCTGATAAACTCCCTCTTTCACTAAGCCAAGAGGATATCATTATATAGCTTAAATGATAGATTGTTAGAAAAATAATCGCATCAATCATAATTAAGCTATGGCATATTTATCTAATTATTGCGCATTAACTTACAAATGTAGTTTCAAAAACTAGATACTCATCAGCTTAGCTTTTCCAGCATATATCATCCATTTTTGAACAAAACAACACGAAATGTGTAAACTAAATTCAAAATTAGAATAGCCTCTGTAGCCTTTTAGGGCAGACCTATTTGTCTAGCACTGATATATATCCAAACCATCTTAATCTTAAATTTGAGTGATATAAAGTATTCCTACTTAATGATTTATCACAGTATCAAGCAACAGTCACTTTTCTCCTTTTGACCATCTCCGAAAACTTCAACTCCTCAGTCTTCAAGTATACGTCACGTCTTTTGTCTAACTTGATCTCGATTCGATCAGACAACTTCAACAGCGGCATAAGCGTAGCAAAGCGGTTGGTCATTTTGACTGGCTCAGATGTTCTGAACATGAAGAGCTTGGCTTTGATGCTCTCATTCAATACCAATTAACATCCTGCTTCGTTGATGTGCAGTTCGCTCATGCAGGATTGTTAGCTGATGTAGTTGCCACCTCTATGAATGAATGAGTACTTAGGTTGAGTGTTTTCAAGACAGGAAAGTTGACTTTTCTGAGATTTCTGATGTTGCTAATCAGGTTGTTTTCTCAACTATTCAATAATGTACTCAGAGAAAGGGCTCGTAGATTTGGGGAAGATAGCTGATAGATGCCTTAAATGCTATAGAGGGCGAGCTATACTTTTTAATGGCAGTCATACCTAGTTTCAGCTATTGCAAATAGGGGAATGAGATTCGAGTGATGACTGGCAGTAAATCGTGCGTTTTTTTCTCAATCTTTTTATGGGCAACAATATCTTTAGTTGGCAGCTCTTTAGTGATCAGCAGAGTTGTTTTCCATGACTAGTTCCAATCTACTTGTCGCACAGATACTGATCTAAAGATAGTCTCTTTAAAGCTTTGCAGCTAGCTCTTCGGGCACTTTGTTGTTATCCTAACCCGATTACATGACTAAATGTAAAATAATATTAGCTCTTGCAGATGACAGGAAGACTTACTTAAACCTGCAAAAACAAAAATATAAAATGTGGGCGTTTATAGGTGCAAAATGAGATGGGTCATTGTCCTATGTATATACTAGGCCAGTCGTATGGACGAGGATATCTTAGCTATTTATAGTAGGGGTGTCTTTGCCAACTATTGTTATCTGAATTGCGAGACAGCTACTCAGATAGATTCTGACGTCCTTATAGACTGACCTCGAGAACTCCAACCATCCAAGGTAGTCTATTCTATTACCATCTAAATAACCGCAATTGTCCCTAGATGGAGCACTTCCAAGCAAACCCACTCTGCCTTCGACAGGCTATACGTGCCCTTGTCCGAAATCGCGTTGTTACCTTGATCCACCATTACTTACTTAAACCGAGCTTTTATAGTTGCTTGAATTTGCTCTCACTCAAATACTTGCACCCCTCGTTGGCGATAAAATTGCCAGCTTAATCCAACCCCAATTACAAAGATAGAGGCGTTTCATGCTTTTGCTAAACCTGGCGATAAATTTGCATCCCAAATTGCAGACGTAGTTATTTTCTATCTCGATGCTGAGTTTACTAAGTGAGAGCTATTGGAGGTCGTTCCATTTGTTCTGGGAAAGATAGTAGCAGCCAATAGGATCAACACTATTAAACTCTATCTTGTATAAGCACTACCAAGATTGAGCTTTTGCAGGTTCTTTGCCTCAACTCTGGAGAGATGTGAACAAGCCTATCCATCGAGATCAAGCTGTTCTAGCTATGAGAAATGTTACGCAAATTGATGATAATCGCCGCCTTTTCTTTGTACTTTTTCTAGCTGCGAGCTATCTACTTCACAAATATCTCGATATCTTAGGCGACAACCTCCTGTCTTCCTTGCTCAATTTATGCATACGCAGAGTATAGATATGTAGATTTTTGGATTTAACTTAGCCCCGGCTGAACTCGATACCGAGGTTCTTCTCAGGAACGGAATTAGAATTGCCCATCTTAACAAATATACGATTTGAGAGAGATTCAAAAGCAAAGGAAGATAGCAGGAACAAAATATGGTGATTAATGAGATTGTTTGATGATAAATGATGTCATATTGAAAGTAACTCTAGATGATATTTCAACTGATCATTCATCTCTGTTGCTTTGGCCCTACATTCTCCAACCCTTGTTTGGCCTGCTAATCACTGCGAATAAGTTGCAAACACTTTAGCAATCCCATCTCAGCATATTATATCTGACCCCCGTCGAAACTAAGATCCAAATTGTTATATCTCTATCTGTAACTGGGTTATATTTCAATAGCCCTTTTGAACCAGCTTTGGGCTGAATTTACATCACCTAAGGCATAATAGGTATTGCCCAAGTTATAGTAAGCTAGGCAGAAATTAGGATTTATTTATATAGCCCTTCGCAAAAGCTCGATTGCTTCTCCAAACTTGCCCGCCTTTCTAAAAGCAACTGCTAAGCTATTGTAAACTTGATATGCTGCAGGACTTATCACCAAACATTTTTGATAGCACTTTATGGCCTACTAATATTACTCATGCTTCCAATAGGTAATCCCTAAAGCATTATAAAATACAGAGTTTTCAGGATTCATTTATATTGACTTCTTCAAACATTCTATTGCTTTTTCGAGCTGGTTCATCTCCTTGTAAGTGATTCCAATGTTGTAGTAAGCGGATGCAAATAGAGGGTTGGCTTTGATCGCATGCCGATAGCTATTCAAAGCTTACTCATACCTGTTTGCCTTTACATAAACATTACCTAAGTTGAGATGAACCTAAGGGATGTTTGGATTGATTTTAATTGCATCCTGGTAGCAACTAATCGCTTAAGCAAGCTGTTCAGTGTCTGAGTAGATGCTGCCCAAATTATAATGCGCTTCAAAGTATTTGGGATTTAGCTAGATTGCCTTTTAGAAGTGCTTTTTTGCTTAGTCCAAACGTTTGTAGTGAGTATAGTAAATAACTCCTAATGTATTATAGGCTTCAAAACTATTAGGCCTCAGCTGGATTGATCTTAAAAGTTTTTCATACGCTTACTAGATCTTTGAAAAGGCGAATAGCAACAACCCAGCATAGAGATAGGGCTAGTATCGATTCGGATTTAAATCAATAGCCTTTAGATACTACTCTAATGCTTTTTATCTTTCATAGATCTTTTATAACGCACGGCCTTTATTGAAGCAAGCCAACTAGTTCTTCGGATCTATTTCCTCTGCTTTTTCAAAAAAGGCAAGCGCTTTCCTGATTTGTTTAGTGTTCAGGTACAAAACTCCTAGATTATTGTAGCCGTCAAAGTGGCTAGGATTCAGTTCAAGTACTTTTTAGAAGTATGCCCGCGCTTGAACCATCTGTCCCTTCAACATGCAAAGACTTCCGACAGCCAGCAAAGCCTCAACGTAGTCAGGATTAATTTAAACAGCTTTCATCAAACATGCTTATGCCTTTAGGAACTCTTTCCTGCCTACTAGAAGCTGTCCCAAATTGAAGTGAGCCTATGCGATTTAAGGCTTAATCTCTATAATATGAGTAAGAATATTGATAGCTTATGGAGTTCTACCATTCTGGATCATGAGTTGGCTCAGTTACCAATAGGCCTTATAGTTGCCTGGCTCACCCTTGATAATCTAACGGTATTTGTTGATCTGAGATTGATTCGGGGAAGTGCAGAACTTGAAAGGGTTGAAATGAAAAGAGGATCTTACTTTTCTAAATGCTAAGTATGCAAGTTTTAGCATTTCAGTGATTGTAATTACAACTAGTATTTTGAGGCCATTATAAGATCCAATTATCCAATTATAACTAGGCTATCATTTTTTATGCTACTTTCAAGCTACTACAAATTTCCATGGTTGTTTGTGCATTTGAAAGCTAAGGAGTTTTCTTCCTAAATCAGAGAATTCTCTTTGTGTAAAATGATCACTATGAAAGAAAATTCTTTCATGTTGACCAATATTAGTCTTTGTGTCAATACAAATATTTGGTTAAACTTCTAATAATAATCTTAAGACCAACATCCCAAATAATACATATGTAAGATGAAAAAAAATAACCAACAGAATCAACATTGAGCTTCAACAAACCATAAGCTCAACGGAGATAACCCGCGAACTAAGAAAATCTTTCGTTGTACTACGAAGAGCTGCATCTTAACTCAGCCTACAAAAGCAAGCAAGAGTTTATCCAGAACAATCAATGGCTCAAGATGGCATATGTGAGTAATTTCGATAACAAGCAAATAGGGCTGTAGATCAGCATTGAACCCCTGTGTAGAAATTGGGAAGTTTTAAAGGTGTACGTGAGATATCGATTCTACAAACTGATATTAGTGGTGTTAAATGTAGAGGGTGCCAGTTTAAACCACTCTTCTCACTGTGTCTCAGGCGCTCATTCTTCTACCTTTGAAGTCAAGGACAAGAGCCAACCCTACGCAGTCAAATGTATTTAAATTAAAAATGCATTCTAAGTTCGGTTTACGTAGGCTGTCAGAGAATATTTCATTTTCAAATTGGCTGAAGTATGCAAGGCTGGCCCTTCTATGACTAACTTTGCCTACTTTGATCTCATTGTCTATGATGATTGCATCGAGTTCACAATGGAGTATTGTGAAACCACTTTTAAGAGTACTGAATGTTTATAGACTGACTTGAAAAATAACTTACAGGCTCTTCATTTTCTTAATGTAGTTCACTTTGACATAAAACCTGAGAATATAGCATACAGTAATCGTTTCAAAAAATATATCTTCCTAGATTTTGGCTATAGCGAAGCCATAGAGGAAGAAATCGGCTTCAAGACATTCACAAACTTTAAGGGCTCGCTTTAGTTTTGTGGACCCTAGATGCGCTAATCCTATTTAAAAGGCACTAAGATGCATATTGATCTCTATTTTAATGACCTATTGACCCTAAAGGATAGTATCAAACTAATAAAGTAAACCAAACAAAAAGAACTCTCTAAAATATCAGAAGACGACTAGTCCTAATAATAGCAATATTAAACATAATTTGGACCACTTTAGAGCTACAAATCCCGCAAATAAAAACTCTAGAAAAAGAACAGATAATATCGGCTGAAGTTTACCCTCTCCACTTGTCATTTCAGAAGCATAATGCAACTTGAAACAATACTCGCACTCAAACAGTACGGGAAGCTGATCTCGAGTAAAGACAGGTCAATCGCCCGTTTTCTGAGCTCACTCAACTACTGCCATTCCAGCCATTAGTTCTATGTAGGCCACAATAATTTCAACGTGAAGCTGAGTTAGTACGAGTAACTTAGGTGCTTAACTCCCATCAGCTATAGAACTTTGATTATTAAGTATTTTGACAATTGCTTTACCAAGTATGTAAGCTAAGATCCGGCCTTTATGGACAAATACTCTTCGCTTGTTAAACAGACTTCTTATTAGTTTTAGGAAATGGTTTAATTACTCAAAAAGTAGAACCTTAACAATAAAATATTGATAGAAATATCAAAAATTATAGCATTTGATAACATGAAGCACGCCAATACTTAAAAGTTATGCGTCTGTGCCTTACTTCTAAAAAGGTGTAACATCCAAAAAACCGGCAAAAGCGACTACTTTCAATGCATTTAATTCCTATTCAAATCTGCACATAATAACCTCACAGAATAGAGCCTTAACATCATCGAAAGCATTCTCATTACTGCAGTCATCCTTTAAGTTTGTAACTAATAGTACCTGTTGACTTTATTCTCCGAAGTTTTAGCTGCGAAGGTAGCTCTCAAGCTGAAACTCAAGTTCATCATAAAATTCATGAATAGCTTGAGGTGGATAGATGAGAAATACTTGACAACCTACAATAAGGCAGTACTTTGGTCAAGAACTGCTTAAATTTTAAAAGATTTCTCCAAGAACTCGGGGCTATCGACTATACAAGAAGTCAACTTCCAAGGGGTTATCTATGCTTTTCTCAATGTACTTTGTAAAGTACCTAGCTTAGAATTGGAACTTCACATGAAAAGCTTGATGCGTATTTGGGATTATGCTGACTCTTACTAAACGTATTGGCTTGGCTATGAATTCATAGTGTTTAACTGCATTTTTTAAACTTCCAGAGGTTGCTTAATTGATGAGTACTACCTCAGAATGCTCAAATCTTGCTAGGAGAAGATACTCAACAAAATATCAATTGAAAAAGAGACCTGCTATTTTTAGCACTATAACTTGGCACTGATAAAATACTACAGTTTGCAAAGATAAACCATCATCTCAATTAAAATAACCTAGAAGCTAAGATACCTGACAAGTATCGACGATGACTTGGACTTCAAAATTCTGAGCTAAAGCAGTATCTTAGAAACTACATCCCAGAGCTCAATACCGACTTATTCCAATGCGATAATTAAGTAAATCCAAACATCCTTTGATCAAATCCGATCTAGTTCTTCCAAGCTTTGGATTCTCTCCAATTACTTTCAAGTCTTATCTAAAAATATCAAAATTTCTAATAGCCTTTAATTCTAAGCATGTAGATTTAAAGCTTAGTAATTTCTAATTCTTTTCTTTTAATAAAAAGAGTATCTTGCTGCCTTTACTGAACAGGAAACTAGTTTTTACTCTCACAATTCAATTGAAAAAATATAACTGCTCACATATTTGATCATCTATCTTCAATTTTCATCAAGCCAGCAGTTAGATACTTTCTACCTTAAAGTCTAAGAGATTTATCATTAAATGTGTGTTCAAATAAGCAGCCTTCCATGTATAAAATGCAAGTACCAATCCTACTTTTTGTTGCTATTTTTAAAAACAATAGAGCAAAAGAAGAAAATCGATTGCAAGCTGGTGTAAGAACTAAACTTTTGGATTTGCCTCTAAAATCGCAAAATCGCAAGGACCAATCTCAAAAACGTATAAAAAAAGTTGTGCTCGTTTTATAGCTGCGTTGCGTCGTTGCTTGGCAACAGAATCTAAGACCAAATGATAGCTAAAATGGAAAGGCTCATGTAAATTTACTGCTTGAATGACACTTTTCATTACCTATAAATGAAAACAGTACAACCCTTGGTTGAGTTATTTCTTGGATAGCTCTAAAATAATTGTCCTGACGTTTGTTCCCAAATACTAAAAGACTTAGTGGCTGTTTTGGAAACAATAAAGTACAATAAGACCTATCTACTGAAGCTTCACTTCTTTATAAGCGAACTAATCAATGGGCTCAGGTATCAATATCACTTAACTCTTGAATAAGTTCATTTATATCTTATATAACACGTGTTTCAATAGCTGCTGTTGAACCTCAAAGTACTTTACATTTACTGCTTCATGATCTCCTACTATCAAACCAACGATAACTTCACTCTTCGGCGATTCTTAATCAAAATATTGCCTGGAATCTACTACTTGCGCGGCTTCATCAGAGAGTAGATCATGTCCATGTATTATCTCAAAACACTGTCATCACCTGGACTGCGAGAAAAACACAACTCAAAGCAATACCGCTACATCTATCGAAAGTTTAGCAAACTTTAGCCTTCGTAAATTATAACCAAGACGCGTAAATTTAGACAAATTGGTAGGAAAGCTAAGCTGGTTCTGATCAACAGGCAGAAAATCAACTCTCCAAAAGCTAGTTCCATAAAGTATGGCCTCCTCAATAATAAACTTAAAAGAATATAAAAAAACTTTAGCTAATCTAATTGCTGATTTTTTGTAATGTGTAAAGTACCAAACTATATTATCTTTAAGCATTCCCAGATATAATGTTTTGTTTTTATTGAATAGTGTGATAATTGAGCTTTCTAGCGCATGCTCCTAAATAAGATTTTGAACATTCGAATTTCAGAAAAAAAAAGTCTAGCGAACGATAGTTATTTCATCGAAGGATTTTCGATATCATTATTTTGATAAAGTGAGGAAGATAGGACTAAAATGACTAATGTGCAGTCAAAGCCCTCTTCAAATTCTCCTGAAAAGATTCAGTTCCAAAACAGCAAAAATCAAACCTAGATCATTCTTTTCTCAAACAGACAGTATGCGTTAATAAGGAAGGAGCTCCATAACTTCAAGCAAGTGATCTATCCTAGCTTCAAACTGTTAAATAGACAGCTAAAGATGCTTAGGGATAGAAGCTATCTTATCAATGAATTTGATCGATAGATCGGAATGCCGCTGAAGGAATATCTCAAAGTTTGTTCCCTTAGCTTTGATACTTTGAGGCTAATCACTCTAAGTATTTTAAGATTCAGACAGTTCCTTCAAAGCCTAAACCTTAACTTTAGCCAAAGAATGGCGTAATCAATCTACATTAAGCAATCCACTGATAAATCAGTTTAGGTCTACTTCACCAGCATTGATTTTACTTTTGACATCTATCAAAAGAAATTTTAAGGAAAAAATATCAACGATCGAAGAAAGCAAACAAAAATGTTTGCTGAAAATTTTCGTTAAATTGAAATTTCAAGAAAGTACAGGTGCTAGTTTGATCTTTTGTTTCATCAAATGCTAGAGAAGTGCCACGCAGGTGGTTTTAGATCTGCTGCAGAGGAATACAGGGTTTATTAGCTAACTGACACCTTTATCAATGGTTCACTCCTGGCAGCTCTAAAGTAGCTTTAATGCAGCTCAATTCAACTGCCCAATCACATTTTAAACTTCAAGCTAACCAGGGCTGAAACACATACAGATGATAATAGATTGAAAATATCAATAAAAGACATCTAAACCCAAAAAACGCTCTTCAATTAAATAAAAGAGCCGGAACTCAAAGACCTAAATCAAGACTATCGAACGCTATAATAGCTTTTTTGTGAGCTTTCAGCAGCAAATAGCTAACAAATTACTCTAAATTCTAATTTTTAACTAGTTTTGACACAAAAATAGAACGCAAAAGTATTAAAATTTGTCACGAAGTTTCAGAACTAGTAGAGTGAAGATTTTGATCTGGGTGATGCCTAAAACTTCGAGATCGAATACCAGTCACTGGAGGTAGAAAACGAGAATGCGCAAGATGAGACTAAGAAATAATACCCATACGATTGTATTGGGTCTGTAATAAGTAACCTTGAATATAAAACTTATGCTCATACTTTAAATGAAACCTCTGTCCATACTGGAAATAAAATTTTTGTTGGCACTGGCATTGTCATCGCCCCAAATCTGATCTTGACTTGTGTACATAATGTTTGCTAAAGAAAGGATGAAGAAACTAAACAATTTGTAAAAAGAGAGGCCAAAGAAGTTTTTTTTAAAATAACTAACGAAGGTCAAGTCAGAAAGATAAAAGCATAAAGGTGGATAGTATCCTAAAGGTTTTACTTAAAATAAGATCTCAAATCAAGACTTAACGACTACGCCATACTTATCCTCGAGTAGACTATCGAAAGATAGGCTTATTTCAAAATCGCCAAAAACTACCGCACCAGAAACTCTATCCATGTCTAAGGAATGGTCTCCATGAATAATTCAGAGTGTAGTAAATAAGAAAGGAGCTAGATTGTCTAAACAGATTAAAACCTGATCGAGTACAATCTCAAAACTTGGAATGGAGACAGTGGCAGTCCCGTTTTTGTACAACTGTGCACTAATCACTACTATATAATTGGCGTCCACACTTCCAGATTAACCTTCAAGGATGGCTCTTGGAAGGGATCTGCAATAAGAATAACTTCTGAAATAATCTCCAGGATAATACAACTGGAAAAAAGTCTGAAAGCAGACTCATATGTTGAGAAAAAAAGTATCGAATATGAACCTATCGAAAAAAGCATTGGGATTTTCAAAGATAGCAACCTAGACTCTTTCAATTATCTTATACGGATAGTTTACGAACCTTAGATCGCTTTGTGTGCAAACTTATCAGAAAATACGTAAGTTGAGCATATTCCTGAAAAGTATGCTCCTCTTAGATGGCTTGCCGCCCGCATAATCGCCACCAAACCACCTTCCATTCCCGACAAACCTAATTAGGTAACTTTATTCGTGCTTGTAATGAAGATTTATGAAATCTTTTCAAGGTGCCAAACAAGTAAAGGAAATTTACTGCTATCAGATTAGGCTTACCATCTATTAGCGAGAAATCTTTCAGTTGATTAGACACTAAAAATAGCATTGAGGCAGCTAACTTCGGTTTTATTGGAGCAGCCAGAGCTCATGTGGATTGTATTCAAGAAATAGAAGGAATTCTTGTATTAGACAATTTGGATGCAAAGGACTAATCCCAAGTATGTTTTTGATCCGATCAATATCTTCGTAGCAGCCACAGATCATCACCTAAACATGGTCAAAGAACTTTTGCCATAGTGGCTGGCCAGTATGATCATACATCTTGCCATTTCAGGAAAGATCATTGGTTAAAATCAAAAATACTCGCCAACACTTTCGCGAGTGGGCTATTTCTAAAAAATAAAAGGCATAATTACATTTTGTTATCTCATTTTCAAGTAGGACTGGCTTTGTGAGCTCAGCCTACTTGTGAATCTCTGGTAAAACTAATAGAATAAGGTTTCGATTACAGCTAAGAGAATCGAGACGTTTGTAAATGTTATTTTTATGCATTCTTTAGATTTGCGAAACACACTTGAAAAATCTGAGTTTGGGATGATGTGAGTAAGCGAAGGCCTACGTGTGAGTGCGTGAATAGTGTTTAATAATGGAAAGTGTGCTTCATAAATGTGTAGTTTTTTTAGCTATAGAGACAGTTCATCCTTAGCCATCGATTATAAATTATGATCCCCATTAGCTCATCTTTTGCCAGACTATTCCCACTCCTTTCACCTAATATTATGTGCATAAACACTCAAATGTTATCAGGTATGATCTAGGAGTGGTCATGAAAGACTAGTGCGAAAATCTCAGACCAGCTGCCTAAAACGTCCAAATCGTCTAAAACCGCTCTCCACATTTACCTGCAATAACCAGAATTAAAATAACCCGTCAATTCTGCAAAAACATTTGCCTCTCCTTTGCTCGCACCAAGCTCGGTCATACTATTTAATATCTTTTGAAAAAATCCCAGCTAACTCCTCAGCTTGTATTGAAAATAATGTACTTTTGCTTCAGTTTACTCATAAAACTCCACAATTCATAGTTTTATCTGCTTTGTCCATTAGAATTCTGTCTAGTCATTGAAAACGAAAACCTTTAGCCCCAAATTATTTTCACTGATAAATTTAGTAACCTAAAAGATAGAATAGCTTCGCTGAATAATTTAGATGCTAAAAAATATGCGGAATTCTATCCAATTTAGGAGATCCTAAGTGCTTAGCAAAACAGGAAACAGATGCAGAGCATAGATACTTCGATTATAGTTAGATCTTTGGTAAGGCTGATCAATCGTTGCAAAAATCCCCGCCTTCAACAGTATCTGGAAGTTATAGATTGGATGGTAGTACCTAATAGCTGGAAACATATAGAAGAAGAATAGGTGTTATCTCAATTGAGTTAGGACATTCAATAAGATTTGAGAAACTGGAGTTGAAGCAAACTATGATGAAGGATTTATGATTTTGAAACTATTAATATCACAAATGCTAGAGATTTGGATTATGTAAATTTTTCTACTGAAATCAATCTAAATATTTGCAAATATTTTTACTATTGCTTGTGCTTTATAATATTAATTCCTTTGGATACTTAAAGATAATAATCGACAGGTTATTCACTTTTGCTTGCCAATGCTGTTGAGAAATCGTGTTAAAGAAGTCAAGATCTAAAAATAGCTGTTATTTGATAAAAAATTTATCTGAGAAGCGCCAATTAATACTTTTTATAATG